>Ga0265301_10000499_pt1 | contig 57204 bp, 51 predicted proteins | sample AusTroGonzalo_MG_2_FD_193488 | JGI IMG/M metagenome (GOLD analysis project Ga0265301, IMG submission 193488) | Bovine rumen microbial communities from tropical cattle in Woodstock, Queensland, Australia - Gonzalo_04 | ecosystem: Host-associated > Mammals > Digestive system > Stomach > Rumen ... | reverse complement strand
CGTATTGGCTGCTGCAGCAGTGCCGATTGTAATGGGCTTGCTGTCATTGATGGTCAATGCATTTTGTTTTGCGTTAATTGCAGTTTCAAGGGCAGAACCGCTCTGAGCCGCAGTAGCCGTTGCCGCGTTGCCGCCGTAAGTCGTGGCCGTGAGTCCTAGAACGGAGGATATCTGTGACCTGATGTAGTTCCAGAGCCTAGCGGTCGTCCTTCTAACAAATTTAGTAGTATCCGTAGCACCGCTGGTGTGATTGCTGGCTATGATATAGTCGCCTTCTATTAAATTATCATCGCCAGTGGCCAAACTGGTCAGCACATTATTACCAACGGCGTTAGGTGTCTTTTCGGTCAGAGCGCCAGTGCCGTTGCCAACGAGGTAGTTTCCGGAAGTGACCGAGGTCTTTCCCGTGCCGCCACTACTGATAGGTATAGCCACGCCGCTTGTGATGCCTTTTGAAAATTGTGTAACACCTGTTTCGGGATTTATGGTATATGGAGAACCGTAATTTGCTACGTTCGGATTTGAAGAATTGTTAGTCCATAAATTTTCAGAGTAGGCTACAATTCTATAAATGCAAAGGTTGCCGGTTTGTGAGGCTGCTGGAGTCGCAGCTAACTTATCACTCCAAATCGTGAATCTAATCTCTCGTGTATGCGAATCAGACATCCCAAACGTTATGCCATGTGCTGTTGTAGCATTGCTACAAGGTATGGAGTTCCACCCAGAATCGCCTTGTATTTTATAATCGCCTTCGGACACCCAAGTATCTGTTCCGGACTTAAAGTTTGCAGACGTCCTGCGTTCAAACAGGCAATGTACGCCAGCAGTAGCAGACTGCGTAGACATATAAATGCCTATTCTGCGTAAGGTGCAGTAAAGCCATCTATCAGTTGAACCTGTCGTGCCTTCATTTGCAAGGGAACTGTCGCAAATCGTTATTCTCAAACGCTGGTCAGCAATATTTGCGTCACTCAAGTCTTTTGTTCCAACTATACTTCCTGTATATCCAGGCTGAATGTGGGTATTTTTTCCGCAGAATACAGACACTCCTCCATATTGAGAAAGCAACATCTGCTTATATGCGTCTGTCAAGCCGTAATCAAGCCAAGTGGTACCGCCATCTGTGCTATATTCGACACGTATAGCAGAAGGTTTTGCACCAAAAAAGCAGTTCGCACTTTTGAAAGCATAGTTGTCAAACGGAGACAGTGACGTTCTAAAAGCACCGCCCCATGCAAGGTTCGCATATAGAAAAGATGCGTCATTTCCGAGCCGTTTAATGCGATATGCTGCACTGGATGTATTTAAGTTTGAACCTTCAATCACATACACATCTGGTGTATTAGTCATCGGTGTAAGTATCAGCGTTCCAAAATTCTGATTATCGTCAGCAGCTGCACCAGTTCGGTGCGGAATCCAGATATAATTATACCAAGCAGCGGGAATTGACGTACTGCTAATAGTGCTTGCATACAGTAAGACTGACCCCATCCGTCCACCTGGCTTGACTCTAAGCGATTGAATAACCTCCTGCACCGTAGCGGATGCTTGCGCTTCAGTAACAGGCATATAGCCAATATCAGCTACGCCGCTTGAAGGAGTGATTGTCGAGCCGTTTTTCTTTATAGAGCTTACTTTTCCATCCAATGCCGTCTTCACTCCGCCACTTGTCACCGCATTGGTAGAATTATCCGTAGGTGTGGTGTCTACGTTCTTAAAGGCGGCAGTACCAAGTGTTCCGCCGTCCTTCACAAGTTTGCCAGTAGCACCATCGAACAGCACGACGTTGCCGGACGTTGCCGAAGCTGGGCCGACCACGACCCCGTCGGTATTCCCTTGCACGAAGTCCCATTTTGCTGCTATGGTAGAATAGTTGCTCGAAGTGGCAGCAGCCGTGCTATCGGTGTTACAAATAACCATGTCACCGGCTTCAACTTTTACACCGTCCACATAGCCAGACGTAGTCGTGCCATTGGCAATTACCTTGTATGTATGGCCCTTGTCAGCGGCCACGGTAAGTCCGCCGGGGGAAGACGCGCCAAGAGTAACAGTACCCTTGTACACCATCGCATCGCTAACAGCCAGTCCCTGGGTCACTGCGCTCTGAACGAACGCTGTCGTGGCTATCTGGGTGGTATTAGTACCATCCGCAGCCGTAGGAGCAGTAGGAGTTCCGGTAAGAGCCGGAGAAGCCTTCGGTGCATACTGGCTATGCGTGTGGTTCTTACTAACGGCGACACCATCAGTGTTCGATGCACCGTTCATGTCGCCCGTCGCCAGCTTCACGTGTCCGTAGTTCGACGTAGTTCCGATACCGTAGGTAGTGGCCGTAGAGGCGTGAGATGACGGTGTTACACCGCTGATGGTCACTTCCGAAATGGATGTGACGTGACCGGTGGCATCCGTAGTAATCTGTGGAACCTTTGTAGCAGTTCCCTTTGAGGTATATGCAGTCTGCGTCGGGTGAGAGTATACCTCTACATCAGTTCCAAGGACGGACAAGTTGCCGTTAGTGGCCGACTGAACTATATCACCGTCTACAAGGATGTCCTTGCCTAGCGAGTTTTGGATTTTCGGTACATCTAGCCAGTAGACGGTTTCTACGATGTTACTGGATGTGTCTGATGCTGTAAGGCTACCACCTCTAACTACATCATAAGTCTCTCCAGTTACTATAGACGGGTCGTTCGATAATACATATGCATCCTCGAAATGTATAGCATTTCCAATTAGTTCCAACATTACCGACGCTATACTTAAATTACGCTCAGGATTCATAGACCTAATTTTAATTACCCATTTATAATCTTCTGACAGCGAAGAATCCCAGAGCACATCGCTAATTCGAAAATCGGATGATAATTGTGGGTCTGCTATTGTATAGTAGCCTCTATTTCCGTTTGGGCTATATGTAGTGCCTGAACCAGAAGATGCGGATGATAAAAAACCAATCAATATATTTGTTCTTGAGATTGAACAGAAATCACATTTAATAATCCGCTGTAATGTTCCTGTGTCGGTTGTTAGAGTGACACGGATATCACCACTCAAGGTGCTATATGGCAACACAATTTCCCATTCACGATAATGATGCCCGTCCTTCTGTTCCTCGGCCCAATTACTGTATTGATTATTCGTAGTGGACAAGCCGCCGAGGGGCATGACGTTATAACCGGTTTCCCCACTGTCATACTGGGACAGGGCCAAGGAACCTTGGGAAATCTTCCTACCGGTTATAATTTCTTCTCCGGCCTTGTGGACAACGTCATCGTCGTCGGCCTTGGTGGCGAACTTTGTCTTGGTCTTGTCCCAGAGCCGGTTCAACGTGGAGCTAAGTCTCGTCGTGTTTACAATATTGTCAGATTCCGGTAAAGCCATGTTATAGGTCTCCTAATTCGGTTATTAAATTATCTTCTTCTGCTTGGGTCATATATGAAAATTTCGTCTTGAAGTAGTTCCAGACTGTATCGGCAGTCCTGTATCCGGCAATTCTTCCAACTGAAGTTGATGGATTTATAGCAGCGAACAATATACGTTTGTCGCCATCCATAGCTCCGGTTAATTCAGTATTTGCCTTCGCATTGATATTATACTCAGCACTTGGGGCTGATGTAGCTCCAGTACCGCCATTTCCGAGACCGAGTGTACCGCCGACCTTAATGTTGGTCACGTTCGCAGATCCGTCGAACTTCGTGGTGGTGCTAGTGTTCGATAACGATACCGCAAGTTCACGGGCAGTGCCGAGTGTACCGGCCACATCGGTAAAACTGGTATCTTGCTGTGTAGTGTAGCCAGCTGGAAGCGAGGTCGATGATGACCCGTAATTGGGCACCATGATATTTGCAGTCAATAAAGGTCTTGCCGCTATAGTTGCCGTTGCAGTAGTTCTTGTAAAGAATCGACCCTCGCATACCATGTTGCAGCTCATGGTAACACCTTCGGTACGTAATGCGAGATAATACTTAGGCGATTCAGATTCAGCTCCAGCATAGCAGTTATTCAAGTAATCCGCCGTATTTTTTACGTTGCATATCAGCTTTACCGCACCTTGAGGAACCGTCAAGGTGGCATTAGCGGCTGTGCCTGAACTCTTCGACAAAATCGTATTGGACGAATCAATAAAGGCCCATGCCGATGCTCCAGTCAACGAATACACGTTTACATACATCGTGCTATAGTTGGAGCAGTCAATAACGCAGTATGCAAGGTTATTATTAGCTGTAGGGGTGAGGCTGACTGTACTGCCAACATCACCTATAGGTATATAGTTGTTTACAATCCAGGATGAAAGAACGTTTCTTGAATCCTTTATTACAACCGGATGGCAGAACTTACTGTCGCCATATAACCTTGCCCAGGAGGATGCATATGCCAAGCCCATCACGACTTTTACTTTTTGTACCAGCGTTCCGCCACCAGTTCGTATAAATGATACATCGCCAATAAATGTCGATTGCTCGGTACCATTGTTGACAATAGTTCCGTCATAGAACTGAGTCACATCAAACATCTTTATAAACGAGCAATAATTCGGAACACCGGTAGAATGAAATCTACGCAGTACGCCGCCTTCAGCATTATTCGGTAATACTGCGTCGGCCCAGTTCGTATATGATAATTTTTCATGCTGGTGTTCAGTAGGGGTACGGGCCGAGGTATACGGGTCGGAAGCCGGGAGAGCCAGCGTATGCGTTCCGTCATAGGCCTGGGCAGTAGTGCTCAGGGTCAACGTACTGTGGGCGTGCTTCTTGCTGACAGCGTCGGCAACATCCGTACCTTTGATGGTGGATGTCTGTATCTTGGCATTGTCCGCATCACGAATAACTACATAGTCATTGCCCGCAGCGGCTGTAGCAGTATCGGTCAATGTACCCGTGTTCGAAATGTTGCCATGGGTATGTGAAGCCGGTGTGACCCCGCTAATCGTCACCTCTGTAATCCCCGTGACATGTCCGGTGGCATCGGTGGTAATCTGCGGCACCTTGGTGGCTGACCCCTTGGATGTATAGGCGGTCTGCGACGGGTGCGTATAGACCGTGGTCTCCGTACCGTCAATCTTGATGTTGCCGTTAGTGGACGAAGCTTCCACCTTGTTGGCCCCGTCGGACACGTTCAGGTCGGTCCTGACCTGGGCGTAGGTACGTTCAACCAGCGCACCGGTGCCGTTTCCTTTTAGGTAGGAATTAGCCGTCACCGATGACTTCCCGGTACCGCCATGCTCGACCGATAGTGTCCCTGTTATCTTGCTGGCGGCAAGGCTGGAACTGGATGTGAGTAATTCGCTCCAACTTGCGAACGTCCATGTAGTCCCATCGGACGACCACGCATTCCGTTCGTACATTTTTACTGCCGCAACGGAAGCAGATGCGGTGGCTAATTGTGTAAGACGATATTTGTCACTATTAACTCTTGCAACAATGGAATGAATATGCCAGTTATATGATGTATTTGGTATATTAGTTGCCGAACTTGGACATACAAAATCGGCTGACGCGCCACCGGTATTACCTGTGGTTATCAATGGAGGGATGGCACTATTAGCATCCGTTACATATTTCGCTTCATATGAATCAGCATGGACTCCCTTGAACTGTACGGTACCATTTGTCCATATATACCAGTATGTTCCATCGTAGAAGCACCAGTGCTCGCCAGCCGGAAGCGTATAATTTGTAGAGCTGGATATAGACCCGTTTATATAGACATCTTTGGCACCTTGGGAATTTACGTTGAGTGTCAACTTTCCGGCATACGTGTTGGACTTAGTGAACCTTGTAAGAAACGCCATACCAGCTGTTAGCACGGTATTGGAAGACGTGGCTGTCTTGGCTGCTGTAGTTGCAGCAGTGTCACAATAGGCTCCCATTGTGGTTACCCACGAGTCACTGTAATAGTCAGCCCAAGACCAATACGTACCATTGTATCCAAAGAATGCTACTGCATTTGGCGGTATATGTGTTGTAATATTACCGGTATTCCGTCTCAAATCTTTAGCTGCTAAAGTATTGATAGCCAGTTGAGTTGATGTAGAACCACCGTAGCACGGGAACTTAAAGGCGATTTTCAGGCCGGCCACCATGTCTGTAACTTCTGGTATAGATGCCGTAAAGACTACGGTCGCAATCCTTGTCCAGTGGGCTGAATTCCAGGCTTCAGCCGTCGTGATGGCAGTGCTACAATAGTAAGCATAATTGTTGTAAATACATGCATTGCTAGTAGTGTAGGCTCCGCTTTCATATTTAGTGTAAGTAGCAGACGCGCTATACGTATTAAAAGGAAGTGTACCGACCACGTAGTACACGGAATTTGCAATATTGGCAGTAGTATCGGTAGTGACGTTGACTGCAGTCACCTTGCCGTTGGTCTCGGTGACCTTGACATTCACGTTCTTTCCATCGGAACTGGTTACCTCGGCATCGAGTGCGTCGATGGCATTAGTCACGGTGGACACCGTAGCTACTTTATTTGTAGATGCGTTATAAGTACCCTCGAACGATAGAGCCGCTTGCGCCCCGATATCGCTCAGCACTTGCGCCGGGGTCTTCTCGGTCAGTGCGGAAGACCCGTTACCCACCAAGTAGTTACCGGCAGTAACCGATGACTTTCCCGTACCGCCATTGCCGACACCTAGTGTACCGCTGACCTTGATGTTGGTCACGTTCGCAGTTCCGTCAAAGGTAGTAGTCGTTCCCGTATTGGACAAGGATACTGCAAGCTGACGAGCCGTGCGGAACTGTTCGGCCTTAGTTACTCCGTACACTGTAATTTCGGTAGCAGTGTCTGGCATAGTGTCAACAGCTTCTAAAGTCGGCAATGCACTTGTGTCGATTGCCATGACATTGAAAACAATTTGGAATGACGATCCTGTTGTCGTATTCGTAAATTTGACATACCATGTATTAGCAGCCGAGCAATACCATTGGCGCTCACTGGCGGTACCATTCTTTATCAATGTCACGCTATCACGACTGGACTCGCCGGTAGAATATGACCGGAACAGCCAAGTGGAATGGTGACTTGAAACCTTTCCATTATACGAACATAGCCATTGACGATAATCACCACCATTACCAGTAATTTTAACGTATTTTACGGAAGTTCCACCAGATGGTGCAACCGGTAATGTAAAGGTCAACCGTACTGGTTTTGTAGCCTTCCCGTCCAGTGCCGTCTTGACACCGCCGGATGTTACCGCCTTGGTGGAACTCGCGGTCGGCGCGGTGTCCATGGTCTCCGCCGTCGCGGATATTATACCATTGGTTTCCGAAATGGCCTTGATGTACTTTCCGTCCCCACCAGCCGATGATACGTCAAGCGCATTGATTGCATTGGTTATCGCAGTTGATACATCGTCGGTAGACGCCATCTTGATGTTGGTCGAATCGATGACCTGGACATAGTTAGCGAGGTCAGCAACTGGCTTGGTGGTGCCACCTTCCATTGTATAAGAGTAATAATTTGCAATTACGCTATTTTGGCCATACAATGATGTTGATTGGCTTCCAGCCATTTCACGGATGGCGATAGAACCCCAATGGTTTTCAAGGTATGCCCAGAGTTCTACCTTTCCATTTCCGCTTGATAACAACCCAGCCTGTTCATTTGTAACTATTGCAAACTGATGGGTTGTTGTACGGTCTACGTTATAATAGCGGTTGAAGTATACATTAGGTAATCCAGATAACTTATAGCGTACATTCAGCGTCAACTGCTCAGTGGATGATTGTCCAGTGCATTTAGATATTACTACATCCCACACAAACGGTTTGTCAACCTGGCTAGTTCTGGAGAACGCTAAATCCGCCAATTTTACCCATCCATCGCCAGCTGTATTGTTCCGGTTATATACTGCATCATATCTATCGATACGATTATCCAAATCAGTCTTGACCAGTTTTTCGCTAGGATAGTGTACATCGGTAGTAGTCTCAGACCATGTGGTTACCTTGTTGGAAGCATCTTCCTTCGCGTTCCAGTTTGCAGCCGAGGCTATCTCGGTATCCGCCAAAGGAGTATCGAGGTGTAATCCCTTGAAGTGCACGGTGCCGTCAGTCCAGATGAGGAATTTAGTACCATCGTAGTACGTCCAGTATTCACCTTTAACTAAAGTACAGTTAGACGCGCTTGATACCGCACCGTTAATCCACAAATCCTTCGCGCCCTGACTATTGACGTTGAGTGTCAGCTTGCTTGCCGCAGTGTTTGTGTTGGTAAACCGGGTCAAGAAAGCCATACCGGCTGTCAATACCGTATTGGTTGACGAAGCTGTCTTGGCGGCAGTTCCGGCCCCAGTTTCGCAATATGCACCAATCGTGGTGACCCACGAATCGCTATTATCGTCAGCCCAGCGCCAGTAGTTGCCATCATAAGTTAAGAATACGATTGTATTTTTGGGTAAATGAGTGGTGGTGTTGCCAGTGCAACGGTACACGGTCTTGGCACCAAGTCCGTTGATATTCAACTGAGTGACGGAAGAACCGCCGTAGCTCGGTACCTTGTAAGCGATTTTCAAGCCAGCATACAGCGACGTGATTGCACTGTTTGTACCCAGCCACACTGCGGTCGGGATTTTTGCCCAGTGGCTGGAGGTCCATGCTTCCCCCGTAGATATGGTCGTCGTGCAATAATATGCGTAGTCGCTGTAAATGCACGAGTTCGTGTTGTCGAACGGCCCGCTGCTGGTGGTCGCCGTATATGTGCTGGATGAGCTGTAAGTGGCATAACTGTTGGAACCCACAACATAATAAACAGCGTTCTCGTTGTCGGCCTTTCCGTCAAGCGCCGTCTTGATACCGCCAGAAGTCACCGCCTTGGTAGAACTTGCGGTAGGAGTGGTATCCATCGTTTCGACAGTAGCGGTTATCTTACCGTTGTCTTCCTTGATTTTCTTGATGTACTGTCCGTCTCCGCCGACTTCCGTTACATCCAGCGTTTCGATTGCGGCAGCAATAGCTTTACCCGATACCGGATTCGTGCCAGTGGACGAGTATGTATCGTCAATGGTAACTTTCTTCTTCGTAGCCGAAATCTTTCCCTTGGAATTTTGGGAAACCGTATCGATGAATTCGAGAGTGTTACCAGACGTAGTTGGGGAAGAAGTAGCCAATGAAGTCGCAGTAACGGCGCCACCGGTGGTCGTTACGACCGCGTAGTCGGCAGTTGTACCGACCTTGCCGTCATTGGTGATGTTGCCGTGGGAGTGACTGAAGTCGCTTACTTGACTCTTGGTGATGGAAATGTTTTGGAAAGTGGCCGCGATCTTTCCGTCGGTCTCGGTAAGAGTGGCGAGAGTCTTTCCAGCCCCGAACCCGGTTATGTTGTCGACATCGAGAGCGTTGACCGCGTTGGTCACCGTAGACACGGTGGCCGCCTTGTTTGACGACGAGTTGTACACGCCATCGAAGGTATACGTGGTGTCCTGTGTAGTCAGTGTTCCGGTAGTACCGTCAGCACGGGTATACGTTATCGTTCGTCCACTGATGCTAAGGCCAGTGATACCGTTCTTGGAAATCCTGTCCGTGCAGATGAACTGGTAGTGGGAACCGTCATAGATGAAGAACGCGAGGTCACCCGCCAAGACTTCCTTGCAGCTTGTCGTCGTTACCGCAGCACCGTTGATGTAAATAGGTGTAGCCGTCTTGCCGTTGATCGACATCGTAGCGGATGCGCATAACCCGTTTGTGAACTTTACGGCGACCACGCCGTTTAGCTCAAGCTCGTATCCGGTCAACGTGACCGATTTTGCAGCCGTGGCTTCTGCGGTCGTACAAGTTCCGTATCCTTGCCCAAGTTTCGCCTGGGTGTACGTGGTGTTGTTGTCCTGTTGGGTAAATGTAAACGTCGTTCCGTCCAGACGTGTGGCCGTGAAGGTAGTTCCGGAACGGGAAATATTGACGATGGGGTTCGTCGCCGCACGGTCAGTACCCAGCAAGTGGTATGCGGTGCCGTCGTACATGAAGTACGCCGTATCGCCAGCGGACACGGTCGCCGCGTTATCGTTGTTGACTGCGGCACCCTTGATATAAATTGGCTTGGCACCCTTGCCGTTGATCGACATCGTAGCGGATGCGCACAGCGCGTTGGTGAACTTTACGGTTACGATGCCGCCAATAGTCAAGGCATAGTCGGACATGGTGACTATCTTGGCTGCGGTTGCCGTATCGGTCGCACATGTGCCGTATCCTTGGCCTAACGACTTGTTTGTGTATGTGGTGTTGGTATCATAGGCTTGTGCCGAATACGTACCCTTATTGTTATATATGCGGTACAGCCTTCCGTTGTATATCGACAAGCCATAGACTTGGTTGGACGAAGTCGGCGCAACCGGCCACCATGTATGATAGGTGACCGATGACACCGTCACGTCAGTTTCGGTCGCCCAGTCGGACAAGTCGTCTATGGATATGGTACCCATCGTAGCCGTCAGCGTGTTGCCTGACTTGGAAAGGCTCGCCACAAGAGGACCGCTTCCGGACGTGGATAGCGCATTGACATAGTTGGACAGGTCGATGGATTTTTCGCCGACATGGATCCACGATTCGGTGGAAGCACCGGCATCCTTTGCCCATATGTACTCGTCATACTTGTCAACGGCACTTGACGACGTGTCCTTGACATAGTAGGTCACGCCTGACTCGCCAGTTTCTGGGAGTTGAGTAACCACGACAACCTTTCCGTTCAGCAACGATTCCGTCTCGGACTTAGAGTACACATCAAGGTTTGTACGCGCCCCGGCAGCCGATGTTGCTCCTGTACCGCCGTTTCCAAGACCAAGTGTACCGCTGACCGGGATCGTGGTTGTGCCAGACCAATCCCTGGTCGTAGATGTCGAAGACGTGCCTAGGGTAACGTATGTGGTTCTTGCAGTGGTCAGCTTGCCAGCCGATGCGGCTGTCCCGGATACGTTGGCCGAAATTGTGTTAGTTGACGGATTGAGCGTGATGTCGGTATCGTAAACCGCTTCAGTAGCCGATCCAGATGTCGGCGATGCCGAAGCCGTGGCAAGTATTTTGTAATTGGCATCGTCCGTCTTGGCGGTCGCCTTGACCTTGATGTCGGTATTCGGGTTGTTTACCCATTTTGCCGTACCAGCCGAATCCCAGCCAAGGAACTGTCCAGACGAACCACCGGCAGGGATGTGCTTATTACCGGCATCGGTCGGGTGCGTATAGACGTTCGTCTCGGTGCCGTTAATCTTGATGTTTCCGTTGTTCTGGGACGCCTCGACCTTGTTCGGACGTTCGGTCAGGTTCGTGCCGTCGTAGTAATACAGTGGATGCTGAGGCGCTAATGCGAACGTATAACTACTATCGTTGCATATGAGACCAAGGAAAATATAATATTTTCCCATTTCCAACGTTTGGGTAATACACTTGGTAGTCGGTGACCAAAAACCATCATCATCTACAGTACATTCAATATACAACGGCTTGTTGGCGACCATTGCACCAGAAGGATTGTATGAATATCGTGCGTCGCATGAAGGATATACGACATAGCCAGACGAATTCGATGCGGCAAGCGCATTAGCAGCCGTATCGTTACCGATATAAAACAAAATAACAGCATCAAGTTTAAATTTACCGTCGGTATTGATTGTCTTGTTACTGCCTTGTCCGCTTCCAGCCGATGTGAGCATGGAAAACGTACCGGCCTTGTCTAAGCATATCAATGTTTTGTTCTTGATTCCAGTCGAGCCAGCATAATACTTAACTGAATATAAATAAGTTCTTTCGTAGTTATTACCAGAATCGTAGTCGTTAACCACACGCCAACAGCCTACTTTATATGCACTGCGCCCAGTGCTACCAGCAAGTGCATAGCAGTCGTTGACTTGTCCACTGTTCGTCGAACCAGTATATTCTTCGAAAACTACAAAAACGTAGGCATTTACTGGATAACGTGTCGTGAAACGGGTCGCGCCAGTGCTCTGTGCCACTGGGAAGTACGTAGTCCCGTTGTCGGTCGACATGAAGGTGCCGTTGTCATGTCCAGCTACTGGTATCTTGATGACCAGCTGGTCTCCGGCGCTTGGTGTCGCGATGCCAAGGTCAAATTGCCATTTCGCCGGGTAATAGGTTGTAGTACCACCTGATGACGAACTAGTTGCCGCAGTACCAGTACCAGTGACAATTTGGTTTATAGGAACGTTCTCCATCGTCAGCCTTCCGGTCATCGTATCGCCGGATGCATTGACAAATGCATTCTTGCTCTTATTCCACATTCCCTCGGCTACGTCGGCCAGTTTTCGAACAGTAACGTTATTGGTCGTGTTTGGAGCTGTCATCTATAAACCACCTTGGAACTACATTGATTATACTACTTTTGCAGTTTATATATTTTCCAGCTCGAAAAAGCCGGTGCGCATGCACCGGCTTTGATAATGATTGTACAGTATTTTTAATTTAGCGCGTCAATAAGGTCTTGTACTTCTTGGTCGGTCATCTCTCCGGCACTGCGGTCGACCGACAACAAGATATACTTGCTGTTACTGTACATGAACGTCGCTATATCGCCAGCTTGAATTATCTCGCCAGTAATGGCGGCGCCGCTGTAGTATATCGGGTCTGCTCCCTTGCTGTTGATATTGAGCGATGCGCCCGATGGAACCGCGTAGTCGAACTTCACCGCCACGATTCCACCCTCGGTCTTCACGTAATTGCTCAGCGTAACCGCCTTGGTCGTCGTAGCAGCGGCAGTTGCGCACGTGCCATATCCTTGGCCATACTCGGCGTTCTTTATGGCAAGTGCCGTCTTGAGGGTGGCCACCGACACAACGTCGCTAGTTACCCCATCAATGGTTTTCGTGATTTTTTTGTTGGTGCTATCGTAGTTGACATCGGCGCGAGTACGGTCGGTACTTAATAGTGCTAATTTACCATCCGTCGTAGTTACAAAATATGCAGTATCGCCACTGTTTATGATACCCGCAGGGAAACTAGCAGAACCACGATAAGTTATCGTTTGTCCAACTTCTATTGTACCAGTTCCCCCATTGAACGTATAGATACATCCAGCGGGAGAGACGGTTCCCGGCACATCCACCGTAAACTTAACTGCAACCATGCCATGCGGTGTCTTTACATAGTCAGCTGGTACAGTGATGTCGCACACCGGATATGATACGGTACCAAAGGCACCCATGCTCACTGTATAGTATTCCACGCTGTTGCACGTGCCATATACGTTACCGAGCGATGGGTTAGTGTATGTGCTATCATCGTTTAACCAGTTGACCATCTGCCAGTACGAGCCGTCATATACTAAATGAACAACCGACCCGGCTTGCCATGATGTCTTGGCACTCGTTCCCGGCGCGGTAGTGCCGTACACTTTAATCGACTTGGCACCGGTAGAATTGACGTTAAGTGTCGGATTTGCTACCGTATTTGAATTGGCAAACTTGACAAAGACACTTGCACCAGTAGCCAACGTGAAAGTCATCGAATCAGACAGTGTTACAGCCTTCGCTGCGGTCCCGGCTGCTGTAGAACATGTCCCATAACGGTGTATGTTCGCAGTCCCGTTGAAGCTGATTCCCTCTATGTTACTTGCCGTTGTAAGCTTTGTGGCCGAAAGGACATTCTTGTCGGCATCGGCGGTGTTGTCCACGTTGCCGAGGCCAACATCAGATTTAGTAAGCTGCAAGTCGCTCTTGATAGTGGCTACGGACACTACATCAGAAGTTACACCGTCGATTGTCTGGGTAATCTTCTTGTTGGTAGAATCGTAATCAACACTAGCACGGGTACGGTCAGTACCGAGGAACTGGTACCGTGTACCGTCGTAGATGAAATACGCTATGTCGCCAGCAAGAACGTTTTTGCAAGTTGTAGCGGTAACGGTTGCACCGTTGATGAAAATGTTCTTTGCTCCCTTCGAGTTAATATTAAGCGTTGCATTTGCGCACAGTCCATTAGTAAACTTGACCGCAACAATGCCGCCAGTTGTTAACTCGTAGCCTGATAATGTAACCGCCTTCGCAGCAGTCGCCGCAGCAGTAGAACACGTGCCGTATCCCTGGCCCAAGTGCACGTTGTCGAGATTGTCCAGCTTCAGCTTGTCTGCCGCTGTCATCAAACCATTAGTCGCTCCGGATGCACCAGTAGCAACTGCGTTCGGAATCGTGACGGTTCCGCTGGAATTCGTTAGGTTCGAAGATGCACCGGCCAGCTTGACATTCTTGACCATCGTCTCGAACGTACCCTTCTGGGTAAGCGCCTTGTAATCAGACGTGGCGTCAAAGGTCACCGTAGACTTCTTTATCTGATTGTTCTGGTCAGTATATACTATGGCACACCCGTTCGAAAGGGCAGCAGCACCTGAGGATTGAATTAATCCACCCTCAGTAATGTTCCCATGTCCGTGGTGTGAGTCGGAGAAGTCAGACGCGCTCTTACCGCTATCTGTAAGGTTTCCGGTAGCATCGAGAGCAGCAAAGTTGCCATTAGTTGCACCGGATACCTTGTCCGCCTTCTCGTCCAAGGAATCCTTGACGAGCTTTTCGGACGGATAATGGGTATCAGTGGTTGTTGAACTCCATGACGTTAATGACGTTACCTTGTTGTTCCGGTTCTCGGTGTTGTCTGTGGTAATGTTGACTGCGGTAATCTTACCATCAGTTTCGGTAACCTTGACCTGCACATTGGTTCCGTCGCTACTGGTAACAGTCGCATCAAGGGCATTGACAGCGCTTGTAATTTCCGAGGACTTCGCAAAAGATTCCCATGTTCCCTTCGGAGTCAATGCGGTGGTGGTCGTGGACCCGTCGAATGTGATTGGGGAACGTGCAACTTTACTGGAACCACTTGAATCAGTTATGACAATCTTGTCACCACTGCCTATAGTGGTATCACTGGTTATCGCACCAGCATTGGTGATGTTACCATGTGTGTGAGAGCCAGCAGCTTTGCTGTTCCATGTGTACTTTTCACCAGTCGTGACCAATGATTGGTCCCCGCCGTTTTGTGCGGCAGCTAGGCTATCCAAGTCGGTAGAAATCTGCAAGGTATCGGTATTGTCCGTACCGGTAACAGTCAAGTGTGTACCACCGATAATATTTAACGTGTCGGTCTTTGAATCGGCAGAAAGTATAGGTGCCGAATCACCACTTCCCACCTTCACATTGCTGAATGCGTTCTGGTTTACCTCGGCGCCAGCGGCGATACCGTCAAGTTTGGTTTTATATGCATCAGTGAAGTCATTGGAAGACAGTCCTTTACCGGTTTCCTTGTCAACCTTCTTTTCAAGTTCGGTATAGGCACCGCCCGTAGTAAATTTTTCCTTGCCATCCGCTGCCGGCGTATCGCTGTCACCCGTATTGACCACGTTTCCGAGACCGATGTCAGACGCGGTAAGGGCGGCACCCAATACAACGTGGCCCAAGGCATCCCGGCCGACCTTTACTGCGGCAGCCGTTGCTGCGTCGGTCGTTGGATGGGTATACTTGTATGTGATGTTGTTGGTATTGTCCTTCACGCCATCCGTAGCCGATACCGTGATATTGGTGTTGGCGACATTGGATAGCCCGGCAGCCGACTTTACTTCGGCAGCGGACAATTGTTTGAGATTTTTGCCGGTTGCATCGGCAAAACCAGCGACCTTATTCGCTGTTGACGAATCTGGTCCGATGACGTAACCGTCAATATTAGTTTGTATGAAGTCCCAGTTGTTCTTAATCGTGGAATAGTTGCTGGAGGTTGCCGCTGCCGTGTTGTCGGTGTTACAGATCAACATGTCGCCGACTTCAACATCAACTCCGTCAATCTTGCCAGCAACGGCTACCTTATATGTCCATCCCTTGTTGGCTGCGCCGGTCAAGGCGCCATAACTACCGGTACTTCCACCATTGATGGTACCCTTGTAAATCATGGCATCCGTTTCGGCCATCTTCGCCGCAATCTCGTTATTTACGAACTCGGTGGTCGCAACTTGCGTCGTGTTAGTCCCGGTAGTGGCCGTCGGCGCTGTCGGCGTTCCGGTAAAGGCCGGTGACGCCAGGTTGGCCTTCAGGTCAAGAGCACTGGCGATACCTCCGGAGGTAACGGCTTTTGTAGAATTTGCCGTCGGAGTGGTATCCATGGTCTCGACGGTGGCACTAATTTTACCGTCGGTTTCCTTGATTTTCTTGATGTACTTTCCGTCTCCGCCGACTTCCGCCACGTCCAGCGCGTTGATTCTGCTAGTAACCGATGAAACCGTAGCCGCCTGGTTGCTCGATGCGTTATATGTGCCGTCAAAACTGAGCGCGTTCTGCTTGGCGTTCCAGGTCGCCTTTTCTCCGGTAGTAACAAGCGATACATCATTTCCACCAGACGCTGCAGCCTTGCTTTCAAGGTCGGTCGCTATGGTAATGGTATCATCAGCAGTATTCGGCGTCAGCGTAATATGGTTATCTGCGATAAGCTCTACAGTGTCCGTAACGCTATCGGCTGAAATAGTGGTGCTACCGACCTTGATATTACTGAATGCATTTTGGTTTACCTGAGCACCAGGAGCTATATCGTCAAGTTTCTTTTTGTCGGCAGCCGACATCAAACCGGGGGACGCACCGGTTCCAGTGGGCGCGGCAAGCGGAATGATGACCGATGTATTATTGTTCAGCTCGGTACCTGAGTTGCTGACCATTTTGACGCTTTGTACTGCGGTATCGGCCTTGCCACCCTGCACAGACGTGGCAAAATTGGATGGCGTTAGACCAGAATCATGGAGGTTACCCTCGTCGTCAAAGTCGGCCAAATGTCCGTTGGGATTCTCGCTGGTAACCTTGTCGGCCTTCTTTCCGTCAATTTTTTGGTATACACCCAGCAATGTAGCCGCGAGCTTTCTGGTTGTGACGTTGGTCGTGGAGCTGGGCATCACGGCCGGTGTCTGTGTCTCGGTTCCATTCGTGCCGTTTCCGTTGTTCTGTTCTTCTTCCATGATTATCTCCCAAATTCTTTATCGTAAGACGGCCAGAATGCGACTGACCTCTTCGTCCGTAGTTTCTTGTAATGTCGCCACGTGTCCCGATACCAGCGACTCTATGCTCTTTGTACCGTTATCGTCCTTTTCCAGCACAACTCCGGTAATCACGTCCGCCAAGTTTATCCCGGAATCCTCCAGGTTTCCCTGGGAGTCTAGCGAGGCTAGGTCCCCTACGACGGCACTGTCGACCTTGTCGGCCTTACTGTCAAAACTGTCGTGTATAGTGTCAAGGCGTTCTTTGTCAGTCGCCGACATCAACCCAGTTGTATATTGGTTATTTGCATCCTTTCCGGCTACACCAATGTCCTGCGTGGTAACAGTCATCTCGCCATTCGCATCCTGGGAAATGCTCTGAACGGTCTGTATGTTAGTCAGCGACGTCGATTTCGAATTTTGCTTTGTCTTGACATTGGCAAGTGCCAAACCAGAATCACTGATATTCCCATTGGAATCCAACGATACAAGATTTCCGGCAGTACCGCCGACGACAATATCCGCCTTTCCATCAAGCGCATCGGCAATGGCGGCACTGGTGACCGGACGGTTACTGGTGCTATCCACCGAGCTATCCATGTCACCCGTCGTCACAACAATCTTGCCGTCAGTTTCTCCGATACTGGTTATGTACTTGCCATTATTATCCAAGTTAACCGGAACTACGTCGAGCTTATTGATCTCGGCGCTGACATCAGCCGCATTCATCGAGTTGTCGATGACATTTACTCCGGTAATCTTGCCGTCAACTTGCGTGACGGTCACCCGTACATTGTTCTGGTTGCTGGATGATTCGACGGCATCCAAGGCATTTATCGCATTTGATATATCAGTTGCGTTTGCCGAATTGTCAGTAACGGATACATCGGTGATTAATCCATCAACTTGCGTGACGGTTACATGGATATTATTCTGGTCACTGGATGATTCAACGGCATCCAGTCCATCCAATGCATCCGCGATTGCTATGCCGTTTACAGGGACATTACCGAGCGGATCATAAGTCGAACTAACTGTGACACTGCTTTTTTCCGCAGACATGACACCGGAGGCATCTTGTGTCACGTTGGTTATAAATTCCAAGCTGCTTCCAGCGGATGTTGGCGACTGAACCGGAGTCTGCAAGTGCTTGTAATCCGTCAGGTCAATGGTAACGGCGTTACCGTCAGACGTGCTCTTGGGCAATTCCCTGGTTACACGGGTACCGTTCTGTATATCGGTGACCTTGACCTTCTGGATAGCCGAATCAGCAAGTGCACCTTGGGTGGCCGATGCCGAATTGTCTGACATGATGACGCCGGTGACAACGCCATTTTCTTGGACTACGGTAACATTTACGTTCGTACCTGTGTCAGATGTAACTTCGGCATCCAAGTTATCTATGGCTTGTTTTATTGCCGAACCGGTAGCCGGATTTACCGTGTCCGTACCGTCATAGTACCGAGTAACCTTGGCACCGGAATCTTCAATGTTGTAGCGTCCGTTAACATCCGCAATATCGCCTACTATGACAATATTGCCTTGCGGATGATAGTTCGGGTCATCTAAGTTCGCCGGTAATACACGATCGGCTTTCTCGTTTATCTGAGCCTGTACTGTCTTGTTTGTATCTATGCCATCTAACGAATTGAGTTCGTCGGTGGTAATGACAGCACCATGCAGTATCCCGATTTCCTCGGCAGTTGTTTCGATATCCGATGCAGTTGCAACTTGCTCATACGTGGTATGATGCGGATTGTCGTAATCGGTAAGATGTGCGTCGTAGTTGCCTACCTTGGAAGCCGTGATGCCGCTGTTGATTGCAAGCAGCTGGTCTTGGTTTAGAGCCGAGTTATTGATGACATACTCGAAAAACCATTCGCCACTCCATATAGGGTTCCCTTTGTCATCAACTACCCAGACCGGGTCACCATGTATATCCACTACCGGTACATCATTATCCATCGCCTGTACTTTATGGGCGATATACCGGTAACGAGTAGTCGGCGGATTTCCCGTCGTACTCATGTCGATTTTAGACTCATCTGACGTTATGACAATAACGTCGTTATTGTTCGGCGAAACTTGTTCACCGTCATACCAGAACTCATCATTTGCACGTGCTTGATCGAAAATGGCATACGACGGGAACGGAAGGTTATCGATGCTATAAGCCAAGTATCTTGACTCAATACGTTCACCTAGCGCATCGACGTACGCCTTGTCGGCGAGCTGGTTCTGTCCGCTGGCAGCAATAGGAACTCGCTCCTCAATCCATGCATCGAAATGTTCACGCGCAATTTTCTCATTGTACAAGCCACCACTGGTAATTGGTTTTAGACTACCGTCTTCTGGCGTACGAGCCATATCGGCGACACTATAGTCCAATTTACCATCTCGTTGCGACAGTTCAGTAATATACTTGCCGTCGGAAAGCTTGTTTGATACCGTCATTCCTTGGACGACATTGTTTATTGTGTTCTTTACGGATTGAACTGTGACCGCCACTGCATAGGCGCTTGCCGCCTCGTCATGCGAAGGCGGATGGGATGGGTCCATATCGATCTGGTCAGCAATCTGGACAATACCGGGTGACGTGGTTGTTGCCGGTGGCAGTGCTGCCTTGGTGGCCGTTATTTTTCCTTTCGAATCCTGTGACACCGACGTGATAAAGTCAAGAGCGGTTCCTGTCGAAACTGGTGAGGCCGTAGTGAGGTCGCTCGTAATAATTTCGCCGTTGTTACCAGTAACCACGGACAAGTCTGGAGACTGTCCAATCTTGCCATCATTCGTAATATTTCCGTGGACATGGTCACGGCTAGCTGTATTATCAGTGGATATGCTTACATCGGTTATCTTACCAGCGGTTTCGGTAACCGTAACTTGAACGTTAGTGCCATCTACAGATGTTTCTACTGCGTTCAGTTCCGATATCGAGTCGCCAATCTCTGTCGACGCTGCGCTCAGCGCGTCCTTGACAGCCTTTGGCGTGGCGGCCATCGTTTCAGATGTAGAATCAATAGCGTTGGACAGCTGGACAATGCCCGGCGTGGAAATGGACGCTGGTGTTATCGCTGACTTAGTTGCGGTAATTTTGCCGCGTGAATCTTGCGACACTGACGATATGAACTCGGTACCAGTTCCTTGTGTAGACGGTGACACAGTAGTCAAGTCGGCAGTTGTCAATTCCCCAGCCGTACCAGTAACTACGGACAGGTCAGCGACATTGCCGATCTTGCCGTCATTTGAAATGTTGCCGTGGACATGGTCTCGACTAGCCGTATTGTCGGTTACGCTAACGTTAGTTATCTTACCATCAGTCTCGGTAACTGTTATCTGCAAATTAGTCCCATTGACTGAGGTAGCTACTGAATCTAGGCTGTTGACAGCGGTTTCAATTTTATCGTCGATTTCATTAGAAACGCTTTCTCGTACACGGAGCCATAATTGCTTAATACCGATTTCACCGACATATATCAGCTTGTCATGGGCAACTGGTTCGCCATCTACCCAATCGTCAATATTGTCGGCAGTGGCTTCCACTTGCGTACCGGAAACAGTGATTACGTCGTTATTTCTGGCGTCTTTGTGCGTCTGTACGTCGATGTATTCGTTTCCGCTTTCAGCAACCAGTTTGTGCCATGAGCCGTCGCCGCTAAGGTAGTAATCTTCTTGCCCGGCCAAAGGAGCTGGAACAGTACCGGAAAGCCCGTTCGTTATAGAGGATGCACCGGTCATCGTATTGATAGATATGACGAGACGAGTCGGATCGTCGCCAGTACCTTGGTGTTTTTCTACAACGATTGGTGGTTCGCCAATAATATTAGGAATAACCAGTTCATCGTTCAGTTCAATAAAGTACGCCGGATGGTTATGTATGTAACCTTCGGTAATAGTCAATGCATTATCAACAGACTTGATGATTGTGTTATTTAATACCAACGTTTTTGTTGGCGGACAGCATGGTCGTGGCGGAACCGGTGGTGGTGGAACCGGAATTGGAGGCGGTGGCACCGGAGGAATCGGCGGAGGCGGAGGAACAGGTGGCAACGTCGGTGGGCATACTTCGGTTTGTTCAGGTGCGATACTCGGATCCGAATATTCCGGAGGAGGTTCGACACTCACTAATGTAGGTTCGACATTGTCTGTCTGGTCATTATCAACCGGTTCGACGGCGGAAGTCTGGGGAATCTGAACTTCTTCATCTGATTCATTGCGAGTAGTTGGACGACGTTTAGGAGGCGGTCTAAGGAACCCGCCTTGAGTGATTGTATTTAAATCATTATCCATTATCAGTCACCATTACTCGTATTTGCTTGTAGTTTATAATCGGGCGACTAAAAAGAAGGCCGTCCGGGTAGGGACGGCCTCTTGGCAACGGATTCTCTAGAGAGACACCTTGGCCGACTTTACGCTAGGTGCGGACGTGCTTTCGGCACCATCCGACATCATGCCGTCGATACAGGCGAGACCCTTGACCGCGTTTTTCATACCGTCAAGCACCTTGGGACAAGAAATGCGACCGCCGTCAGAGTCGACTTCGTCGTTCAAGTCCTCAAGATGACGGACGAACGCCATCTTGGTACGTTCCAGAGCTTCCTTCATGCGTTCTTCGGACATACTACGCCTCCTTCATCTGAAGTTTCTTGATAAGCGCGGCAGCGTCTTCCTCGTCAAAAGTGAAGCCGAAATAGCTGACTTTAGGAACGTTCTCGAATGCGGTCTTCAAGGCTATCTTGAGCATGTCGACGTCAACCATTCCATCAGATACAATGCCGGCCATTTCAGCCCAAGGACGTACCTTGGTCACGAGAATGGTCGGGTTTGCTTTGAGCGCTCCAAGTGCACCATATCCGAGGAATCGTTCGCCGAGCTTTGGTATCAAAGATACCTGGTCGGCCATAAACGAGAGGAAAGCTTCTACCGCGTGATTCAAATCAACCTTCATATACTACCTTATCCGTTAGATGTGGAAGTTGCTGGAGTCGGCGTTGTCGTAGTCACTTGAGGTGGCACCGGCGGGAACGGGGAGACAAAAGCCGGACCCCAACCCGGAGCGATGTTACCGTTAGGAATCATCGGCTGTACCAAACGGTTGACCGTGTTGGCGACACAGCTGATGCGTTCATTGAGAATCTGTTCGCGCAACGGTTCGGCCACTTCGATTGCCGCGACCCTTTGCTTCAAGTTGCTAACCTCGCCAGTCAATTCCTTGACTTGCGCGTCGGCGTAGCGTTCGGCCTTGAGCTGGGTAATTTCGCTGTCCTTTTGAGACAGCTGGTACACAGTGGAGTTAGCCGGGTTCTGGTTACCGAAGATGCCGCCGATACCGGTACCGTTTAGGATGCCGGACGCGAGCGACGTTCCGATGATGCCCAAAGTGAGACCGGCGGTGCCGACACCCTTGGACGTGTATTCATTGTCATTGTTGTATGTAGCCATAATGGCCTCCTTCTATTACGAACAACATAATTGCTGTTCAAAGGACGTTTATTGGTGGTTACATACAAAGTAATAAGTTATTATTGTTTTCGATTATATCTTTAAATCATTGTGAGAAGTAAAGATACGAAAAATTTTATTTTTATCGATGCCGTATTTTAACAATAAAAATATTTAAAATGATTAGAATAAGTGATGTAGATCACGTATTTTAAAACTAGAGCAATTATAATTAGTTTGTTTGTAATAAACCTGATTATAACGCATGGAGAATAATACATGGAAGATGAAGAAAAACTTTCGGATATCGAGAAAATCCTTCTGCTAATCGAGCAGAAGGATGATTCAAACGAATTCTATGATGATTCGATTATATATTACGACATGGTCGACTGAACTAATCCAGTTCCGTGACACACTTGACATACGTTGTCATGGTCGTCAACGCCGGTACCTCCACATTCTGGACAGAAGTCGCCGTCGGCAATTATTTCACCGTCATCACTTTCTGGATTGTCGAGGTCGTCATTACTGAAGTCGTACCCCTCGCGGTCACGTTCCCAAGTATGTGACGGAACCTTGCGGAATTCGTCGCTGTCGCCGCCGTCACGGTTAAATTCTTCCGGTCGCTCGTACTTCAGGATGATGTCCTTGATCAGCTTGTGGCGGACGATGTCGTCTACACCCAGTTCAACGAAGGCTATACGCGGTACACCGCGTAACCTGTCGAGTGCATCCTCGAAACCAGATTCTACTCGTTCCGGTAAGTCGCACTGTGCGGAATCTCCGCATATAACCATCTTCGAATCACGCCCAAGACGAGTGAGCATGAGCTTCATCTGAGCTACAGTAGTATTCTGGAACTCGTCGCACACTATGAAGCTTTTGGCGAGCGTAGAACCACGGATATAAGCCAATGGACATACTTGGATCTTGGAATAGAAATCGTTGTTGGAGAATGTCTCCTCCAAGTCCTTGCCTTTCTTCTTTGCCTTCTTCTCTTTTGAAGTCAGCACGGGCATCTTCTTGACTTGTTCCTCCGGTGTGATGCGACGACCCTTAATCAGCGAAATCGCATCATAAAGCGGTTGCATGTACGGAGCTATCTTTTCGTCGAGGCTACCAGGAAGGAATCCTAGCTCTTCGCCGCCGGTGACTACTGGTCGGGTTAATACCAACCGTTCGTAGTCGCCTCGGTCCATACCAGCTATTCCGAGCCATGTCGCTATGGCGGTCTTGCCGGTTCCTGACGGGCCGTTTACGAAGATGATGTCGTGGGTCTTGATCGCGTGGACAAGTTCGTCCTGTCCTTGCGTTTTAGTATAGATTGGTCGATCGTGCCGATCACGGATAATCTCTTGGCCGCTATGCTGTATCACTGGCGAATCCTTGATAAGGTGGCTTCATTGCCATCCAATATATTGTTTATATCGTCTGGCGGTTCTCTTTATCCAAACTAGCATAAACTGGTTTGTATGGCAAATATTCTTCTAGAAACCGTCGTATACCGCAAAGGACACCGCAATTCAAAAGGCGAGCTTGCCGAGTGGGTGGCCCAAGCCTTGATGATGGCTCTGCTGGCTAGAATTCCATATCGGCAAACGAACGTTCTGTCGGCAAGGCGTCTGACACGGTCATGACGCCTTTTCCGTGCCATTTCTGCCAGTCCGAAGGCCCCTTGTAACGGCAGTGCAACAGCCTGACACGTTCGTCAGTTATATTGTTTACGGAATTTACGCCGCATCCGGTTACCGTCTTCCCGTCGCATGTCAACGCACCAAAGAACGATGAATGCTTCGGTACATGTCCACCTGATGGAGTCTCCCATGTCTCCTCGTAGTGTATAAATCCGTTCCGCTTTACGATGCACTTTATCGTACGGTCTCCGAGGTGCATGAACTTCTTCGCAAGTTCAGTGTCCTCCTCGGTGCAGTATTCCAGCACCTTCCCGGTACGTTCGGTATGGAAATCCTTCGGGAACAGGTGCTTCCATCGTATGGCGAACACGCCAATGTGCTGGAACTTGCTTGAATAGTAGTCCAGCATCTCGCCTACATTCTTGAACTCGCCCAAGTCAAGATATTCGTCGTCGTCAATGGGCATCACCCATTCGGCGGAAGACCGCCAGTTGATATACCCGTCATACAGCTTGTACTGTCTCGGCTGTCCTTCTACGAGTTCGTATGTTATCTTGTTTCCGTACTTTTCGCATACTGCCTTCACGTCGTAGTCGCTCTCGTTGTCGAATACGTGTATGCGGTCGAAACCGCAGCGGTTAATGTGCCAGTCCAGCCACTCGTCAAGGTCGTCAGCGTTCAGGTGGCGTGTAAGAAGCATAGCCTCGGTACGGTACCGGTATGTCCTTGGATAGTTGATGGCTTTGGAGAACCGTAACGGCGATACGGGCATGTTGCAGACGTAGTACATCTGGTCGTAGTTGGTCAGCAACTTGTGCGGTTCTCGAACGCCGTGCTTGCAGTAGGTCATGTATGTGCTCTGCATGACCTGTATGGACGTAATGAACAGCTTGATTTCCTTCGCGAAAGCGTACAGTTCCTTGTGCAGTACGACCTCGTCCATCCGGTTGGGGACTCCGTTGTTGCCCAGCACCAGAAGCTTGTTCCACACGGTTCCCAGTAACCGTTCGACTACCGGAGTCTTGCGGAGCAGTATGACGGCGCAGCATATCGATCCGCGCCAATGGGTCTGGCCTAATGACTTGATGTACTCGTTCATTTCGGCGATATCGTCCCTTGACACACGGTTCAGACGGGTCATGAAATAGTTCATCTTGTGCTCGTCGTCATGGTAATTCGAAAGCATCGGTGCGAAGTCGGCGCCGGATTCGGCGAATTCTTCGGCTATGGGCGCCAAGGAGTCGTGTATCTGTACGGAGCCGTCGACGATGACCACTATATCGGTCGAGACGTATTCGAACGGATGGTATCGGACGTAGTAGGATGCATATATCGGGTCGGCTGAGTCTAGCTTCGGGTCGGTCTTGAATTGCCAGACGCTCTTGCGCGATTGGTCGACAGTGTCCGTCACATAGACGTATTCGGCGTCCGGGTCTACCTTTTCAGGGTCGCGGACAAGGTCGTAACCGTTGAAGTTGAACGAGAGTACTGTGTATTTCTTCATGATGCTAAAACTACTTTATTTTAAAATAAATGGCAAGCTGCACGAGCAACTTGCCGACTAGTTAGATATTAGTGCTTGATTATTGCATGATTTCGAACACGTCGCCTGTGATACGGATGTATCCTGGCTTGGAGGTGTCAATCTTTTTTCTGGATGTTATACATGTTAGCGGTGTAAAGTTGGCAGTGTCGTCATTAATCCAATCGTCATAATCTGTTAATGATGGCGGTTCAATGTCAATGTACGCAATCTGTAGTGCGAGATCATAATTATAATCACCTGGTTCGATTTTTATCAGGTTTGTATATAGTGGTGTTACATAACTTGACGACTCTGGCCGCAAAATTACAATTTGAATACCATCAAGATTATCTATATCAACGTACTCTGGATTCTGGCCATCGGACAACGCGAAACGCCAAAGGTTATGCTTATATTCACCGGGTTTCTCTTCGTCTTCTTCAATAATGAAGTCTAATGCGTATACGGCGTTCGGGTTTTCTGTCGCATTACCAAAATATAAGATTGCCCATTTATAGCCACTATCTTCATAGTAAGGATCGCCAGCTGAAGGCGGCGTGTCGGCGACATCACTAGCATCTTTTAAAGGAAAGTAATATCCTGAATCATAAGTAATCTGACGTGCTGTGCCGTAAAGTAAATTGTACGACCGTTTCTGTATGTCCGAAAAATTTAATTGTTTCCATTGAAGGGTTGTGCCAGCTTTATATGGTATGTAACCGACATCTGCTGAAGGAAACCCGTATAATAATAATTTGTTATCGTTCGTATTGGCTATTGTTTTGCCGTCGGCTGAATAAACCGTTGGTTTATTCTTGATGAATGCGTCACTACTTGAATATGTTTCATTCCAGTCGGACTGTACGTTGACTTCCGCACCCGGTTTAATTCCGTTTAATTTGTTTATCAAACTATCTGTTAAGTTGTTGTCCGTATGCACATAATTGGCATCGACGACAATGTTAGCTGGAACGAGCTTGCTTACCGAGATGGATTTGGTGACCTTTGTGCCGTTCGTCTCGACAGTTCCGCATGCCGGTACTGCCGCGCTGCCAAGGAACGCTGCCTTCTGCTCGGTCGTCAGTTCATCGACCGACTCGAAATTCTGCATCGAGTCCGGAACAAGGGTGGACAGGTCAACCTTCTTTCCGGTCTTGTTTTTATCGACCACGGGTGCCCATGCGGTTTCCGTGACGGAATTCAGTGTGTCCAATGTGGATATGTCTTGGTATTCTGGTTTGTCGGCCATGTTGTCCTCACTTTATGATTAGGATTCTAGGCGGGTCGCCTACGGTCAGCTGTCGTAACTGTCCGTCCACGGTAGCGCACAGCACATCGCCCGGTGGAATTTCTTCTGGAGGACGTGAAAGAATGTCGTCAAGTTGCACGAGTCTTCCGTCAACTATCCAAAAACGATTTTGTAGCTTTGCCATGTGTCATTCCGTGTATCGTTAACCATAGTTTATAGAAAACGCCACCCAGTGTTTTCCGGGTGGCGTCTTGAATGGTTACTTGTCAAGTACCGAATGCGTATTGTTGACCGTTTTAACGGTCGATTTAACGTTTTCAGCTTGTCCGTTACCATTGGATTCGCCCATCAAGCCGTTGATGCAAGTGAGCGAGCGCAGGGCAGTGGAAATGCCGTCCAGCACACAAGGATCGCTGATGCGTCCTCCATTGCTGTCGACCTCGTCGTTGAGGTCTTCCAGATGGCGGTTCAGCGTGTCACGCGTACGTTCGAGCATCTTTTTTGATGTATCGTCCATTAGTCCACCTCCGTATCGGCGGATGCCAGACCACGCAATTTCGCCAAAAGGGTCTTGGCGTCCTCGTCGGTGAACGTGAACCCGAAATATGACACTTTCGGAACGTTGGCGAACGCCATGTCCAGCGCGGCCTTGGGTGCCGCCGAGCGACATTTGAAGCAGATGGAATACTACAAGCATGCAAAAAACGAGTCCGTATTCGGCTCGTTCTTGAAGAAAGCTCCGATAGCCGAGTCCATACGGACAGCTGCCATCAAGCTATTTAATCTGTTTTAGCGTTTGTACGCTTCTTCCACGATGTCGAACGCCTCTATGGAAGCGTCAACTAGATTTTTGTATTGCGGAAACTGTTTAGAAATTGTCGATATCGACTCAACAAACGTTTTCTTGCGTTCTTCTGATGTTCGATTATCATATACCTTAACTGAAACGCTTTCATTCAGAGGTTTCTTGCGGTAAGCCGCCTTGATGGAATCAAGCAATCCTTCGTTGATAATGTAGCACTTTGCGATGCACTTCAATACGTCGGTCGTTTCCGGATGTGCTTTTGCGGTCTTTGTCAGTCCTTCTAGGAAAATAGCGTGCTTAGTAGCCATAGGATATCTACGATTGAGCTAATCGCAGTTTATCAATAAAGCCCGCTGATAACCTCGTTTGCCGCAAGTATAGATTCGGCTTTGGATATAGTTTCCTTGATCTTGTCGCAGCTCAAGACATCGTTGATGATGCGTTTCGGGTCGGTGTTTCCGGAATTTAGCTGGATTTTGAGGCCGAACTCGACCAGTTCGTCGGTACAGATTGACGGTACGCCGTGTTCTTCGTAGTCGTCCTCCGTCACGATGGGTGCCGGACGCGGCTTTCCGAGCCACCGCTTTACATTCGGACTTTCCAGCACTTCGGAGAACGGCCAGCGCGGTTTACCGGACTCGTCCAGTGTGGCAAGCGCGTCGGCGGTGGCAAGTCTAGCGAGTCTCGGAAAGTATTCGTCGGTGACAAGCTTCATCACCTTGTATACGGACTTGCTCTCGTTGATGTGGTGGGCGGTCATATGGTTTTCGATAACCCAACGGCCGGGTGCCATATACGGGAACGGGTTCGGACCGAAAATGTTGAACTGTTTGTTCCAGTTGAAGAACCATTCCGAACTGTACACCTCGTGCTTGGCCATGTTCTTGCCTCCGTTCTCGGCCAGTGCCTTGCGCTTGCCGACATCGTGGAACAGTACGAGGAGCAAGTCGAACCAGTCGTGGTCTGGAATCTTCAGCATTTCGGCGAACGCGAGCTTGACGTGGTCGAGGACTCCGCCTTCGGCGTGGTAGTTGACGTGAGGGACACCGGACATCTCCGCGATGGTGTCCTTGAAGAATTCTTGGTCGTTGACGACGGCCTCCCAAGCGTTGGGCGACAGAAGGATATTTTTAATCTTTTGTAAATTTGTCATAGCCATAATATAACAATTTAACTTTAATTGTCAATACTTGGAATATAAATTTCTTATTTCTACATTTAAAAACGAGGAAAATTATGCGTAATCCAGACCGTTTGAAACCCATCTACGACCACATTAAGGGCATCCACAAGGAGCATTTCCCCAAGCTGGAGTTCGGCCCGTTCATAAAGAAGTTTTTTGACTGGCATAAGCAAGACCCGTTCTATGTAGAAGATTGCTTGGTGTGCGGACTGTTTGACAAGTTCGCCGTGGAAGCTGCTGACACCGAAGACCCGGCTCGTCCCGATGCGTCAGGTCTCGATATGGCCTACGACTATCTATGCGATATGCACAAGACGCATCTCCCTGACTGGCGTTTCTTCCAGCTGATGTTCAATGTATTCTCCGAGTACGGCGAAGAGCTGACCAAGTGTGACGACGTGTGTACATTGTATACCGTTTTCGACAAGTTCTTGAATCGAGGTAAGGATGGCCGGAGCTAGACGACTCTCGATGGGAGACTTGAACGAAGACCAAGTGAAAGCCTTGGCTTCGATTAGGGATTTCCTTAACCAAGCAGACCGCCGACAGATGGTCTTGTACGGTGCCGCCGGTACTGGAAAGACCTCCCTCATTAACGTGTTACTAGACGAGCTGGACAAGGACCCGGATTCACCAGTATACTATTGCACCGCACCCACGAACAAGGCGGTCGATGTCATAGCCGAACGTACTGGAAGAGATTTCGATCGTACGATATATTCACTATTGGGACTAACCCTTCTCGACTTCACGGACGGACGTCCTAAGCTCAAGAAGGAGAACGAGAGCCATCTGCAAGACTATGACTTGGTTATAGTTGATGAAGCGTCTATGGTGTCGTTAGCGTTGCTTAACGAAATCCAGCGTCAGCTCCTCATATATACGTCAATCAAGGTCATATATGTAGGAGACCGTTGCCAGATTCCTCCGGTAGACGACGCGAACAACGGTATGCTCGAATCCATCATCTTCCAGTTGCCTTGGCAAGTCGAGCTTACGAAGGTTATGAGAACCGCAGCCGAGAACCCGATTCTCGGAGCGGTTACCGCAATGCGTGCCGACATGAAGTCTCCGGTTGACTTGTTCAAGCACGAGACGGCGGTGGCACCTGATGGGACTGGTATATACTTCTATCCGTTGCAGAGACCGTTCATGAGCAAGATGCTTGAGTATTTCAAGCGTGACGAGTTCAAGGCGGATTCCAACTACGCTATGGCGGTCGCATACACGAATGCGGCGGTCGACGCTATCAACGAGCAAGTCCGTGGCGTTCTATATCCGGATTGCAAGAGGACAATCGAGGTCGGTGAGGAAGTACGAGTAGTCAAGACCTATGGCAACAACATCATCCGGGGTAAGGCTACGTTCTTTAGCGTTCTGTACAACGTGGAGGAACGGTTACGAGTGTTGGAAATCGAGGATGTAGAGGACCCGTCGTACCATATCAAGTGTTACAAGGTTAAAGTTCAAAACCTAGTTAGAAAGAAGGCTAAGCAGTCCACGGTAACGGCGTACATCATCGCTCCGGAAGGCATGAACGACTATCTGGTGCAGAAGGAAAAGCTTGCGGTGGAAGCTCGCGAGAAGGCTAACCAGCTGAACGCCCGTGGACACCATGTATACACACCTAGGGAAGCGTGGAAGGAATATTCCACGTTCACGAAGTTCTACCTGTGGTTTGGATATATCTATGCTCTTACGGCACATAAGTCGCAAGGCAGCACTATCCAGAACGTATTCGTCGTAGAACGCAATATCAACCGCATTCCGGAAGCCGAGCTGAGGAATAAGCTCAAGTACACAGCTTTCACAAGAGCCGCGAAAGAATTGCACGTCTTGAAATAATTTTTATAAATCTATTGACATTTTGGATTAAATGTGCTATATTTATCCTTGTAAAACTCAAAAAGAGAGGTAAAATGGCTTATATCAAGGCGAACTTTCTCGCTATGAAAGACGAAAACGGTCGAGACCTCGGCACCATGCCGACCGGTCAGGCGAGAGACTATGCTAGAAAGAAGGGAATGGAACTTGTGGCGGTAAACGAGAACGTGGACCCGCCTATTTATACGGTAAAACCCCGTCAGCGTTACGTTCCGAACACTCAGGACGACAAGTCCCAGTATGAAGTTACCGCGACGACCGTCCGCTGTAAGGACGAGACCGGAAAGTCTCTCGGCGTCATCACAACTGCCGAGGCGAAGAGACTGGCCGAAGAACGCGGACTGTCTCTTATCGCCGAGAACAACAAGATGGATCCGCCAATCGCTCGCATCGGTGACTTGAACAAGTACATCTACGACCAGAAGAAGGCGCAGAAGGAAAAGGAAAAGAAGAACCGAGCTGCGGCGAAGGCTTGCGAAAAGAAGGACTTGAAGCTGACTTCAGACACGACGCCGTCATCGCAAGCAGACCGCGACCGTATCATGAAGCAAGCGAACGAATTCTTGAAGGAAGGTCATCCGGTAGACTTGACCATACGCTTCCGTGGCCGCGAAATTTCACACGCAGAAACTTCCATGACCCGTATCCGTGAAGAAATACTCCACGGCATTACCGAAGGTACTGTTACTAAGGAAGTCCGTAACCAGAACGGCGACACATATACTATAAGCTGTAATCCAGCTAAGAAGAAAAAGTAATTCTGTTAGAGAGCAATGAGCAATAAGGCTGGGCGATTGCCCAGCCTTTCTTTTATAGCATAGCGATTTCGGCTCGCATGACGTCATCTTCTTCCTTGTCGTAGATGGCGTCGATGCCTTCTTCAACACTGTCGGTGGCGTTCCAAGCCTTCACGAAGGTGGAATAGTTCTCGTCTACCCAGTCCCAGAACGATTCGAGGCTGTCGCTCCATCCGTATTTCCGCTTGACATACTCGTATCCGGTCTGCGCAACGTAAGGAGATGCGCGGTGTTTCTTGTCTTCGGCCTCGCACAGAGCATCGAATACTTTCTGGATTGGTGCAACAGCTTCGGCGCAGCCGACCTTGGTGCAAACCTGTTCAATAAAATTCTTGAAAATCTGGGTCTGGTTCATTTTGAATAGCGGTTATTTCTTATCAGTTTATTAGAAAAGGAGCCGGATTTCTCCGACTCCCTACTTTCTATGACCAGATTCGACTAGTAGGATCTTCCAGAACAGAAAATCTTGTAGTTTTCGCCAGCAGCGGCGGCGTAGCTTGCCCAGTTTCCCGTCTTGATAAGGGTCTTTAGCGTCACGTTGATGTTCTTGCTGTCCGTCTCGATGATTGACATCCCGAACTCGTTCCGTTCGCTCTTTTCCGAAACTACGCAACAGTTGTTGATGACCGGCGCGAAAATCCTCACTTGCTCCTGTCTCCTTACCCCATCGAAGGCGTGGAGGTTGAGGATAATCTTCGACCTCTGGATATAGTTAACCAATTCTTGACCACGGATTCCGGTAGCCACAACTGTCTTGGCATGGTATTGGCTCATTCCCATCCAAGCTTGTAGTAACTTCAATCGTCTGTCTGTGGGAGCACCGTAGAAAAGCACGTCGATGTCTTTTTCGTCAGGTGCCTTGGTTTCGTACATGACGGCTGTAGTGTATTCGAGAGGTACATACTTTGCACGGAGTCCGAACGAGCCTAGATAGCGGATGTTGTCCAAGTCGTAGTCCCAAATTTCGTCGGCTTGTTTCAGCCAGTCGAAAGTGAACTGGTTAGCCCAAACGCTTCCCGGAAACAGTTGTTCAAGGTTGTAGACAATCACACGGCATCCCGGTCTCGTGGCACGGTACTGCTGTGGGAGCATCTTGGAAGCAGCCGAGCCGAGTACGACGCAGCTGTTGTCCATTTCCTTCACTTTGGCGTACTTGTTGCAAAGCCACTGCTTGACTTCCGTGAAGACGTAGTCGTTGAATGAATCTACAGTAATCATTTCTGGATATCCGAAAGGTTGATGGCGACCTTGGCGACAACTTGTTCGCCATCGGTGATGAACACGTTAGATTCAGCCGGATAGTAGGCATGGAGAACGGTCGTGGCAAATTCATCCGGTCCGACTATACTTGGGTTAATGTAGACCTTGGTCATGTTTCCATCCTCACGAGCGTCGATCGCGCCTTCGGCACCTACGTGCCAGTGACCCATGATGGAGACATCGGCGTGGTTGTGTCGGAGGTCGGTTCCTATCTTGCGGAGAACCGTATTGATTGCACCAGCGGCGGCTTGCGAGCCATTGTATCGGTCGCCGTGCTCCAGCATCCAACGCTGGTTGCCAATCTGCGTGATTAGGACGGTAGCTTCGTCGTCGAACTCGACAGTGATGTTCTTCGCCTCGGCTTCGCAACGATCCTTAATCGTGTTGTAGATGATGTGTTCGTAGTTGTCTTGGCTACGGTTCTTGCTCTGGAGCTTCTTTCCAGTGCGAGAATGGTTTCCTACAACGCACGAAATTGTCACCTTCTTGTACAGCTTGGCGTATTCAAGAATGAGACCGATTAGGTACGAGTTGAGGCAACTGACGCACTTCGGTGCCGTATATGCGTTCGTCTCTCTCAATTCGTCGTGAATTTCGCCGGATATCAAGTCGCCAAGCATGAGGATATGAAGCTCGTCGCAACCGTAAAGGCTGGCAAACTTGTAGTTTTCCTCAAATAATTTGGCGAGACGATGCTCGGCGATTTCCGGATTGTACTTGTTGAACCCGAAGTTAATCTGTGGCTGGACTACTTCACCGTAGTGGAGGTCTGATATGGGAAGCACGTTGAAATATTTTCCTTTTGTCTTCCCGGCGTTGACCACTTTGATACTTACTTGAGCCGGTTTCACTGTTGCGGCGGCAAACGCCATGCGGTTGGCTTTCTGCTTGCCGATGAAAGCTTCAGCTTCCAGCTTTGAAGCACGGCGTTCGGCCTTTCGTAGCTCTCGCTTGTAATAAGACGCCGCACCACGTTCTTCCTCTTCTGTATATTGGAACATTGGATCCGGTTCGAGCGCGATGTCTTCCATCTCAGGAGGTTCGTCTTGAGGTGACTTGCGGTCTTTCGGATTCTTGGGCGGCTCGACAGTACCCTCGGTCGAAACTTTAGCTTGTAGGTTGTGAGCCGTCTGCTCGACAATCTTCCTGAAGGTCTCGGTCGGAAGTTCCTCAGTAAGCCATCCCGCGTCTACAAGGTCTTCTTGGAAGCAAGAGACAATAGACACGTTCATGTCGAAATGCTTGAGTAGTTTGACGATTCCGCCATTGTTGGCGAGTGTAGGCGATGTCTTGCCCTTCGGCTTTCCAATCACCAGCTTGATTTGTTCGTTCGAATCAGTCGGGTTGCTCATTCTATGAGTTCCTTGTGTATACAGTCGATAAATTATATCACTGAGTAACAATATGTTGCTTCACATAATAAAAAATCCAAATTTGATTTGCAAATCTGCGTAAAAAATTATTTTTATCTATTGACAACTTTATGGCTATGAATTATATTTAGCCAAGAATTTAACAGAGAGGAACACGTGAAAAAACTTACGATATTATGCATTTTACTCGCCTTCGCGGTCGGCTTTGCGGACAGCAACGAATATCGTTCTAAACAAATTGCAGTCGGTTCACAGATTATCAAGTCAGTACGGACTAGCCTAAATAGCGACTATGCTGAAAAGTTGGCGATGATTATTTACGACGAATCCGACTTAAACAGTCAGATCGAATATCCGTTCTTGCTTGCAGTCATAGCGGTAGAATCGAGGTTCAATACGAATGCTATATCGCCGGCCGGGGCTACCGGTCTAGGTCAGCTCATGCCTAGGACTGCGGAACGAATGGCTAAACACGCTGGACTGGAATACAGCAAGTCTCGTCTTACCGAGCCTTCATACAATATCAAACTGTCGGTTCAGTTCTTGAAAAATCTTTATCGCAAGTTCGGTAACAGCGTCCTTGTCGCCGCCGCATACAACGGCGGTCCGGTCGGTGCTAGGAAATACAAGAAATGGATGGACGGCGAAGCCGAACGAGATTCTGTACACAAGGAAACCGTGGCTTATGTCAGTAAGGTTATGGAAAAATACAACGCATACCGTTTACTTTTAAGGTAGGAGGCACTATGTGGACTTTAATTCTCGTGAAATGAGTTGACAACTTGCGAACAAATTCCTATATTTAGAGTATGAGTATTCAAATTTTATCAATTACGAACAATCCGCTCCAGTTCATCGGTCGTTGCGCTGGAATCTGCTGGAATTCCCCCATTGACGACCCCGAAAAGAACATCGCACGCGCTAAGGACTGCATCGAAAGCGACCACGGTCGCGTCGAAGAATTTCCGGATATTACCGTCGTGTTTGACGGCTACTCGGCTAGAATGATGCGCGAATTGTACACGCACATCGGCGGTAGTCCGACACGTCTGCAGTCGTCCACGCGCTACGTGAACGAAAAGAATTTCAAGCATTACACTCCGCCTTCTTGCCAGAAGGACGGCGTCAAGGAAGTCTACGAAGAAGCTATGCAGCACGATGCCGAAGTGTATGGAAAGCTTATCGAGTTGGGCGTACCCCGCGAAGATGCGGCTAACAAGCTTCCACTTGGAATGGAATCAAAGATGGTCTGGAAGGTTAATCTCCGGACGCTGATCAACTTCTTTAACCGCCGTCTCTGTACTCGTGCGCTGAAGGAAATCCGCGACTTCACGCTTGAATTCAAGAATATCTTCAAGTCGGTCGACGACGAATGGAAGTGGATTGCCGATAACCTCTTCGTACCGTCGTGCGAGAAGTACAAATTTATGAACCCGGCTCTTTGCTTCTGCCACGAAAAGAAGGGTTGCGGTCGTCATCCGTACATCAAGGACTTGGTTATTAACACGAACAAGGAAGGACAGAATGGAAATCAACATTAACAACTACACCAGACAGCTCGCTGCCGTGGATTTTATCAAGCAGTGGAAACCTAACCCGAACAACTCCGCAAAGAATCCGGCCGACGACATCGCTTGGCGTGCTGCGAAGATTCGCGATATGCTCAAAATGATGGATTCCGAAGCGGACGCCGTGAAGCAGTTGCTCGACTGTGATATTCAGATTAAGAACCGTCCCAAGAATCTGCCTTCGATTGACCGTGTGTACGGTTTGCTCAAGGCTGACAATACAAAGAGTCGCATCCGCTACAATCGCATCCTCAAAACATTCAAGGACCGTTTCGACGTGTGGAGCGAAGTGAACCAGATGGATGCCCACATCTATGCGGCTACCCTCGACCGTTTCACCGACAAGAAGCAAGCAGATCGCTTCGAATCGGGCATCGAAAACTACAACTTGCTCAAGCGCATCGACAACACCGACGAATCGTTCTGGAAGAAGCTTGACGAACACACCAAGTATCACGATTACCAAGCGTACTACAACAAGCGTGTGGTGAAGCACAATACCTTCAATCCGGAAGTAGACAAGCTCCATGAAGGCGCGAAATCCTACCGCGTGTTCACTTATCTTGGCCGTATGACGGATTCTCACCGTCCGCTGTTCGCAATGCTGTACATCACTCATTCGACCGGCGATATCCAGACTGACTTGTCGAAACTCCCCAACAAATGGAAGCCGATTTACATTGCACTCCCACAGATTAAGTTCGACACTCGCGGCGTCTTAATTGAAGGTTGATGATATGATTGAGACGTATGGTGAATACTGTAAAACCGTTGACGAACTGAAGGAACTCGCCAAGGCGTACTATGACGGAAACGAAAAGGTGTCCGACGCCGTCTATGACGCCAAGGAACGCGAACTTCGCGCTTTCGAAATCGCCAACCCGGACTTGGTTCTCGAAGACTCGCCGACTCGTAAGGTCTATGGTGCGCCGACTAGCGGTTTCCGTAAGGTTGCCCACAAGACTCCTATGGGGTCAATCAAGGACGCTCGTGGGATCGATGAAGCGTGCGCCTATGTTCGCAAGGTCAAGGAGCAGTACGGCGTCCAGTTCGTCGAACTCGAATACAAGCTTGATGGCGCAAGTCTAGCATTGATTTACAAGGATGGGGTTCTTGTCGATGCGGTGACTCGTGGTCAAGACAACGTAGGCGACTCCGTTGTCGAGAACGCCGTCAAGATCCAGGGCGTGAAGACCACGATTAAACGTAAGGGTGACGTGGAAATCCGTGGCGAAACGCTCTGGAATTTCGAGGATTTCGAACAGTTCAACGAACAGCTCGAAGCCGAAGGCAAGAAGGAACTGATTTCCAATCCGCGTAACGGCGCGGCGGCCTCATTGCACTTGAAGTGTCCCGAAGACGTGGAACGCCGTAAGCTGAGGTTCACCGCATATATCGTGGCCGAAGGCTCCGAAAGCTCCACCCAGATTGGCGACGTGGAATACCTCGAATCCGAAGGCTTTGAAGTACCGCCGCACGTCGTGGTCGATATCTCTGGCGATGACGGCATCGAAAAGTTCAAGGAAGCTGCAGAAAAGCTCCGCGAGAACCGTTTCAATATGCCGTATCCCATTGACGGCGTGGTCGTCAAGGTCAACGACAAGACTCTCCACGACGAGATGGGCTACACATCGAAGTTCCCCAACTTCTACAGTGCCTACAAGTTCCCGCCGGAGGAAAAGGACACGGTGCTTCTCGGCATCGAAGAGTCCATCGGACCGTCTGGCGCGATTACGCCGATTGCTGTGTTCGAAACAATCTCTCTTGCGATGACAAACGTGTCTCGTTGTTCTCTGCATAACTGGAACTTGGTCGAATACTTCGGTTTGTACAAGGGTTGCCACGTCAGAATCCGCAAGGCTGGCGAAATCACCCCGGAAATCGTTATGTGCGTGGAAACAGGGGTTTCCAAGGACGATTACGACTTGATTAAGGCTACCAACGGTAAAGTCGAACGCTATGTCGACCGGGTACTTTCCAAGAGACTTATTGGAAACGACAAGGAATTCTATCTTAGGCCGACGGAATGTCCGTTCTGCCACGCTCCGCTTCGTCACGCGAAGAACGCGAAGGGTGATGAACTGGTCGACTGGGTTTGCGATAACCCGGAATGTACTGCCCAGATGGTCGAAAAGGTCAAGAATTTCGCCGACCGTAAGGTTATGAATATCCGTGGCTTTGGCGAAAAGATGATCCAGAAGCTTTTCGATGCTGGCAAAATCGGAACTTTCGATGACATTTACCGTCTGACCGCCCAAGATTTGATGGACGCCTGTGGTTGCCGCGAGGCGAAGGCCAAGGAACATATCGCGAATATCGAGAAGTCCAAGGGTAACTATCTCCATCAGTGGATTGAAGGTTTTGGAATCAGCGGTATCGGCCACACGGCTTCGCCGGTTCTCGCGGAATGCATCAACCAGTGCGGCGGTATGAAGGAATTTGTCGGCCCCGAAGCAATCAATCGCTTGGAATCGCTCACTTTCTACGCAAAGAAAGCTGGCCTTACCGACAATCTGATCGACAAGTTCGGTGAGTTCGTCAAGAACCAGCAAGTGATGCTTGGAAACCTCGTTGCTGCTGGTATTCCATTTACCGTGAAGGAAAGCAACATCAAGTCCACCAAGCTCAAAGACCGCGTCTGCATTATGACTGGCGTGTTCGACAAGCTCGGTCGCGAGGAGTTCAAGGAAATGGTCGTCGCCAATGGCGGCAAGGTTTGCTCCGGTATTACCAAGAAGACCAACCTTGTCCTTATGGGCGACAATGCCGGACCGGCAAAGAAGACGGCAATCGAAGATCTGCAGAACGCTGGGTTCAAGATCGATGTCTACACGCCGGACACTCTCCAAGAGTTCCTTGACTTATTGGTATAAACAACATGGCAGCACAGTCGAAACAGAAAACTCCGCGAAAGCTCGCGGTCAGGCTAAAAAGAAGTAAGCCCAAGGAAGACGACGGCGGAATGGTCGTATTTCCGACGGCCTCCGGGAAGCTCGCCACTACTTGGATTAAGAATGTCGACAACATCATTTCCGAGGGGACCGGAAACATCTCTTTCGACCGTTTGTGCGTGGTGAAAGAGAAGCTGGAAACGGCTCTAGGACTGATCAACAGCCGTCTTACGGATGAATCCGTCAATAGGATTATAGCCGAAAGCGACCGGTTCGTTTTGGATAAGGTTAACCATTTCATTAAGAACTGCGTAGGAACGGTCGTGCGCCTCCGTAATCGAGAAAGACGGTTCAATCAGGGTAATGCAGGGTCTCGTTCGCTCTTGGTGTCCAAGGCTTGCATTCAAGACGAAAAGCGACTGTATATCGAGGGGTTGACGTTTGATCCGAGGTCTCGTATGATACCTTTGTATCACGGCGAAACCTTTAATAGATACCGTCACGTACAGTTGCACGTAATGGAACATAGCACGGTGTCCCAGTTCCAGTTCTCGGTTGACTTGGCCGATATAGCAATCATCACGCCAAATTCAAACGGGGCAAACAATGGCGAATACACGATTACGCCGACAGACGGTGTGAGTTTCTACGTGATTGATGTTGGTGTAGAACCTCCGCATTCCGGTGACGAACTGTTGAAGTTCCTTCTGGAAGCAGCCGAGCGAGCATATGTGTATAAGAATAATCCGATGGCGCACTTGTATGACCCAGGGCCAGCCGAGTCGGATAAATCAAAGAAGGAATCTAAGAAATGCAAACTGAAACTGAAAAGAAAGTCAGGGCGGCCGGAACCCTCATCTTCAAAGTAATTTCCGGTTCTACGTCGTTTGGACTGAATACGCCTACTTCGGATATTGATATCCGTGGTGTCTATGTGTTGCCGTGGGCAGAACGAATCCGTCAAGACGTTGGCGACCAGATTGCTGACGCTACCAATGACGAGACGTACTGGGAAATCACCAAGTTTTTCCGCGAGCTTTCTCGTGCAAATCCGCAAGCTCTCGAAATGCTGTACTCTCCGGATAACTGCATCCTCGAAGGCAAGGAGTATCTGGAGAAGATTCGCGAAGAGATGGACTTCGTCACGCGCCGTTGCGAGAAGACGTTCGTCGAATACGCCAAGGGTCAGATCAACCGCGCTCGCGGTATGAACAAGAAGGTGTTCAATCCGCAAGCAGCGAATCCGCCCAAGATTCTCGACTTCTGCTATGTTCCGATGCCGAACGGAACCGCTGTCCCGGTAAAGGAATGGCTGAAGACCCACGAGAATGATGAATACGGTACTGACCAGAAATGGTACTCCGTCGCCGCCATCGACCACATCGATATGGGTTTCGCCATCTATGGCCAGTCCAAGAACGAACGTGACGTTCCTAACCTCAATGAACACGAATGGCGTTGGGCGTACGGTATCGTCCGTAACGAGGACACTAGCTGCGAAATCCAGCTGAACTCCATACCGAAGGGTAAGGTGATGCTCGGCGTGATGATCTACAACAAGAACGCGTTTTCGAAGGCTTGCAAGGAACATTCCGAGTACAAGGAATGGGTCGCGAAGCGCAACCCGGAGCGTTACGAGACCACCATTGCTCACGGTCAGGGTTACGACGCCAAGAATATGATGCATTGCATCAGGCTTCTGTTCACGGCTCGCGACATCGCGATGACTCACCGTGTCGTGGTCAGCCGCAAGAACGAGCGCGACTTCTTGCTGAACATCAAGAACGGCGGCTGGAGCTATGACGACGCGGTGTCATACGCTGAAAAGCTGGTGTCGGAAGTCACGACGCTGTTCGCGAACTCGAATCTCCGTACTACCGACTACACGGTGCGCGAAATCGACGACTATACGATTAAGTTCATCCGTTATGTCGAGTGGAAGACGGCGCGTCGTGGATCGCCCAAATGGTTTAGCCGTTTTTTCCGGCGAAAGTAATGGCTAAAGTAAGAATAAACAACGGCTCGAAAATTGACATTTTTGAGCCGTTTTGCTATATTTAGGTCATGCCAGAAAACGAAGAAAAAGAAGAACATAAAAAGAAAGAGTTACATAAAGTTCGAGTTTTAATAACTGACGATACCGGAACGTCGTTGGAAACTTATCGCGTAATCGTGTCACCAGACACTACGGTGGAACAAGAAATTGAATGGCGACTCGAATGGATTCGTGGATTCGGTACATGGGGTATTGAATCCGACATCTTAATCAAGGAGATTTAATATGGTCGACAATAGCGAAAAAATCAAGAAGCTTATGCATTGGGAAATTGAAGGCGACGTGTACTACGTCCAAGTTATGAGGCGAATCAAGGACGGTGCCGATCACGAAGGCCCCGTTAGGGATTTCCATATCCACAGCCTTGAACAGTTCGACCGTGAATACCCGGAAATGAAGCGTCTTGCTGAAATAAACCGTGCTCGTGTCATGGTTCGCCTTAACCAACGTAACACGATGGACGCAAACATCCTTACGCAGATGGATTCTCTCCGCACTCAGCTCGAAATTAACCGAGTTCTCCGTAAGATTAAGCGTACTGGCGACGCAACCCTCGGTCTGCCGAAAATCCAGTCCGCGCACAAGTGTTACAGCAGTGCTCTCGGCAGATGCAACACGGAAGCGACAGAAACTCGTAAGTGGTGCATCGACATCGACCCTGATATGGTTGACCCGAATAAGCCGGGATTTGAAACTCTCGATAAAATCGCAGAGACCTTCGGCAATTTCATCGTCGACAAATGCGGTACGAAGGACAAGAAGACTGGTACAGTACGTGTACCGAAGCTTTACTGCACGCTTCCGTCTAAGAGCGGTCTCCATCTTGTTACCAGCACGTTTGCTGTCAACATTTTCACTAACCATTTCGGTAAGCCGAAGAACCAAGACGGCTACATCATGGAAGATGCCAACGAGAACCTTTACATTCCAGATTCAATTTATGAACATTAAAACGATCAAGCAAAGTATAGACAAGGTGGTTAAAACCGCCAAGTTCGCTATGTACGTGATTATGGCGACTCGTATCGTGGTCGCCTTGTATTTGCGTGTCCATAAAGGTTTAGATGACGAAGATTATGAATAATGCGCCACAGCCGGTTGCCGAGTCGGTTGCTCCTGAAAAAGAAGAGGAACAGTCGCCTCGCGACATTACCGATGCAATCAAGAAAATAAAGGACAGCGTGAGTGGGCTGCCGAACCTCTGGGTCAACAAGTCGGCAACGCTGAAGTCCGTTATTAGTGACCTGTTTGAATGCGAAACCATAAGGAACCGGTTCAAGAAGATTGGTTTCGATGCGTTCTTCGAGACATTGATTTCCTATGACGCCGCCGAATACATCTATGCGGTTGATTCCGCGATTTCTTTACTGGCTCCCAACTCGTTCATTCACAAGGTAACGACGGTCGCAAGAAACGTGGCTCTGCTCGATTCTATGGTCGATCTGATTGCCGACAAGGTCTCGGTAACCGACGCGTTCAATGACACGACCGAAGTCAACAAGATTATGAAGGAGTGCAAGGATTGCCATATCCGTCCTAGGGATTTCGACTGCGATTCCGTCGAGAACGTGGATCTGTCGTCATTTTTCTTGTCGGCCTTTGTCGGTGTTCACATCGGCGACACTGTCGAACTTGTGTCACCCAAGTTCCGTTCGTATGGCGACAAGAATATCGACACCGTACATTGCACGCTTGTTTACAGCACTGTAACTCTGGAAATGGACGAATACGGTCTGCTGTACCGTGACGCTCTGAAAACGTCGGCCATCTTAATTATCAAGGTCAAGGAGTTTAATGCCTATATCTTGCTTTCGCCTCGTGGAGGAGCTGACCGTCACGACATAACCATCCGTCGCCTTTATACCGCTGGATTGACATTCTACATCCTTCATCACAATAATGAGGATGACGGTGAAATTGGTTGGGTTCGCGCACTGCCGTTTGCGACCATCGATATGTCCAAGAAGTATCTGTGCGTCTATAACGGAGGCTCGATCTATGCCAATGACCGCGCGGAATTCAGCAACCAAAGCAAGAGCGGTATCTTCGACGATAAAACCGAGAAACTGGTTGAAAGAATCGCGACATCCGGAAAGAACCGCTGCTCACGCGCCTATGCGCTCGTGGGTATTCCCGGTACCGGAAAATCGTTCATTATGAACAAGCTGGCGTCAGAGGACACGTCGTCGGCCATCATTGTGCCTTTCATCGGCGAAGATGGCTTGAACTACGATATGCAGCGCACTATAAACGTGATACTGCGGTCGCTGCCGCAAGAGCACGTTTTTATCCTTTTGGACGATTTCGACAAGTGTGTAGGAAGCAATAGTGACAAGGGTACGATAAACCAGATGCTTATCGAGTTCTTCACTAATCTGCACCGCAACTGTCCGGGTGGCGATAGCAAACATACGTTTACCCTTATCGCGACTATGAACAACCCGAAATTGCTCAATAACGCCATTATTAAGCGTTCTGAGCGTTTCGACGAAGTCATTGAGATTGGTTTGCCTCAACCAGAAGTATATGGAAAGCGTCTGGACAGCCTCAAGAAGGAAGGCGACTTGACCAACTTTACATCGTTCAAGTTCAGGCCAATCTATCGTTATATGAGGCACAAGGTCATAACACTTGCCGACCTCGGCAACATCTATGACATTCTGCGCATCCACAGAAAGAAGGACGGCGACGCTATCCGCTACACCGTGATGGATCTGATTTACGCTGTCAGGTTCATTGGAAAGAACCGTTCGTCTGCAAGCAAAGAATACGAGATATAAACTGTATAGTAACTTATCGAGAGATTACTATGCAAGATTCCAAGGTTCGCAACATTCTGACCAAGGTCAAGGGTATGAGCAATGCCGGACAGTCTCCGGTTCCCTACATCGACGGCGTTCTTGACACCATCGACGCTCAGCCGACAGTAGAGACGACCGAGAAGCCGAAGAAGGCTCTCTTTGCGGCAAACTACGGAAACCCGAACGCCAAGGCTCTATTTTAGCATTTTCCAGTCGTTTCTGGCTTTTTCCAAGGCGGAGTCGAATTCAGACTTCGCCTTTTTCATATAGGTGGCTAGGTAGTTCGATAGCAGTTCGTTCGCCTTGGCTTCTTTTCCGGGCATATAGTAGACTATCGAGCTGGAGTCGAAGATACCGTCACGTTCGACCCTGTCTAGGATTGCATTGTCAAGCGTTTCTGCGCAACCCTTGTAGATGCCGCGAATCAAATCCCAGCCTATGAAAAGGATGTTCTCGTCAGGGAACTCTTCGAGGTATGACGTATGCTCGTTCCCTTGCATATCCTCGAAGATGACGCACTTTCCCTTTGTCGAGTTCACTACAGACTTCACTATCATCGATTCGTCGAACTTTTCCGCGTGCTGCCCGGACGTGGCATCCGGATGGAATATCAGCTTGTGGTGGGTAGGACATAACGGAATAGTAACCCTAGAGCTATGCTGGACGAACAGTTCCCTTGGGTGGATGTGATGGAATTCTATAAGCGAACGGCTGTTAGTCTCGTAGTTACAGCCGGGAAAGCAACATTTGTAGGACATAACCACATAATAGAAAATAGGCGTTTTGGACTCAAATATGTACATAATTCGCTATTTTGTTTATATTTGCGCGTTTTGTCGCATAATGCTATATTTCGGCCTATGGAAAAGAAAAAGCTTTTATTTTTTATTGGTTCCCCCGTTTTGGGACGATATATCAACGGTAACCATTCAGTAACTCTTTGGGCGGACGGTTCCAAGCACCGTGCTACCGGTCATTGGGAAGACAAGAAGAAGCAGTTTCCGTTTTTTAAGCGGATGAAGGCCACGATCTTGGAAGCATTTCACCGGAAGCCGACTGAATATGCTTGGGTTAAGGATGACCAAGACCATCTCTATTTCGATTTCCCGGAGAACTTCGATATCAAAATTACCGATTACTGCGACCCAGTTCAAGGTAGGATGGACGGTGGAATATGTGCATATTGCCATGAAAATAGCTCGCCAAACGGCAAACACGGAGATTTACGTGGAATGGAAGCCGTTTTCCGTTCACTGCATCCGGGTACTGAGGCGGCCCTGGGCGGGGGTAATACTTTAGCTCACCCAGACTTGAAGTGGCTTCTCAACGTGCTCAAGGAACAGGGTGTTGTAGCCAATATCACCGTTAACCAGCGTCACTTGCAGAAATACCGAGATATGCTTTTGCAACTCGTCAATGACAAGCTTGTACACGGTATCGGCGTGTCTCTGACGGATTCGGCTAACCAAGACGACTTGAAAATCGTCGAGGAGCTGGGTAAGAACGTGGTAATCCACGTAATCGCCGGTATCTTCTCCGAGAAGGACATTCCGTTCGTGAAAGGCCGCAAGATGCTTATCCTTGGGTATAAGGATTTGCGACGAGGTCACAGCCTCTTGGAACACCACAGCGAAGACATCAAGGCTAAGATCCAGTGGCTCAAGGAATACTTGCCCACTTTGAAGGACGAAACGAAGCTCATTTCGTTTGACTGCCTCGGCATCGAGCAGATCGACCCCAAGACCGTTCTGAAATTGTCCGACGACGAGTTCAATTATCTGTACCAAGGCAGCGACACCGACGTTTTCGATAGCGAAGGCCATATCGCTTGCAGTACGATGTACATCGACGTTCCCAATATGACTGTGGCTCGTATGAGTACGGCGTCGCTCGATAAGCGTTTCCCATTCACCGGCAAGGAGAACATTTCTGACTTGCTGAAGCTGACTACACAAGGATGGTAATGTATGGCCGCTAAGAAGGACATCACTGAATATTGCTTTTTCCGGTTCAACACGCTTGGCAATAGCGTAACAAGCGTCAACATTTTCAAGAGCACCAGCCGAGACGACATTGTGAAGCAATGGAAGGACAAATCTGGGGGTTCGGATATCTCCCCCATATTCAAGGGGTTCGTTCCTCATATGCCCAAGAAAAAGAAGGCTGATTCAGATGCTGATTTCTGGACTAATTTATTTGGTTCTATGCATATAGCTGACCAACCGAAGAAATCGACTAAGAAATCGGTTAAGAAAGGAAGCAAGTAATGGAAACATTTCGCTACGGTTCGTTCGAGACCAATTCCAGTTCCGAACACACGATGACATACTGCAACGACCCCAGAACGGCTGACGAGCTTCCGGCACTTGCCGAAAACGGCAACTTGGAAATCGAGGTTAAGCATTGGTGGCATTGCGGCGGTGAAGGTTGTACGACTGATGACCTTAGAGATATAATCGAATATCTATTTATGGTCGCCGCTAACGCCGATACGACTGACATTGACAACATTTCTAGGGAAGAGTCTTTCGAAAAGTTCGAAGATGAAATTCGTGGACTTTATGAGTATTTTGGTAAGAAACCGCCAAAACACGTAACCGGTTATTTCTTGGATATTAATAACAACCGACACGAATACAAGAATAGCAACTCGACCAATAAGCTACCTGTGTTTGTCAACGGATTGAAGGTCGTTAATGGACGTCCGGATGAAACTGGTCGCGAAGTCATAATTGGTGAAGAATATGAGTTCTTGGGTGAAGATGAATTTCAAAAGGATTTCTATCCGGCACATAAGGAAATGCTTGACAAAGGTGTCTGGGCAAAGCATAGCATCGGAATAGCGTGTGGGTTGTGCTGGTGTTCATATCCTTATGCTACGTCTAGGTTTTACGATTGCTACAAGAGTAATGATGAGGAATGCACTGCGTGGGACCTATTGACTACAAAGTCTATGCTTCACTTTATCCACACCTAGGAGAGATTATGGAAACATTTAGAAAAGGAACCTTTGAAACCAATTCGTCTTCGTGTCACAGCATAACATTCGCTGAAGATTCGGCTCCAGACCAGACGGACTGTGTACTTAATGTCACCGGCGAAGGTGACTTTGGATGGGAAGTCAAAAGGTATGATTCGCCGATTGACAAGATGAACTATGCGCTTATCGCCTATCACTACATATGTGCCGACGAAGACGAGTGCAAGTCCGTATTCAGCGAAATCAAGGAAGCGTTCGCTCGTCGCGGCGTTACTGTAGATTTCAACGAGGATAGCTACTACCAGAAACCGGCGATACGCTTTGAAAAGGTGTGGGAAGACGACGATACACTGTCTGCAGTCACCACTGGATATATCGACCACCAGAGCGCACCCAGTGACAGTGAAGACTGCGAACGTCTTGCCAAGATGTTCCGCGATTCGCCGGACGAGCTGTTTGACTTTGTATTTGGCAATTCCTATATTGATACGGATAACGATAACCGTTAGGAGGATGCTATGGAAACATTACGATGTGGCACATTTGAAACCAACTCCAGCTCTACGCATTGTATGACTATCGTAGATAAGGACGTGTTTGAAAAATTTGAAGCTGGTCTGTACTACTGGGACTACAACAAAGAAGACATTGTAAGCACTGATACGATGTTCAAGGAGTATCTCACGTGGGAAGCCAACGCGAGCGAGCGCGACCGTCTGTCGAAGCCTATGTCGGTAGACCAGTTCGTAAAATGCCTTGAATTGACACACGATGGATCGACCCCGGATGAGGACGAGATGAAGTTCCGCTTGAAAGAGTTCGAGGCGTATATTAAGCAAAGCGATTACGAGTCGCTCAAGGCTCTCGAATGTGATTATGAATGGGATTCTACTGAAAAGACGGTCGGCGACAAGACTGTCGTGGCGTTTGCAAAATATGGGTGGTCCTAATGGAAACTTTTCGTAACGGTACTTTCGAAACTAACTCCTCGTCGTGCCACTGTATGGTGGTAGCCGGGGAGAACGACTTCCAAAAGTTTGTCGATGGCGAGCTGTTTGCCGACTCCGGTTCTTACAAGTGTCCCTATCAGGCCACTTTGATTACGCTGGATGAAGTGGTTAGACGCTACCAGAAGCATGTCGACGACGAGAACAAGTATGAAGAGGAGCATAATGTAAGCTGGCGGACGAAAATGATTTCCGCCGAGATGATTAAGTGGATTATGCTCCATCCCGACTTCTTCGACCCAGATATCGATGTCAACTATGAAAAATATATGACCGAGCATCGTGACGGGTTGTCCGACGAGGAATTCAACAAGGCTGTCGAAGACCAATTTAAGGCGGTTGACGATTTCACGTCGTGGATCGATATTGACTACACGCCGTATTCCTATCGTATGCTTGACTACTCGACTGGCAACTTCACTAGCGAGTACGACGACTACAAATCCGCGCCGGTACACAATGTCACTATGAAGGACGGTTCTACCGTCAAAGAACTTAACGCTGTGTGGTATTACTAATGGAAACTTTCAGATCGGGAACATTCGAAACTAACTCCAGCTCCACTCACTGTCTTTCCGTAACCAAGGAAACTCGTCACGTTTCCGCGTTTCCGGAGCTGAACGCGGATGGCTCCATCGACATCGAGGCCAAGCATTATTGGGAATGCGACGAGTCTTGCCATACGGTCGTACTTGAGGAAATCATCGAGTACATCTGTATGCTCGGCTATGCGTGCGAACGCAACCTTGACTCGGCATTGAGGCTTGTCCAAGAAGGATACGAACTTGCCGGGCTGAAACCGCCGACCAAGATCAACCTTTATGCGGTGACTAGGGACGGTTCTAGGATTTCTTACACGGAACCGGGGTGTCGCTACATCAACGGTCCGCGTCGAGACTACTACGGCAACGAGACTCAATATTATTACATCTACGTACCGGTGGGCAAGGAAGCACGAGAGAGGAGACTGTTCTCCCACACGCTCCACGCCGAGGTACCGGTGGATAAGATTGATGCCTATGTTAAGGAAAACCCGCACCTTATCATCGACGACGACGGACTGGAACTGAAGGACGCACCCATCCTGAAGTACCGGGTCGGGGTCAATCCCAACGACCTGACCAGCGATACCTTGGCCAATGCCTTGGACAACCTGACGACCAAGCCGTTCGGTTGCGGCAAGGAATGTTCCATTTTGGAAGCCTTCAGGTACGTTTCCGTGCTCGATTTCTGGCATTCCTAGGCCGACGACCCCCTAAACTTAAAGGAAAGGGGGTAGCCTATGTCCGTGCCAGTTGTAAGACTTGTTGGAGATATCACCGAGGAAACCATCTCGCCAGTGATCGAGGAACTGAGCCACATACCGCACAATGCGGAAAAGGTGGTTCTTATTGTAGATAGCAACGGCGGATCACTGGAAGAAGGTTTTAGGCTAATCGACGCAATCCGTATCCTACAAAACAAGGGATTGACGGTCCATTCGGTAATAACGGGAAAAGCCTATTCAATGGGTATCTACATTGCTCTGGCGGCCAAAGAGAGGACGGCATACCCCAGTGCTAGAATTATGACTCACTGCGCTCGTTACAATGGTCTTGACGAGGATATCCAGTACACGTCGAAAGACCTCAAGACGATGTATCAAGAGATGGATACATATGACCACTTACTTAAAGGGATTCTTTTATCAACTGGCATTGAAGTACAGACCGCAGAACTCCTTATGGCAAAGGATACATATTTCGGTGTAGAGCAAGCGATCCACCTTGGGCTTATTCAAGGCGTTGAACGTGATATAATCTGAAGATTTCGTCGTTCCATTTCTTCCTTGACATGCTTCGCCATATTCTTGAAGAAGTCGTCAGGGCAGTTGGTGAGGACGAACCAGTCGTTCTCCGGCTTGATGTTGCCGAAGCTGTCCTCGAACGTGGCATCGCAGTGAAGCTTGTCGAAATCGAAGTCCATTTCGACCGAAAACAGGTGTAGACTTTTCTTCGACTGGTACTTGCGGTGGCCTATTTCAAAAATTTCGACATTGTCCGGAATGACGAGTCCGGTCTCTTCTTTCAGCTCACGTTTTGCCGCGTCGAGCGGTGTTTCGCCGTTTTCGATGTGACCCTTTGGTATGTCCATCGAGTTCAAGTCGCCGTGATGACCGGTTGGATGACATCCGAGTATCTTCCCGGTGCCTTTCTTGATGATTATGAATCCGCAGCTTAGTTGCATGTCTTAAATATAGTATTAAACCATATAAACTGCAAGCAAACATGCGGAAATTAACAATGGACGCATCCAAGACTATAGAAAATATTATCACGCGTGGCAAGGAACGCCGCTATCTATCGGACGGCGACATTGCCACTCTGAAAAATCTTGCAAAAGACGCGTCAGCCGATGATGTTAAAACCGTCAATGATGCAATCAATACAGAACAAGAAGAACGGAAGATTGCTAAAGACCGTCCGAAGGACGAATCTGTTTGCGACGTCATTAAAGGAATATTAGAGTCTGTCGGCGTAAGCGAGGCTATGGCGACATCAGTTAACAAGCTTGCAGCAGTATTGTTTGAAAGCGAGTGTATCAAAATTAACGGCTCGCGAGTCGAAATTGATGACAATAATTTCCAACTTATTTCCGACCTAGAAAAATATCTGGACGAGTTCGGTAAGATTAAAGTAGAAGGCTGCCTCGAACAAGCCAAGAAGCAGTTTGACCCAGATAACAATCGTGACGTGGAAGCCGGAAAATTATTCGACTTTCAAAATAAGTTCTCGACCATCCAGAACATTTGTGAGAAAATTATAAACATCCTAGAACAGCTTCAAGTCACAGACGACGATTAAGGAGAAATATGAATCCATACTTGGCTATCAGTATTAACGGCGGTGGTGCGCTTGGAATCGGACCACTCGCATTGATGTGCCGTATCGAGCAAGATACCGGCAAAAAGATTGGCGATCTTGCGGTTGCTTTCGCTGGAACATCAACTGGTTCAATTATTGCCGCCGGTCTTAACGAAGGATACTCGGCTCACGACTTGTACAAGCTGTATTACGACAACCTAGGAAAGATTTTTACTAAGTATTCGTGGTACAAGAGGTTACAGCCGACATGCCCTACATATGACAATTCTTTCTTAATCAAGCTGTTGAAGGAAAAGTTCCCAGGAAAGATTAGCGAATGGAAGAGGCCGATTTACATTCCAGCTACTTTCACGAATGGTAAGAGCCGTGAGAAAGTCTGGGACTTGGGCGACAAGGATGTATACAAGTGGTTTGCTATACTGACGTCTACTGCAGCTCCTACCTACTTTGACGTTATGGTTGAAAATGGTCAGAGCTTCTGCGATGGTGGGTTATGGTGCAATTCACCTATAGCGGTTCTCAATGCTGGTCTTAAAGAGTCCGCATATAGGGATAAGATTCGTATACTCGGTTTCAATACCGGTATGGATACGCCAAACACGCTTGTCGGAAATCAGACTTTGGTCGGTTGGGCATCTTACATGATTAAAGAATGGATTGCGTATGCGGGAAAAAGTAACGATTATGAGGTTATTAAAGACCTCGGTAAAGAAAATGTAGTCGTTGCATCTCCTAGCCATAATACCAAGATTGACATGGATAAGACCGACAAGGAAACACTCGATAAAGTAACCAAAATCTGGACAGACTATTACGACAATAACCGTGACGTTTTACGCAATTTCGTACAGATTTAAAACCAGCCGACTACGGTCGGCTTTTTTCTTGTATTATAAATGTCATAATACTATATTTCCCACCGAATTCAATTAAACCAAAGGATTAACTATGTGCAATCCCGCTGAAGAAAAAGCTCCGCTGACCATTACCGTCCAGTATTTGAACAAGGACGTCAAACGCCTTGCTATCGAAAAGAAAGGCAACTGGATTGACCTATATGCAGCTGAAACTGTTGTCATCCCGAAGGGTAACTGGGTGCTCGTACATCTCGGAGTCGCTATCAAGCTTCCAGTAGGCTACGAGGCTCACCTTGCTCCTCGCTCGTCCACGTTCAAGAACTGGCACATCATCCAGACAAATTCCGTAGGCGTTATCGACAACTCGTACTGCGGTCCGAATGACTGGTGGAAGATGCCGGTGTACGCAATAGAAGATACTAAAATCGAGGCTGGCCAGAAAATTGCCCAGTTCAGAATAATGGAAATACAGCCGCCCATCAACCTCGTTGAAGGTGAACTCGTCGGTGAAGACCGTGGTGGGTTTGGTTCAACCGGTAAGGTCTAGTTAGAACTCATACAACCATTGGGTCGTGCCGTATGGCACGACTTTTTTCAATAAACTACGGTCATGAGAGAACTTCTTCACGCTTTGGCTCCATATCTCGGCGTACTCGGTTCATTCCTGTTCGCTATCGTAAATATCCCAGTAATCGTAAAGATTTATTCGCGGAAGTCCACCGAAGGAACTTCGCTGCTGTTTGCTTTGATATCGTTCTGCGCGAATATCTGCTGCGGTTTGTTCGTACTTGACAACAACCTCGTCACTGGTGTATGGCAATACCCGCTGTACGGGAACTACGGATTTGCATTTTTCTGCTGTTGCTGGATGCTGTATCTGTTCTGGAAGTTCCGACCGAAGAAACAATGAGATAATTTCCTTGGTACGAACCAAATACCAAGGATCAAAATGAGTATTAATCAATTTCCAGGGGTCAAGATCACTTTTGACAACCTCCCCTCCTCTCTGCCAAATGACGACAGGATTTACCCCAACCAAGCCAGCGAACGGTTTCCTAGAGATTCAGACTTGAACCGTTATCCTAGCGACCGTTTTGGCGACCCGGATTATAAGCCAGCTAAACCGCTTGAAGGTCGTTTTGACCCGTGGAACGGAACAAACGATGCTGCACACTATACCGATCCTTGTGGAATCGGTATCGGTTCTACTTATGAGTGTGAGGATGCTAGGAAATACCAAAAGACTCTTGACGACTACCACAAGGTGGTCCAAGAAGTCGTCGAAAAGCAGTCCGAAAAGGAAAAACCATCAACACAGTTTGCAGAGGAACACAGTATGACTGACCAGCAAGTCAACGAAGTCATCAAGGCCAACGAAGAAGCCGTTGCATCCAACAAGAATGAAATTTGGATTTCCGCCGTACTCGCCGATGAAATCCAGTCTCGCCTTAACCATCTTTACACCGAGTTCAAGTCGGTCGTATATGACAATTCGAGCAACTTCACCGACCGCGATAAAATCAAGGTAACGGATGACCGCTGCGAGGCACTTATCTCTGTTGACCCGAAGCAGCTTGAAGTATTCATCGCCAATCTCAAGTATGCAGCTAAACAAGCTTCCGACTTGGTCGCTTGTGTACCCGAAAAGCCGGTCGAGAATCCGATTCATCCGAACAAGCCAGCCATTGCCGAACCGACCACTCCGAAAGAATCCGAAATGCTCGATGATTCTAGCGAAGACACCGTGATGAAGAAAGGAATCGACAAGATGGTCGAAGATGCCAAGGAAGCGTCCAAGGAACACTGGAACGAGACTTACGGCAATCCGGATTCCAAGGAATATTCCGCCAAGGATCTCCCCGACATTGAACCGGATTGCGAATCCGAAATGGCAAAGGACAAGCTCGAATATATGAGCGGCAATCATATGTTGACTCCGGACGGTATCGACACGATTATTCGCGGTAATACCCCGGTTCTCCCCGCATACCACCTCGGTATGCGTCCGTCTGACCCCACGGTTACGCCAGACCAGTGGAGAGCTATGATGGAAAGCACCGCCCAGATCAATAAGGAGTCCATCATTCCGGGTGCAAAGCCGTTCGACCCGAAAACCGTTACCAGATTTACTGACGAAAGAACGCGTTATAAGGCTCCAGATATTCCGCCGCCTCCCCCGACTGCACCCAAGAAGGTTGACGAAGTTCCGTTCTGTCCGGAAACCACCGACATTCCGAAGGACTTGGTCGAAATGGTCGAGAAGCTTCCGAACGACATCTGGAAGTATGAAGCCAATCAGAACGACGAGGGTCTGATGCTGACCTTGACCTATGATGTAGAGCCGAGACACATTTCCATCACGGTCAACACCCACGAGGAAGAAGTCATCATCTCGACCAAAAAGGATTTCCGTGGTTCGTACAATACCACGCTGGATTGGTCGGCAGAGACCGCAGCCGATGAGTCCATTCCGAACACTCGCCGTCTGTTCGCTTGGCTCCGCCAGTGGATCAAGGACATTATGGGTTAGTGGTTCGATAACCCGTCCAAAAGGCACCGACTCGTTCGGTGCTTTTTGCTTTTTTATCCGAAATTGCTATATTTGCGGAAAAAAGAGGTATTTATGATTAACGGAAACAATTTTGATACGCTTGCCGCGATGAACGATACGTTCTATGTACTTGCCGATGACAAAGGTCGCTACTTCGCTCGCGACTTCGACAAGCCCAGCACTGAACACACCATGTTCTGCACTCATGACGTGAGAGAGGCGACTCGCTATAAGTCCGAAGAAGACGCCCAGATGGCTCGTACAAACATTCTCAGCTGGCATACGACTAATGACGATGTGAACAATCTGGCAAAGGAAATCGTCAATGTCTGCAAGCCGTTGAAGATTTACCACTCGGAAAAGTTCTCCGTGCCTAAAGGCGTGATGGTGAGGGATGCCGGTTTCGCCCAAGTCGCCAATACCTTTATGGACGTAATCGGGGATTAATATGGTAAAGCATAAGAATATAAAGACCGGCGTTGCCGACGTGGTGAAGTGGCTTAACCAGCACGAGCTTAGAGCCGAACAAGTCCAGATTACCTTTACGACGAACCGTTGTAACGGCTCCTATATGATTTTCTACGATTCCGAGAACGACAAGCATCCGGAACTTGAGGAGAAGTGATAATGCCTCAAGAAAATCCGGTTATTGTTATCACCGAAGTATTGAAGAAACTCGAAGAACACAAGTTTGATCCAGAAACTATCCACGAGGCTGAAAACGTAGCCAAGGTGACTAAGCTCGCTACCGACATCGCGGCGAACCGTCTCACCCCTTATGACATCAAGATCGTGGTTGAACTGTTCCTAGACCTACATCGTAAGTTCCAGACCTATTACAGAACCAGAGAATACAATAAGGAGGCAACCGTATGAACGATTTGCCTCCTAAATGGCAGCTTGCCATAGCGTTTATCATTGGTATGGCTTGCGGGACTATTCTCTATTTCGGTGATAGAATGTTCTAGTCGTGACCAACGAATAACGCGAGCGAACGGCCAATACCCGACACGATTCCAGTTACTAGCGCGTTTCCCATAAGGAACGCTCTTTTTGTATTCGTCACGCCTTCGGTGTGGTTGTCCGGGAACATATTGAGTCGTTCAAGCTCGATCGGCATAAGCCTACGGTAGCGTCCGGACGGCGTCTGTATGACGTGCTTGAATCTGGACGGTGCAGTACCACCCTCTCCAGTGATGATGGTTCTTGACGGCTTTTCTGGGCTGTCAGGGAAGGCCATCGGTCCTTCGCTGTAGTTGTACTCGAACCCATCGGCGGTGACACGCTTCTCGCTTTTACCACCCTTGAGGTACTGCCAGCGGGGCAAGTCCTTGTCGTCGATGAAGAACTCGGCTGGCACATCCTTCTCGTCCACGAGAATGTCGCCGAGCGTGATTCTTGTTCCGTCATACTGTGGAACGACATCGACGGTAGTGACCTCGCGGCCACGGAGTACGCCAGCACCGAAGAACGGAGATGTCTTCTTTCCCTTGTTGAACTCGTTGGATACGGTAACCAAGTCGGTGTCAAGCGAGAACTTGTTAAACTTACCCTTTTCCGGTTTGGATGCCGGGAAAGCGGCACCGATTATCCCTGCGAAAATCACGGTTTCCGGTACTTGCGAGCGAAGCTTTGCCGCAAGGTTTTCGTTGTTCTTGTAGGCCACCATATAAGTGCGTCGTCTGCGCTGCGGCATACCGTAGTCAGCGGCGTTAATAACTCTCCACTCGACATCGTAGCCGAGGTTGGCCAGCGATGCGAGGATGATCGCGAAGTCGCGTCCGCGCTGCTTTGCCGGGGATTTGAGAAGGCGGTCTACGTTTTCGAAGATGCAGTAACTGGGCTTGTGCTCGCTGTCCTTGAGGATGCGGTAGATTTCCCACCAGAGTACACCCTTCTTTCCCTCGATACCGCCGGAGCGGTTGAGCGTGGAAGCCACTGAGTAATCTTGACACGGAAACCCTCCCACTACCATATCGGCCTCCGGGATTCGTTCCACACCGACAGTGCAGACATTCTCGTTGGAATGTCCGTCCGCGCCGAACCTCTTAACATAGATTTCGGAAGCGTCTTGTTTCTTGGTTGACGGTTCCCACTGGCTGCTCCACACCGTCTTGAACTGTTCGGAGGCTCGTTCGAGACCGATGCGGAATCCGCCTACACCGGCGAATAGCTCGATAACCTTGATGTCCTTGCTCAGCTCCACGCTGAACTGTTCTTGTTCTTTGATATAATTGTCAACAGCACTGCAATAGGAAGACATAGAGTTCCTTGTAAATTTGACTGAAATATAGCAGATCTGTATTATAAAATCAAATCATACGGAGGCCGAGTCGGTAAATCCGCTTGCCATTCCAGCTGACCCATGCTCCTAACAAAAATTCCGACAAGTAACCACATATACGAGGCTGCAGTGGCCTATGGTGTTTCGCCTCGGACGCCATATACATTGTCATAGCCTTGAACAGGTAGTCGCAGTATTTGTCGGCCAGTTCCTTCTTGGCGATGAACATATTGCCGAGAATGTGGGTGTCTCCGTTGATATAATTGAGGCAATGGTCTGAGTAAGCCTTGCCGTAGATTGCGCCGAGCACTGTGATGAAGTTCATCGTCGCGTCGGCCTTTCCGTTGTTAATCAGGTATTTCTTAACCGGAGTCCGGTACGGGTATGTGACCGTGGTACAGAGTACGTCGTTGGTTTCGAGCAGCTTCCTCGCCATAGCTTCCGGAATGGGCTGCGCTCCGTTGTAGCAGAGGTATCGCCTGTAATGTTCCAGTCCGACTATGTCGTCCGTACAGTGCTTCCACATATAGTAGAGGCCGGTCAGCTCGCACATAAAGCCGTTGAGAAAGTCGATGTTGTCCCCTTCGTGCTTCTGGTCTACCAAGAACTTGGTACGGAATCCGTCAAGGGGGAGGAAGGTGTTTTTAGATGAACCAACTACGTAAATACTCATAAAACGCAGTTTATGGTTTTTTAGAACCAGAAACTTCCATAAAGTGCATCTCTACCTTGATCGCGTCATAGACCTTGAGCTTCTGCTGGCGAACCCAGAGGCCGAAGATGTGTTCGGCGAGGTAGCCGTCAATGCGGAGGTTACGGTCGTCTATACCGATGTACTTGTCGAACATAGCGAGCTTGGGGAACAGCCATTCGCAGTATTTCACCATAATCTCGCGGCGAGATATGAACATATTGCACTGTCTGAGCGACCGTTCGCAAGTGTACGCCTTGAACTGGGTTCCTAGGGGGAAGAACTTCTCGTCAAGCATATCGATGAACTGGTCTAGGTCTTCGACCTTACCAGCTCGCTGGAAATACTTGTAGGCGCAGAAGTCTGGCTCGTGACGGTAGTTGCAGAGGATGATGTCGTGGTCTTCGAGAATCTTCTCGGCTTCCTCGATGGTCATCCTCGACTTGTTGCGCTTGGGAGACGCGAAGAATCGGCGATAGTGTTCTAGGCCGACGTACTTCGCCGTGGAATGCTTCCACATATAGTAAAGTCCGGTCAGTTCGCAGTACCAAGGGTTCAGAT
>Ga0265301_10000498_pt1 | contig 57293 bp, 101 predicted proteins | sample AusTroGonzalo_MG_2_FD_193488 | JGI IMG/M metagenome (GOLD analysis project Ga0265301, IMG submission 193488) | Bovine rumen microbial communities from tropical cattle in Woodstock, Queensland, Australia - Gonzalo_04 | ecosystem: Host-associated > Mammals > Digestive system > Stomach > Rumen ... | reverse complement strand
TTTATCTCCTTGCATTTATTAATTTTTCATAAAAACTATTTATTGAATATTCAAGTGCATCTAAACTGTCTATATCTGTTGTTCCATCATCAAGTCTTTCATCTTCTGCCTTACTATTCCATAAAGCCTCTTGTAATGCTTTTATTAATACTTGATTTTTTCTTATTATCTTTAATCTTTTCTGTGCTATTAGTTTACTCGTTAAAAATATTCTGTCTTTTATTGTTCCTTTATTACAATCCATTACTTTTATAGGTAAACGTTCTTTTTGACATTTTCTAATTAAGCCTAATGTAATTACATTTCCTAAAGCTCCATAATCACAAAAAGCATATTGACACATTCCGTATTTTTCATATACTCGCTTGTAAAATTCAATAAACTGTTCATATAATTGCTCTGGATCGTATATTTCTGTCATGTCTAATTCATCTAAAGGAACAACTGTTTGAAAGTTGTATGTTATTCCTGTTGCTACAAACTTTGTTTTACTCATACCTGCTCCATAGTCAACTCCTATTGTAACAAGCATTAGTTTTTCTTTTATTTCTTCTATATCGTCTATCAAATATTCATTTGTTTTATCTGCAAATAATCTGTATATAACTCCTTCTGCATTTCGAGCTAGTCCTAAAATATATCTATCGTAATATATTGTTCCATTATATTCAATACATAATTGCTTAACATATTCTTTTGGTAAAAATGGATTATCAAATATACTATATCTTTGAACATAAATATCTATATCAGTTCTATTTATAAACTCCTCAAACCAATGATGAAGTCCTTGAGGGTTTCCTGCAAAATCACACATGCTATATTCAAAGCTTAATCTTGACTTTAATAATTCAAAAACTTCTTTATTAATATCGTAAACTTCATCAATATATAAATATTTTATCCTTGCTCCTCTAAATCTTTTTACTCTGCCTATATTATCTGCTCCAATACAATGCACTTTTTCTCCAAAAATATATGCTATATTTTGAGAATTAATATCTGTAACAACCTTATCTCCAAAAATTTCTTGCATTGGTTGAATTACGTTTCTTCGTATTGTTTCTTTTGACACACCTGTAATAAAAGTTAATCCGAGGTTTATCTCTGCGTTCATCAATTCTTTCTGGAATAATAAATAAAGTGTCTATAAAAGTTTTTCCACACTGTGTTGCTCCTACTTTTCCATTCCATCTGTGTGTTGCTTCTCTACAATATTCAGCTTGTTTTTCACTTACTTCATATGATTCATAATTAATTTTCATTATAATCAACTGCTTTTCTTATTGACACTATTAACTCTCTGGCTTGTTCTAGTTCTTTTGAATTGTCTTTATTTAGTTCTTTTTCTTTAATTTCTAATTCTTTTAATTTTAATTCTTTATCCATTATTATTCCATAAGCTGTTGCTAAATCTTTTATATTGGTAAACATATCTATATTCTCAAGTTTTCCGTCCATTGCTTCAAATATTTTGTCGACAATTTCTATTTTCTTTTTACTACGTTTTTTCATTGCTTGAAGTACATCTTCTGTGTTTTCTTCTCTTTTTTGTTCGCAAGCCTTAGCAATATCTATTTCATCTTGATTTTTTACAATATGTCTTACTGTACTTTCAGGAATATTAAATTTCCTTCCTGTTTCAGAATAGTTTTGGCATTCTACATAATAAGCAATAATTTCTTTTTTCTCTTTATCTGTCTTTGCCATATACTATCCCTTTCTTTCTATTTCTAATAATCTGTTTAGTAATTCTTTCTTTGTAAAATATGTTTCCCAATGATCTTCATACTCTATCATATATCTTATAGAATACTTTACTTTATCTTTTAGTTTATATAATAACATTTTTATATATTTATCCATGTTATTTAATCCTTCTTGTTGTTCTTCTTTTCCTTGGAAGCGGTTTAACCTCAATTTCTTTTAATTTTTCTATTGTTTGAAGTTCATTAACCTTTGTTAATTTTGTTTCATCAACTTCTTCTATTTGATTTACAAAACCTAATTCTATAAGTTTATCTCTCCTGTCATAGTCTACAAGCCAACGTTCTCCTTTTTTAGGAACATATCTTTCGCCTTTTATAGCTGATAATTCGTTATCGCTTACATTTTTCTCTTGATATTTGCCTGTTGCCTCTACTAAATATTTCATTTCTATTTCCTCCTCATAATGTGATTTTGTTTTATTTAATATTTTATTATAACCATCTTCTATTTTTATAAATTCAAATTTTAAAGGTTTTTTCATTTTATTTGCTATTTCTTCAGCATTTGTATTGTCACTTTTGTAAAATAAAGCATTTACTCCATCTTCTATCCCTATTTCTTTAAAGTAAGGCAACTCACATACAACTATTGGAAGTCCTCTGTATAGTGCTTCTTTTAAACTATAACTATCTCCTTCACATATTGATAATTGAACATACCAATCTGCTTTTTTCATTAATGGTCCAACATCTAACCTATTAGGTACATGAACAACATTATTATTTTTCCATATTGAATTTGTTGCATATTCATTAGTTGTAACTATATACCATATAAAATTTATTCCTAATTTTTCTAAAGTATTTGCTAGGTATAACATTCTCCCGCCATCTTTAATATCTGATAGTCTTGTTGCACTTAATAATGTTAATATTGGTTTATCTTCTTCTAATTCATAAGGATTTCTACACAATATTGTTCTATCTATTCCTGTTATATCTTCAAATACTTTTTTGCTACTTTCAGTTATTCCTATATATGTTATATCTGGTCTGTCTTTTGGTAATCCTAATTTTTCTGTTGGATTACTATAATCAGTATGTATAACTGTGTATTTCTTCGCTTCTTTGTTTACATAGTTTAATATTGATGTATCCCAGTTTGTAATTATTACTTTGCACTTTATTTTTTGATCTCTATGTATATATACTCTGCAATATTTTCTTAATCTTTTTGACTGTTCTGGAGCTATGTTTTTTGTTACAACTGCTATATCATAATCTTTATATTTTTTTACCAACTCATATACAAATGTTTCTACTCCACCAATTGCATGAATATCTCTTACATAAAATATATTTGCATGTTCTATTACCATACTTAATACTCCTGTCTAAATCCCATAATAGATTTATATTGTTTAGCATATCTTGTTTTTGGTCGAATATAACCTTCTAATTCGCCTTTTTTCTCATAATCGTAACATCTAGCTTGTTGTTCTCCGTTCTTTTCTATAATTACTATACCTTTGTTACAATTTCCTTTACAGTTACTACATATATATTTTTTAAATTGTTCTATCATATATAGCACCTTCTTTTGTTTTAATAAACTCTATGTAATGATATACCATAGCTTTCCTAGAATTTCTATGTTAATATAACGGTTTGCAAACTTACCACACCTCCCTGAGGTGCCAGGTCATCATATCTTTATATATCACTACATACAATTTACTCAATATAATGGCACACGGTTTTTTGTACATAGAAAAATTTAGTTTGCAACTAGTATACACAGTGACTAATAAAACCTATACTATTTATTTATTTTTATTGTGCCACTATATTCAATTAATTAAAATACTATACAAAACACAGATGCAACTGGCTTTTGGAGAAAGTACTCTTTTATACAGGATTTAAGTTGCGAGATACCTGCGAGCCTTCGCTGTGTTCTGTATACTGTTGTGCTTAACTAGAATCGCACATGGGTAACAAAAGATGTATCAAAGGAGGCAATGTCTGTGTGGAGAACATTGCTATATATTAACCTATCTAGTATCGTTAATTTCAATAATAAAAAGAGCCATAATAGGCTCTTTAGTTTTCTACCTATTACCATTTTAACACATTTTTTTACTTAAAAAAGGTCAAAATAAGGTCATTTTTTGTTTAATTCATTATGTACTGCATATATTAGTTCTCTTTTTCTACGTTTGTACGTTTCTTCCGATTTATTTAATAACTCAATTACTTCCCATTTGTATTTACTCTCTCTAAATTCTTTTTCAAATATAAATCTGCTGTCTGTATCAACTAATTCTAATGCTTGAATAACTGCTTTATATTCCTTAATAGACTTTTGTAAATCAATGTTTTCTTGTAATTGTATTACTTTATTTAAAGTTGTATCTCCTACACTATACGGAGCTTTAGGAAGTCCATCATTAGGAGCTATGCTTAAACTTAATATATCGCTTTGTATGTTTATTATGTTAATACAATTATAGTTGTATCTTTTCAGACAATCTCTTGCTCTGTTATATTCTTCTTTACTTAATCTTTCCATGTTTCCTCCTCTTTTGTTTGTAATTTATCAAGTATTCTTGAATAATATTTTACAGTTTTTTCTAATGTTTTTATACGGCTTAATTGATCCCTGTATAAGTTTTTATATTCCCTATTTTCATTTTCTAAATATTTATTTCTTTCAACCAATTTAAAGTTTTCTTCCATTTCTCTTGCAAACTCTGGTCTTTTTTCTTTTATATAGTTTTGTTGATGTACTGCTAAATTAAAGACTTTGTTATAGCCTTCTAATATGTTTTTAAGTGCTTCTTTTATATCTTCTCTTTTAAACTTTAAACTTTGTAACAATACCATTTCATCTTTCAAATACTGCATCTTTAGTCCTCCTTTGTGTTATTTTTTTATTTCTTTTAACAATCTCTTTTCTTTATTTCTTAAAGCACAGTCAAACATAAAATTTTGGTATTTTATTTCTTTTCTAAACTCTTTTTCTATTTTCATTATCTTTCTTTTACATTTTATATTGTTACAATAATCAATTTTCTTTCTGTATAAAACTAATGTGTCTATATTTTTGGTCTCTTTTCCACAAATATCACATTTAAACTTAATCATCTTTAGTCCTCCTTATACAAATCGCTTGTGCCTAATTTTTGTATTGATTTACCTTTACATAGTTCTTCATAGTAAGTAACTTTTTTCTGTAATTCTCCATTAATTTTTTGATGTTCTTTTTCTATTTCTTCTAGTTCTTTTACCCTAAATATTATATTTTTTATTGAATTATCTACAATTTGATAATATTCTTCATAAGTTTCTGTATGCTTACTTTTAATAAACCACTCTAGAAATTCTATATCACCTTTGCAATTTAAAAACTTTTCTTCTTCTTTATTTATCATTTGTGTACCTCCAAAATATCTAAAATATAATATTCTTTATTAGGTTCTGCTCCCCATTCTTCTTTACCCTTACCTACTCTTAAGGTGCATATACATTTAATTGTTGAACTATCTTTTCTGTATCCATTCCTAAATACTATTTCCTCTATTCTTTTTTTATCAAATCCAAATATTTTTTTAAATCTTATATTATAATATGGTTTTATCTCTCTGTATTCTTCTTTCTTTTCTCCACTTTTTATCATGTCAAACCATTTCTTTTTTATCGAAAGTACAATCATCTCTTTATTTCTCCTTTCATTTATTGTAAGTTTTATAAAACTCTATCCAAGTCATATGTTCATTTACTATATTTTTGCTTTCATCTGTTACTGTTACACCTTTTATTAATATTGCTATAATTAAACATATAATTACTATTAATGCTGTTATTCCGTTTTCTTCCATACTTTCTCCTAACTTTCTAAAAGTTCTTCTAAAACTTCTATTTGTTCTTCTAATATAAATGAAATGTCATTATAAAACCCATTTTCTCTTTCTAATTCTTTTTTTAATTCTTTGTCTAATTCTTCTATCTTTTCTTTTATTTTTGATATTGGAATATAATTATTATCTACATAATCTAAATCTAATTGTTTCTCATATTCCTTATATCTTGCTATAATATTTTCATAGTCTAATATTTTTAATACTTGTCTTACTTCTTTTCTATCACTTTCTTTAATGTTTTCTGGTAAATCTTTATATTTAGTATTAATTTCATGTTCCCAATGTTCTACATATTGTTTTGGTATTGTTAAGCTACCATCTTCATTTTTAATACACTTACTATGAACATATTTCTGCCAATTAGACCATCTATTATGTTCATTATCTGCCAATTTTTCTATTATATCTTCTTCCATTTAATCCTCCACTATATATTCAATATTTTTAAATTGTTCTTTTGTTACTATTGTTTCTATCCCTTCAATATGACCATCCATATATGTACATAATCCAACATCTACAAAGGAAACATCATTAGCAAATTCTAAATGTATTCCATCTGCTAAATCTACTACTTCAACTCCATTCACATAATCTCCTACTTCTATTAAATCTATTAAATTTTCTGATGTTATGCCTAAAATTCCATGTCTTTCTCTATCAATTATGTCATTTGTATTTTTCACATTTATTAATATATTATCAACTACTTCATATTTCCTTATTACTCCATCATATCTATTGTAGATATATTTAGGTTTAAAATTTCGCATTTTTTCTTCTAATTCTTTTATCTTTTTTTTTGTCATTCTTCCACCTTCTCTACTAAATCTACTTTATCTAATTCACACATTATTTCACTTAACTTTTGATATGGTTTTTTTGATGTGAAAAAATCTTTTATTCTACTTGTTATTATTGGTAATTCTGGTCTTATTAACTTTCTATCGTGAATACATACATAAACACATTTATTTTTTGCTATGAAATATTTATATGTATTTCCATCTAACTCAAATCCAAACTTCTCTAATTCTTTTAAATCTACATTGTCTTTAATTTTTAACATTATCTATCATCTCCTTATCTTTCTCTTACAGATAATAAATGTTCAATAGCTGTTTTAATTTCTTGTCCTGCTACTGCTGTTCCATTGTCTTGTATACTTTTTATAAATTCTTTTAAAATATTTATGTGTAATGTATTGTCTGTATCTTGTTCTAATATATCTCCTAACATTTTATATACTCTTCTTACTCTGCGTCTTGGTATATAGTTTTGTAATTGTTCTTTAAGACCTGCTATTTCATTTTTAAGCTCTTGAATTTCCGTATTCATTTAATCATCTCCAAATTTTAAATTTTGATTTTCTATAAATAAGTCTTTGCAATTTTCTTCAAGGTCAGCTATTTGACTATTTTTCATTTCTATTACTTTATTTAGTTTTTCATTTTCTTTTATTAAACTTAAATCTTCTATTGTTAATTTAACTATTATTGCTATCTGTAATACTATAAAAAATATTAGTATTAATATAACTGCTATCCAAAGTGGTTTTTTTGGTTTATTTGCTATATAATTTACTTCACTATATTTTTTAGGTTGCATATTCTCACTCTCCTATTAAATCCCAGAATTTTTTTGCTCCATAATCATCTATTAGTATTTTTCTTAATTCTGTTAGTTCAATTTCTTCTAAATCTTGTATGTTGTGTTTTTCGCAAAATTGATTTGTTCCAAATGAACAAGCTCCTGTTATTGCTCTGTATTGACTTCTTGTTACTTTCCTTGTTTCTTTTATTTTTGCAACTATTTCATCTACGTTTATATTTTTCATTTTCTTAAATGTTAAATCTTCTACTGCTTCTCTTACTGAATATGCGTGTGCTGATAATTTACATTGTTTTGCAATATATATTTCTCTTGGGTTTTCATCTAATATATTATCCAATGGTATTGCTTTTATTATTGTTATATCTTCTCTTTTCTTTTCTGTTATTCTTATAGTCCATATTCCATCATAGCAATCAACTGCGTAAAATTCTTTTTGCCATAAAACATAATATATATTAGCTTTAAGCATTTTTCCATTATGGTCTTTATATTCTTTGTTTCCAATTTGTGCAGATTTTGCATATATTGGAATAATTTTTCCATCTTCATTTTTCCCATATTCTGCAAGTGAAATCCAAGTTCCTTTTTTAGCTTTTATAATTGACTTCCAACCACAAGCAAATCCTATTGAGTCTGTCCCTGAAATCTCTATTTGTGCAGAGTACCCTGAACTACCTATTTGTGCATAGTCCCCTGAACTACCTATTTGTGCATAGTCCCCTGAACTACCTATTTGTGCAGAGTACCCTGAACTACCTATTTGTGCATAGTCCCCTGAACTACCTATTTGTGCATAGTCCCCTGAACTACCTATTTGTGCATAGTCCCCTGAACTACCTATTTGTGCATAGTCCCCTGAACTACCTATTTGTGCATAGTACCCTGAACTACCTATTTGTGCATAGTACCCTGAACTACCTATTTGTGCATAGTCCCCTGAACTACCTATTTTTTTTCTACTAACACCATTATCGTTATTATCTTTATCACTATTTTTGATAGCTTCTTTTATCCAATCATACAATTTATTACTAAAATCACTTATTAATTTAAACCCTAATTTTTCTATTAATCCTTCAAAAAAATCAAACATTATCTTCCATACCCTCCTCTATTTCTTTCGTTAAATTCTAATTCTAAATCTTCTAATAATTGCTTTTGCTCTCTTTCCCTTTTTTGTTCTGCTGTTTCTACTCCAAATTTCTTATACTTTTCTGCTATTTTCTTTTTCTTATATTCTTCATACTTTGCTTGTTCTTCTGGTGTCATTGGCTCTAATTCTATATATCCTCGTTCTATCTCTGATGGTAACTCTATTGTTTCTTCAGTTTCTTGTAATGGCTCAATTTCAATATCTTTGTCTTTCAAAACTAACGTAGCACAATGTATATCTACTCTATGCTTATATTCTTGAAAAGCATTGTTTAGTTCTCTTTGTTTTTCTTTGCTCTGTTTGTTAAACCATTCGTGATTTTCAGCAGATAATAATGCTCCATTCTCTACTGTTGCTTTCCCTCCTTTTGACTTTTCCCTTATATGATGATAAGTAAGCTGTTTCATTCTGTGATATTGAGCTTTACCTGTGTATTTACGTTCTGTGTCTGGTCTTAAATGTAATTTTTCTATAAAACACTCTTTTCCATATAATCTTATTAATTCTTCTTTAGCACTTTTATTGCTTTTTCCCATTTGTAATCTCCTTATTTTACAATTTTTAATTCTAAATATGGATATTTGTATTCAAATAGCTTTCGTTTTAACTTAAACACTTCTGTTTCCTTTCCTTTAACATCTTCTATAACTATTTTGCCTTTTTCTCGATACATAAAATCTGCTATGTATTCTATCTTTCTGTATGTCTTGCCATTCTTTTTAAAACCCTCTTGCAATAAAAATCTTGGTTGCAATGTTAATTGTTGTATTTCTTCTGCTTTTTCTAATAATGCTAATTCTTTATATCTCTTACTTTCAGCTATACTGTCAAATACATACATATCTACTTGTGTTTTTTTATTGTGATATTTACTCATTTGTACCTCCTAGCTTATCCATTTATATACAATCATTGTTAAACCACTTATTATTATAAATAACATTGCAACCTTTAGTCCTATTGGTTTTTTATCTTCATAATCTACTAATAATGATAAAGTTGTGTTTATTATAAATTCTATTAAACAAACACCTGTTAATATTAATAATATTGTTTCAAATAGTGTCATCTAATCCCTCCATAAGTAAATTTTAAAAGATTTTTTCTAACACATTAACAACTATACTATCTCCTGCTAAATGATATAAACTACTATCACTTTGATTTTTACACACATTGTCATAATCTTCATCTTTAACTCCCATAAGTCTAAAACATTCTTTTGGTGTTAGTTTTCTTATTCTCATATTGTTTACTACTCCTCTTTCATTTCCACCTGCTGTTGTTAATGTTTGTACTTTATCTTTTTGTACTGTTCCCCTATGATGTTCCATTCTGCTTGATATATCTATTCCGTCTCCATTAGTTGCTTCTAGAAAACCTTGTTTTGTTGCGTTTTTAATTTTTATATAATTATCATCCATTCTACTACCTGCTCTTGTTGTTATTGTTTTTGCTATTACATCTCCATCACTTACATTAAATTTAAATCCATTTCCTTTTTCTTGTTGTTTTTCTTCGTTATGTATAAAAAAGTTTATCATTTTATTGCTTAAATAATACTTTTCATCTACATTATCCTCTAACATATCTTTTAGCTTTAATTTTAGCGGAATATATTTAGGAAAGTTATAATTATAATTCCCTAATATTGATACCATAAAACATCTATTTCTTGTTTGTGGTATTCCATAATCTGTTGCTATTAAATCTTTCCAATAAGATTGGTAACCTAGTTTTTCTAGTGCTAATTGCCATTTTCTAAAATCTTCTATATTTTCTTGACTATGTACTTGTGGTACATTTTCCATTAAAAGAATTTGTGGTAATGTATCAATTTCTTTGCATTCATTAAGTATTCTTTCAACTTCCCATAACATTCCAGACCTTGTACTTGTATCACTCATTCCTTGTCTTTTTCCTGCTAACGATAAATCTTGACAAGGGAATGAATATGTTAATATGTAATCGTATTTATCTTTATCAACAATATCTAAATCTTTTCCTTTAACTTTTTGAATATTTACTAAATTATGTGTTATTAATATGTTTTCTGTAATTCTATATATTTGTTCATCACTTAATTTTTTTATTTGATTCAATGTCATTGGATTATTATAATCATTGCTTATTCCTAGCTTATATAAATTGTTTATTTCTCTTTCTCTATCATAGTCTATTAAAATTCCACTTTCGTTAGTAAAATGTATATCTTTATATGCTTGAATAGATTTTATTGCCCATTCACATATTTTATAATGTTCAAATGGTATTCCTAGATATTTCAATGCTAATGCTTGACTACCATAACCTGCAAAAAATTCAATTAATCTTATTGGTTTTTTAATTTTATAATTCTCATATAATAAATCAAAAACTCCTATTTGTTGCATTCATCTAATCCCTCCATTTTCATTTGTTCTGCGTATTCTTCTATTACTTGGTTTAAAGTACAATTCTCGCATTCTTCTACTCCGAAGAAAATTAGGTTCAGCTAGTCTGTTACAGCCGTAAACAGCCGTTTACACAATTCTGTTATTTCCATAAGCTACCCTCAAATTATCATTGGTATATGGTCTGTTACTAGTGAATATCTTTTATATTCTGTCTTTTCTCCAAATCTATTTACACTTGATTCCCACTCTGTTTTAAACTCATATCCATCTTTCTTTAACTGGTCTATTCTAGCACCTAGCTGTGTTATTCCTAAATCTGCGTATGCTTCCCAACTTGATATAGAACCAAATTCTTTAATATAATTTATTACTCTTGTTTTTTGATTTATTTTCATTTATTTTCCTCCTTTGTTTGCATAAAATTGATTTAAAAATTCTTCTGTGTATTTTCTTTCCTCAAAATTTGTGTGATTATTCCTTAAATTTGCTATTGTTGGAATAAATGGATTAATTTTTATTTGCTCTTTTATGTTTTTAATCAACACATCTTTTTCTAAATCTTTTAAATTATCATAATACAACTTTAATTGCTCTGTTGTTAATTTTCTTCCATAAGCATTTTGTAATAAATGCACTCCTTCCATAAACTCGCTTTTATCCATTTAAAAACTCCTCCTCTGCACTACTAGATTTCTTATTATTTCTTTCCCACGTTCGTATAGTAGCTTGCCAATCTACCATAGGATTTTTACCTACTTTCCAACCATTTCGTTCGTAATAATCATAAAAATATTGTGTATCTATATTATTTTTGCGTTGTATACAATAATTTTTAATTTCTTCAACAGTTGGTTTAATAAATTTTTTTCTTTTTTTATTTTTCTTTTTAATATCATTTTCATTATCATTATCATCTTCATTATCATTATCGTTATCGGCATTATTCGCATTGCGAATTTTGCCATCGCATACGTTCGCATTTTTCGCATTCCATCTTTTACGAGCATTCTCTTTATTCTTTTCACACTTCTCTTGGTATTTTTCTCTATCTCTGTCTAATTGTGTTTTTATAAAAGAGAAAGCCATTTTTACCATACCATTTAATCTAGGAACTTCTTGTGTTTTTTCATATTTAATTATTGCTTTTATTAATATTCCTGCTTCTTCATCGCTTAATAAATCAAATTGTTCTTGATAATCTAAATATATTAAAAAGCTGTTTTTATCCATTGCTTTCTCCTTTCGTAAAAATTAGGGTAGTTTTGTGCCTACCCTATGTTGTATTTCTTGTATATTAAATTTTCTTCATTCCATTTTGAGCCGTAATAACTCTGTAAATATTCTTTTAGTTTCTGCTCATATTCTTTGCTGTTTTTTCCAAAATCTTCTTCATAATGGCATTGCGGACACAATGTAACAATATTTTCCTCTATTCCTAATCCACCATGACTACGTTTTATATAATGTGCATTGCTTATTCCCTGATTTCCACATATAATACATCTGCCTTTATCTCTTAAAGCTACTGCCATTCTTACTTGTTTTGGAATATCTGTTGCTTTTGTTCTTCTATGTTTCATTTAATCACTCCTTTGGGCAGACATGTGGCACCAACTCAATAATTCCTTACTCATACTTTGTTTGTTTATTGTAATTAATGCCACAAACTTAATTACATTTTATTGGCTACTGAATACTCTCTATTTAATTGTCCTTCTAATAGCCTTAATTTCAATTTTGTGCTATTTATTGCTTCTTTGTTAGCTTCATATACTGCTTCTTTTATATCTTTCTCAAAACGCAATTTCGCAACTTCTGGAACACCATATATAATTTGATTAATTAGTGTTACTGGCATATTTTCATCTGATCTTAATTTCAATGCTTCTTTTCTTAAACATATCTTATAATCTTGTTCGGCTTGTGCGTATTCTGTTCCACTTTTTCTTAATTGTTTTACAGATAAATCTAATTCTTTTATAAGTCTTGTGATTTCTTCGTATAAATCCATTCTTAATCTCCTTTTTTATAAATAAAAACTCGCATATTTGTTCTTGCATTTTTAATTGCTAAACCTGTTATTACTTTATCTGTTATTTGTATTGCTTCTACATAAAACTTATCTTTACAAGTATAAATTACATTTCCGTAATTATCTTTTCTTTTACTATCTTCTATTTTGCAATCTTCTGCTTTTATCCATATAAAAGGTGCTGTGTAAAGTTCTCTTCCTATTCCCCAATTAAATCCTGCTCTTTTAAAGCTATCACTTGCTAGTCCTTTTTCTTTTTCTGTAAAGCTCTCTGTTCCAGTATCTTCTTTACTGATCCATTGTCCTTTTTCTTTATCCCAAATTTCAATAATACAATTTGCATTATCTCTTAAATGTTTTCTTTGCCAATTCATGTTTCCAACTGTTTCATCTAGTATATCCATATCTACTCTTGCATCTTTGTATAACAATAAACTTAATCCAGCTTGTTTTACTTGTGCAATTCGACAGTCTATTTCATCAGCTTTTAAATCTCTAAATAAATATTCCATAATTCCTCCTAATTAATTTGTAAACTTGTATTTTGAGAATTTATTTTCACACCTTCAATTAATTCTCCTGTTTCTTTAAAATCATTAATTATTTCTTTTTTATCAATTTGAATTGTTTGAATAAGCTTTTTATATTTGTTTGGTATTAAACTTTCATCTATAATTTCAACACTTATAGGATTCTTTCTTATTGATAATTTTCCACTTTCTGTTTCTATTTTAGAAATTTCATTTTCTTCTAATACCAATTTGATTTTTTCTTTTAATGTTGCATATTGTGTTTCTAAATACTTTCTTTTGCTTGATATTTCACGTTCTTGTGATTTTAATTTATATATTTCATCTTCTATTGATAACAATATATTCATTAAATTATTTTGATTTTTTAAAACTAAATCTTTTATTTCTTCTTCTTTAATGCCTTCCACTAATTTTCCTCCTTTTTTATCATTTCTTCAAAAATATAATCTTGATAGGCAATATCTTCTAATTCTGTCCATATTTCATCTTCCACTTGACAAACTCCTTCCAACTTGCTATAATATGTATAGCAAGTATATTTTCTAGACTGCTTGACCTTTGTGTCGGCAGCCTTTATTTTTTTGTTGCTTTTGCAACTTTTTTTACTAAATCTTTTGCTTTACATACTATTATTGTTACTTGTCCGTTTTTTGTATTACATTTATAAAACATACTTAATCCTCCAATCCTAATAATTTTTTCTTTTTTGGTGTTAAATTATTTGTTACAATTTCCATGTTGTTTTCTAATACTACTACTTTGTTTCTTAATTCTCTGTTAGTATCCAATAAAATCCAATTGTTATGCTCTAACTCTTTGTTTCTATCTTTAAGCCTTCTGTTTTCATTTTCTAGCTGATTAATAACTTTTCTTAAATGTTTTCCTAATAACATATTTCCACCTCCTATCTTTAATAAAATATAAATATTCCTGCTTTCACAAATGCGTAAATTTCTATTAATGTTACTAATAAAATAAATGGTGTGTATAAAAATACAACTCTTCTTAATCTATATTTCAATTCTTTTTTCATTTGTTAATCATCCTTTCTTATAAAAACTCCTTCTTTTGTTGCAAACATTTCAATTTTATCTCCTATATTCCACTCTAAAAATCTTCTAACATTTTCGGGAATATAAATTTGTTTGTCTCTGTAAATTTTTGATTTTACAGGTATCTGTTCCTCTATGTTTAAATTCATACTTCCCTCCTTTCTCAATAAAAAAATAAGTACCGTATTTGGTACTTATTACTTAAATATTTTATTTTTATTTACATAACATTGCGTTTTTTCAAAGTTTTGTACAATGTGATGTAGGTAAAAAAATAAAATATATTGACGTCAAAATCTAAAATGCAAGTACCAAATTCTGTACTTACTATATACCTTTAAATTTCGTTTGTCAATACTTTTTGCAAATATTTTTAAAAATATTTTGTAATGTCGAAAACCTTTGTGTTTACTGGATTTGCGGTTGTTTGGTAATCGTAAAATTCTTCCCAGTCAGCAACAGGTCGCCTTAAAAATTTATAGTAAGTTCCGCCCAGATTCAAGTGTATATTTATTGTCGTAAAAATCATTATCAATATAAAATCTTTGTCTATAACGATTATGCTTTTTTTCTAATTCTTCGACTTTTCTTAATATATCTTCACGAGTTGTCATATATTTGTATTCTATAATATAAGGTAGTGCTTTTTCAACTTGAATAAATAAACAATATTCATATTCTGGGTGTTTATCATTTAAGAAATACATTTTATATACCTCCTTTGATATTATATTTTAACATAAAACCAGTATTATGTCAACTAAAAGAAGGCAAAAGAGTATTTTAGGCATAAAAAATAAGCCTAGAGCAAATGCCCTAGGCTGTAAGGTTTTAGCGATTTTAAAAAACGCACGAGGATCGTTTCTAAGCCGTTTTCATATTAAATTAATATACTTATATACCTCAAAAAGCACTATTTTTACGCATTTTCAAGATTTTCTATTATCGTAGGCAAATCTCTATAATAACCTATCTCCATATCAGGATTTATACTTGCTTCTGCTGTATAATGTGTTACTTCTTTGTAAGTACCGTCTGATATTATTTCATCTATTACTGCTTGTTGTTCACTTGTAAAGTTAGTTTCGCTTGGTGTTGCTAGTTCATATTCTACAGTGATTGGATTGCTTGCCAACCAAGTCCTTAAAGCCTCAACAGTTGAAGCTTTTGTTTTGTCTATGTATATTGTAAAATATTCAGGGTAGCTTCTTGAAGCTGTCCTGCAATGTTCAGTATCATTTTCGCCACTTTCAGCAATGAAATGACTACATATAGCTTTTTGGTCATCAGTTACTTTTCCGTTTGGCAAAGCATTTGAGAAACCAAAACTACACACATTTGTCATTGTACTTCTTAAGGTCCAATCTTCGTCATTACTTCCATCAAATACTACTTGTGCTTTTGTATTCTTAACCTTTCCGTCTATTGTTCCATCTTGCATTAGTTTTTGTCCTTCACTTAATGGGAAGTAGTATGTTTTTTCTGCGTGAGGGACATAAGTATCTGCATACTGTTGTTCGCACACAAACATATTTGGTACTGTTAAATTTCTTGTATCAGAAGTATCATAAATAAATAAATAGTGTGAAGTTGCATCTGTTGTAATAGTAAATCTTGAAGTACCATTCGCAAAAGCTGTGCTTCTATTAATTACTCCTAAAACTGGGTAATTGTCAAAAGCTCTAACTCTACAATTATCATCAACAAATACAGAAAAATCTCCATCTATTACATAAGTTGTTGAAGGTTTACATGGTACTATTTGAGCTATATTGTAATTTGCTACTTCTAATATTCTGTCATTTCCAGAAGAAGTTATTTTTAATTTTTGGTCAAACTGTTCTTTTGCAAAATTCTTATTCATTTTATTAATTTCAATACAACCATAAGGAACATAGTCGCCACCTTCTTTTGATAACATTAAGCCAGTATAAGTGATATCAATATTCGCTGATGAAGAATAACTACTTTGTGAATACAATATAATTTTTGTAATAGTATCATTAAAAGTCATTGTTCTTGAAAGTGTTGAAGCTGTAAATGTTTCGCTACCTAAAGAAGTGTCGTTATGATAAAATGTGAATAAACTACTTTCACTTCCTGTTGTTTGTCTTTTTTGGCAATTAAATACATAAGTTCCTGCTGGTATGTTTAAGTCTGTAATTTCTTTGTATCTTGTAAATGTTAAGACTTCTGGCACATTTAATTTATTTTTTCCTTCTACATTCTTTATCTCTTGTGGATAACTAGGAGAAGGACTTGGAAGTCCACCGAGTATATGGCTCGTAGTCTGGCATTGTTTCTTCTGTGTATTCTCCTTCTACCAACATGAAATTGGTAAATGTTAATATTGAATTTCTACTACTTGGATTTTGGTCGTCCCATAAAATTTGATTTAAATTTAAAACTGTATCTTGTGGCAATACGCATACATTTCTTCCATTTTTTAAATTAAAAATTGTTCCTCCGCCCCATAAAGTAAATGGAATTGAAGTATCTACCATTCCAGAAACTTCAAAAGCAAGTGTATAAGTTTTAGATAGAGGACTTTCAAATGTATTTGAAATAAAGAAATATCTATCATTACTTGTAGACATATTAACAATAATTCCTTTATTATCGTTAATCATTGTGTAGCCTTCGCCTGTTCTTCCTACAATCGTATCAAGCATTTGTTTTCCTGTTGTAGTAAACTGTTCTGTTTTTCCTTTTAATACAAATTTATTTAATGGTAAATCAGCACTATCGTTCATATATGCTGGGTTAGTGTTTGTTGTGCCACTTGGAGTGTTGGCTAATATACGATTTTGTCTTGCTATTACTTCATCTAATTGAGCTTGTGTTACTTCGCCATCTTCTCCATTTGTAACTTCGTAAGTTGTGGTTGTTCCGTTTGTATAAGTTATTGTATAAGTATCTACTAATCCACTTGTACTTGTTTTTGCTATACTTGATATTCCATTTCCTGTTGGACCGCTGTGGTCCATCATTTCCTGTATTTCCTTTTTGAGCAATTAATTGCCATTTACTAGCATCAGAAGGAAGAACTCCTGTTGAATTTGCTATTGCAACATAACTGCTACCATTATAATTTACTAAATCAAATAAAAAATATTCAGTTGAGCTACTATATTCTCCTCTTGAAACAAATCTTATTCTACCTGCATTTATTTGTGCCATATTATTCTTCCTCCTTTACTAATTGCCAGTGATAACCACCGCATTGATTTCTTTTTCCATGCAAACAATCCCATATATGAAATAAATTTAATTCTTTTTCTGCATCTTTTATACTTTCAAAAACTTTATTTAATTCAACGCATAATACGGGTACTTTTTTGTTTTTGCTGTTTTCATGGTATTCTCCTTTTTTAAACTCTGTTTTTGGTGAATAATGTCTGCCTTTTTGAGCTAAACTCATATTTCTTTTCTGCTTTTCTGTTACTATTTGTGTGAATCCTTTAAATCCACCACTTTGAATATTATAGCCTTTTCTTACAGTATCATATTTTTTTATAAATCCTTCTTCAACCATTCCCGCTATTTCTCTATTTTCGGTTTCAAACAAAATATTATATTTAAAATTTACCCAACCATATTTTAAAATTGTTTGATTTATTTTTGTATTTGGTTTATATCCTTTACCTGCTTTTAATCTGTCATACATTTTTTGTTTAGTAACACCAATGTATTTTTCTTTAGTAATAGTATTTGTTAAACAATACACTTTATAATTACTCAACTGTCATCACCAACTCTCCATTAGAATTGATGGTGGCTGATGTAACACTAGCCCCCTGCGGACCGTTCAACACCTGAAGCTCCTGAAAAGTCAGCTAAATATTGCCATCTATAATCAGGGTCCTCTTGCTCAGTTTTTACCCATAATGTTGCGTTATCTTCTTCCTCAATGTTTCCACTAATCATTACATAATCGTTAATTTGCATATTATCATAATCAGCTATCATTAGTTCAATTGTTGCATAAGTCTTTTTAACTTGAAACGGATTTCCTTGTGGACCAATTGGACCGTTGTATTCCCTGTAAATTTACAAAAGTATAATTTTCTTGTCCTTCTACTCTTATTCCTAGTGAAGTTCCTTGCCATAAAAACTCTAAACTTAATCCATCTGCTATTTGTACTCTTTTTACTGTACCATCTTTTTTTGTTAAACTTACAGTAGTTGTTTTATCTACTTTACTTGCGTCTAAATCAAGGTTATTTGTTTCTTCAATAGCTGTATTTACATCTTCTAATGCGTCTGTAATATCTTCTATTGCTTCACTAAATTCATTTAGCTTTTCATTAGCTTGTTCTATCCATAATTCGTAACCTTCTGGAGCTTCATTTACTGCATTAATAGAAGGTCTGCAACGCAAATAAAATATATTGCTTTTAAATACTGGTATTTCTTCTTCGTTTGTTCCTTCTGTTATTACTAATTGGAATTGTATTTTCCCTTGTGTTTCTTCTTGATATATTGTAATTACGTTCTTTACTGGTATTGTATATGTTTCATTTTCTTTTGTTAGTATTATATAATTCTTATTTCCTTCTATTTCATATTCTAATCTTGCTTGACCATTGACAAATTCATCAAATGTAAATACTAAATTCTCTTGTAAATTCTCATGGTCATTTCCTAAATATACTTGACTTAATTCTACTTTTCTTGTTTCTTTTTCTATATTAATTATCATATCACTCATATTTCTTTCCTCCTATAAAAAAGAGTTGCTATATTGCAACCCTTTTATCTATACCAATATATATTTATGTATGCTGTTCTTCCTGTTGCTGGAACATAAATTTTATCTACTTCTTCACTTACGTTTTCCAATATTTTTACTTTTGTTCCTGCCAAATAATCATAGCTTGTTCCTGTTAAGTTTGGATTACTCCATAGCTTAACGTTTGCTTTTAGATATCTATATTCTCCTACTGTGTTTCTTCCAACTGGTCTTTTGTCAGACAAGTATTGAGTAGATACCCAGCCATCCATTGGACTATCAATTTTGCTCCATCCTCCAGAATGGTCTATTACATTTACTTGCGTTCCTTTTTGTAGTTGAGCTATTACGTTTCCGTTTGGATTATCTCTTACGTTTAATGGTAATGAGTTTGTATTTACATACATTGTATTTGTTGTAGGTGTTTCCCAATGTACGTCTCCTATTGCTGGATTTATAATACAACCTCTAAATGTGTAACCACTTGCCATTCCCCATCTTCCATTACTGTTATTTCTAGTAGCATTAAAGAAAGCACTTCCTCTGTATGCACTTTCAGAAGTATATATTTGATTTTTACTATCTATTCTTTCAACTATTGCAACGTGCCCTGCTCCATCATTTCCACTTAATGTCGCTCCTTTTTTCCAAACCATTATCCCTCCAAGTGTTGGATAATCAACAACAGTTAAACCATAATTTTTTGCTTTTTCAATGAAGTTTTCTGCATTACATACTAATTGATATAGTATTTTATTTTTATCCATAATTTCAGCAAAACGTCCGATTTGCATATCCGTACACAGTTTGCTAATACATTTGCACCTGCTTTTGTTGGGTTCCCTTGTATTGCTCCATTCCAACCACCATTTACTTGTCTTATGTAATAATTATTACCACTTGGGCAATTAGTTCTCATCTGCATTCTCAATCACTCCTTCCTCTACTAATATCTCTAGTCCATCTTCGTTAAATGTATCTTGCAATTCTTCCATATTATTCCTCTCCTTTCCATAATTTTAAGTTGTGTACCAAGTCATACACTCCGCCAGCAAATAATCCACTTACTGCTATTGAAGTTTGAAAGTCTTTTGTTATTATCCAATTGAAAACTGCTATTAGTATTCCTATTGCTAAATTCTGAATAGGAATTACTCTCTTTTTGTCTATGTTTGGATATTGTTTTATTATTTGTCCTGCTATTAATGTTACAAAAACTGTTATAATTTCAATAAAATAATTTGCTTCCATGTTTTCCTCCTTTCTATAAAAAAAGAAGTGTTTTCACACTTCTTTGCTTTGTAAATATAAATCTACGATTCTATTAATTGAATTATTACTTAATGCTGTTAATTCGCATAAATCTTCATAATCAAATATTTCTTGTCCGTTTTGATTAGTATGTCCGTTTTCGTATAACCAAACGTGCATAAGTTCATGTTTTAATGTTAATAACATCTGCTCTGGTGTATTATATTCAATAAATATGTCTGTTGTTATATAATCTGACCTTCCTACATAACTATTTAAACCTTCTATATGTTCTACATCATAAATTGTATAAACTTTATTGTTAATAGTAAAACTGCATATTTCTTTCATTTTATTTATCCATCATTTGTTTTAAGTGATGATAGTTTTCTTTTTCAGCTTGTGCTACTTTCATTATTACATTTTTTTCTTGTGGATTTGTTACCATTTCAGATATATCTTCTAAAGTTCTATAACCTTCTCTCATATCTTCAACAGCCATTTCTAATTCTTCATAATAGTCGCCACGATAATTTCTATAACTTCTGTTGTTTATTTTTCCGCCTCTACGATCATAGTCTCTTGTTCTATAATCATCTCTGTAATTTCTGTAATCATCTCTATAATTACCGCCTCTGTAACTATCTCTATAATCACGATAGCTTCTATATCCATGTTCCGCTTCATCGTAGTATCTATTATCATAATCTCTAGTGTTCATTTCGTTCATATTAGCTCTCCTTTCTATTCTGGTATAGTAGTATAATATAAGTAAACTTTATCTCTTTTTGCATCTTCATCATTTATAAAATCACTTGCAAATTGTACATACATTTCTATATTATCCCTAAAAAGATTATTGTAATCATTATATGCACTATTCATAACTATATAAAAATCTGGTTCTCTAAAGTTTAACCCAAAATCTCTTTGTATATTTGAGGTTTCTTCTATTCTCCATTTCTCGCCAAATGGTCGCATTTTTCTTACAATATCTTTTGCCATTTCTTCATTAAGTACACAACCATAAGCCATTTCATATAGTTTTATTTCGTATTTCTTATATTCTTCTGGATAATATTCTTTCATATCTTCTAATGTATCTTCAAGCATATCAGAAAGTTCTTGCATATCTTCTACTCTACCATTGTTTACTATTGTTTCAATAATTTCTTCTATATCCATTTTAGCCTCCTTTTAGAAGTTTTATTATTTCTTCATTTTGTTTTATTATCTTATCTAATAAGTTGTCTTGGTGTTTTAAATACTTCATTAAATCAGTATTATTAAAATCTGTTACTAATATTTGATAACTCATTATTTGTAATAAGTTAGATAAAACCTCTAAATTATGTTCAAAATTATTCATTATGCAAGTCTTTCAATATTAATATTTGCATTTTTTATAATTGGTATTTCTGTTACTACTGGTGTTGCTCCACCAGAATATACTATTGTTGGAACACTATTAATACTTAAGTTAACAGTTCCTTTGCAGCATACTCTTATTTTCTTATCAAATCCAATGTTTGCAAATTCTCCAGCTGTTGCAATTGCTTCATCCATTTCTGTTCCGAGGTACTTGTACTCCATCAGCAAAAAGTGCTAGTCCGTACTTGTCCGAGCTGTTGCACTTGTTACATTTGCGTTGAATGTTACTTCGTATGTTCCACCTTCTAAAATACTAAATAATGCACTTCCTTCGTTGTGGTTCATAAATCCTTGACAATTTATAGCACATCTTGTTCTTAAATCAACTTGTGCAAATGGTAAAGAAGCTGTATTTGATGTTAATGTTATTTCTGGCTCTTGTATTGCTTGTATTACTCCATTCATGTTTTCTCCTCCTTATCTGTAAAAAAGAGAATAAGCTACTTGCCTATTCTCTATGTTAGCAAGTTCTCGTAATCGAGTGTGTCTATCGACTTTTTGCTATACTATTGTGCTTCCAAATGTGTTTCCGCAACCGCATCCATTATTGTTGCAAGTGAATATTGGTGTTCTTCCATAAACTGGTGTACTTGGTACAGGACAGTTAGAAAGTCTGTTATATAAAGCATCAACTTCATTTGCAAATCCTTGTGAAATAAATGCGTTTTGTGCTATCTGACTTGCTTTTAGATCAGCCATGTCTAGTTGTCTTTGTAAGTCTAGGATTTTTTCATTTTTAGCATCAATTTTGTCATTGCATAATTGGTCTAAAATTCTTTGAGTGTTAGCTGTTTGGTTAATAAGAACATCTTTTAATCCATCTGCTAAAGCTGCTCTATCTGCACAGTTTTCGCTTAATATTGTTGAGTTTAAACCTGCTATTCCTAGTCTATTGTCAGCACTTGCGTTTGCTAATTGTGTACTTAATGCAAAGTTTTGTTGCATATCAGCCATTTGTCTGTTGTTTGCAGCTATTTCTGAATTGTAGAAACCATTTGAAATTGTACTTGTTATATCTCCACAGCAATTACATAATTGGTTAGATAATGAATTGATTCCATTGCTTATAGAGTCTATTTGGTTGCTTAAATGTAATGTGTTAAATCCTTGGTTTGTGTTTTGCATAATTTCTTTTTGTCCGTTTGATAACCATGCGTAGTCATTGTTAAAACCTCCGAAACCACCAAATCCACCATTACCATTATTTCCCCAACCAAATAAGATTAGTAGAATAATTATCCAAGACCAGTCTCCATTTCCACCAAAACCGCTGTTTCCAAATCCACCACCGTATGGGAATACTGGATAACCATAATTTCTGTCTGTGTTGCCTACAACTGCTGCAACATCTGCTGGACTCATATTATCGTTCATAGTGTGTCCTCCTTTCCATAAATCTATAATAACTTTAAAAAATTATTACCTATTTCATATTTTGTAATTGACTTAAAAAGCTTTCAGGTACTCCATAATTTTTCGCTTGTTCTAATAGATTTTGTTTTTGTTCAGGAGTTGCACTAGTCATAAACTGATTAATAAATGCCTGTCGATTACCATTACTTTTCATTAAATCTTGAGCTATTTGAAACCCTTGAGGATTTTTTGTTTGTAACTTGTTCATTAACATCTGTGATATTTGTGCTATTTGATTCATGCTTAATCATACCTTTCATTTCTTCAATTTGTTTTTTTAAATTAAAGATTTCTTTATCTTTCTCATCCATTTCAACTACTTCTACTGTATTAAACGTTCTTACATTTCCGTTTATATCTTTTACCCACATAACAGAAAAGTCTTTGTTTACAAATATTCCTGTTTTAGTTACAAATGTGTTTCGTACTTCATTTATGTTATTTGCATATTTACTTTCTAATTCGTTGTTTGTGGGATTTGGTGCCAATTGAAAATTTTGCGTTATTGGCTGTGGTTGAACTTGATTTTGTTGTAAAGAACGTAATTGACTATCTATTCTGTCACGCATATTTTGTAATTCTTGGAATTGAAATTGATTATTGTACATAGGATAATTCATAATATAACTCCTTAATCTATTAAAACTACAAGAAAAGAAGATACCTGAGCAGAGTTTCTCGTGTACATACTTAAACTCTCTTTTTTCATTTCTCGTATCTCCTTTCTTAATTTAATTCTACTAAATTAAGAAGAAATAAAAGGTTCAAATTAAGTTCAAAAAAAGACCACTCTTTTTAGAGTAGTCTTAATATTTTTTTCTTTATTTGTTTTATTCTTCGCTTTACTGTACTTTCTGACATATTCATGTTCATTGATATATATACTATTGTTTGTCTGCCGTATTTACTAGTAAGCATATTGAATATTTTTTCTTGTTCTTCCGTAAAATTTGCATTTTCTAATATATAATTTAATTCAGGTTTTGTAAAATTAAATTTAACGTTTTTTAATTCTTTTTGTGACATTTGTTCTTTTTGGGGAGTTTCCATTAATTCTCCTCCTTGTTGATGTTGTTGTTATTTTTTTACTTTGAAACATTTTCAATATTATCACTCTCCTTACATATAAAAAAACAAGTATTTCTACTTGTTTTGTATAATTTATTTAATTAATAGTTTGTGTGAAATTTGTATTTGTTGGTGTGTCAATATCTTCAACATACTGTGTGGTTGTTTCTTCTGTTTCCAAAACAGTTTCAAATTGTGATTCATAGATTAACCATCCTATATTTGTTGCAAATAACATGATTAATACTACTATAAATGCTATAAACCATCTTTTACTTGTTTTCTTTAGTTCTTTTAGCATTTCCATTGCTAAAGTGTTTTGTTCAAATTTTTCTCGTACGTTATCAAGTTTTTGTTCCACCCTTAAAAGTGGTTCATCATTTGGAATATAATTTTCTTCTTTCATAATCTCTCCTTACTTATGATAAGCTTTAACGTGTTCTGCAATAGCTTCTTTTATTTTTCCGTCAACTTCTTTATGGTCGCTTTTAAGTTCGTTTATCATTTCCTTAATTGATGCAATTTCCGTTCTCATCTCTCCTATAAATTGACCGCAAAGTCATACCATCGTCTTTTCCAGATTTTTTTTGACCTATAATAAAACTTACTATTCCTATTATGCACGTTATTAAACTTATTATAACTACTAATTCAACTGTCATAATTTTATTACCTCACTTAATTATATCATATCTTTTGTAAAAAATCAACTTGCATATTTAAACCCAACAACTTTATATGGTATTAATACATTGTTATTTACATCTCCGTTAATATAACCTGCTCCAACATCTAAACCATTAATTGAAACATCTATACGTCTAAACCATGACCTAACATTTCCAGATGAATAGTCAGTATATTTTAGCTCGCTTGGTATATCAATATTTACTTCCATTAATATTGATAATGCTCTGCTATCTAATGCCTTATTTCTAAATGCAAATACTATTATATAATCATAAGTTGAAAGCATTGGAATACTTATAGTTTGTGGAGAAAGTGAGGTATTTCCTTCATTATGCCATAATACTTTTCCTTTCCCTAAATTATTTAAAATGTCTGTTTGTAGTTTATTTAAGTTTTCTGCATTTATTGGAGTAGTGCCAGAATATTCTGGCATTACTACTGGATATTCAGTACCATTTATTACTACATAAGCACCTTTAAGAAGTGTTCCATCTTCAAAATTTACCATTGTTTATCCCCTTTCGTATTTTATTTTTAAATTTAAGTTTCCCACTTGTGAAAGTGGTATTGCTTGATAATAACATAAGCCTGTATCTGTTGGTGTACTTATTACGTTCTCATATGTTCCAGAATGTACATTTTGCCATACTTTATACTTAACAACCAAATATTTATAATTTGTTTTTATCGGATACAAATCACTATCTGGATAAATATTGTTGTCTGGCAGTAATTTTTTGTTTGACAATATATTTTCAAGTCCTTCAATTGTAATTTCATTATCAGTTATATTCAGTGTCAAATCTGTTCCAACAATTAATTCTTCGTTTATATAATCTTTATAGTTTGATAAACCTACGCTGTAAATTATACCATAGCCGTTGTCATAAAATGATTTCCATGTAGTATGACTATCATCTTCATATATGTTGGGTTGAAATATTATTTGTGGTGTTCCATAAGGTGCTAAATGTGCAGGTGCATTTACGAAACTACTATTTGAATAAAACTCAGCGTCGCTTGAAATAATATCTCGTCTTGTAATCACTAATTCTTGGTTTTCCTGCAAATATATTTCATAATTTGACGTATCTAATATTGCACATACTGGAAATTTTGTTTCATAACTTTCGTCGCTTTCAGCACTTGAATTAAAACCAATAGCTGTTATTTTTCTGCCATAATACTGAGTTAAATCATCATTTGTCGTTCCGCTTATATAATCATAAATTAAATCAAAATTATTATATTGATATTCAATTGTAACTTGATTGTTATTCATTTCTTGACTATATTGAGTATTTGATACTAACCCTATATTAAAGTCTTGATTATGAATAACTGAGTTTTCTGTTATATTTTCAAATGGAACGTCAAATTTAAACAAACAACATTTTAATTGTTTTAATAATTGTGTTTGCCCTATGCCTTGCTCATCAATTTGAGCTTGTGCAAATCTTTTTAAATACTCATTCAAAATTAAGTTTTGGAAGTCGAATTTTTTATTACCTAATTCAATTCGTATTAAATCGTTTCTTATTCTCATTATTCAACCTCCTCTATCTCATGAACTTCGTTTATTTGCTCTTCTACAAATTCACTTAATATAACCGAATTTAAAGCGTCGCTTTGTGCTTGTGTTTCAGAAGGTCTAAATAAATCGATGAATGTTGAAAGCATATCTGCATTCTTTAACGTAATTTTCCATATTTGCTTTAATTCATTATTATATGTATATTGAATACTTTTTACCGCATAATTGCCATTGATGAAAAAACTAGGAGCATTAATTGTTACAATATCTCCTAATTTTAGATTTTGATTTACATCGTATTCTAATTCAATTTGATTTACTACATTTGAATTTTGAACAATTAAACTTCTTGCATATTCTATTAATTGAGTTGTAGTTGTCCATTTTTCTTCATAATCAATAGTTTTTTCAATTTGCCCTGTTTTACTTATTATTCCTTTTAGCTTTTCAATTTCAGCAGAATACATAAAACGCATTGTTGTATAACGTAATCCAGTTAAAGTTCTAAAATACGTTATTCTTGCACTACTATTATAATTCCATTTAAAACCAGTAATAAGATTAGGGAAAAATGTATCCCTTATTAAAATTATTTCTCCCTCTGTTTCGTCATCACTAAAAGTTATGTTTCCTATTGTAACGAACTTATCATAATTAGCAGAACCTTGTGTTTCGTCTAATCCTATTCTATATTGTCTTGTAGAGCCACCACTTAATGTTACAACTATATTTAAGCAATCATAATAAGGCTCTTGCGTTGGAAAATTACCTTCTTCTACTACTTTTCTTAATTGTTCTTCGTCTACAATTATAGGATTACTAAAATATATAGCGTCTCCATTTTTTATTTGCTTGTTGTAAGCAACAATAGGATAGCCTGTTGTTTGATGAAAGCTATTTGTTAATTGTGGGTATATTAATCGCACATTTTTAAAATTAATTGCGTTTGCATAATCTACGTTTTGAATTTCTGGCTGTAATTGTAGTAAGCCTTGTTCTTCAACGTTCTCGTTGATAACTTTTTTTGCAGGCAATCCAAACAAATAATCTATTGAATATACAAAGATTTCTTTATTTTCATTAATATACCAAAAAATATTTCTTTTTAAACAGATTGTATTCATGCAATTTTCAATTGTTTCTAATAAAAAATTAGTTGTTATTTGTCCGTCTGTTATAAAAATATCTTTAATTGTAAAGCCGTCGTTTATTAATGGCTGTAATATTCTTGTTATAGCACTACTTAATGTATAAGTACCAATTAAAGATATTGTCCTTTTTGTTGCTAGTTTAAGCGGAGAAAGCAAAGTAATTATTAATTCTCTGTATTCGTTTTTCATTTCCATTTTGCTTAACTTAATGCTATCAACAAAACCTGTAAATAATATGTTATCATCTTCAATTATTTTTATTTCTTGGAATTTATACGGAATATCTGCTATTGTATATCCCGTAAAATCAATTCTAAAACTATTAAACGTTACTTCGGTGCTTGATAATTTAATTGAAAATTTATCAATAATTCTAAATGATTTATTGTTGTAAACTAATCTAATCATTAATAAGCACCTGCCCCTCTTAATGTTCTTGTAACAACAGGGGTTATTACTTGTCCAACTTTTTCACTATCCATTATAATATCGCCTTGATCTAAACTAATATTTGCATTTAGTATTCTTCCTACATTTGCATTTGTACTTATGTTTGTACTTAATTTTTGAGTTTCAAAATCTACTGCCGTTTTCATTTGTTTATATACTTTTGCAAGATTTTCTTCAAATCCTTTTCCTAAACCTAATGCTAAAAATTTTCCTATCTCATTTTCAAATACCTTAGATGGAGAGTGTATTCCAAAAATACCTTTAAATCCATCTACTAAGTTGTCTCCTAGTTCTTTACATTTATCTTGTAACCATTTCCATGTATCTTTAATTCCTTGCCATAATCCTTCAACAAGTTCCTTACCAACATCTGCAATTGAAGAAATCCCATCAATTAATCCGTCAACTATGGCTGTAATTAAGTCCCATGCCATATCTCCTAATTTTCCTATTCCAGATATAACACCTTCAATTAATTTCTCTAATATTTGAATACCTGCTTCAATAATCTTAGGGAAATTTCTAATTAATGCAGTTACTAACTTTATTATAATTTCTGGTGCTTTTTCAATCAATGTAGGCAATGCTTCTACTATTCCATCTATTAAAGCCATTATTAATTCAATTCCAGTATCTATAATCATGTCTATATTATTAAGTAAAGTTTCAACTATTGTTATAATACATTTTATCGCTTCTGGAATTAATTTAGGTAATGCTTGTGTAATTCCGCTGTATCAATTGAACAACAGCTTTTAATCCTACTTCTATTATTTGTGGTAAATAACTTACTAAGCCTGTTATTAAGGTTTGAACAATTTGAAATGCAGTTTCAATTAATATTGGGAAGTTGTTTAATATCGCTGTTGCAAATTCTTGAATTAAAACGCCTCCAAATTCCAATAAGTCAGGCATTGCTTCTGTTATACCAGCAATTATATCTGGAACTGCGTCTTTTGCAATTCTTAACACATTTTTAGCAAACGTTGAAAATGATTTTACAAATTGATTTAAATCTCCTGCTCCACTTAGAAAGTTTTTCCAGCTTGCTTGCATTGAAGCAAAACTTCCTTGTAATGTATCTTGTGCTTCTTTTGCTGTTGTTCCTGTTACCCCTAATTCTTCTTGCACAACGTGAATAGCTTCATATACATCACTTAAATTAGAAATATCGTAATGAACTCCTGACAATTGTTCTGCATCTGCCAAAAGTCTTTCCATTTCAGTTTTTGTTCCGTCCATAACCTAGTTTTAAGTTGTCTAGTAATGTATAATTTTGTTTTGCAAAGCCTTGATATGCAGCTTGTATTGATGCCATATCTGTTCCGAATGTATTTGCATTATCTGCCATATCTTGCATCGCCATATCAGCTATATCTGCTGCTTTTTGTGTGTCTCCTGCAACACTTTGTAATAATGATGCACTAAACGAAGTTACATTTTCCATATATTCAGAAGCACTTATTCCAACTGTTTCAAATGCTCTATTTGCATTTTCTATTACCTTGTCAGCACTATCTCCAAAAAGTTTATTTACACCGCCAATTTGTTGTTCTATTTCTCCTCTTGCTGTTACACTTGCAGCAACTAGTCCTGTAAACGCAGTTGAAACAGCTCCTATACCCACAGCAATTCCCTTTAATGCTTTATTCGCTGTATCTCCCAACTTTGATAATCCACTTTTAAAGCCTTTATCGTTTAATTCCGTATCTATTACTACTGAACCATCTGCCATTTTATTTCCTTTCTAAACTTACCAAAAAGCTTTCCCAAAATCTGCTTCTTTTTCTTCTTGCGTTCTCATATCTGGCAAAGCATATATTTTTTTAAGTTTTTTATATCGTGCTTTTTCTTCTTTGTCTTTTATTTTTGTTAAATCCATTGCTCTATAACCCATTATTTCAACTATTTTATTATTTTCTTTTAAGCCTTTAAATAAAGCCTTGAACTTCCACCAATGCAAGTTTTCTGTGTTTAAATCAATATTATATTGGTCTTTAAATGCACTATATATATATTCATCGTCAAATTCATAGCTATAAATTTGTTTTACATTATCTTCTTTAGTTTGTTTCGTTGCAACTTCTCTTTCTCCACATTTATAAAACCATATAAGATCCTGTACTGCTTTTTTTACATCTTTAATTTCATCATAATATAAATTTAAAGCAAGTCTTATTTTATCTTCTTCTTTTATGTTTCTGTCTTGCATTAATAATTCAAATTTAATACTTTCTCTAAAGTCTGTTCGTATTTTTAAGCCACTTGGTGTTATTTCTGGCAATTCATCTAACAAAATATTAATTCTCATTTTTTAGGTTGATACCTTTCATACATTGATTCTAAATCATTAGAATATTTTATTTTTTCAGCCATAATATCTTCAAATACTTTTATATGGTCTTTTAAATTGTTTTTGCCATCGAATAACTTTTCTGATATTCCTTCGCCAAATACTTCATCTAAAAACTCATTTATTATCTTACACTCAAGTCTAATATCTTCTGACATTGATAATTCTTTGCCTTTATATTCTTCTAATTTTTCTACTACTTTTTTTGTGGCATTTTCTAATCTTTCGACATCATCAGCATCTAAAAAATCAAAATTTACTTCTAAATCTTTTATTTTCATAGTTCCTCCTAAATAAAAAAGGCAGGTTATTGCCCTGCCTTTATCTAAACACTACTTGATGGTGTAAATGTTGCTGTCATTCCATCTGCTGATACTGTTGCTGTTCCTTTTGTTATTTCTCCGTATGCGTGGAATGTTCCAGAATATGTATAAGCATCTGTTGAATCTCCATCTGCATCTGGAATTACACTATATGTTCTTAATCTTGCTTCATGTGTAATCATATCTACTGTTACTATATCAACTGTTTCTCCAACTAATTCATCATCGTGTACTTCTGCAATTTTATCGTGAATAGCATTTCCTACTATTCTGTCGAAGTTGTATTCTATTTCTGGAGAAAATCCTGTAACTGTACTTCTTTCTGTTTTTTCATCTACATATCTTCTATCATAAGTGCTAGAATTTAAAGATTTTCCAGCAGATGTAAAACCTTGCATTCTTGTATATACAGGAGAACTAGATGTTCCAGTATTCATAAAATTAACTTTATCGGCTCTATTATATATTTGCATTGTTTTCCTCCTTACAAAAAATTAAGCTACCTATACACTCTCTGGAAGTGAATTAGATAGTTCATAATATATAAAATTCATTTGTATAATATAAATTGCTGTTGTATCTGTCTTTTGTATAATGTAACTTGGACTTGTACACTCTATTGAAAAAGCACCATCAATTTGAGGTAAATTTCTCAACATTTGCTGTCTTTCTATCCAATCAATAAAATCTTCTCCAAACTTCGAATTAGCAAGATTACTTACAACTCTACTAGACAAAGGAGCTGTTACTGTAAAATCAAATGTAATTTGTTTTTTTCCACCATATCCATCAACGTACTTTTGCACAATTGGTGTTGTGGGTGTTCTATCAATAGAATATGAATAAACTTCATCTTTTAAATAGTCAACGTTTATTTTGTCGCCATCTAAAAGAGGACAGGTTTCTATATATTCTTTTATTAATTCCATTTTAGATTTTGCCATTATTTGCCTCCTCGTTTAATATAATTGTTAATATCTCTTATTAATTCGCCTTTCTTATCATTTAGCATACGTTTTTCCCATTCTGCCCCTCTTTTAGGTGCTCCTTGATACTTTATAGATTTATTGCTAATTGACCTTTTTACACCTTTAGGCTTACTTGCTCCAACTGCAACTTTGCCTTTGTACATATAATGAGCATACTGTTGAACGTATTTAATTGAATGGTTATTTGGATAAGTTTTATTGTTTTTTAATGTACCTGTATCCATAGGAATATAAGCATCGCTTAATCTATCAACATCATCTCGTAAAAACTTTGTTACAGCACCATCTTTGTTAAGTTCATGGTCTTTTATAATCTTATTAATGCTATTCATTTTAAATCGCATATTAAAATTCATTATTCACTAACTCCTATTTTATAGTGCTGTAATTTTCCTTTACGATTATCATCTACACTTACTACTTTAAATAATTGATATTTTTTAATTAGTGTTCTTTCATCAAATTCATCTTTTACAAATCCTTCAATTACATAATCGCCTTTTTTTATATTAATCTTTTTAGTAGTAGGTATAGTTATTGAGCCTGTACTTCCTTTTTCAAGTCCGTTTATCTATTACGTTATATTTTTCATCATGTCTAAAGTAAACTGGCTTAAAATGAATCCTCGTTACATTCTCGCCATCTATAAAATGATATACAGTAATTTGGTGTATAAAAAAGGGGCTATTCACAAAGAATCACCCCTCTTGTTCTTCTTTTTGTGTTTGTAAGATATAAGCTCAATATATCACTTATAGATTTATTTGTTTCTTTGTCTATTTCTTCATCTGTTTTATACGATTCACTCCAACCTTCTATGCTTGTACTGCTTAAATTTCCAATTTCAGCTTTAGTATTTCCGCTATTGCTTAATATTTGTACTATTTTAGCAGTTGCAAATTTAACTTCTTCGGAAGGTGTATCTACTATATAGCTTTTATTTATTATATAGCTTGCTTGAATCGCTAATTCAGTAAAATTGCTAGGTACACTTTCAGCATCTAACAATCTTATATAATCATCGTCAGTTATATATTGAAGCATACCTTAACCTCCTTAAACAGAAGCATTTGGAACAATTGCAGCAAATGGAAATCTTGTTTCTGTATCATTTTCTGCATTAATTGGGTTAGGAATTTCCCAACCTAATCTCATTGTTACTCTTAATGCAACCATGTCATCTTGTGCTAGGTTGTAAACTATATCTCCACTTGTAGGATCTTGAATTACAGCTTGGTCTAATACTTTGTATGTAATATCTTGTCTTATAGCATAAACTGCTTCATTAAAGTTTCCAACTATTGCTTTTGCTTCTGTTTTATCCCAAGAACCATTATCAACATAAGCTTTTGGTAATTCTCCAATTTCTGTTCCTTTTATAGGTTGTCCGTTGTTGTCAAGCATCATTCTAAATGCACCTTTTAATCCAACTCCACCTAATATTCCTGTTACTTCATATCCAGACTCTTCAACTTTAACCATTGCATCGTTAATGTCTGTATATAAGCTATTTGTTTCTGTTACTGTTGCTCCAGCATCAACTACTGATGGAAGTATTCCTTTTCTCCAAGAAGTAGGTTTTCCATCTCCTGTGAATATAGCTTTATCAATTAATTTTCCAAAAGCTTCTTCTATTCTAGGTTTTACTTCTGCCCATATATCGTATGAAGCATCTTCTAATACGTTTTCTGGAATTGGAACTATAACAGCAATTTCTTCTGCGTTAATATATTTTTTATCCCAAGCCATTTTTGTTAATTTCTTTCTTGAATTATCAGCATCTTGAAAATATGCTAATGGTAAAGAGTCAAGAACTCTCATTTTTGTTTTGTTTGAAGTCATATTTGGTAATCTTCTAAACATTTGTAGAGCTTTAGATTGTTTTACTGCTCCTTGAATTATTTCATTTGATACTTGCTCGTCTATTAGAGCTTCTGCATCTGTTCTTAAAATTGCATTATCTGCCATTTTTAAATTCCTCCTTTAATTTCTTGCTGAACGAATTAAATCGTTCATTGTTTGGTTTGTACTGTTTTCAGTTTTTGAATTTCCATCAAGTTTCGCACTAGTGCCTACTGTTTTTATGACTTTATTTTCACTTGATGTAAATTTAGGGTTTTCTTTCAAAAACTTAGCTAAATTTTCGTTAAAGTCGCCTTCCATTCTGCTTACTTTAAACAAAACATAATCAACATCTTCTTTAATGCCAGCCTTTAATACCGCATTTTCTTTTTCTAACTCTGATATTCGATTATCTTTCTTTAAATATTCAGCTTCCTTTTCAGCTTGTCTTTGTTCGGCTGTCTTTTGACTTTCTACCCACTCTTTATATTTAGTAATATCAATGCCTTCATATTTCTTTTCATATTTTGCTTTTAGCTTTTTATCTAACGCATTGTATTCTTCTTGTGTATAAGTCTTTTCAGCCTTTCCCTCATCTTTGTTTTCATTGGCTTGAGTTCCAACTTCTCCTGTTCCTTCAACGTTTTCGTTTTCAACAGTTTCTTCGTTTTCGTTCATATTTTGAACTCCTTTCTTTAATCTAAAAAAGTAAATCTCCTTTGTTGTTCTTTACCCTCTGCAAAAAAGTAAAAAGAGCATAAAAAATAGGAGTTAAACTCCTACTTGTAAACGTGTGTTATCTTTTTTTAATTTTGTTTGTCTTATAAAATCATTAAGTATTTCATTTTTTTGTTTTATATTATTTTTAATATTTGTTATGTTTTGACTTACTGTGTCTATGTCAACGTCATTATTTCCACTTAACATTATTCCTTCTAAACCAGCTAATTCTTTCTTATCTTGTCTTATTTGTCTTTCCATTCTACGTTGCATTTGTGTTGCATCGTATCTTGATACTCTTTGTCCGTTATATTCAACATATTCATTTCGTAAATTTCTTAAATCTTTATTTGAATAAGATAAACTACTTCCTTTATAGTACGGAAACCAAGTATGCCTACAATTAGCACCTTGAAAGCCTGTAACTTCGCCATAACCTATGTCATCTAAACTTAAATAACCTTTTTGACCGCTTCTGCTTACAATTTTTCCTTGCCATTCTGCGTGTTCTGGTCTTGCTCCGCTATGTGCTGAAATCTCCATTAAATCCCAGCCTAGTTCTTCGGCTCTCATTAATTGTAATCTTCCTGCTGTTTGATTTACTGATGTTAGTACATTCATTCTTACTGCTGGTTCTATATTCAATCTATAACCACTAGGATATTGAATATAAGCTCCTTGTCGAGATATTTCTTTTACTGTATCAATAATTGCCTCTGTATAACCTTTTACTCCTGTTGATACTTCCATATAAGCTCTATTTATACCTTCATAAAATTGTAATTGACCTGTATTTGCTGTTGTTAGACATAAATTAGTTAAATTGTTTTGTGTTTTCTGTGCTGTTGCTTCTAATGTTTGTAACATAGATGGACTTAAACCCATTGGATTTAACCCAGCTTCTTTATATATTAAATCATCTGTTTTAATAGCATGAGCCCCAGCAGTTTCAAATATTTCTTTAATTTGACTTTCTGAGAGCTCACTATATTTGCTAACTAAACTTATAATATCTTCATATACAATGCCCATTTCTTGAGCTAATTGTATATTGTTTAAAGCTACTGTGTTGGCATAACCAAAATTAGCGATTCTTTCAGCTATTTCTTGTATTATTTCAAACTCTAAATCGCCATATAACTTTGAAGCTTCTTTTTCTATTTCTTTAAAATCTTGAGAAGTTAACACTTAAATCACTCCTCTTGAAATCCAAATGCTTGTTGATTACTTAATTTTTCATCTTGAATAGCTTTGTATTCTTCCTGTGCTTGTTCTTTACTAAATCCTCTTATGTTTTCTAAATAATCTACTTTACTTCTTAATCCTTGTCCTACTTCTAATGATGCTCTTGCTTGTTCTGCTCCTTTATCTTCTATAATACTGTCATCAAAGTCTATTTTTATTTCTTGATTTATATCTGTAAATTTATAATTTGTAAATGTGTTACAAGCATACATTATAGCTTTTATAAGCCTTTTTAAACTGCTTTCTAATACTAATTCGTGTTTTTTTATTGTTCTAAACATATCACTATTAGCACTTATTATTCCTGTTGCTGTTTGTATATCTCCTCTGTCAAATTTATAACGTTCATTTCCAAATCCTACTTTACTTGATAGTATATTAAGCTCTGTATTTAAGTCATTTATCATTGTATCTGTTCTTAAGCTATCGTTATCACTTTGTATGAAGTCATCTTTATTAAATCCTTTTGGAAGTACATATACAGAAATGTCGTTTGGATCAAATACTGGACTTTCTTTTCCATCATCATAAGTAAGTAAATCTTCGCTTACAAATGTTCTTCTTCTTCCAAGTGTTACTTCTAAATCTTTGCTATCATAAATATTGTCAATATTCATAAATGTATGTATTGAATTTGCATATATTGATAATCTAAAAGGACTATCCTCATCAATATTATTACAAATGTTTGGTCCTAAGGGTGCAAACCAAGGAATATTTGCTTGTGTGTCAAATTCTTCAATAACACTTTCATCTTCTACTGGTGTTAGTAAATTATTTAAACATTTAAACTTATAATTCTTTATTACATAATTTCCTTTTTCGTTTAGAACGTGAAACGAAACGTATGTATATTTTGTGCCTTTTTCTGTTTTATTTGTTATAAATCCACACTCTGTTATTTCATCATTGTTCCAACTTAAAGGATATATCTTTTTAGCACCAACAAATTCTATGTTAGGGTATGTCTTTTCATCTACAATATAATTTTCTCCATCTGTTTTTAATCTTTGTACTGATAAAACTAGCATTCCATTTCCTAAAGCAAAACTTTTTTCTATTCCCTTGTTTGTTAATACTTGAAAATTGTTTTTCTCTAATATATCTTTTAATAACTCCGTATCTTTGTCATTACTTACTTGTATTTTTACTTTTTCATTGTAAAGTACATCTGCCCAGTCCTCACATACTTTTTTTGGCATTTGCAAACTTCTTTTTTGACGTCTTACTTTATGTCCGAGGTCTGTTGTAAATCCAGTATGAATGGAAACCTTTTACTTTTCCAATATACCAGCTATTCCATAAATCTATATAAGAGTCAAAATCATCTTTCTCTTGTGTACTATATCCTTGCGATTCAAAAAACTGTTTTAAATTCATTTTTTATCTCCTTGCATTTATTAATTTTTCATAAAAACTATTTATTGAATATTCAAGTGCATCTAAACTGTCTATATCTGTTGTTCCATCATCAAGTCTTTCATCTTCTGCCTTACTATTCCATAAAGCTTCTTGTAATGCTTTTATTAATACTTGATTTTTTCTTATTATTTTTAATCTTTTTTGTGCTATTAGTTTACTCGTTAAAAATATTCTGTCTTTTATTGTTCCTTTATTGCAATCCATTACTTTTATAGGTAATCGTTCTTTTTGACATTTCCTAATTAAGCCTAATGTAATTACATTTCCTAATGCTCCATAATCACAAAAAGCATATTGGCACATTCCGTATTTTTCATATACTCGCTTATAAAATGCAATAAACTGTTCATATAATTGCTCTGGATCGTATATTTCTGTCATATCTAATTCATCCAAAGGAACAACTGTTTGAAAATTGTATGTTATTCCTGTTGCTACAAACTTTGTCTTACTCATACCTGCTCCATAGTCAACTCCTATTGTAACAAGCATTAATCTTTCTTTTGTTTCTTCTATGTTATCTATCAAATATTCGTTTGTTTTATCTGCAAATAATCTATATATAATACCTTCTGCTGATTTCCATTCGCCCAATATAAATCTATCAAAAAATACTGTTCCTTCATATTCGTTTTCTAAATTCTTTATAAATTCGCTATCTAAAAACGAATTGTCATATAACGTGTATTTTTGTTGATATATGTCTGCGTTACTATCTAAAAATTGTTTAAACCAATGACTAGGCGATTCTGGGTTACAAGTTCCATCAAACTTACTGTATGGCTTGTCTAAACGTGATTTAACCATATTAAATACTTCTTCATTCCACGTTGCAACCTCATCTCCATAACAGTATTTAAAAGCAGAACCTCTTATCTGATTTACTCGTCTTACGTTGTCTGTTCCTAAGCAGTAACATTTTTCGCCAAATAAAAAAGCTGTGTTATCTGACTTTATATCAGTAACCAGCTCTGTTCCCCATATCTTTTGAAGCGGTTCTATTACATTTCTTTGTAATGTTCCTTTTGTGTTCCCCAATATAACAACTAATCCTTCTTTATCTGCTACACCTCTTATTCGTTTAGGTATTACAAAATAATCTAAATAGGTTTTACCACTTCTTGTTGCTCCTGTTTTTATATTCCATCTTCTATTAGCATTGTCTAAAAATTCTTGTTGTTTTGGAGAAAACATTAAACAACACCGCCTATATTCTTTAATACTTCGTCTAATTTATCTAATGTGTCTTTATTATCATTCTTTTTGTTTTCAATTTCTTGTTTCTTTAAGTCTAATTCAACAACTTTTAATTCTTTATCCATTATTATTCCATAAGCTGTTGCTAAATCTTTTATATTGGTAAACATATCTATGTTTTCAAGTTTTCCATCCATTGCCTCAAATATTTTGTCAACAATTTCTATTTTCTTTTTACTGCGTTTCTTCATTGCTTGTAGTACATCTTCTGTGTTTTCTTGTCTTTTTTGTTCGAGTATTTTCGAACTGTTTTCATTATTTACAACTATTTTTCTAACTGCATTATCTGATATATTAAATTTTCTTCCTGTTTCAGAATAGTTTTGGCATTCTGCATAATAAGCAATAATTTCTTTTTTCTCTTTATCTGTCTTTGCCATATACTATCCCTTTCTTTCTATTTCTAATAATCTGTTTAGTAATTCTTTTTTAGTAAAATATGTCTCCCATTGTCCTTCATACTCTATCATATATCTTATAGAATACTTTACTTTGTCTTTTAATTTATATAATAACATTTTAATATATTTATCCATGTTATTTAATCCTTCTTGTTGTTCTTCTTTTCCTTGGAAGCGGTTTTGGTTCTTCAATAGGTTTTTCTATTAGTTTACGAGTTTCTTTTGTTTCATCAACTTCTTCTATTTGATTAACAAAACCTAATTCTATAAGTTTATCTCTCCTATCATAATCAACAAGCCAACGTTCTCCTTTTTTAGGAACATATCTTTCGCCTTTTATAACTGATAATTCGGTGTCACTTACATTTTTTTCTTGATATTTTCCTGTTGCTTCTACTAAATATTTCATATCTTTTTCCTCCTCATAATGTGATTTTGTTTTATTTAATATTTTATTATAACCATCTTCTATTTTTTTAAATTCAAACTTTAAAGGTTTTTTCATTCTATTTGCTATTTCTTCAGCATTTGTATTATCACTTTTGTAAAATAAAGCATTTACTCCATCTTCTATTCCTATTTCTTTAAAGTATGGCAACTCACATACAACTATTGGAAGTCCTCTGTATAATGCTTCTTTTAAACTATAACTATCTCCTTCACATATTGATAATTGAACATACCAATCTGCTTTTTTCATTAATGGTCCTACATCTAATCTATTAGGTACATGAACAACATTATTATTTTTCCATATTGAATTTGTTGCATATTCATTAGTTGTAACTATATACCATATAAAATTTATTTCTAATTTTTCTAAAGTATTTGCTAGATATAACATTCTTCCACCATCTTTAATGTCAGACAATCTAGTTGCACTAAACAATATTAGTATTGGTTTATCTTCTTCTAGTTCATAAGGATTTCTACATAATATTGTTCTTTCTATTCCTGTTATATCTTCAAAAGCCTTTTTACTGCTTTCAGTAATTCCTATATATGTTATATCTTCTCTATCTTTTGGAAGTCCTAACCTTTCTGTTGGATTACTATAATCAGTATGTATAACTGTGTATTTCTTCGCTTCTTTGTTTACATAGTTTAATATTGATGTATCCCAATTTGTAATTATTACTTTGCACTTTATTTTTTGTTCTCTATGTATATATACTTTACAAAATTGTCTTAATCGTTTTGATTGTTCTGGAGCTATATTTTTTGTTACAACTGCTATATCATAATCTTTATATTTTTTTACCATTTCATATACATAAGTTTCAACTCCGCCTATAGCATGAATATCTCTTGCATAAAAAATATTTGCATGTTCTATTACCATATTAATACTCCTGTCTAAACCCCATAATAGATTTAAGTTGTTTAGCATATCTTGTTTTTGGGCGAATATATCCTTCTAATTCGCCCTTTTTTTCATAATCATAACATCTGGCTTGTTTTTCTCCGTTTTTTTCTATAATCACAATACCTTTGTTACAATTTCCTTTACAGTTACTACATATATACTTTTTAAATGTTTCTATCATATATAGCACCTTCTTTTGTAGTTTTTGGCATCGGAGAAGGGGAATTGCACCCTTTATTCCTCTAAATTGTTTATCTGTTGGCGGATAAAATAAACTAATTTAGTGTGCTACTTTTACACTATCTCCAATATATATTGTGCTAACTAGAATCGCACAAAGAAGGTGTAATAAATGAATCTAATAAAGGAGGCATTATTTGTGTGGAATAATGCTATATATTAACCTATCTAGTATCGTTAATTTTAATTTAAAAAGCTGATATTTGCCCAGCTAAAGCCAATATCAGCCAAATTCAAAAAACAACTCTTAAGAAAAAACCTTCTAGTTTTTTACCTATTATCATTTTACCACATTTTTTTACTTAAAAAAGGTCAAAATAAGGTCATTTTTTGTTTAATTCATTATGAACTGCATAAATTAGTTCTCTTTTTCTACGTTTGTATGTTTCTTCTGACTTATTTAATATGTCTATTACATCCCATTTATACTTACTTTCTCTAAATTCTTTTTCAAATATAATCTTGCTATCATTATCGACTAATTGTAAAGCCTGTACTACTGCTTTATACTCTTTTATAGACTGCTGTAAATCTATATTTTCTTGTAATTGTATTACTTTGTTAAGTGTTGTATTTCCTACACTATACGGAGCTTTTGGAAGTCCATCATTTGGAGCTATACTTAAACTTAATATGTCGCTTTGTATGTTTATTATGTTTATACAATTATAGTTATATCTTTTCAGGCAATCTCTTGCTCTGTTATATTCTTCTTTACTTAATCTTTCCATATTTCCTCCTTTGTTATTCTTTTTGATATACTTTTAATAGTTTTTCTAATTTTCTTATTTCGTCCATTCTATCTTTATATAATAACTTGATCCTTTTATGTTCTTTTTCTAAATAATTATTTTTTTCTCTAAGTCTAAAATTGTCTTCCATTTCTCTAGCATATTCAGGACGTTTTTTATTAATATAATTCTGCTGATGTACTGCTATATTAAAAACTTTATTGTAAGAATCCAATAAATTGTCTAATGCTTCTTTTACATCTTCTCTTTTAATCTTTATACTTTGCAACAACATCATTTCATCTTTCAAGTATTTCATCTTTAGTCCTCCTTATTTATTTATTAAGAATATAAATATTGGAACAAACACTAACACTGAAAAAAATCTAGCAACTCTATCAGTTTTATTATCTTCTGTTAGTATTTTTATTATATTAAGTATCACACTAAGCAACACTAATATTATTGAATACCATTTTAATATTTGCATATTATTCTTCCTCCTTATACAAATCACTCACACCTAGTTCTTGTATGGTTTTGCCTTCTATTATTTCTTCTGCTTTAGTAAGTTTTTTTTGTAATTCTCCATTTAGTTTTTTGGTGTTCTTCGTTTATTTCTTCTAGTTCTTTTATTCTGTTTTCTACTAATTCTATTAATTTTCTTTTCCCATATTGTGTAATTGTTCCCGTATATAATAAACTTTTCAATTCTTCATATTCTTTATTTATCATTTGCATCACTCCTTCATAAAATATTCTTTCCAACATTCTGCCATTTGGTCTTTACATTCATTATCACAATCTCTTACTTGACAATCAAATGTATCATAAGGACAACTTCCTGTAAGTTCTTCAATATATTTTGTTGTTCTATCTATTACATTATTTAATTTGTTTATTTCTATGTCTTTTTCATAGTTTTCTTTACTTAATCTTTCTATCTTGTCTTGCAATGTTTCATAACTTCTTTTTATATACAGATTTCCTGCTGTTTCTTTGTTATTTACTTCTAATAACTCATATAAAGTTCTTTCAAAATTGTTTTCAAACTTGCTTTCTAAATTGTAATGTGTTTCAAAATCTCTTAATCCTCTAGTATATCTTCTTATACTTTCAGAACTTGTTATGAATTTTAAACAAATATTATCTACAATTATTTCTCTTTTTCCTTTATATGTTTTCGCTTGCACCTTACATTCATCAACTAAATATCTCTTTACATATTTAAACCAATAATCTAAAGAATTAATAGTTGGGAATATTAATATTTTTATTGTCATCTTTATATTAAACCTCCTCAACAATTTTAAATATTTTCTCTTCATCACATAATAAATTTTCATAATCTTTATTTTCAAATTTTAATAAATATAAGCCATCTATTATATCAATTACTATTGCTTTTTCAATTTTATCTCCAAAAAATCTACCAACACTATCTCCTATTTCAAAATCTTCATAATCCATAATCTTATTCCCTCCTAACTTTCTTCTAAAAGTTCTTGTAAAACTTGTATTTTAGCTCTATCTTGTTGCTTAATTGAATAATTTATTTGTTCCCAAGCTACATCAATACCCGTGTTTTTTATTTCTTCTATCTTTCTTTTACTTTTGATTTTGGAATATACATTTCTTGTCTAATATAAACATCTTCTGGGCATTCTTTTTCTCTAAATATAATTTCATTTCTTAAATTTTCATTTGCTAATTTTTTATATTTTTCTTTATCTTCTTCTAATTCCTTATATCTTGCTATAATATTATCTATTGCCTTAAAATATCTATTGTCATCATAATCGTTTTCTTTTTTTGCTTTTTCTACTATTTCTTCTAAAAATTTTATATCTTTATCTTCTTCCATTTAATCCTCCATAAATAAATTTTTAAATATTTTTTCTAACACATCTACTACAATACTATTTCCTGCTTGTTTATATAATTGTGTATTGCTTGTAGGTACATTCTGTGCTTTTTCAAAATCTTCATCACTAAATCCCATTAATCTCCAACATTCCTTTGGTGTTAATTTTCTAATTCTATATCCATCAAATAATCTTTGTGTATTATGATGAGGTTCTGTCAATGTTTGACTTATATCGCTTACTTTTTGATTATATAAATCCAAATTTAAAACTTTACCTTTTTCAAAACTAGTTTTTTCTATTAATAATTTAAGCCTTTTACATTTGGAATTTTCTACCCAATATTTTTCTTCTACATTATCTTCTAATATGTCTTTAAGTCTTAATTTAAGTTCTTCTTTTTCTGAAAACTTAAAATTGCCTTTGTCTATATCTTTTCTAATACTTATCGTATAAACTCTTTCTCTGTTTTGTGGTATTCCATAATCTTTTGCATTTAAAACTTGATAATAACTATTATACCCTAATGCGTTCATTGTATCTATGTAAGCATCAAAATTATGTTTATGCTTTTTACTTAACAAATTCTTTACGTTTTCCCATAATACATATTTAGGTCTAATCTGTCCTACAATTCTTATCGTTTCATACATTAAGCTACTTCTAGTTCCGCTACCTATATCTCCACCTGCTTGTTTTCCTGCTACACTGAAATCTTGGCAAGGACTTCCATGTGTGATTAAGTCTATATCTTCAAATATTTTATTGTATGTAGTTATATCTTGTGTTTCAAAATTAGTTCCATGAATTTCATTAAAACTTGCCATTGCATATTTATCTATTTCTACTGCATCTACTATTTCTAAATCAATTCCTAATCTTTTTAGTGCTACACTACAAGCTCCTATTCCTGCAAATAATTCTATAATTCTCATAATCTGTCAACTTCCTTTTGTAACTTCATATTATCCTCTTGTATATCTGCTAATTGACTTTTTTGTGCTTCTATTAAACTTTTTAAATCTTCATTTTCTCTATATAACCTTATTCCTTCGAAAATGAATTTTAAAGTTATTATTGTTTCTAAGGTAATAAAGAATATTAGTCCAAGTATAATTGCTATCCAAAGCGGTTTTTTTTGCTTTACAGCTATATAATTTACTTCGCCTTTTGGTTTCATTTGTTATTCCTCCTTTAATAATTCTGGATTATCATATATATTACCTATTACTTCATAATAATCTAATTCCCCATAACCATTTTCAGTTGCTAAATCATTAAAAAAATATTCTTTTTCATTCTTTTCCCTATAAAATCCGAAAGCTCCATCTATAAATTTAATTTGTCCTATTTCATCTTGTTTAAATCCAAAATCATAATTATGTTTATGTATTGTTACTATATCTCCTTCATATATTTCTTTTCCGTTTTTATCTTTTAGTCCTGTATATTGCATAAGAATAAATCCATCATCACGTTGTAATTGTATATCTTTGTCATTAATTATATCTTGCCCTTTTACCCATATAAGTTTTACTGTATTGTCATTAGGCTCTAAATAAAATCCTGTATTAAAAACTATTTCTGTAACCTGTCTCATTTTTTTAGATTTTTTATCCCAAGCTCTAAATTTTATCTCTCTCATCTTCCATAACCTCCTCTATTTCTTTCGTTAAATTCCATTTCTAAATCTTCTAATAATTCTTTTTGCTGTCTTTTCCATTTTTGTTCTGCTGTTTCTACTCCGAATTTTTTATACTTTTCTGCTATTTTCTTTTTCTTATATTCTTCATACTTCTGTTGTTCTTCTGGTGTCATAGGTTCTAGTTCTATATAACCTCTTTGTATTTCTTCTGGAAGTTCAATTTCAACTTCTTCATCTTGTTGTAATGGCTCTATTTCAATGCTTTTAGGTGTAACCTTTAGGCTTACACAATTTACATCAAAATTTGCTTTATATTCTCGTAACATATTATTTATTATTTCTTCGTCATCTCTTGGCAAACTGTGTAAATAACTATGTGGTAAAGCTGATAATAAAGCTCCATTTTCTGATTCTGCTTTTCCACCATTTTGCTTATGTCTTAAATGATGAAATGAAAGCATTTTCTCTAATGATTTTCTTTTACTGTTTGTGTATCTGCATTGCTCTTTATATTCTCTGTATGTTTTTATTTTTCTTTTTCGTGTTTTGTTTAATTCGTCTATTTGTTCTTCGATTCTTGCTTCTGTAAACATATCTTTTTTTCCGTAAATACTCTCTAAATCTTTTCTAGCACCTTTATTTGACTTACTCATTAGTTTCTCCTTATTTAATTATTTTTAATTCAAAATCTGGATACCTGTATTCAAACAGTTTTCTTTTTAACTTAAATACTTCTGTTTCTTTACCTTTTACATCTTCTATAATTATTTTGCCTTTTTCTATGTATTGAAAGTCTGCAATATATTCTATCTTTCTGTAAGTCTTTCCATTTTTCCTAAAGCTATCTTGTAATAAAAATCGTGGCTGTAATTCTAGATTCCTTATTTCTCCTGCTTTTTGTAATAAAACTAATTCTTTGTATCTCTTACTTTCGGCTATACTATCAAATACATACATATCTACTTGTGTTTTTTTGTTTCTGTATTTGTTCATTTGTACCTCCTATAATTTACTTAAATCTGTATCAAAACTTATTTGTCCGTTTGCTAATACTCCATTTAATCTGTCTAAACTTATTTTATGATATTCTGGATCTATTTCTATTCCTATAAATTGTCTGTCTAATTCTTTACAAGCTACACAAGTTGTTCCACTTCCACTGAAACAATCTAATACTATATCTCCTTTGTTACTTGAATTAATTATTAAGTTTTTTATTATAGATAATGGCTTTATTGTAGGGTGTTTATATTTCTTTTTATCTTCTACATTGCATTTAGTTGTCCAAACAGTTCTTTTTGTTTCAACTGTACTATTTAGTATAGTTCCTTTATTTCTAAACATTAAACAATATTCTTTATCGTTTAAATATGTATTATTAATTGTTGGTACTGGATTTGTTTTGTTCCAAATAAATATTTCAAACATATCTGCTTTATCTTCAAAATAATCTAAATACTGATGTATTTGTGCTTTATTACACCATATATATATATAGTTTTTAGCACTCTGCATAATTCATCTAAAATAGTTAAATCAATATTATTTATTAGATTTTTATTCTCTATTGTGTCTGTATATAAAATTTTCCTTTCTTTAAACATTCCAGTTCTTCTACTTTGATTATCTTGTATTAAATATGGAGGGTCAATAATTGCTAAATCAACACTATTATCTGGAATATCTTTAATTAATTCGTAACTATCTCCTAATGTTATTGTGTTTAACATATCTTCATACTTCATTTGCTTTCTCCCTATCTAAATCTATTTTCACTTGTTCTAAAATTATCTGTTCAAGTGTACAATATTTGCACTTTTGTACTCCTTTAAAGTTTTCATCTTCTAATTTGTTGCATCCCGCAAGCAATCTTTACATATTCCTTCGATTTGCTTATACATATCATCCCTCCTTATCTTCGACTATACTCTAATACATACTCCTGTTCTTCACGTTCTCTTATTTCTGTCATCTTTTTAGGTTTAAGCTCTGGATATTCTTTAAAAAATTGCCTTCTTTTTCTTGTTATACCTTCGAAACTTAAATTGCTAAATCTTATATCCATAAATTTACTTCCTGCTAATACTGGATCAAGTTTCTGTGCTACACGCATTATTAAGTAATTATCATTACTTCTTGCGTATTCATCTTCTAGTAATATTTCATATACTGTTTGTTTTATTTTCTTTCTCATAAATCTATCCTCCTTTGTAACTCATTAAATCTACAAATAATTTTTCTTGTTCTTCTAAACTTAATTTTTGATAATCTAAACTGTTTTTTATTTCTGATATTTTTTTTAGTTTTTGATTAAAATTTTCTGGCGGATTTTTTTTATATTTATTTAATAATAATAAATAAATATTATTATTTATTATATTATTGTTTGTGTTCAACTCGTTGTTGGAATTGTTGTTCAATCCGTTGTTGCATAAATTGGTATGTTGCCCAATTCACAATGGTTAGAGTTGTATATTTTGATGTGCAATGTCTTGTGCACATCGTTGTTGCTTCTAACTTCTTTAAAAATGCTCTTACTGTGTTTCTACTCCAACCCCATTCATGCGATAATTTAACCTCTGATGTAATTAATTGACCTGCTTTTAATTTAATTATTTGATTGTCAAATTCAATTTCTTTATCTTGATAACTTGCTTTAAATAATAATGATAACCATGCTTCAAATTGGCTGAATTTTCTCTTTTGTTTCCAGAGCCAATGTTCTTGTATTTTTCTATATAAACTTATCCAGCCTTCCATAGTTTCTCCTTCCTTTAAATATAGCTTATGCCATATCTTTTTATAAAATCTTCTTTTGTTTTTCCGTAAAATTCTTGCCATCTTTTTTGTGCTATTTTCTTCCATTTTTCGTTTAAATCTTTATCAAAATGTATTCCAGTACAACCATATTGGTTATGGTGGTATGATTCACATAATGGTATAACTAATCCATCTTCAATACTTAATCGTCTGTTTGCTGTTCCAAAAAATACTTCATGCTTATTTATTCCTGTTCTTCCACATTCAATACAATGTTCTAAATCATTTGTTATAATACTATATCTTTTCATATTTACTCCTTTAGGGCAGACGTGGCACTAACTCAATAATTCCTTACTCATGTTTGTTTGTTTATCAAATTAATGCCACAAACTTAATTACAACTCATATCGTATTGCTTCTATTTTCTTTTTTAAGGCATTTTGTTTTCCGTTCTATACTCTCGTATGCTTTTTTAAATCTAAATAGCTTACAATTAATTTCTGCAAGTTTCTGGCTATCTTCTTTTACATATTCCTTTGCCATTGCTTCAAAATAACTCATAGCTGGTGCTTTTTCTGTTTGTGTTTCTTGCCATTGTTTACGTTGCATATATATTTGTTTGTTTTCAGTTATTGAAATATTGTTTTTAAGTTCATCATATTGTAATTGTAAACGTGCGATCATTTCGCCTATTAAGTAATTCATATTTGAATATATTTCTATGTTCTTTGATATTTCAAATCCTGTATCTGTATTTTCTTGTAATGCTTTTTGTAAATTTGCGTATGTGTCTGCAATTTCTTTGCTATCTGCATTTTGAATTGTAAAAGGATTAAACATATATAACTTTTCAAAATCCATATTATTCTCCTTTTTTATAAACAAAAACTCGCATGTTTGTTCTTGCATTTTTAATAGCTAAACCTGTTATTACTTTGTCTGTTATTTGTATTGCTTCTACATAAAATTTATCTTTGCAAGTATAAATCACATTTCCATAATTATCTTTTCTTTTACTATCTTCTATTTTGCAATCTTCTGCTTTTATCCATATAAAAGGTGCTGTATACAGTTCCCTACCTATGCCCCAATTAAAACCTGCTCTTTTAAAGCTGTCACTTGCTAGTCCTTTTTCTTTTTCTGTAAAGCTCTCTGTTCCAGTATCTTCTTTACTAATCCATTGTCCTTTTTCTTTATCCCAAATTTCAATAATACAATTTGCATTATCTCTTAAATGTTTTCTTTGCCAATTCATGTTTCCAACTGTTTCATCTAATATATCCATATCAACTCTGGCATCTTTATATAACAATAAACTTAAACCATTTTGTTTTACTTGTGCTATCCTGCAATCTATTTCATCGGCTTTTAAATCTCTAAAAAAATATTCCATAATTCCTCCTAATTAATTTGTAAACTCGTATTTTGAGAATTTATTTTTACACCTTCAATTAATTCTCCTGTTTCTTTAAAATCGTTTATTATTTCTTTTTTATCCACTTGTATTGTTTGAATAAGTTTTTTATATTTGTTTGGTATTAAACTTTCGTCTATAATTTCAACACTTATAGGATTCTTTCTTATTGTCAATTTACCGCTTTCTGTTTCTATTTTTGAAATTTCATTTTCTTCTAATACCTGTTTTATTTTTTCTTTTAGTATTAAATATTGTACCTCTAAATACTTCCTTTTGCTTGATATTTCACGTTCTTGTGATTTTAATTTATATATTTCATCTTCTGTTGATAACAATATATTCATTAAATTATTTTGATTTTTTAAAACTAAATCTTTTATTTCTTCTTGTTCAATGCCTTGCATTTCCATTATTAATATTCCTCCATTTCTTCTTCATAAGCTGTTTGCAGTGGATCTAAAATCTTATAATCTAATCCGTAACTATCTATTATTGCATAAGCTACTTCTAATGCTTCATCTGCTGTTAGTTCTACTTTTCCTTTGTGTGTATTTAAATAAATTTTATGGTTTAAATCATACAATACTTTTGTTTCTAAAATTTCCACACTTGACATCTCCTTTTTTTCTTGCTATAATGTTATTGCAAGTATATTTTCTAGACTGCTTGACCTTTGTGTCGGCAGCCTTTATTTTTTTGTTGCTTTTGCAACTTTTTTCTTTGGTTTTTCTTCTGATTTCTTTGTTCTTGTCTTTTTAGTTTCTTTTAATTCCATATTAAATAATCTTATTCTGTAATCTGAGTTTTCATCTTCTAGGCTGTTTATAACTTCTTTTAAGCACTCTATTGTCATTCCTTGTTCTTTCATTACATCTCTTTGGTCGCCGATTAATTTGTCCCTGTTTTCTATTGCTATATATAAATTGTCTATTCTGTGATTTAATCTTTTAATTTCTTCGTCTTTATCATCTTTTCTAAAAAACATATTTCCACCTCCTATCTACAAAAATATAAAATAAACATTAAATTCCACATTATAATAAATGGTGTGTATAAAAATACAACTCTTCTTAATCTATACTTAAATTCTTTTTTCATTTGTTAATCCTCCTTAAAACTAAATCTTACTTTTCTTTCAAAACTTGTTCCTTGTTGTGTATCAGAATATTGTGTTAATCCTAAACAATCTCTTTTTACTGTATTAGGAGATACTCCCCAAAACTTTCCAGCTTGTCTATAGCTTCTAAATTCATGTCCTTTATTATCTTTAACTTCTTTTGCATTCCATCTTTTGAATTTTTTAACTAAAACACTTGCATTTGAATTTTCTTTTGCTGTTACCCATTCCAAATTACTGCTGGCATTATTACTCTTGTCAGAATCAATATGGTTTACATATATTTTTGTTTCTGGATTAGGATTCGGAATAAATGTTTCAGCAACAAGTCTATGAATGAAAAATTGTTTTATTTTTTTGTTTTTTGTTAATCCTACTCTGTAATATCCCCAAACTGTTGGCACTGGTTTTAATATTACTTCTTTATGTACATATCCAAATTGTAATTTTGTTGATTTAACTCTTCCTAAATTAGATATTTGATAATCTCCTTCGTAACCTTTAATGTCTTTCCAAACTTCTTTCAAGATTTCCCCCTTTCTCTTGCATAAAAAAACAAGCAATCTTTTCGATTGCTTGTTTAAATTATGACAAAATTATGTGAACAAATCTTAGATTTTGCGTAATGTAATATTTTTAAAAAACAAGCAATCTTCTTTTGATACCCCTATCTTATACCATTAAAATTTGCTTGTCAATACTTTTATGCAATTTTTTTAAAATAATTTTTATGAGATTTCCAAACCCTTCTCTTACTTGTGTTTGCGTGTTTTTCACAATTCTCAAAAACATCATATCCAGTTTTAAAATTTGATTTATTTTGCATTACTAATTTGTTATATAAATTCATTGCAATATAATCTCTAGTCCATAGTTCGTCTCCGTCATCATGTTGTGAATATATATTATGAAATATAAACATATATGTTTCCATTCCCTTAATTAAAAGTTCAAGTTCACATGGAATTAATTTAATATAAATATCATCAATTTTGTCATAATCAAGTTCATTCATATTAAAAACTTGCATTTTTACCTCCTTCAAATTTATATTTTAGCACAAAAACAATATTATGTCAACTGAAAGAAGGCGAGAGAGTATTTTAGCCATAAAAAATAAGCCTAGAGCAAATGCCCTAGGCTGTAAGGTTTGCGGACGCACGAAAATCGATTTTAAGCCGTTTTTATAATTTAGGAATATACTTATATGCCTTAAATTAGCTGTTTATAAGATTATTTACCCAAATTTCTAAATCTTTATAATATCCAATCTCCATATTAGGATTTAAACTTGCTTCTGCTGTATAATGTGTTACTTCTTTGTAAGTGCCGTCTGATATTATTTCATCTATTACATTTTGTTGTTCTGTTGTATAAGGTACTATTTCTTCTGTCGTTCTAGCTCCGTATATCTCTAGCGGTGTGCTATTTAAAAATGATTTAATTTTATCTAGGGTTGTACTTCCTGTTTGACTATCTATTGTTGTTTTATTAATTTTGAATACCAAATTGTTATTTGTTAGATAATAGCTTTCTTCGTTAGCACTATAACTATAATTAATTTTTTTCAAAATGTTACATTTTCCTTTTCCAGTTCTAGTAATGTTAGCCAAATTTGAAGTGGCAATTTGAAAAATGTAGGTATCAGTTGTTGAACCAATATAGCTACTTAAAGCAGTTGATGTTCCGTCATAAACCTCTTTTGTATTTAAGTTGTGTATTCCGTTTACTTCAGTCGCAGTATCTTCATATAATACTTGACCTTCAGAAAGAGGGAAGTTGTATGTTTTTTCTGCGTGTGGAATATAATCAGGCATTGTTTGAGCTGTATATTCTCCTTCTACTAATTGAATTTCTGTTAAATCTACTGTACCAGCATTTGTATTTGGATAACCTATATAATACCATATTCGATAATTTGTTCCTGTTCCTGTTTCAAAAGAAACAAAATCAGTCTTCAAATTAGTTGAAACTATGACAACATTATTATCTAAATCTTTAATTTGCCAACCCCAATTTTGATTTTCTGCTGATATACCCCAAACAGATTTACAACTTAATGTGTATTTTGTATTAGGTTTTAATTTTAAATCATTTCCTTGTGTTGAAACAGCATATCCATTTGTATTTGTTAATCTAATTCCATTTTCAATAACTGATACTGTAAGACTTTCACTTATGCTATGTAAAAGCCAATTGTAATCTAATAAATTCTTGTTGCATTTCTTTATTTGTATACAACCATAAGGAACATAAGCTGGTAATGTTTGAGCTGTATATTCTCCTTCTAGCAACATAAGTTTCAATGTTCCAATTATTTCTGACATAGTTGTTCCACTCTTGTATAAAGACCATTTTAAATATTGTGTTGTAGCTCCTGTTGTCATAGTTAATAAATTTGCATTACCAGATGTTTCTTTTCTTGGACTTATAAAAGTTTTGTCTTTGTCATATTCATATAACCTTAATGTAATTTCTACATCAGAAGAAATTGTATATTTTGTATTTGGCTTTACTTTAATATATTCTGTACTTCTCCAAAGTGTTGAGCCATTAACTAAATTTCCAGAAGTATCTATTCCACCTTCTTCACTATTTGCTTTGTTTAATTTATTTATTCCTTCTACATTTTTTATCTCTTGTGAATATGTTGGAGATGGACTTGGAAGTCCACCGAGTATATCTTTCCCATTCATCTGTTGAATTTCTAACTATTCTAAAGTCTGTTAAAATACATTGTGCTGTTTCTCCAGAATTGTATCTATTGCCATACAAAATAACTGTACTGTCTAAAATTTCTTGTGTAATAGTTAATGATGTTCCATTATTCCAAGTTATTGCAGAGCCATCAAGATAAATAAAATTGTTATAACTTGTACCTAAATTTCTTGTGAAAAATAGATATACTGTATCTCCTACTTGTAATTGAGGACACAAAGTTGAAAGATGCCTTCCTGTACTAGTATAACCATTTCCTGATGTTAAAACCGCTATTTTTATTGTTTTTCCATTATCATCTGAAGTTATACTTGTTGAATTATTTTTGCTAATATCAAATAATTGCTTTCCAGTTGTACTAAACTGCTCTGTCTTTCCCTTTAAAACAAATTTCTTTAATGGTAAATCAGCACTATCGTTCATTGTTGCTGGGTTTGTGTTTGTACTTCCTTTTGGGGTGTTTGCTAAAATACGATTTTGTCTTTCTATTACTTCATCTAATTGAGCTTGGGTTACTTCGCCATCTTCTCCATTTGTTACTTCATAGGTTGTTGTTGTTCCATTTGTATATGTGATAGTATATGTATCTACTAAACCACTTGTACTTGTTTTAACTATACTTGCTATTCCATTTCCTGTATCTCCCTGTGGTCCTTGAATACCTTGTATTCCCTGTGGTCCTTGTGGACCTTGTATACCTTGTGGTCCTTGCTCTCCTTGAATACCAGTCGCACCAGAAAAGTCAGTTATAAATATCCATTCTTCTTCGCCTCTTGTATAAAGTTTAGCATTATCTTCTACTTCTACTGTTGAAGCTATCATTACATAATCGCCAACTTGCATATTGTCAAAGTCTGCGTTCATTTCTGCAACACTTGAATAGGTTTTCTTAATTGTAAATGCCTCGCCTTGTGGTCCCATTGGTCCTTGTTCTCCGTTGTATTCCTTGCTCTCCTTGTGGTCCGTTGTGGTCCTACTGGTCCTTGTGGTCCTATTGGACCTTGTTCGCCATCATATATTTCAACACTTTCTTCTGTTCCATCTTTTTTTGTAACAATTACAGTTGCTGTGTTATCTTCTTTGCTTAAACTAATATCCAAATTATCCATTTGATTAAGTTTTGCATTTGCTTGTTCTATCCACAACTCATAACCTTCTGGAGCTTCATTTACTGCATTTATTGAAGGTCTACATCTTAAATAAAATATATTGCTCTTAAATACTGGGATTTCTTCTTCGTTTGTTCCTTCTGTTATTACTAATTGGAATTGTATTTTCCCTTCTGTTTCTTCTTGATATATTGTTATAACATTCTTTACTGGTATTGTATATGTTTCATTTTCTTTTGTTAGTATTATATAATTCTTTGTTCCTTCTATTTCATACTCTAATCTAGCTTGACCATTTACAAATTCATCAAATGTAAACACTAAATTCTCTTGTAAGTTTTCGTGGTCATTTCCTAAATACACTTGACTTAATTCTACTTTTCTTGTTTTTTTCTCAATATTAATTATCATATCACTCATATTTCTTTCCTCCTATAAAAAAGAGTTGCTTTATTGCAACCCTTTTATCTATACCAATATATATTTATGTATGCTTCTTTTCCTGCTTTTGCTAAATTACCAGTTGCATCTGGAACATAAACCTTATCAACTTCTTCGCTCACATTTTGTACTATTTTTACTTTTGTTCCTTTTAGGTAATCATAGCTTGTTCCTGTTAAGTTTGGATTACTCCATAGTTTTACATTAGCTTTTAAATATCTATATTCTCCTACTGTATTTCTTCCAACTGGTCTTTTGTCAGACAAGTATTGAGTAGATACCCAACCATCCATTGGACTGTCAATTTTGCTCCATCCTCCAGAATGGTCTATTACATTTACTTGTGTTCCTTTTTGTAGTTGTGCTATTACGTTTCCGTTTGGATTATCTCTTACGTTTAATGGTAATGAGTTTGTATTTACATACATTGTATTTGTTGTAGGTGTTTTCCAATGCACATCTCCTATTGCTGGATTTATAATACAACCTTGGAATTTATATCTGCTTGACATTCCCCATCTACCATTGTCATTAGTACGAATTGCATTATAAAAGGCACTTCCGCTATAAGCACTTTCAGAAGTATATATTTTATTTCCACTATCTATACGTTCTACTATTGCAACGTGTCCGCAATTATTTGTTCCACCTTCCCAGCACATTATTCCGCCTAATACTGGATAACTAACAACTTTTAAATTATAATCTCTTGGACCTCTTATAACAAATCCACTTGCATTACATGTCATTTGATATTCAATAATATCTTTTCCTATAATCTCTGCAAATCTTCCGTTTGCATATCCGTACACAGTTAGCTAATACATTTGCTCCTGCTTTTGTAGGTTTACCTTGTATTGCTCCATTCCATCCTCCACTTGATTGCATAATATAATATTTGTTATTGTTTGGGCATACTGTTCTAATCTGCATTTTCAACAACTCCTTCCTCTACTAAATTTTCAATAGTATCTTCATTTACTAATGTTTGTAATTCTTTATCTTCCATTACTCCTCATCTCCTTTAAATAATTTTAAATTGTGTACTAAATCATAAACTCCACCAGCAAACAATCCGCTTACTGCTATTGAAGCCTTAAAGTCTTTAGTAATTATCCAATTAAATATTGCTATTAGTATTCCTATTACTAAGTTTTGAATAGGAATTACTTTCTTTTTGTCTATGTTTGGATATTGTTTAATTATTTGTCCTGCTATTAATGTTACAAATACTGTAATAACTTCTGTAAAATAATTAATTAGCATATTTTCTCCTTTCCAAAAAATAAAGAAGTGTTTTTACACTCCTTTACTTCTTAAATATAAATCTACTACACGATTTATTGAATCATTGCTTAATGCAGTTAATTCGCATAAATCTTCATAGTCAAATATTTCTTCTCCGTCTTGATTAGTATGTCCGTTTTCATACAACCAAACGTGCATAAGTTCATGTTTTAACGTAAGTAGCATTTGCTCTGGTGTATTATATTCAATAAATATGTCTGTTGTTATATAATCTGACCTTCCTACATAACTTTTTAAGCCGTCAATTTTATCTACATCATAAATTGTATAAACTTTATTGTTTATAGTAAAACTGCATATTTCTTTCATTTTATTTGTCCATCATTTGTTTTAAGTGATGATAGTTTTCTTTTTCAGCCTGTGCTACTTTCATTATTACATTTTTTTCTTGTGGATTTGTTACCATTTCAGATATATCTTCTAAAGTTCTGTAACCTTCTCTCATATCTTCAACAGCCATTTCTAATTCTTCATAATAGTCACCACGATAATTTCTATAACTTCTGTTGTTTATTTTTCCACCTCTGCGATCATATTCTCTTGTTCTATAATCTTCTCTGTAATCATCTCTGTAATTTCCGCTATCTCTATAATTTCTATAATCACGATAACTTCTATATCCATGTTCCGCTTCATCGTAGTATCTATTATCATAATCTCTAGTGTTCATTTCGTTCATATTAGCTCTCCTTTCTATTCTGGTATAGTAGTGTAATATAAGTAAACTTTATCTCTTTTTGCATCTTCATCATTTATAAAATCACTTGCAAATTGTACATACATTTCTATATTATCCCTAAAAAGATTATTATAATCATTATACGCACTATTCATAACTATATAAAAATCAGGCTCTCTAAAGTTTAACCCAAAATCTCTTTGTATATTCGATGTTTCTTCTATTCTCCATTTCTCCCCAAATGGTCGCATTTTTTTTACAATGTCTTTTGCCATTTCTTCATTAAGTACACAACCATAAGCCATTTCATATAGTTTCATTTCGTATTTCTTATATTCTTCTGGATAATATTCTTTCATATCTTCTAATGTATCTTCAAGCATATCAGAAAGTTCTTGCATATCTTCTACTCTACCATTGTTTACTATTGTTTCTATAATTTCTTCTATATCCATTTTAGCCTCCTTTTAGAAGTTTTATTATTTCTTCATTTTGTTTTATTATCTTATCTAATAAGTTGTCTTGATGTTTTAGGTACTTCATTAAGTCAGTATTATTAAAGTCTGTTACTAATATTTGATAACTCATTATTTGTAATAAGTTAGATAAAACCTCTAAATTATGTTCAAAGTTATTCATTATGCAAGTCTTTCAATATTAATGTTTGCATTTTTTATAATTGGTATTTCAGTATCTGTTACTACTGGCGTTGCACCACCAGAATATACTATTGTTGGAACACTATTAATACTTAAGTTTACAGTTCCTTTGCAGCATACTCTTATTTTTTTATTGAATCCAATGTTTGCAAATTCTCCAGCTGTTGCAATTGCTTCGTCCATTTCTGTTCCGAGGTACTTGTACTCCATCAGCAAAAAGTGCTAGTCCGTACTTGTCCGAGCAGTTGCACTTGTTACATTTGCATTAAATGTTACTTCGTATGTTCCACCCTCTAAAATGCTAAATAATGCACTTCCTTCGTTATGGTTCATAAAACCTTGACAATTTATTGCACATCTTGTTCTTAAATCAACTTGTGCAAATGGTAAAGAAGCTGTATTCGATGTTAATGTTATTTCTGGTTCTTGTATTGCTTGTATTACTCCATTCATGTTTTCTCCTCCTTATCTGTAAAAAAGAGAATAAGCTACTTGCCTATTCTCTATGTTAGCAAGTTCTCGTAATCGAGTGTGTCTATCGACTTTTTGCT
>Ga0265301_10000494_pt1 | contig 57558 bp, 41 predicted proteins | sample AusTroGonzalo_MG_2_FD_193488 | JGI IMG/M metagenome (GOLD analysis project Ga0265301, IMG submission 193488) | Bovine rumen microbial communities from tropical cattle in Woodstock, Queensland, Australia - Gonzalo_04 | ecosystem: Host-associated > Mammals > Digestive system > Stomach > Rumen ... | reverse complement strand
GCAATTCGCTTAGCTCTAATCGTGTCGTTACTCTCATATTTATTCTTTTTGCGATTCATAGAGCTAACGTGGTTTGATTTATTATAGTATTAATCGGTAAACTAATTTTGAACAATTACTTAAGAATGACAATTACCTCTTTTTCGGTTATGGTGGTGAACCTTATCCAAATTTTTTCTCTGCTTTTTTTTCTGCAAAATGGGGATGTATGGATTATGACGGGAAACAAATTATTCCTGCAAAATATGAATGCTTTAAAGTAACAGAAAAGTATATACTAGCTGGAAGAGAAGGATTTATACTAGGCTCCGATGAAGACGCCTATAGAGGTATTTATGATTTATACACAAAAAATGGAGAACTAATCTTTGGTGGTTTTCGTCAATTTGAAGAAATAAATAATCACTATATATTCTCATTAAATTGGAATGACAATTGGCTAGCGTTGGATAAAAATTTATTGTCTGTAAACCTTGGCAGTGAAGGCAACCAAGTTCAGTTTAAGAAGGGATTTGTGGCCTCAATAACCATTAATAACAAAGACGAGGAAACAAGAATTGTGAGTAATGAAGAAGAAGTTGAAACAGAAGAAAACACCAACACGCATCATTATAATTTTGATAAGTCCTTGCTCTTAAATGAAAAGCCACAGTTTATCGGCGAGTATATGATAACAACTGAACGAGGGTTATCTCGTGCCATTCGTTTGAGCGATGGTGTGCCTTCTGAATACCATAATGAAATCTATCCAATTAACGAAAAACTACTGTTTGCACGTGACAAAAACAAAGTTGGCATTGTGTCGTTTGAAGATCCGTCTATTCTTCCTATGGACTATTTTGCGTTTACATATCCTGTGAATAATTATTTGTTCGCGTTTAAGGACGAACAAGATTCTAATTGCTCTGTTGATCTCATCTTAATTATGGACTCCAAAATCTCAATCCTAAACGCTATATCTTCAAAACCTCGTGAAGATATAATTGAACTAATTCTAAATGGATCATTCATAATAACGCCAAAACCCAGTGAGAATGGTCTGAAATCGATTTCTGTATACCAACCAACGATTTTTGACGATGGTTTTGCTTCAGAAATCAACAACAAATCAGAAGGTTTCCTTTGTTATCCATTTGAGACTATTTATTGGTTTTCAAATGATTCTGCATTAATAGAGCCTAAACATCAATACTATCAAGATGATTATCGCGAAAACTATCGTGATGATGATTTTGATTATGAACGAGAAACGTGGGATGCAATGACCGATGGTATGTATGGTGATTACCCAGGGTCAGGTATTGATTATGACACAATAGGTTTTGGAATATAACAAGTAACATTTCACAGGATTGTAATCATTTGGGCGCATCCCCTAGCATATAGACAAAAAGTCAACAACTTATTGACATTTTATAACCCCTTGAAAGAAATAGTTTTTCGCCCCTCCCCTTGCGGGTTTATGGAAAAGTTGTAATTTTGCGGTGTCGTTAGCCAATAAACAGGGTTGGCCGTAAAATCGATCCTACGAGTATCCTTGCTGAGATAACGAAGACTAATGCCCCTATCTTCTAGGGGTTTTCTCATTTCCTTGGTTCGCCAAAGTTCATCCGGGTTGGGTGCGCGGGCCACGGCCAAAACGCGGGGCAGCGGTCGCCCCAGGGACGGACTAAACGCTTGACTTTCACGAAGGGGCGCTTGTCGTTTGCATTCGAAGAATGCACTACCCGACTTGAAAGTCAGGCGTTTAGGCTGGCCGCGCGGTGGGCCGATGGTTTTGGCCTTGATTTTTCGCTTCCTTTTCATCAAGGAAAAGGAAGGAAGGATGTCCATAAGCGTAGGAGATGGCGGGGCAAGCCCGCCATGACAGCAAAGGGTTATGACCAACAACACTGGAACGCCAAAAACAGACCGGGTTGGGTGCGCGGGCCACGGCCAACATAAGAGAACAACACGCCAATTTTTTCACATTCTCGCTTGCAGCGCATCAGCATCTATCTCCATTCTACTGAAAGCGAACCATTTCTTTCCCAAGTCCTTCAGCGAAGCCCCAACATGATAAACCGTGTCGTCGATACAGAGGAAGCGGTCGTGGGCATTCTTGAACTCGTCAATGGCGACAGGCTGGTATTGCGCATTGTGGCGTTGTTGGTCGAGCGCAAGCTGTTGCGTGATGCTACGTGTATAGATTTGTGCGTCCACCCCATTGGCGCGCTTGTCAAGCAAGGTCAAGACTGTATCATCAACATAATTGTCGAACAAGACGATGCGCCTCTTGGCACTACGGATAAGGTCGCTGACAAAAGTGTAAGCGTCAAAGATTTGCCCGTCGTAAAAGATACCTTCCATAGGAGGCAGAGCAGTACGAACAAAGAAGTCTATCTTCTCCTCTGCATGGTTCATTCTGTGTTCCAACCGTTCAAAACGTTGGTTGATGGAATATCCTTTGAGAAGGTGTTCCTTCAGCACGCCGTTGGCCCACTTGCGGAACATCGTTGCGTTAATGCTGTTAACGCGGTAGCCAACGGATAATATGGCATCGAGATTGTAAAACCGTGTCTTATATAGTTTGCCGTCTGCGGCAGTATATTCCAAAATGGAATGAACTGAATTTTCATCTAGTTCGCCGCTTTTGAAGATATTATTCAGATGTTTCGAAATAGCTGGTTGTTTCACTCCAAATAACAATGCAATTTGCGATTGTGTTAGCCAAACGGATTCATTTACCATTCTAACTTCCAGATGGATGGTTTCGTTAGGCTGGTAAAGCACTATCTCGTTTTCTTGCATCTGCATCTTGTCATCATGCTCGGTGACAATAATGTCCGTGGGGGTCTTTTTCTTTTGTTCCATAATCTTTTGAATTATGCCGCAAAGATGCAAACCTTGTCAAGAATTATCCGTTGAACAAACGTTTGTAGTCGACAGTAGTCGTTTGTTGTCGTTTGCTGTCGGGTATAGTTTTGAAAATGAGATATGTACATATATATCAAACTTTTTCGATGATTTGTATAAAAGTTATCGTATCTTTGCAATCACAAAAAAAGAATTGCTCTATGCTACATTTAATTGCCCCTTCCCTATTGTCGGCCGACTTCCTAAACCTGGAACGCGACATCGAGATGGTGAACCGTAGCGAGGCCGATTGGTTCCATTGCGATGTGATGGACGGGCGTTTCGTGCCCAATATTTCTTTTGGAATCCCTGTCGTTCAGGCGATTAAGAAGAAGGCACAGAAGCCTTTGGATGTGCACCTGATGATTGTGGAACCTGAGAAATACTTCGATGCCTTCGCCAAGGCGGGCGCCGACATCATTACTTTCCATTACGAGGCCTGCAACCATATCCACCGTGCCGTGCAGCAAATCAAGGCATTGGGACTGAAAGCTGGTGTGGTGCTCAACCCGCATACGCCCGTGGCCGTCCTGGAAGACATCCTTGGCGACTTGGATCTGGTGCTCCTCATGTCGGTCAATCCCGGCTTTGGAGGACAACAATTCATCGAGCGCACATACGAAAAGATTCGTCAGTTGCGTTTGATGATCGAGAAACAGAATGCCCATGCCCTCATTGAAGTGGACGGTGGCGTCAACACGCAGAACGCCAAGGCTTTGTTTGGGGCTGGAGCAAATGTGCTGGTAGCGGGGAATGCGGTGTTCAAGGCGAGTGACCCGATGGATACGATAAAAGTGTTGAAACTCGGTTGATGTTGAAAGAAATTTTTCGACTAATACTTGCGGATTTCAAAAAAAACGCCGTTCTTTGCACTCGAAAATAGTATTTGAAAATACGGTATTTGAAAATACTACAAATAGTTCAAGATGATTTTTTACGACAGAATCAACGAGTTGGAAACCTTGCAAAGGGTGTTGGAACGCAGTCGGAACGAAGCGCAGATGTCAGTTTTGATGGGTCGTCGGCGCATCGGAAAGACCGAATTGGCTCGTCGCTGCAATGATGATACGCTATTGTATTTCTTTGTTGCCCGTAAGACGGAAGCACTTCTCTGTCAAGATTTTGCACGTGAAGCTGAAGAGCGTTTGGGCATTCCCATCGGTTGGCCGACATCATTTTCAGAACTTTTCCGCTACCTGCTTGTGTATGCCAAAACGCGTCCTCTCACCTTGATTATCGATGAGTTTCAGGAATTTCAAAGGGTCAACCCTTCGATATTCAGCGACATGCAGCGCGATTGGGACCTCCACAAGCGAACAAGCCGCATGAATCTGATTATCAGCGGCTCTGTTTTCTCGTTGATGAAACGCATTTTCGAGGATGCCAAAGAGCCGCTTTTCGGACGCGCCAACCAAAGTCTGCTCCTCAAGCCTTTCACGACCGATGTGCTGAAACAAATTCTCGCCGACCATAATCCACAATACACTCCCGACGATCTGCTCACTCTTTATGCGGTCACGGGCGGTGTACCGTGGTATGTATCTTTGCTTATGGACAATGGCAAAACACGCAGAGACAGCATATTATCCTATCTAACCGAGCCAAATTCACCTTTTATTAATGAGGGGAAAAACATCCTCATTGAGGAGTTTGGCAGCGATTATGCAATGCATTTCTCCATACTTACTTGTCTTGCCGGAGGCCAATTGACCCGTGGCGAGATTGAAGCCCAACTGGGAGCCGATAATATCGGAAGCTACCTCGTCAGATTGGAAAACTACTACAACTTGATTGAAAAGAGGCTGCCTATCTTTGCCAAAGAAAATGCTAAAAAGGTACGCTACGCATTGAGAGACAGATTCTTGGACTTATGGTTCCGCTTCTTTTACAAGTATCAAGGCTTTGTGGCCAACAATGCGCTTGGTCAGCTAGCCCGTATCATTGAGCGCGATTTCGATACCTATTCAGGCTTCGCACTCGAGCATTATTTTGAGCAAAAATTCCGTGAAAAGGGATATTATACCCGTATCGGGAAGTTTTGGGATAGGAAAGGTCAGAATGAAATCGACCTCATCGCGGTCAACGAAATTGATGGCGTGGCCGAGATCTACGAAATAAAACGCGACCGCCAACGTTACGATGAAAAGGCTTTGAAAGACAAAATATCCGTCCTTCTGCAAAACTGCGCGGAATTGAATGGAATGAAAATCCGTTGGGGCGTGCTTTCGTTGGAAGACCTTTAATAGTGAGGAGTTATGAGTTAGGAGTTATGAGTTAGGAGTTAGGAGTTAAGAGCTATGAGTTAGGAGTTAAGAGCTATGAGTTAGGAGTTCATATCGAATCTTGAAATTTAAAAATTGAAATAATAAATCTTAAATCTTTAAATCTAAAAACAATGAGCGACAACATCTTAAAACTCAAGCCGGAAGGCATTTGGAAAGAGTTCAACGGCATCCTTGGTGTGCCGCGTCCGTCGAAAAAAGAAGCCAAAATGGTGGCTTATCTTGAAAAATGGGCGAAAGACCATAAAGTGAAGTATGTCAAGGAAGAATGCGGCAACATCATCCTGAGCGTGCCCGCCACCAAGGGTATGGAAGACCGTCAGACCGTCATCCTGCAAGCCCACATGGACATGGTGTGCGAGAAGAATAACGACAAGAAGCACGACTTCGAGAAAGACCCCATCGAGCCTGTCATCAAGGGCGATTGGTTACACGCCAACGGCACCACCCTCGGTGCTGACGACGGTATCGGCGTGGCAGCGGCTTTGGCCGTCATCACCGACCCGAAAGTGGAACACGGTCCACTCGAGTGCATCTTCACTGTCGATGAGGAAACTGGCCTCACCGGCGCCATGAAACTCGACCCGAAGGACTTCACCGGCCGTATTCTCCTCAACCTCGACTCAGAGGATGAAGGCGAAATCTTCATCGGCTGCGCTGGCGGCATGGACACTATTATTAAGGTGTGGTACGAACTGGAGCCCGCTCCGGAAGAGGCCACGGCTTACCGCATCACCGTCAGCGGACTGAAGGGCGGCCACAGCGGCGACGACATCAATAAGAATTTGGCCAACGCCAACAAGCTCCTGACCCGCATCCTGTGGCAAGCCACCACTTGGTTCGACCTGCAACTCTATGATTTCCAAGGCGGCAACCTGCGCAACGCCATCGCCCGCGAGGCTACGGCTGTGGCTTTCATCCCGAATGACTGCGTGAAGGATTTCGAGCATTATGTGAAAGACATGGAGAAGCACTTCAAGCAAGAATACCAAGTGACCGAACCTACGCTGAAAGTCACGGCAGAAGTGGCTGAAGTTCAGCCCGATGTGGTCATTGACGAGATGTCGCAGTTCAACTTGCTGAACGGCCTCTATGCATGCCCGCATGGCGTCATCGCCATGTCGCAGACCATCCCGAACTTCGTGGAGACCTCAACCAACCTCGCCTCGTGCAAGAAAAAGGAAGGCTATTTCTTCATCCAGACTTCACAGCGCAGCTCCATCGAGTCGTCGAAACAAGACATTGCCAACATGGTGGAAGCCGTGTGGAGCCTCGCCGATGCCGATGTGGAACACACCGACGGCTATCCAGGCTGGGCACCCAACCCCAACAGCCCCATCTTAGATATCGCCGTGAACTGCTACAAGAAACGCTTCAAGAAAGACCCGGTAGTGCGCGCCATTCACGCCGGATTAGAGTGCGGCCTCATTGGCGACAAGATTCAGGGCATGGACATGATCAGCATCGGTCCCACCCTGCGCGGTGTACACTCGCCCGACGAGCGTTGCGAAATCCCGACCGTCCAGATGTTCTGGGACTTCATGTGCGACATCCTGAAGAACGTGCCGAAGGCTGAAGCAACCAAAGCCAAGAAAGCCCCTGCCAAGAAGGCTCCGGCTAAGAAAACAGCCGCCAAAAAGGCACCTGCCAAGAAAGCCAAGAAATAAGGTTTTCGTTTGACATGAAAAAGCCCGCCAAAGGTATTTTGGCGGGCTTTTTGTTTAGGTTCATTCCAAATCACTTCGTCTTATCAGGCCAAGCCGGAATCTCAGGAATATCGGGATAGTCCTTCATCTGCTTGAGAATGACCTCGATGGCTTTGTTGAGTTGGTCGTCGATGCCCTCAAACTCGCGAGCGGGGTCGTTGTCGATGACAATGTCGGGATCAACGCCATAGCCCTCGATGACCCAGTTGCCTTTTTCGTCGAAAGGAGCAAACTCAGGACGGGTCAGCGAGCCGCCATCGATGAAAGGCAGGCTGCCACGGATGCCGACCACACCACCCCAAGAGCGCATTCCAATGGTCGTGCCAATCTTATGTTTCTTGAACTGATAGGGGAACAGGTCGCCATCGGAGGCGGAATATTTGTTGAACAACAACACTTTAGGACCAAGCATCATGCGAGTGGGCTTGGTTTCAGGCTCGCCGTTGCGCATCACATCGTACATCGAAAGCTCGCGGCGCAGACGTTCCACAATCATCGGGCTAACGTTGCCGCCACCGTTGCCACGGTCGTCAATGATGAGGGCTTTCTTGTCGAGTTGCGGATAGAAATACTTGGCAAACTCGTTCAAGCCTTCCACGCCCATGTCGGGGATGTGGATGTAACCCACCTGCCCGTTAGTGGCCTTGCTCACTTTCTCGACATTACCTTGCACCCAATTGTAATAGTACAGGCCTGTCTCATCAGCAATCGGTTTCACCACCACATCACGTGCGCCGCCTTCAGAAGCCTTATTATTTAAGGTAAGCAGCACCGCCTTGTCAGCCTTGCCGATGAGAGCAGCATACATATCCTTCATGTCCTTGGTGCTTTGGCCGTCGATGGCGATGATGTAGTCGCCTTCCTTGGCGTTCACGCCGACCTCAGTCAAGGGTGAACGGGTCTTCTCGTTCCAGTTCTCGCCCTTCAAAATCTTATCAATCTGATAGTAACCCGACTTGTCGCGGTGGATGCGGCAACCCAGCATACCCATCGGGATGCGCTCGGGCTTCGCACGGTCGCCGTCGCCCACGTAGGCGTGCCCGATGTTGATTTCACCAATCAGCTCGCCAATGAGATAGTTCACATCGTTACGGTCGGCGCAATACGGTAACAGTTTTCCGTATTTTTCCTTCATCGCGGGCCAATCCACGCCGTGCATGTTGGGCGCATAGAAGAAGTCGCGCATCTGGCGCCAGGCCTCGTTGTAAATTTGCGTCCACTCGGTGCGCAACTCGACCCATTTCTTCATGTTGGTCAAGTCGATGCCATCATCACCACCCTTGCCAGATTCGCCAGGTTTCATGCCTGCGCCAGGGCCACCACCGCCAGGCATCGGGCCTTTCGGTGCGTTGACCACCTTGTAGCCGCGGCCTTCGCGCATGAGCATTTTGGAGCCGTCGGCGGAGAGTTCGTAGCCCATACCGCCACCGATATTTGTCACCTTCTTGGACTTGGCGTCGAAATAGTTGAGACCGCCGCCATTGCGACCTACAGCCACAAAATACAAGCCGTCCTCGACACCTGTCAGGTTCCAATAGCGTCCCGCATTGACAGGCAGCACCACTACCCTATTGCTGATACCTTCAAAGTCAATCTTCACTTCCTTTGCTTCCTTTTTGCCTTCTGGCTTGCCCTCAGGTTTGCCACCTTTCGGGCCAGGGCCATCGGGTTTGCCGCCTTTGGGACCGTCTGGCTTGCCCTTGAACTCGTCTTTGGGGCCTTCATTGTCTCCTTCTGCCTTCACTTCATCGTTCTCAGTGAGGAAAGGTGATGGTGTATCTTTCTGCAAGGTAAGCAGATAGACCTTAGACATGTCAGTATAAACATGGTTCCATTCCAACCAGCCGTAAGTCGGGCGGAAATCGCGCTCAGAAGTGAAATACAGGTACTTGCCGTTCTTGTCGAAGGCAGGCGAAGAGGCGTTATACCAGCCATCGGTAACCACCTCGTCCTGACCCGATGCCACATTGTAGATGTGGATGCGACTCACGGAGAAGGTGCTCGGCATGGCGTAGGCAATCCAACGGCTGTCGGCTGACCAGCAGTATTCGTTCATTTCACCAGCCTTGCTCTCTGCCACCACAGTGACCTTTTTCGAAGCCACATCAACCATATTGATGCGGTTCATCTTGTCGTCCCACAGAATCTTCTTGCTGTCGGGCGACCACGTGAGACTGTATTTGTAAGTATCTGAATTCGAGGTTAGTTGGATGGCTTCCTCCTTGCCATCTTGGGCTTGAATGTAGATTTCGTCCTCACCCGTGCGGTCGCTGATGTAGGCAATGTATTTGCCATCGGGCGACCATGCCACATTGCGGTCGTGGGCGTTGTCGCTCTGAGTCAAATTCCTTGTGATTCCCGAATTGACCGGCACCGTCCACACATCGCCACGTGCGCCGAAAGCCACTCGTTTGCCGTCGGGAGAAATCGTGCTCGAGTTGATGAACTTGCTGGCATCTACATACTTGGTGCGGGTCGACTTGTTGTCGTTGGCCATCTGCACGGGAATGGGATAGACTTTGCCATCAGCAAGATTGTAGCGGAACAACTGGCCGCCGTTTTCATAAACGATGTCCTTATCGCCGAGCGAAGGCCATTTAATATCATAATAGGTGTAGTCCGTCACCTTTGTGGTCTGCTTAGTGCTGCGGTCATAGCAGAACAGGTTCATCGTGCGGTCGCGGTCGGAGCAGAAATAGACCTTGTTGTCGACCCACATCGGGAAAATGTCCTGCGCGTTGTTGTTGGTAATGTTCTCAATCTTCTTCGATTTGAAGTCGTAAATCCATACATCGTCGGCCATACCGCCGCGATAATATTTCCATGTGCGGAACTCGCGCATCACGCGGTTGTAGGCAATCTGCTTGCCATCAGGCGAATACGAGATCCAGCCGCCTTCGGGCAGGGGCAGTTGCTCGGCCAATCCACCGTTGATGTTGGCGATGAACAATTGACCCACGAAGTCGTCCCAGCTCTCCTTGCGGGAGCGGAAGACGATGTTTTCGTTGTCCTTCCATGCCATGACGATGTTGTTCGGGCCCATACGGTCGCTGATGTCGTCACGGCCCAAGGTAGGCGTGTAAGTCAGACGCGTGGGTGTACCGCACTCAGGATAAGGCATGACGTAAACTTCTGTGTTTCCGTCATATTGTGCGGTGAAAGCCAAATGTTTGCCATCGGGCGAGAAACGTGCGAACATCTCATAGCCCAGTGGGTCGTTGGTGATTTTGTGGGCAACGCCGCCCTTAATGTCGACGGAGTACAGGTCGCCGCCATAGCTGAACACCACGTCATTGCCGTGGATGGTTGGGAAGCGCAACATTTTGGCTTCCTCCTGGGCGGTTAGGCTAAACACGCCCATCAGCAGGATTGAAATAAATAAATACTTGATTTTCATAGTGTTACAAATTAAAATTATGTTTACAAAAATTCTTGTTCGTCACAAAACTGAGTTGCAAACTTACAAAAAAATCTAAACACTTGCCTAATAAAAACAGATTTTAACGCCTAAATGGACAATCTATCGAACAGCTCGCGCAACCGTTTTTTTTGTTGTCGCCGCAACACGAATCATTACCCCTACCTTTTTGCAGGATGCGGACGGCGATAATGACCAAGACCGCCACCACCAGCAGCACTATGACAGTGGCCCAGTTCATGCAATGACGGCATTAGCAATGAGATAGGCAAACCAAGCGCAAATCCAAGCAACGGCGCATTGGAACAGAATGATGAACAGCATCCACTTGGTGCCTAGTTCGCGACGAATGGCGGCCACGGCTGCCACACAAGGCGTATAGAGCAGGCAAAAAACGAGCATGGAAATACTTGTCACTGTGGTAAATAGCGGCATGGCATCGAGCACCTCAAGGGTGGCAACAACGCTTTCCTTGGCCATGAAACCACTCACCAAGGCCGTGACAATCTGCCACTCGCCCAAGCCGACAGGACGGAAAATCGGAGCTATCCAGCCCGCGACAACGGCCAACATGCTGCCCTCGCCGTGTTCTACCATATTGAAATGGAAATCAAAGGTTTGGAGGAACCATATCACCAAGGAGGCAAGGAAAATCACCGTGAAGGCACGTTGCAGGAAGTCCTTGGTCTTGTCCCACAAGAGGTGCGCCACATTTTTGAGACCCGGCAAGCGGTAGTTGGGCAGCTCCATCACGAAAGGAGCCACATCACTCTTGTTGCCGAACCACTTGGTAAACAGCGCGGTAACGATACCAACGAGAATGCCCAACAAATAGAGGCAAATCAAGACCACGCCACCATGATGCGGGAAAAACATGCTAGTGAAGAAGGCGTAAATCGGGATTTTGGCCGAACAGCTCATGAAGGGTGTCAACAAAACGGTGCGCCAACGGTCGTGGGTGGAATGCAAGGTGCGTGTGGACATCACTGCAGGTACGGTGCAGCCGAAACCGATGAGCATAGGCACGATGCTGTGTCCCGTGAGGCCGAGTTTGCGCAGAAAACTGTCACTGACGAAAGCCACACGAGCCATGTATCCGCTGTCCTCGAGCAGGCTGAGGAAGAAAAACAGCAATATAATAATAGGTACAAAGCTGAGCACGCTGCCCACCCCGCCAAAGATGCCGTCGACGACGAGCGACTGCACGGCGGGACTGACATCCCAAAGGGCCAAGGCACTGCCACATTGCCCAGCGAGCCAAGTGATGCCTTGGTCGAGCCAGTCTTGCAAAGGCGCTCCAATCGCGTCGATGGAGAGGTAGATGATGCCAATCATCACGAGGATGAAAATCGGGATGGCGGTCCATTTTCCTGTCAGATATTGGTCGATGCGGCGGCTGCGGCGATATTCCTTGCTTTCCTTAGGCTTCACCACTGTTCGGTCGCACAGCTTCTTGATGAAGGCAAAACGCATCTCGGCCATAGCCGCGGCACGGTCGAGGCCGCGTTCCTCTTCCATCTGCACGATGAGGTGTTCGAGCGTTTCCTTCTCATTTTGAGAGAGTTGCAACGCTTCCATTACGATGGGGTCGCCTTCCACGAGCTTAGAGGCAGCAAAACGTACGGGAATGTCGGCACGTTGGGCATGGTCCTCGATGAGGTGCATGATGCTGTGCAGGCAACGGTGCACCGCACCACCATGGTCGTCCTTGTCACAAAAATCCTGACGCACAGGGGCTTCCTGATATTTCGCGATATGGATGGCGTGGTCGACCAACTCGGAAACGCCTTCGTTTTTGGCAGCGGAAATCGGCACCACAGGCAGACCCAAAATCTGCTCCATCTCATTCATGAGAATGCTGCCGCCGTTGTTGCGCACCTCGTCCATCATATTGAGGGCCAGCACCATAGGCACTCCAAGCTCCATCAGTTGCATGGTCAGGTAGAGGTTGCGTTCGATGTTGTTGGCATCCACGATATTGATGATGGCCTTGGGTTTCTGCTGCATGATGAACTCGCGCGAGACGACCTCCTCGGAGGTGTAAGGCGATAAGGAATAAATGCCCGGCAAGTCGGTGACGGAGGTCTCGGGATGCCCTTTGATGACGCCGTCTTTCCTATCAACGGTGACGCCAGGGAAATTGCCCACATGCTGGTTAGCGCCCGTCAGTTGGTTGAAGAGTGTCGTTTTGCCGCAGTTTTGCTGACCGGCCAAGGCGAAGGTCAAAATGGTGCCTTTGGGCAGTGGTTTTTCGTGGCTCTTGTCGTGATAGATGCCTTCCTCACCCAAGCCTGGGTGAGCGTTATGGTCGGGCAAAGAGGTGATATAAAGATGTTCAATATCTTGATGGTCAATGTCTTCCGCTTCCTCGGAGGCATCAAAAGGCTCCACTTCAATGAGGGTGGCATCGGCCTTTCGAAGGGTCAGCGCATAGCCGTGAACCATGATTTCCATAGGGTCGCCCAAGGGTGCGTATTTCACGAGTTTGACGACCGCATCTGGAATGAGGCCCATATCCAAAAAATGTTGTCTACGTTGGCCTTCGCCATTAACGGATTGAATACGAGCCGATTGACCGATTTCAAGTTTATCGAGGGTAATCATTCGAATCTATTTTGATGATGCAAAATTACAAAGTCCTTTCTTACCTTATACTCCTAATTATTAATAGTTTTTCCCGAAAAACATCCCCATTTGTAGGGAAAGGAACGGATTGCGTGTAATTTTGAGTGTTAATTCAATTCAAATCGCATTGAAAAACTATTGATTATCAAATTGTTAGAAGCGTAAGAAACAATGGGCTGACCCATGTGTCAACCCGTAGAAAAATCATGGAATCACAATCTCTTCTGCCGCGCCACGTGTCATAAAACGCACGGTCACCTCGGGCGTTTTCCTATCGTCGGGTTTCACCTCACAAGTGAATGTGACCTCGGAAATACCTTCATCCAAGTAAGAAATGCCTTGAGGTTCAACCTCTTGTATCTTATTGTAATTCAAGTCGGTGACAAAAGTGCTACCATCAAAATCGTAGATGAGGCATTGTCCAGCCTTGAGGGTGCAAGGTATGTAAAGTATGCCGTTCGGCGTGCGAAACTCCAGCTCGCTGATGCTGCCCTTGCCTTCCACCATGATGCGCAGGGCGAAACGGCTCTTGAAAGGGCTGTTCCACTCCCATCGGTCATCGGTGAGATTGCAAAAATAACGTCTCGAAACATGCTGTGAATAAAGCAGATAGGTCGAGTCTCCCTTTTCCAAGTGCCAGTTGCCGTATGGGTCTTTGAAGGCTTCCTTCTGCGCATCGCTGAAAGCCTCGGCCATGCGCAACGTTTCCCAATCGGCAATGGTGTTCAGCATTTCGTCAGTCAAACCGTGTTTTCGCATGGTTTCCGCGCTGCAAATGAGGCCGAAACCTCCCTCGAAGGCGGCGGCTTTGGAGAGGAACCACTCCAACTCTTCAAGTGTCGTGGCCTTGCGGTTCTTGTCGGCCAAAAGAATCTGGAAATTGCCTATCATCCAAGGCATTAGGCTCCTGCGATAAAAAGCCTGCTTCTCGGCCAGTGTTTCCACAATCTTATTGCGCATCGACTCGTTCCAGAGCTGGTTTTCATTGATGCGGCTCAGGTAGCGCCACGACATGGGAGTAAGTAGGTCAGCTTGCAGGAGTTTGTCGGGATTGTATTTGTGCATCGTGTCAAGGAAACGGCCTATAGCCTCGTCACCTTGACTGTATCCATAGCTTTCCAAGTCGTTGAAAATCAAAAGCTGAACATCCGTATTTGCAAGCACCTTGGCTTCGAAAAGAGCGATTTGGTTTTGCATTTCCAAGTCTGGGAGAAGGGTGCGGTCGGGCGTGTCCCAAAGCTTGTAAGCTGGGGCATTTTTGGGGTGTGCGGCGGCTTTCGTGCCAAACGCGCCTCGGGTGCATTGGTATAGGATGTGAAAACTGCCGCTGGCTTCGGTGGTGCGGTAAACGACAAGCTCGTCCTCGATTTGCAGGACGTTGATGCTCGAAGGCTTTTCCAACAATTCGGAACGATAGACTGCAAAAACGGTCTGTTTTTCGTCCAAGGCACTTTGCAAATCCAGAACCCCTTGTTTCAGAAGGTGTTGCGAAGGCTTGGGCGCAACAAGTTTGCTATCAGTCGAGATGCGGTTGGCCACCACCGAAAGCCCTAAGTCCAAACCAGCTTGACTGCATTTTTCCTTCAGAAACGCCATGTCTTTTTCGGTGTAATCCGTTATCAGATAGGATTTTGTGCTTCTCAATGGAGCGAAAAGGCTGTCCCCTATTTTCTGCGCGAATGAAAACAACCCGCACAACAACAGCAAAACGATGGCTAAAGTCCTCTTCATCAGTCAATTCCTCTCAGGTCTTTGTAAAGTTGCACGGCGTAAAGGTCGGTCATGTTGGAGATGAAGTCGATGACGGACTGCAGCTTGGCGTAGGTGTCGTCGGTCTGCGCCTTGAACTGCTCAGGGATGAGCGAGAGCAACTTTTTATTATAAGGTGTGTCGGGGTTCAAAACGGCGTCGGTGAAGTCCTCTAGTAGCGTCCCGATGACATTGAAGCCCGTCAGCTCGATTTTCACCACGGATGGGTGACGGTAGATGTGCTTCACGGAAGCCTCACGGCAGATGTCGAGCGCATTTTTCTCGAAATCAGGCAAATGCGAAATCAGACTCTTCTCGAATCTGCCTTCCATGATGGCATCGTAGTTCTTGACAAAGATGTCGCTCGCGCAGTTCACCAACTTGTTGATGAGCATGGCGCGGAGAAATGTCATCCGCTCGTTCACATCGCTTACTTCCTTGTATGCCAACTCTTTATGCTTGTAAAAATCTTTGTCTTTTTCAGGGTCGAAGAAGCTGAGAAAACAGCTCTCGATGGCCTCGGTGCTGATGATGCTGCGCTTGTGGGCATCTTCCATGTCGAGGACGAGGTAACAGATGTCGTCGGCGGCCTCCATCATGTACGACAGCGGATGGCGCGCGTAAACCAGATGCTCAGCGTCGATTCTCAGAAGGCTGCACTCGTTCACAACTTCCTCAAAGGCAGGGATTTCCGAGTAGAACACATTGTATTTCTTGCGGTTGCCCTTGTTGTAAGAAGGATAAGGATATTTCAGCAAAGTGGCCAAAGTCGCAGCAGTGAGCGAAAAGCCACCCGCGCGCCGACCCGTGAACTGGTGCGTCAGTTGGCGGAAGGCATTGGCGTTGCCCTCGAAAGCGATGAGGTCGCTCCATTGTTCGGGCAAAACCTTGTCTTTCAACTCCTTGCCTTTCCCGTCCATGAAGAAGCTGCTGATAGTGTCCTCGCCCGAGTGACCGAAAGGCGGGTTGCCCAAGTCATGCGCGAGGCAGGCCGAGGCCACAATGGTCTCGATGTCGGACTGGCGTTCTTTCAGTTCGGGGTGTTTTTTGGCGAGTTTCTCCACCGTGCGACAAGCGATAGAACGTCCTACGCTGGCCACTTCTAAGCTGTGTGTCAGGCGATTGTGTACCATCTGTGCACCTGGCAAGGGAAAAACCTGTGTCTTGTTTTGCAGTCTGCGGAAGGGACTGCTGAAGATGATGCGGTCGTAGTCGCGCTGGAAGCTACTGCGGATGTCAGCGCTCTTTTGCGGCTGCGCGTAGCGTTTATTGGAGAGGAGGTCGGTCCAGTTCATAGAGGGCTTATTGTTGCTGCAAAAATACAATTTACGAGGGAATACTACACCGAAAATGACATTTTTATGAGGGAATGTCGAATAAACTTATGAGTCGATTGTACCATAATCGAACGCTAAATTTTACGCTCAGCGCATATTTTGGAACAAAAAATTTTACGCTCAGCGCATATTTTAAGATGAAAAATTTTACGCTAAGCGCATATTTTTTTTGTAATTCAAAAAGAATCAGTAATTTTGCAGCGTAAAACAATCTTCAATGTCATGGAGACGATAGTTTTTAAACGAAAAGCCTACGACAAACTACGTCAGTGGAAAGTGGAATCAGCAGGTAGGACTGCGATGTTGATAGAGGGAGCAAGACGTGTCGGCAAGTCAACATTGGTGGAAAACTTTGCTCGACAGGAGTATGTGTCATACATCCTTATCGACTTCGCCAATGTGTTGCCCGAGGTGAACAGCCTGATTGAGAACAGCATCTCCAATCTCGACTATTTTTTCATGCGATTGCAGTTCTTATATGGCGTGAAGCTGGTGGAGCGCAAGTCGGTAATCATTTTCGACGAAGTGCAGAAGCAGCCGCTTGCCCGTCAAGCCATCAAGTATTTGGTGAAAGACGGGCGATACGACTATATTGAGACGGGTTCTTTGATTAGCATTCGGCAGAACGTGCGCGACATCGTCATCCCGAGTGAGGAAGACAGTTTCCAAATGTTTCCGATGGACTACGAAGAGTTTCGTTGGGCTCTGGGCGATACAGCCACCGTGCCGTTGATGCGGCAGTCATTGGAACAGCAAATGGCATTGGGCGACAGCGTCAACCGGCACTTGATGCGCGATTTCCGCCTTTATATGCTTGTGGGGGGAATGCCCCAAGCGGTGAATGCATACATCATGACGAACAATCTGCAACATGTGGATGCAGTCAAACGAAAAATCCTGAAACTGTATGCCGACGACCTCGCCAAAATTGACGCTTCAGGGAAGCTACGCACCCTATTTTGGGCCATTCCATCGGAATTGAGCAAAAACGTGTCGCGCTACCGAATCACCTCAATATTGGAAAACACATCGCGAAACAAGCGCCTTGAACTGCTGGAAGCCATGCGCGAAAGTATGATTGCTAATATCGCCTACCATAGCAACGACCCCAATGTGGGTTTACACCTAAGTGCCGACACCTCACAATATAAAATGTTTCTAGCCGACACGGGGCTTTTTGTCACCTTGGCGTTTTGGGACAAGGACTTTACTGAAAACATCATTTACAACAAGCTTCTTTCTGACAAATTGGACGCGAACATGGGCTACGTGTATGAGAATGTAGTCGCGCAAATGCTCCGTAGCGCAGGCAATGAGCTGTATTACTACACTTTCCCCTCTGAAAGCAAAAACAACTATGAGATTGATTTTTTACTATCCAGGGGAAACAAGATCGTGCCAATAGAGGTGAAGTCATCGGGCTACAAAACCCACAAATCCTTGGATGTGTTTTGCGAGAAGTTCTCCTCACGTATCGGCGAGCCGATTTTGCTCTATACCAAAGACTTCCGCAAAGACGGCCATACCTCGTGCTTGCCCGTGTATTATGCGCCTCTTTTGTGAGTTGTCAAGCGGAGAAAAAAGTTGTTATTCTCCACAACTATATAATTCGCCTCAATCCTTCAAACTCTGCCGTGCATACGGCACCAAGTCCTGCGAGGCAAACTGGCCCTTCAGATACTTGAAATAGCCCGCCACGGCCACCATAGCCGCGTTGTCGGTGGAATAGGAAAGGCGCGGGATGAAGACCTTCCAATGATATTTCTCGCCGAGCGAAAGCATAGCGTCGTGAAGGCCGCTGTTGGCGCTCACGCCGCCAGCGATGGCCACGGTCTTGATGCCGGTCTGCTTGCTGGCTTTCACCAACTTGTTCATCAAAATGTCGATGATGGTCTTCTGCACCGAGGCACAGAGGTCAGCCTTGTTCTCTTCGATGAAGTTCGGGTTGAGCTTCAAGTTGTCGCGGACGGTGTACAAAATACTGGTTTTCAGTCCACTGAAGCTATAATCTAAGTCAGGGATTTGAGGCTTGGCGAAATTGAAGGCGTTCGGGTTGCCGATTTTAGCCAACTTGTCGATGACGGGACCGCCAGGATAGGGCAAGCCGAGAATCTTGGCCGTCTTGTCGAAGGCCTCCCCTGCCGCATCATCAATGGTCTTACCGATGACTTCCATGTCGAAATAGTCCTTCACGACCACGATTTGAGTGTGGCCGCCCGACACGGTGAGGCACAAAAACGGAAACTCAGGAACCTCAGTATGAGTGTCATCGGTGGCAAAATGCACCAGAATATGTGCGTTCATGTGGTCGATTTCCACCATGGGAATGTTCAAAGTCTGCGCGAAAGCCTTTGAGAATGAGGTTCCTACAAGCAAAGAGCCTAAAAGTCCAGGGCCGCGCGTAAAAGCGATGGCGGATAACTGATTTTTTTCTATTTTTGCAGTCTTCAAGGCCGTGTCGATGACAGGGATGATATTCTGCTGGTGGGCGCGCGACGCAAGTTCGGGGACGACGCCACCGTACTGCTCGTGAACCTTCTGTCCAGCAATGACATTCGACAACACGCGCGTGCCTTGTAACACTGCGGCCGAGGTGTCGTCGCACGAAGATTCGATGCCTAAAATGTATTCGTTCATAGTCTCAATTTGAAGGGTCAAAATTATCAAAAAAAAGATTATCCATAGCATCCTAATTTTGCTCACGGTGGTATTTGCCATCGTGATGACGCTGTTTGTGGCTATCCAAGACCCTATCGTTCAGCGTTTTGCGGTCAGATTCGCAGGCGGCTATCTTTCTGAAAAAACGGGTGCGGAAATCAAGGTGGGACGAATCATCGTCACGCCCGATTTGCGGGTGTTCATCAGGGATGTTTCGGTTAAAGACTTGAACAGCAACACTTTGGCTGATATTGGGGCATTGAGAACCAAAATCATCGTCACCGACCTCTTGGACGGCAAAATCCACCTCGGCAAGGTCGATCTGCACAATGCGGAGATCAATCTAATCAAATACGAAGGCACTAATGATTTCAATTTCAAGTTTCTCGCTGACTTTTTCAAGTCCGACAAGGAAAAGGAAAAAGACCCCAACAAAAAGGCCATGCCGCTGTCCGTGGACATGATTTCGCTGAAAAACGTCGATTTCATGCTGTGGGACCAAAACAAGGCCGACTCGCTGAAAACCTTACAAAACCAAATCGACTACGCCCACCTCGACCTCGACGACATCAACATGGAGGCCAAGCATTTCGCCATGATTGGCGACTCCATTTATACGGTGGTGGAGATGCTAAGGGCCAACGAGCAATGCGGCCTACAACTGAAGCATTTCCAGTCGGATGTGGTGGTCTGCCAAAAGGGTATCTTCCTGAAAGACTTGCAGATGGAGACCAACAACAGCCTGTTCCACATGGACCTCAACATGAAGTACAACAGCTTTAATGCCTTCAAGAAGTTCGTTGATTCCGTGGAGTTTGAGGCGAATATCCATCCCACCGATATCATGCTTTCCGACATAGGCTATTTCGCTGATGTGATGTACAAAATGCCCAACCGCGTGCATTTCCAGTGCAATTTCTCCGGACCGATAGAGAATTTCTTTGTCAAGGACTTGGACCTGAGTTTCGGCAAGATGTCCAACATCAGGGGCGACCTGAGTATGCACCCGCTGAATTTCAACGATGGGTATCACACGATGAACCTCAAGAACATACGGTTCTCGTATGACGATTTGGTGAATTTCTATATCCCTGGGAAGTCGGGCACGATTCCCCTGCCCGAGTCGCTGAGTACGCTGCAGTCGGGGAACATCAAGCTCAATTTCAAGGGCTCGTACAACAACTTCAGCTCCAACATCGCGCTCGTGTCCGACATCGGCAACCTCAACGCGAACATAAGCCGCAACAAGCAAGGCCTTACAGCCAGTATGTTCTCTGGAAACCTTGATGCCCAACGGCTTAACGTTGGTTCGTTCGTCAATACCAATCTGATTGGCAAACTCGACCTGACCACCGATTTCGCCGTCACCTTCTCCAAAAGTGGAAACCTCGACTTGGATTTGAACGGTAATATCTATCAGGCCGAACTGCTTGGAAACAATATCGATGAGATCATTCTCAATGGCGAGATGAAGGATAATCGCTTCAAGGGCAAAGTTGACATCGACGATGATAAGCTCTTTCTCGCCTTCAACGGCATGATTGACTTCAGCACCCCCAAACTGCCCAAGTCCGACTTCGAGGCCGTCATCCGCAACGCTGACTTGGCATCGCTCAAAATCTTGAAGGAGGACTCCATATCTATCGTCAGCACAAACATTTACGTCAACATGACGGGCTTCGACATCGACAACTTGGAAGGCGTGCTGCACTTGGACAGCACTGTCTACCGCAACAGCCGTGGGAGCTATTTCATGAACATGTTCGACGCCCGCATCGTTAACGACAACCTGATGCAACGCCGCATCAACATCACCAATGACTTCTTCGAATTCAACATGGGCGGCAAGATGAACTTTGCCCATTTGATGATGGCCTTGAACGAATACGGCGACTCCTTCGTCCATTTCCCACAATTCGAGCAGAAGTTGGAAGAATACCAAAACTACAAGCTCAAGCACGACGTGGACCAGGACTTTTTCTTCCAACTGAACCTGAAAGACACCCGAACGCTGAGCCGACTCTTCATGCCTTCACTGCAGATTGCGTCGAACACGTCCGTGACGGGCACCTTCACTTCGCGCACGAAGCAACTCAACTTGACCACACGTGCCAAGGGCGTCCATGTTGGGAATCTGGGTATCAACAATGTGGAACTCAGGAACTTCAACACAAGAGACTTCATTTATGGATCGCTGGCGTTGGGCGACATCACTTGGACTAAAATCAACGAAACCGACACGGTAAGCTACGGCCTCGAAAACATCTCGCTTACCACCAAGATGGGTAACGACACCATCGCAGCGCGTTTCCTTTGGGACGACATCACGGACGAAGACCACAACAAGTCGCTGATTAACTTGGTATTCCACCCGTATGAAGAAGGAAGCATCATCTCCATCAAGAGCGCCGACTTAATCATTAATGACACACTTTGGCAGATTGACCCCAACAATTTTATCGACCTCGGAAAAGACCGCATCCAGATATCGAACATCCACTTGAGCCACAATGACCAGTCGCTCCACTTGAACGGATTTGTGCCTAATGAAGAGCAGGATACGCTCTCTTTGGACCTGAACCGCTTCAACATTTCCATGTTCGACATTCTATACAACCGTTTCGGCTTCGACATAGACGGCCTCATCACTGGCAACGCCCTTCTTAGCAACCTGAAAAACAACCCGATGATTCTCGCCGACCTGACCATCAAAAGCCTTGGGCTGAATAGCGATGAAATCGGCGATGCCAGCATCCTCAGCAACTGGGACAACGTGGGAAAGGCGATTCACGTCGACATGGGCATCCTGAACGCCAACAAACAGACGCTGAATGTATTAGGTTCATATTACACGCAACGCAAGACCGACAATCTCGACTTCCTCGTGAAGATGGATTCGCTGCAATTGAGCATCATCTCTCCTTTTGTGACAGGCATCCTTTCTCGCGTGCAAGGCTTTGTCGACGGCGGCGTCACGGTCAAAGGCTCGCCGAAAGAGCTCCAGCTTGATGGCAATCTGAACATCAAGGACGGCGGCTGCAAGGTGGGCTACTTGAACACGTTCTACACCTTTAGCCCTACGGTTTTAGTGAACTCCAAGGAGATCGAACTGCAAAACATGGAGCTTACCGACACCTTGGGCCATAAGGCCACTGTGGAAGGCAAGATCTACCACAGCTTCTTGAAAGACTTCCATTTAGACCTGAAAATCCACCCGCGCGACTTCTTGGTCATGTCCACTACCATCAAGGATAATGACACCTTCTTCGGCTCGGTGATTGCTAACGGACTGGCTGTGGTGAGCGGCTCGCTTCAGGACGTCTTGTTGGACATCAAGGCCATGACCTGCAAAGGCACCAAATTGACCCTTCCGCTGAACCGTGTCTCGACTGTGTCGGACAATGATTTCATCGTTTTCATCAACGATGTGGAGGATGAAGAGGAAGAGATTCAAATTCTGGAGGAAGCGAAAAAATCGAACAATTTTGCCATCAACCTTGACGTGAGCGTGACGGACGACGCTGCAGTGAAGATTTATCTTCCCGGGAATATCGGCACCATCGATGCCACGGGACACGGCAACCTGAAAATCGGCACCTCGAAGGCTGAAAGCCTGTCGCTGATTGGCAACTATGTCATCAACAGCGGACGTTTCCAATTGAATTTCAAGGAAGTACTCGCCAAGAACTTCACTTTGAAGCAGGGAGGCACCATCGATTGGACGGGGTCGCCGACCGATGGACGCATCAACGCCACGGGTGTATATTCCGTGAAAGCGCCGCTTTCTTCTTTGGGCATTGCGATAGATACCACCTCGGTTTCTTCCTCCGACAATGTCAACGTGGAATGCTTGATCCATCTGAAAGATGCCCTGCTGAACCCGACTATCACTTTCGGTATCCACCTGCCCAACGTGTCCGAAGACATCAACCAGGCTGTTTTCTCCTTGCTTGACACCACTAATCAGGCGGTAATGAGCAATCAAGCCCTTTCGCTTTTGGTGTTCGGCTCGTTTGCCAATGTCGGCAATGCCAACTATGGAAGCGGAGCCTCATTGTCTACGCTCATCAACACTTTCCTGCCCTCGTTGACCTTGGACGTTGGCGCAACTGTGGATTTCGGCATCAATTATTTCAACAATTCCGCATACTATGACGAGATGCAAATCGCCCTGAGGACGGAACTGTTTGAAAACCGACTCATTGTGGAGACCAACTTGGGTGTCATCTCGAACGCCATCACCAGTGCCGGAAACGCCTCAAATGTCGTCGGAGAGTTCGACATCAAGTACAAGCTGACTGAAGACGGGCGCCTGATGACCTATTTCTACAACCATTCCAACTACGGCACCAACTTCTCGACCGTTTCGTTCGACAAGATGGCGCCTTACACGCAAGGCTTGGGTATCTCCTACGGCCGCACGTTCGACCGTTTCCGCGACCTCTTCGCACCCAAAAAGACTATCGTCCCTGGAAATCCGTTGATGAACAAGCCGACAAAGAAGACCAAGAAACCATGAGCCAAGATGCTAATTTTCAGGTCTTTCAAGCCTCTGCGGGTTCAGGAAAGACCTATACCATTGTCAAGGAATACCTCAAGCTTTGCCTCGGTAGCGAGGGGCAGACCGACAATTTTAGGCATATTTTGGCCATCACCTTCACCAATGCCTCGGCCAACGACATGAAGTCAAAAATCGTCAATCAGTTGCACGAAATCATTGAAGGCGAGTCGTTTGCGAAGGATTCAATGCCTTTCAGCCTGATGCAGGAACTGAACCTCAGTGAGGCCAGTTTGAAACGCAACGCACAACTCCTTTTGACACGTATCATCCACGATTACAGCAGTTTCTGTGTCAGCACCATTGATGCTTTCGTCCAGAAACTATCGCGTAGCTTCGCCCACGACTTGGGACTGCCATCACAATACACGGTAAGCATTGACAATGAGGAGATTGCGGAGGCCATAACCAACAATATCGGCCTGCAAATCGAGGAAAAGAACACCTTCCTCGTGCAGTTGTTGCTCGATTTCAGCGAAAATCAGTTTGCCAACGAGCGCAACAAGCCGCTTCAGGCCGAACTTTCCGATTTCGTCATGAAACTGATGAGCGAGAAGGCTTATCAGCGCATTGAAAACACCACTCTAAACGGCGAGATTCAATACAAGCAAACACTTGATTTCCTGAAGAATAAGATGCATGGTTTTGAGCAGAAAATCAAGTCGTTTGTCGATGAATTCAAGGCCATCGAACAACGCTACGGGCTCCAAACGGAGGACTATTGGCAGAGAAAATCGGGAGTCCAGTCTTTCATCAATAAGCTCGCCAAAAGGAGTTTCGCGAAGCCGAACAGCTATTTTTACACGGCCATCGACAAGCGCAAATGCCTATCGGATCCGAGCAAACAGGAAGCCAACGAAGCGCTGCTTTCCATTCTTGAGCCATTGCGTGACTTTTACGACAAGGAGCTAGGTAAATATCTGTTTTTCAGCTCGCAGCGTGATTTGCTCTATTTGTACGCACTTCGGGCCAAAATCGTGAAGGAATTCGAGAAATTGGCACAAGAAGAGGAAGTGGTGCATATCTCCGAGTTCAACAAACTGCTCAATTCCGTGATGGGCGATTTTTCGGTTCCCTTTGTGTATGAGCGCATTGGAGAGCATTTCACGCATATTTTTGTCGATGAGTTCCAGGACACTTCCGTGCTGCAATGGCAGAATCTCTTGCCCTTAGTCGACAACGGGCTTTCGAATAACGCCATGAGCATGGTGGTCGGCGACGGCAAGCAATCTATCTACCGTTTCCGCAGCGGTGAGGTGGAACAAATCGTGAAACTGCCTGAAATCCATGCCCTTCCCGAGGACGACCGACAGCCTGCTTTCCGGCTATATGAGCAAAATCTGAAGGATCATTTCCAATTCGAGAATTTGGGAGCCAATTACCGCTCTTTCGAAAATGTGGTGGAGTTCAACAATGCCTTTTTTGAGTGGGCCCATCACAAGTTGGTGGAGCCCTGGAAGAAGGTCTATAAAGCTGAAAAAGACGCGTATGGAAAGGAGGTCTCCATCCATCAGCATCCAATGAAAAAAGAGAAGGGATTGGTTCAAGTGGAGTTGTATCAAGCTGAGAATCATCCTGATTACTGCTTTGAAAGGATTGAAGCGCTGATTCGGGAACTGACAGAGGCCAAAGGTTACTGCTGCGCAGACATCACGCTGCTCACCCGAAGGACGGAATATGGTTCAGAGCTTGCCAATTACCTGAATGACAAAGGAATACCCGTCATTTCGCAAGAGTCTATTTTGCTGAAGTCTTCCCATAAGGTACAACTGTTGGTCAACACCTTGCGCTATTTGCTGCATCCTGAAAACAAGATTTCCATTGCCAATATATTGTATTTCAGGCAACTGACGCAAGAAAATGGGCAAACCCTTCCTTTGAATCATCTTTTTGAGGCTGTGAACCCAATTGTCGAGGGAACAACTGACATTGAAAGTGCTTTGGGCCTCGATTCAGCGGGATTGTTCCGCAAATTGTTCTCCAAGTCAACCTGTCTATATGATTTATGTGCTTCATTGATAAGGGTTTATCGGTTGGAAACGCCGAACGATGCCTTCTTGAATTATTTCATGGACGAGGTCTTTAAGTTCCAAAACGGACTGCAGGAGGGCATTGAGGAGTTTCTCACGTTTTGGGACAAAAAACAAGACAAATTGGCGGTGAAGTCGGTGAGCGGCGATGCGGTGAAAATCATGACGATTCATAAGTCCAAAGGCTTGGAATTCAATGTGGTAATTTATCCCGAGGCCATCACCGACTTGGATGAGAAGCTGCGGAGCAATGCCGTCGCCGAGCTTTGGATTCAGCCTCAAGACATCAAGATGGACGATGTTCCGAATCTTGACAAAGTATTGTTCAAATTGGGGTCTTCGGCGGAACTCATGGGAGAAAAGGCCGCAAAACTTGTTGATAACGAGAAGGAAAGCAACCGCTTAGACAATCTCAACCTGCTGTATGTGGCCTTTACCCGTGCCAAACAACGCCTCTACCTCATCGCTAGGCAAAGCAAAGACGCAAAAAAGCAGAACCTGATGGAAGGCTTTTTGGAGGAGTGTGCCATTGACATGAAAAAGGTGTCGGACCAAAATGGCGTGGCACTTTATCGCTTTGGAGATGCTGATTTCAGCAATCCAGACGAGAAAGAGCATAAGGAATTGGATGTCAATGGTATAGATAACTCGATTTCAATGGATTGGTTCCAGAAAATCAACATCGATTCTGAACCAAGCATGTTCTGGATTTCGCCCGAGGACAAGATGCAACCGCGCGAATGGGGCGATTTGGTACACCAAATCCTGTCCAAAATCCAGACGGTCGACGACATCGATTCGGCTTTGCAGCCTTATCTGTTGGAAGGAACCATCAACCAGGAAACAGCTGATATACTGAAAGATAAAGTGCATCAGATGGTCAAGGACCCTCACATTGCAGCTGCTTTCGTCAAAGAGGCCAAAGTGAAAAACGAATGCGAAATACTTTGTGACGGCGAGATTCTCCGTCCCGACCGTTACGCCGAGCTTCCTGATGTCATCTATCTACTTGATTATAAGACGGGTAAGAAAGACGATGATTACCGTGTACAATTGAAAAACTACATTTTCGCCTTGCAAGGCATGGTAACGAAGGAGATTCGCGGTTATCTCGTGTATCTCCATGACCCCATCGAAGTGGAAAAGGTGTTGATGGACACGCTGTTTTGAGCCATCAAGTTCAATTCATCAAATGATAGTATTTCGGCTGATAGTCAGCCCATTCGCCTATCAAAAGTTCGGGGTGGAAGAAATGGATGAAGTCGGCCAAAAGCAAATCCGGCTCGCACTGCGACTGCTCGAAATAGCCCGTTGGAAGGATGTCGCAAACGATGATTCGGTGCTTTTTGTAGGCATCGAAAAGCGGATAGACTGGATTTTCCTTAGCCAGTGATTCATAAGTCATCGGCGTGGGCATGGAGTTGATAACACGCCAATAATCAGCCTTTTGTGCCTTGGCGAGTATACTCTCTGCATCCATCGGGACACTAGCCGTCGAAAGGTTGTCCTTCCAAATATAATCCGCACCGGCATCGGCAAAAAGTTTGGCGATATAGCTCTTTCCGCCCGCCACGTACCATTGCCCGTTGAAGGCCAAGTCGGAAAACACCGTCGGGCGATGCTCCACATTGGCGCAAAGACCTGAGAGCGCGTTGTAACGCGCCTCGATGTCGTCAAACCAAGCGTCGGCTTTGTCCTCGCAGCCCGCCAACATGCCAATTACGCGAATCCACTCAGCGCGGCCCAAGGGTGTATTTTCCATGTAGTCTGCGAAAGGGAAAAGCACCGCTCCCGTGACGTTAAGGCCGCCTTGGTTGCCGTCAAAATAGGGCGAATAAAGCAAGGCATCTGGCTGGAGTTGTATCATACGCTCGATATCGGCGGCGGCTTCCGTGCCGATGTCGTAGACCTTTTGTTGGGCTAAAAGTTCACGCATAGTGGAGTCCGTCACAAAACGGCCTTCAAGGATACCTTTCACTCGATTGATTTCACCAAGACGCAGAAAGACAGCCCATTGCGTGGCAGAAAAAGAGACTACGGATTTAACCGGAACGCGCAACACGCCCGTCACCTCCTCCCCGACCGCCTTGGTCGTGTCCTTGACGAGAGCATAGCTGCCCAAGGAGAGTGTGGTGTCCCAGGGACAAATCACCTCCATAAGATAGCCGTAGTCCATCTCAAAGACTGTGACATTGCGTGCGTGACGCATGAGGTTGTCACCTTGTGTCTTTTCGGGAGAATGACTACTCTTTGGTGCACATGCTGTAAACGCAAAGAACGCTACTGCACACAAAACGCGCAAAGTACGAGACATGTGAGGCATATTACTTTCCATTGATTTCCTCCAAACATTCCTTGCACAAACAATTGTCGTAATTCGCTTTCAGATAGGCTTTTGTGCTGTCGGTGAGCTTCACTTTCACGCACCAGCAGTCCACGGAATGGACGCATTCGAACTCTTTTCCGCAACGGGGGCAGGTCTTTTTCATAGGCTAAAAACAAAAAGGCGTGAGACTCCCTTTCGGAAGTCTCACGCGAAAGAATATCAATTACTTAAACAACATTGCACTGGGAATAATGCCCGCCTCGAAGGCAGCAAGCCGCACACCATCGGAAGAATAGCGATAAACGATGCCGTTCATCAAGTAGTTCTTCGCATCGGTGACATACAGGTCGCCATTTTGGGGATTGACGGCCATATTATAGAACGTTCCCCCTTCTGGAGCAGCAATGCGGAAACTCTCCGACAGAGCCATAGTGGCGATGTCGAAACGGCGCACCTCATTGTTGAAGAAGAGATACAATCCGTCACCTAAGGCATTGGATTTCAAAATCATGGCTGTACCTTCGAACTCATAGCGCTTAGTGGCAGTTTTCAGCATCGGGTCGATTTCCCACAAGGTGGGATTTTCGCCGTCGACCTCCCATGTGGCGCCTTCGCAAAGCACCCAAACATGACCGCTCTTGTCGACAGCCAGACAGTTCGGTTCCTTGCCCACTGTGATTTCAGCCACCTTCACGTCGTTATTGACGTCCACGACCTGAACGCTGTTCTTCTCCATGCCAGGGACGTAGTAGTTCGACCAGTTGCTGACATACAGCTCATTGCCGACCTGCACCATCTTCTCGGTGGATTTCCCCATCTCGATGGAACCCGCATGTCTCATGTCCTGAGGATTGACAATCCAAAGCTTCGTGCCCATGATGTCGGTGACGTAAGCCTTGTTAGGAGCCACAATGTGCATCTCACGCGGGGAGTAGAAATCGGTAAGCTTGAAGGGCTTGGTGGTATCACACACCATCGTGCTGGCATTCACTTTATAGATGTAGTTGCTATTGTTGACCACGATATAAAGCTGTCCGTTGGACAAGGCCATGCTTTGCGCCACATCGCCAAGCGGGGCGTTGTTCACCTTGTAAAACAGATTGTTTGTCGCCGTGTCGGCTTCGGGGTCATAGAAACTCAGAGAGGCGTTTGAGAACTGGAAATTGCCCTCGTTGAGCACAAATACGCCCGACCCGATATTGTATCCACTCGGCGTGACTGGCTGATCAGGCTTGCAGGAGAACAGCATCGCGGCCAAAGCCACCAGCAGAAACAGATGATTTCTTTTCATTTTGTTCCAATTTATTGTTTCACAATTTGTTTCGTAATCATTCCGCCTTCGCAAACGACACGGATGAAGTAGATGCCTTCCATCAGGGAGCTTAGGTCGAGGAGGGATTCCTTGGAAACCATAACTTGCTGTCCGACAAAGTTATAAACCTCAACCGAGAGCAAACCCTCTGCCTTCACGCTCAGCAAATCTCTGACGGGATTAGGATACACGGAGACGGCCTCTTCCTCAGTCTCAGGCACATCAAAATGCGCCAAGTCATGAATCACGCCGACAGCATCCAAGTCGAAGCCGCTGGAGCCGAAGGGCGTGGGCCATGGGTCGTTGACGGGATGGCCTTCCGAATCGTAAGTGGCATATTCTGGGTCAAGGAAGCCTACCACGTCGACGATGCGGACATGGGTAATCTTACTCTTGTCCAGCAAAGCGTTGTCCTCCACTTCATCAAGGTCGAAGGGCGTGCCATACATGGCCTCGTACTTACCTGCAAAGTTATGGATTTGCGCGGGGTCAATGCAGCCCGAACCGCCCAGTTGCATCTCATACTGCACATGGGTGACAGCAGGAAAACGGAAGAAATTCTCGCCGTCAGAGCTGACCTCCACAAAGCCGATTTCGAGAAAATACATGCTGGGATCCTGAGCATTGGCGAAACCGTTCTCAAACACGGCAAAGTCAGGGCCTTCGGCGTTGCAAATAGGCGAAGCAAAGGTCAAGGTAGCCGTGCCGCCATCGCCGAGGCTGACAACATCCATCGTGCCACCCGGAACGCCCAAGGCCAAGGATTCGTTGCCGAAATTGGCCACACCCAAGTTGGGTTTGTCGATGCGTTGCAGGCCGCGCTCAACGGTGCAGCCCGTAGCCCAGGCCACAAACGCCGACGAGTCGGCGTGCATGGCCGTGGTGCCGGCGATGCCCGCAGCAGGCGCAAATTGCGCCCAAAGCATCGTCGGCATCAAGGCCATCAATATGCAAAATAGTTTCTTCACTTCACGACAAGCTTAGCAGTCATCACACTGTTGTCACTGCTCACGCGAACAAAATACACGCCGGCATTCAGCATGGCGGTGCTGAGACGCACTTGCTCGCCAGCTTGGGCCATATAGCTCTCGCTGCTGACGAGGCGACCTTGCACATCGTACACTGAGACTTCATTCAGTCCAGCGTTTTCGAGGGTCACGTAGGTCTCACCCACGGCGGGATTCGGATAGACCGACAAGGTGTTGGATTGGAGTTCATTCAAGCTCGTATAAACGCTAACGGGTTCCACTTCCTGCGTCCAGACGTAAGTCCAAGGAGCAATCTCAGTGCCACAAGATTCATCACCCCATTTGACGAAATCGCCGTTCACGATGGTCTGTTGGTCGTAGCCATACAAGGTAGCGAAACCGTTGATATTGTACATGAAGTACATGCCATAAAGAGCCAAATGCAACTCGCCTTCGTCAAAGGTGAGGTCGGAGACATAGCCAGCCGAGGCATCGTAGGCGAAACGTCCATCAGTGGTAGCAATGGCATCCATAATGTCTTTCAGAATGACGCTCTCGCCGTCAAAGCGATAGCCCCAAGCCAAAGCCTTGTTGGGATTGTTCCAATTGACGCAGAACACCATTTCATTTTGGCCTTCGCCAATCCAATAAAGAATGTCGGCGGGCTCAATCATGGCTTCATCGGCCAGCGGATACACGGCAGCGACCTCCTTTTCCCAGACATAAATCCAGTTTTCAGGGTCAATCATGGTACCACAATAGGTGTCGCCCCATTTCACATAGTCGCCATTGACCAAAGTCTGGACATCAAAGGTGTTCCACGACGATTCGCCATTGACCAGATACGAGACCCACATGGGCTCCGTAAGGCTCAAATCAAGAACGCCGTCATTGAAAAAGATGTCATTGAGCCAACTGCCATTAGGGCTGTCATAGCTGAAACGGTAATCGACAGCAGCGATTCCGTCCATGACGTCTTTAATTGTAACGCTTTCACCGCCAAAGCGATAGCCCCAAGCCAAGGCCGTGTCAGGCTCAGCCCAGTTGACGATGAAGACCACTTCATTTTCACCCTCGCCAATCCAATAGCGAATGTCGGCAGGGTCAATAGTAGCATCCTGTTGCGCAAACAGGTTGGTCGTAAACAGACCAAACACTCCCAGAAGGAGCAAAAGGGTAAATTTTTTGAATTGCATAATACCTTAAGTTTTAAAGGTTTGATAATTAGTTAATTAAAATCTTACTTCAAAACTTCAAGGATAAGGTCGGTACACCTTTTATATATAAGGGAAAACCAGCTCTTGTCCCGAAAGCTTCGTTTCAGCGACAGGCGGCAGGTCTTCTGACTTACTCCCTTAAACTGGCCGCCTTCCCGAAAAATATTGGTTTTCAGTGGCATAGTGGCCAGATTGAAGAGCTTACAGCAGCGGGAACTGTCCGGGATTCTCACCCGATTCCCTATTGAGCCTCACGGCACCGCTTATCGGCTGCAAAGATACGGCAATTTCTGATTCCATCATACACGATTAGCGAAAAAAATGCTACTTTTGCACTTTGAATTGAGAATAACCGTTATTACAAAAACCTCTCACAATGAAAAAAGCAATCGCAATATTAACTATATTCTTTTTCGCCCTCAATTTCGCGCAAGCGCAAGATGTCTACTTTGCCGGCAACGGCAGCGGTACGGGCAAGATTTGGAAAAACAACACCTTGATTCACAGCATTTCAGACACGGTTCTCGTCAATCTGTCCGCTATGCATATCGTTTCCGACAGCAGTATTCTCACCGCTGGTTACAGCCATGACACGACTTATGACCATGTGCAAGGCCGCATTTGGCTGAACGACAGCCTTGTGTTCGATGCAGGGGAAAGCACAGCCATTAACAGACTGATTATCAACGGAAACAACTGGACGGCGGCAGGTATTGGTGAAAACGAATGGGAAAATGTGGTGGGCCTTGTGTGGCAAAACGGCGAAGTGTTGTATGCCTACAGCGACAGCATCCACAACAACCAAATCAACGCCTTGGCCATCGACACGCTCACGGGCGACTTCTATTCGGGCGGCATTTGCGCCGAGCTGGAATCGAGGGCTGCGATATGGAAAAACGACACCCTTCTTTGGATTGAAGACTCTGTATCAGCCATCTACGGCATCGCCTTCAACGGAATCGACCTCTTTGCGGCAGGAAACATCTATGTGGAGGGACTACCCATAGCCACCTTTTGGCAAAACGACTCCATTATTTTCCAACTCAGCGACGTTGCCATTGAGTCGGGTTTTGAGGCCATCACCTTATTTGACAATAGCGTCTATTTGGCGGGCTATGTGGACGATTCCATATACGTTTGGCGCGACGGCGAAGTGCTGTATGCCCATCCCCGAACGGATTATACTGAAATCAAGGATTTGGTTGTCAACGAGTTTGGCGTCTATTATGCAGGGCAAACTGACAGTGTCGGCACGGTGTGGAAAGACGGTGAAATCCTCTATCAGCCAGAAGATTGCGACTTCGTCAATGCGCTTTGTGTGCTGCCCACTCCCCCCCCACCCACTTTCACTCTCACCGTGGAGGCCGACAGCACGGGTTGGGGCACGGTCAGCGGAGGTGGTATTTATTACCTCGGCGACACGGCAACGATTGTGGCATCGCCCAATATCGGCTGCGAGTTCCTGTATTGGAACGACAGCATCACCGACAACCCGCGCGACGTCGTGGTCCTGCAAGATAGCACGTTCATCGCCTATTTCGGCCAATTAGAATACCGTATTGAAACCGTGGTCACACCGGCAGGCACCGGTAACGTGACAGGCGGCGGGACATACCATTACGGCGACACCATCGAACTTGTGGCCACAGCCAACATCGGCTTTGAGTTCACCGACTGGACCGACGGCAACACCGACAACCCGCGCACCGTTGTCGTCACCGGCAATGCCACCTACATCGCCCATTTCGACATCCAGAAATGCAACATCACAACTGAAGTGATGCCGGAAGGTGCCGGAACCGTCGACGGACAAGGCGTTTACAATTATGGCAGTACCATCCGTTTGATTGCCCACAGCAATCCAGGTTACACCTTTGCCCAATGGGGCGACGGTGCCATCGAGAACCCACGCACCATCCTCGTGGAAGGCGACGCCCACTACATCGCCGAGTTTGACGCCATAGAATACGAAATCACCACCTTGTGGAACCCCGAGGAAGGCGGCACGGTCAGCGGCGGCGGCATCTACCATTACGGCGACACGGCCGTCCTGACGGCCACGCCCAACCCCGATTTCATCTTCCTGTGCTGGAGCGACGGCAACGCCTCCAACCCACGCAGCTTCATCGTCAACCGAAATGCCGAATTCACCGCCTTGTTCTACGCAAACGGCCCACAAACCTTCAACGTCACGGTGATGGCCAACGACACGCTTTTGGGCACCGTTGAAGGGAGTGGCACCTATCCTGAAGGCGCCCTCGTACCCATCAGCGCGACGCCCTACGACAACGCCTATTTCAAGCAATGGAACGACGGCGTCATCAACAATCCGCGCTTCATTGAGATTACGCAAGACACCACTTTCACGGCATGGTTCGTGGAGAAGGAGGTTTTTTACACCATCACTGTCCTGTCGGACAACCCGCTAATGGGCTCGACATACGGCAGCGGCGAGTATAAGGCCAACTCCATCATCAACATAGGAGCCACGCCCTCTTTGGGCTTCCAATTTGACGCATGGCAAGACGGCAATACCGACAATCCTCGTTCCATTGAAGTTGTCGCTGATACCACCTATACTGCCTTGTTCTCCATAAAGCCGATTCAAACCTACACCATTACCGTGTATTTCGATGAAAGCCAAGGCTTTGTTATGGGAGCTGGCACCTATGAGGAAGGCAGCACCGCGACCTTGGCTGCCATCCCCGCCGATGATTACGAGTTCATAAAATGGAGTGACAACAACACCGAAAACCCAAGGAAAATTGTTGTCAACCAAGACATAGTCCTGGCGGCGTTTTTCAACACCAATGATGTGAACGAAAACGGGATTGCCTTCTCACACCCCTACCCCAACCCTGCTGATGACTTCATCCGCATCGACGGGCTGGAAGAGGGCAGCGAAGTCAGCATCTTCAACACCCAAGGTGTCTTGGTCAAAACGCTGACCCTCAGCGGCGATGCCAACATTCCCATCGATGATTTGGCGACAGGGCTTTACCTCCTCCGCATGGGCCGACAGAGTTTCAAGTTCATGAAACGCTGATGCAAAAACAATGAAAGGCGACTCCGAAAACGAAGCCGCCTTTCTTTTTTTTCAATAACTACTAAATCATTCTCTATTTGCCCAGAACTCCTTGAAATCCGCGTAGTTCTTTTCCAGCAGTTCAGGAGTATTCAAGCCGTAGGGGCATTTCTCGCTGCAGGCATTGCAATGCTTGCACTTCTCGATCAGCCGCATCTTCTGCTCCCATTCCTCGGTGAGATACACGCTCAGCGGGGCACGGCGCAACAAGAGGCTCATGCGGGCGCAATCGTTGATTTGAATACCCACCGGGCAGGGCATACAATAGCCACAACCCCGGCAGAAATCCTTACCCAACTCGTTACGTTCCTTCTCAATCTTCCGCCACGACATCGAAGTCAGCTCAGGCTCACGCTCCTGATAGGAGATGAACTCGTCCAGCTCGCTCTCACGCTGAATGCCCCAGATGGGCAAAGCATGGTCAAACTGGTTCAAGAAAGCGTAGGACAAAGCCGAGTCGGTAATCAGGCCGCCCGCCATGGCCTTCATGCAGATGAAGCCCATGTTGTGCTTATGGCAGGCCTCCACAATCTTTTGGTCTTCCTCCGACGAGAGGTAGGAGAATGGGTATTGCAGCGTGTCGTAGCAGTCGCGCTCAATGGCCTCCAAAGCCACCGACTGGCGGTGGTTGCTAATGCCGATGAAACGGATCTTGCCCTGACGTTTGGCCACCTTCATGGCGTCGTAGAGGCCTTCCTTGTCGCCCGGACGCGGACATGTCTCAGGATTGTGGAACTGATACAGGTCAAGATAGTCTGTCTTCAGGTTCCTCAAGCTCGCATGAAGCTCTTTCCAAAACTCCTCCACCGAAGTCGCAGCCGTTTTCGAAGCCAATATCACCTTGTTCCTTCTGTCGCCAAAAGCTGCACCCAACTTGCTCTCGCTGTCGGTATAAAAACGGGCCGTATCATAAAACTCTATGCCGTGGTCCAAGGCTTTCTGCAACAAATAGACCGCTTCCTTCTCGCTGATACGCTGGATAGGCAAGGCTCCAAAGCCGTTTTTATTAACCTTCAGATTGGTTTTACCTAATGTGATGATTTTCATGGCTGATAACTTTAACGAGACAAAAATACAAAAAGATTTGATTCAACCCGCATTCTCCATAAAAAATTTTTTATGGCATGGCTTCGCAACAATAGGTTGAAAAAGACTATCTTTGCAAAAAGTTCACAAAAATGCGCATTCTCATCATCAACGGCCCCAACCTCAACTTGCTCGGCAAGCGCGAGCCCGAAATCTACGGCAACATCTCCTTCGAGGAATATTTCAACCGACTGTGCCAGCGTTTCCCAGAACACCAACTCTCTCATTACCAGTCAAATCACGAAGGATGCCTCATCGACAAGCTGCAAGAGGCCGATGGCGCTTTCGATGCCGTGGTGATGAATCCGGGAGCCTATGCCCACACTTCCATTGCCTTGGCCGACTGCATCCGCGCCATCAACATCCCCGTGGTGGAAGTGCACATCTCCGACATTAGCCAACGCGAGCCCTACCGCCGACATTCTTACACCGCCGAGGCCTGCCAAGCCTGTTTCTCCGGTTTTGGAATGGAAAGCTACGACAAGGCCATCGCCTCGCTATGCTGAAAAATCCTTCGATTTCAGTTCGCTGAACTTCTTCTTGCCCAAAAGAATGCTTTGGACGACAATGTTTTTCCAATAAACACAACTCACCTTGTGACGTACCGACTGTTTCCGCTTCTCGCGCAAAGGCTTCAAACGCCGATAGAAATCCCAATGCGCCTTGAAGACCATGCGGGAGTCTTTATGGCAGCCCTCAACGAGGAATTTCAATGCCGCCACCCAATCCAAGAAGATACGGTAAAGGATGATACGCTTCACGTGACCGTCAGGCAGGTTCTTCACCAAAACGGAAAGGTTGTTCCGGAAGTTCAAATAAGTCTTTCGCGGCGAGTTCTTGGGCAACGTTCCGCCACCGATATGATACACAACCGATTGCGGGCAGCAAAACACCTTGTAGCCGGCATTCTTCAGCCGCCAGCACAGGTCGATTTCCTCCATGTGGGCGAAAAAGCTGTCATCGAGGCCACCAATTTGGTGGTAGAGGTCGGCACGGACAAACATGCATGCACCCGTAGACCAAAACACCTCCATAGGCGTGTCGTACTGGCCCATGTCCTTTTCCAAATGCTGAAACATGCGCCCGCGACAGAAAGGATAACCGTACTTGTCGATGAAGCCACCACAAGCCCCCGCATACTCAAAATCCTCCCGATGGTAATACGACAGAATCTTGGGCTGGCAGGCCGCAATTTGTGGGTCGGAATCCATCAACTTAATGACGGGTTCAATCCAGCCTGGAGTCACCTCGATATCGGAATTGAGCAACACATAATATTGAGCCTCAACCTGTTGCAAAGCAAGATTGTAACCCGTCGAGAAACCGTAGTTGCTCCCATTCTCAATCACACGGATATCTGGGAAGCAGTCGTGCATCAAATCCAAGGAGTTATCTGTCGAGGCGTTGTCGGCCACGACAATCTCCACCTCCTTTGGATTGCAGTTGGCCATCACAGTAGGCAAGAACTTTTCAAGAAAGCGTTCCCCATTGTAATTCAATATGACGACAGCAACTTTTTTCATTCAACTTCTTGGTTTCTAACGTGTTTCCATCTTCTGTGCGACCACAGCCAATTGTCAGGTTGTTCTTGGATGAAACGTTCGATATGGCGCGCGTATTGTTCCATGATGTAGCCCTTCTCCGTCTCTTTCGGCGTCTCAGTGATAGGTTGGAAAGTCAGTTCATAATAGCCTCTCCGCACCCGTTTCATGGCCACGAAAACGACCGCATAGTCAAGGTATTTCGCCATGCGTTCCAGGCCTGTAAACCAGCATGTGTCTTGATGAAGGAACTCCGTCCAATAGTCTGTTTTAAGGCCCTGCGGCGACTGGTCGGCCAGAATCATCACTTGGTCGAGCTGTCCCGTTCGCTGAGCCAAGGCGCGCAAGGCCGAATTGGACTCTATCATCTCCACGGGAAGGCTGGTGCGTAATTCATAAATGAAACGCTCAAAAACGGGGCTCTTCACCTTTTTATATAGGGCCATTGGATGGTGCGCCGAGAAGGTCTGCATCAGCTTGCCGAACCACTCCCAGTTGCCCGAATGCGGGAAGGCGAGAAACAGGCTTTTTTTCTTCGCATAAAGCTCGCTCACCACCTCAGGGTTGTTGACGGCGATATGCCGTTTGGCATCGTCAACCGTCATGCGACTGAGTTTGAACATCTCCACCACCTGGTCGCAAAGATTGTGGTAGAAGCGTTTCTCTATCGTCTTGATTTCGGCATGACTCTTTTCGGGAAACGAACGCAACAGATTCTCCCTGACGACTTTACGGCGGTAATGCGCCACGTGGTACACCATGAAGAAATAGAAATCGGAGCGCAGGTACAACAGCCAAAATGGGCTTATCGACAAACAATAAGCCCAAAACTTCACAAGTGCCAATCCGATTCGCTCCATTGCTTATCTTGGATTGTCGTACAGGTCGCCGGCATGCGAGCCCCACATCCGCTCATACTCGGTTTGGTCGACGCCTTGGTCGTAACCAACGCCATAAACGCGGGAATGGACCTCCAACTGCCAACGTGGATTGTTGATTTCGCCAATCACATCAGAATGAATCAGATGGTAGTCGTTGGTCGATTCGTCCTTAGACATGAACACGAAGCGCTTGTTGTGTTGGTTGGCCACCACATAATAATGCCAAATGGTATAAGGATAGGCATTCGGCTCATTGGGGCGTTCCACGATTTGATCGGGCTGACCGTATTTGAGGAACACATAGCCACGGTCGCTGCGATACCCTGGATATGCAGTGGTTCCGAACGACATGTTGACACGCTTGACAGCGGCGAGATAGTCCGCCCAGGCCTGCTCAGGTGTCAGCGGGGAACGTGTGCTCCAGAAATTGAACATGAACTGCTGCATCAGCTTCATGTCATTGGATTTCAGCATCCCAGAGCAATAGTTTCTTTCCGCTTCGGAGCAAATCGGGTCAAGATACTCGATGAACCTACGCAAGGTGTCGATGTTGTCCATTTTGCTCACGAAAGTGTTTTCGATGCTCACCCCAGTAAGGTCATCCATATCGTAGCTCACGCCCGGATTGCTGCGCTGGAAGAAGGCGCTTTGGCTGCAAATCAGGTTGTTGCTGCGGTCGCGCATCTCCACCACGAGGTAGTAGTTACCGGAAGGCAAGCCCTTGATATCTATGGTGTTGAGCAGAATATTCACCTTGCCTACATCGAAGCGCTGGTTGAAAACGAATTCGCGCATGACTGAGGAAGACTCGCTGGATTCAATATAATAGCTGACGAGGAACTTGCCCGAATCATACAACTGGTCGCTGTTGTAGAGTTCGGTGTAGAACTTCAGCTTGGCGTCGGCGGCACCATAGAATGGATACACCCTCGGCAAGAAGTCCATGCCGCTCTTGGTGCACGACTTGGTCTCGGTAGCCTTGGTATAAGAATCGAACAGCAGAATGTCGGAGATGGCCGGCGTATTGTCGTGGAAATCCACCGTGACTGTCATCACGTCGCGCGAGGGAATCTGGTTCGTGGCGTTCAAGTCTATCACGCTGATTTCCATCGTGTATTCGCCGTTGGGCAGCATGAAACGCTGCTGGTCGATGAAGGCACCATCGAGCTTTGAGGTGTCGGTCACCACGGGGCTGTCCAAGGCGATTTTGGAGAAGTCGCTCACCTTGCCGTCTTTCGTGAAGATAGTCGTGATTTCCACGGTGGCCTTGAACTGGCCGGGTTCGAACTCCTTGTAGACCGCCGAACGGCAGTCGATGGCGAGGGCGTTTTCCACGTATGGCGTGAGGCCCGGTGCGTTATAAACCGTAGTGGAGAGATAAGGCTTCAGCATTCTCACCTGAGCCATTCCGGCGGTGGCGAAAAGCATAATTGTCAGAATTGCAAATACTTTCTTCATCATGATTTCAAATTTTGCTACAAAAATAGACATTCCGCTCGTAACGGAGGCCAAAAAAATGAAAAAAAAATTGCAGCGGATTGTCAAGACCGAACGGAAAAAGTCGTACTTTTGCCGCGGAGATATGGCTGAGTGGTCGATAGCGGCGGTCTTGAAAACCGTTAAGCCGAAAGGCTTCGGGGGTTCGAATCCCTCTGTCTCCGCAAGGTTTTAGGAGAGATGCCGGAGTGGTCGATCGGGGCGGTCTCGAAAACCGTTGAACGCATTGCGTTCCAAGGGTTCGAATCCCTTTCTCTCCGCTGAATAACCGATATAACAAGTTGAATTTCAATAAGTTGTATCGGTTATTTGTTTGGCGTTTACCCAATAGTTTACCCAATTTCCAAGGTATCACCAACGGAAAACCTCAGGGTTATCTTTCACAAACGAACTGAGTTTTTCCTTGTCAAACCTCCACCCTCTCCCCATCCTATACGCAATTTTTGCCTCTTGAAGAACCTTTGAATTGAGTATTTCCTGAGCCTTAGTTTTCCCACATCCAAGAGCCACAGCCAACCCATCAACACCTTTTATTATGGCATCTTCTGTTTCGGCATCTCTCGTTTCGGCATTCTGCTGATTGTCTGTCGTTGTTTCCTGCTCATCCGCTTTCTGAGGTTGAGCATTAGTAAAATACGAGCCAAATCTATCTAAGTAATACCACTGAAGCTCGATGCACTTCATCATAAACTCCAAATAATCAGTTTCTTGCTTCAAACTATCCGATTTGCTCTGCTTTTCTTCATCCCTCCTACCTTGAATTTCTTCCCTTGACTCGCTTAAACCGTCAACTGGTATATAGTTCCCTAAATTTATTTGAATCACACATAAGCAATTTTTTGTACTTTTGCGCGCTTTTTTCGCGTACGTATACTCGTTAATGATGAATATATACAGAATATAACACAATGAAAATGAAATACATATCCATTCTAAAACACAACCTCATGCGGGCGTCAATGACGCTCGCACTCATGATGACCTGCGCAATGGCGTGGGCAGACAACGACCCGGTCAGTTACATCGATGCCGACGGCACGACACAGACTTGCACCGACTACACTGTGCTCACGGGCAACGAGAGCAGCATCGGCACCAGCGGCCAGACCAAATGGTACGTCGTGAACAGCGACATCAGCTACAGCAGTTCGTTTGTGTGTTATGGCAACGTGAACATTATCCTCGCCGACGACAAGACTATGACCGTCAACGGCAACACCATTAATATTAATGCATTTGACCTGACCATTTACGGACAAAGTGGACAAAGCGGCAGCCTCAACGTCCCCAATCCCCCTTCCAACGCTAGTGGTGCCATCTACTGTAACAAAGGCAGTTTCATCATCAATGGCGGCACCGTCAATGCCCTCGGTGAACAAAATGCCATCTTCTGTGACTATGGCAATTTCATCATCAACCGCGGCACCGTCAATGCAACTGGCAACTCCACGTCGAGCATTGGTATCCGTGCCAAATATGTAACCATCAACGGCGGCAATGTCACGACCAACGCCATATATGGCATCAAAATAGATTATTCTGGGGGCAACATCACCGTCAACAGCGGCAATGTCACGGCCAACGGTACATGGGGTATCTATACAATAGACAGCGACATCACCATCAACGGCGGCAATGTCACGGCCAATGGTAGTACATGGGGTATCTATGCAAACTACAGCGACATCACCCTCGGTTGGAGTAACGCCAGCGACCGCATCTATGCCAGCCAATATTTTGTGAGCGACGGCCACACCATCAATATCGCTGAAGGCAAGTATTTCAAAGATGACAACGGTAACTGCTATTTTGGTACCGTCGGAGCTAACGACATTGACAACAAGACCCTGCAGCCCGCCTCACAGACCGAATACATCCAATACCGCCTTGGCACAGGCAACGACGGCTCCGCCCAACACCCCTACACCATCAGCGATGCCAATGACTGGAACGCCTTCTGCCTCGCCCTCTATGACAACGACAATTGGAACCGCTTCAGCGGCAAGATTGTGAAGTTGGATGCCAACATCAGCGTGACCCGCATGGCGGGCAGCGACTCTCACGACTTCTGCGGCACCTTCGATGGCGGAGGCCACACAATCACCCTCAACGGCAACATCGAAAATGGCTGCTACACCCTCTTCCGCAACGTCAGCACCGCCAAGGCCAACCCCGACGACGCGGAGGACACCCCCGCCGCCATCCGCAACCTGCACGTCACGGGCACCATCACCACCGCCAGCAAGTATGCCGCCGGACTCATCTCCGGCAAGTGGGGCAACGTTACCATCGAGAACTGCCGCAGTAGCGTCGTCATCAGTAGCAGCGTCTCGGGCGATGGCACCCACGGCGGACTCGTGGCAGTAAACAATAACTTCTCGCTCGACATCATCGGCTGCGTCTTCGACGGCAAGCTGCTCACCACCAAAGGCACCACCAATTGCGGCGGCTTTGTAGGCTGGAACGACGGCACCCTCAACATCAGCAACAGCATCTATGCCCCCGCCAATGCCGCGTCGGGTGAGACTTGGGTCAGTAACGACGGCAGCGCCACCTTCAGCCGCAACGGCGGCACCTTCACCAATTGCTACTACACCACCGACTTCAACAACGGCAACGACTACACTGGGCAAGGCAAGCGGGCCCACAGCATCACGGCGGGCGAAAACGTCACCGTGAAGAATGCAGGCACCCCCACTACCTACGACGTGAGCGGCATCACCAGCTATGGCACGGGCATCCTCTACGACAACGTTCTTTATGCGGGCAACGGCGACGCGGTGAGCCTCACGCTCGGCAACACCCTGCCCGCGACCTACAATTTCTTCGGCTACATCGTCGACCACGGCAACCTCAGCGGCAACGACACCGAAGGCTACACCCTCGACATGCCTGATGAGGATGTCATTATCACTGCGGATTTCTGCGCCGATATAACCAATCTCCACATCGTTGGCGAAATAGGTAATCACAGCGTCACCGTGGGTTGGGATAACGGAGCGGGCGACATGTTTGAATACGCTATGGTAGCTGGCCACAATATCGATTTAACGACGGTGACCTACGAAGGCACAACAACTGCCTCCGAGAATACATGGAACAACTTGAATTTCGACAGCGACTATACCGTTGTTCTCCGCAGGCAGTGTAGCACCGACCACTATAGCCAAGCCTTTGCCTTGGAAATCCACACCGATGTGGCTTGCCCGGCGCCATACAAACTGGCCGCCACCAACAGCACCGCCACCACGGCCACGCTGAACTGGAGCGGCGTGCAGGACAGTTACAATGTGCGTTACAGCCCCTGTTTCCTTGCAGAAGGTTTTGAAAGTGGCATCATGCCTGATGACTGGACAAGAACCGATACATCTTGGAAGATTACTTCCGGTACAGGTATAGGCGTTACTGGCTGGAATGGTGCCGCAACTGGCAACTATAATGCAGGATGCTATATCGAGAAACATGACGTTTCAGACACACTCATCACTCCCGTCATGGACTTGAGCAACATTACTTCGGCAACATTATATTTCAATTTCTGGAATACGGATTGGGATGGAGACATCAACACCTTGAATGTATATTACAGGGTGGATGGAGGGAAATGGCTTTTGCTTTACACCTATAACCAAGCCACTGAAGGCTGGATTCCTGTCACCATCGACCTTGAAGGCTTGGCAGCCAACTATCAGCTAGGCTTCGAATGTATTAGTCATTGGAGCCATGGCATGGGTATCGACGATGTTATGGTTATAAGCGCATGGATGACCAAAAACAATGTCAATCCGTTCACCCTCACCGGCCTCACGCCCGAAACGTTCTATCAATGGCAGGTGCAGGGCAACAGCACCGAATGTGACGATGATGAAGTCACCGACTGGAGCGAGACGGGCAGTTTCACCACGCTGGCAGGCACGGACTACATCAAGGAAATCACCGCTTACGGTTCGGATAAAACAGGCTGGTACCTCATTGCCTCGCCAGTTGGCGATGTTAGTGCCACAGACGTGATCAACCTTGCTGATGCCGATGACAATGTTGGATTCGACCTCTACCGTTTCAACCAAGCCGCCGAATCGGAATGGGAGAACTGGAAAAGCCATGGAAACAACGATGACCACTACCATTTCAGCCTTGAATCGGGCCGAGGCTACCTCTATGCCAACGCTGCCGATGTCACCCTCGTCTTCGCGGGCACGCCTTACAGCGGCAACGGCGAGGTGGCCTTAGACTATGCCGAGAACACCCAGTTTGCCGGCTGGAACCTCGTGGGCAACCCGTTCACGGTTGAAGCAACGTTAAGCCAACCCTACTACAGAATGAACGAGCAAGGCAGCGCATTGAAGACCGAAACTGAAAGCACGTCAGTTGCTGCCATGGAAGGCGTGTTCGTAAAGGCCGATGAGGATGGCCAATCGGTCACTTTCACGGCTCAAACGCGCGGTGACGAAAAGAGTGCGGTGGCGGCGCTTAATATCAAGGTCGGCCCTTCGACAGGCTCAGGGACCTCTATTCTTGACAACGCCATCGTGCGCTTCGACGGCGGACAGACGCTCAAGAAGTTCTGCTTACGCCAAGGTAGCACGAAACTTTATATCCCGCAGGGCGGCAAGGACTACGCCATCGCCACGAGCAACGGCCAAGGCGAAATGCCGCTCAACTTCCGCGCCAAGGAAAACGGCACCTACACGATTACAGTCACTACAGACAATGTGGAAATGTCGTATTTGCACCTCATCGATAACATGACTGGTGCGGATGTGGATTTGCTGGCCCCATCGGTTCCTGAGCCTGTCGAAGGACCGAATGCATTAGGGACTGGCCCTTCGACAAGCTCAGGGACCAGTTACACCTTCGAGGCCAGGACGACGGACTATGAGAGCCGCTTCAAGTTGGTGTTTGTAGCCAACGGAGAGGACGGCCCTTCCACGGGCTCAGCGGCCTTTGCTTTCGTCAGCGACGGGAACATCATCATCACCAACGCCAGCGCGGATGCCGTACTGCAGATGGTGGATATGATGGGACGCGTGGTCTATTCTGGAGTCGCAATGAATTGCGTCTCTACAGGCGAGATGACATCGGGCGTGTACGTATTGCTCCTGATTGACGGAAAGGATGTGAAAACACAAAAAATCGTCATTCAATGACCCTGTAGGGGCGGACCCGCGTGTCCGCCCTCACAAAACGGGCGACAACCCATAAACGGATGGGCGATAATCCATAAAACGGGCGGACACGTGGGTCCGCCCCTACGAACGGAATAATATTGACAAACAAATAACACATAAAATAATGAAAAAGATAATAACAACAATCGCAATCCTTCTCGGATTGACCCTTTGTGTCATGGCGCAAAACGGCGGCGGCCTGTTCCAGCGAGGCACCATGCCTGACGAGGCCTATTATGAAGACTACAACACCCGCGATGGCGGCCTAATCCTGCCCGGCGGACACGGCCTACCCGACGATGCCGATGCACCTTTGGGCGGCGGCGCACTGCTGCTCATCGGCTTCGGTGCAGCATACGCAATGAAGAAGAGAAGAGAGAAGTAAGAAGACGGAATCTGTTTTGAAAAGGCGGGTCTATTGTTATGTTATAATAGACAAAAATGGTTGGTAGGTTATAATGTAAATCACTGACAATAAAGCGCATAAAAGTGATTAATGGCAGTTAGATGAAAGCGTTTTCATCTAACTGCTTTTTTTATGCCAAAAAATAGAAGAGAAAGATGCCCCCAATGCGGCTTTTTGGATGTCATCATGGCCAGCAGATGAAGTATCTAGTTTTTCATACAAAAAGCGAGGCCGACGACCGTCAGCCTCGCTCATCACAAGATATGAAAAAGAAATTTACTTTCCGTTGCTATCAATCCCCGAGGCGCGTCACACTGCCACGACCCGCCTTGTCGCCTTCCACGACGGGGTTGCCGTAGTAGCTGATGTCGCCTGAGCCGATGATGCTGTACTTGAGCTTGCCGTTGACCCGCGCCTTAATATCGCCCGAACCGGCGATGTCGGTATCAAGGTTCTCTATGCCGCAGGTCAGGACGATGTCGCCCGAACCAGCTATGCTGGCAGTGGCTTCGCGCACCGTGCCGGAAGCCACTTTCAAGTCGCCGGAACCTGCTATGGTAACATCCAATTTATTGGCAACCAGTTCAATACAAGCGATGTCGCCAGATCCAGCCACGCTCATCTCAAACGTTTCCATGGCGACCTTTTCCTTGAAGTAAATGTCGCCAGAACCGGCCACACTGACCTCCATGTTCTCCCCTTCCAACGGGCTGAGCACATTAAATGTACCGCTACCCGCAAGGTTGATTTCCTTCAAGCTCGGTGCCGTCACCTCGATGACAAACTCCGTGGCTTTCAGACCAGTGTTGTTGTATTTCTGTTGTTTGCACAACTGCAGTTCATTGTTTTCCACCTTGATATCAAGGTATTCAAAGAGGTTTTCGTCCATGCGGATAGCACAGGAGTAATCATTTGAAACCGTGAAGTTTACCGTTGCAGGAAGCGCAAGGATGAGGTCGTCAAACTCTGTCACGTCGTAAGTTTTCGTCACGACATTGCCGTTGCCTTCAATGGTTTTGCTGTATGCTTCAAAGTCGCAAGAACTGAGCATCATGCCCACAAGGGCGATTGTGATGATTAAAATGTGTCTTTTCATTGTGTTAGATTTTTAGATTGATTTTATTTTAACTACAAATTATACGAATGTAACGAATTGTTTTTGAGAATCTTGGACGCAAGCGTCCGAATGGTCACGAATTGTTCTGCATCAGCATTCGTATAAATCCGCAGCCTTGGCTGCCAAATTCTTTCGGAACATTCGTATAATTCGTGTAATTCGTAGTTCATTTCTCTGATTTATCTTTATTGTAATACGGATTTATGCCGAAAAAGTTACAATTCATACGAGTTTTTTATTTCGTCAAGGCCGATGCCCAGAAGCTTCATCTTCTTGACCACCTCAGGCAACTCCTTGGTAATGAATTCCTCACGCATTTGCTTGAGGACGATGTCCTTGGCTTCGGCGGAGATGAAATAGCCGATGCCACGCTTGTTGTAGATGATGCCCGCCGCCGTCATGTTTTCGTAGGAGCGCATGATAGTGTTGGGGTTCACCCCGAGTTGGATGCCGTAGTCGCGCACCGAGAGGATACGGTCGTCGGCCTTCAGTTCGCCGCGCAGGATTTGCTCATACAGTTGCGAACAAATCTGCAAGTATATGGGTTTGTGTGCGTTGAATTCCATGGTTTAGTATTTTTGTGTCTTGATTTTACGATAGGTGAAATAGAGCAACACGGCGGTGATGAGGATGACGAGAACCATGCCCACTATCGATCCACTATGGGCGATTTGAAGCATCTCCTCCTCAGAAACGCTATCCATGTTCTCAAACCACAGTTTTAGGCGGCTGCTGCTTGACATAAACGCAAGTCCAAATATGGTGGAAAGCACGTAGGAAATGCCAAGATAGCAAACGAAAGTCTTACCGGCTTTATGCTTCTTGAAGAGCATGTTACCGAGCATGAAAATGGCCGCCCATTGGATGATGCCCATGTAAAGTGAAGTGCGCATCACTCCTATGGGGAACACTTCGCCAAAAGAGAGTTCCATATCGCTAGATTGCACCACTCCTTCCGAATTGTCCATCATGTGAACAAAATCATTGATGGTATAGAGGTGTATCGGCTTCTCGAACCCACCAAAGGGGAAGAGCGACAGCAACGCATCAACCAAATAGCCGCCGAAGAAGACGACGACAGGCGTCAGGATGGCGCAGTAGATGAACATGCTGATGAACTTCTCCAACGAGGAGGCGGGCAGCATGGCAAAACCCACACCCTCACGCGATAGGTTGGCATTGCCATAAACCTTTGACGGCACCATCATCATGGCCAAAGCCGTCCAAGTGCAAAGCATACCAAAACGGAACCCTGGATCGGATGAGGTGCCAAACAACAGGTTGAAGATCCAGAAGATGGCGTTCAGGCAGCACCACACGATGAGTGAAGTGCCGTAGTTGCGGATGTACATCTTGCCGTCTTTCAGCAAGAGGTCTTTGAAACGGTTGAAACTAAATGTGTTATTCATGATTTTATCCTCCTATTAGCTAAAGATTTGTTTGATGGTTTCCTTGTTTTTCATGACAGTGTTGAACAGCACCTCGATGCTCACCTTGCTGTCCAAGCCTTCGGGATTGCGGGTGACGTTGACATAGCCGCCGGGGATCATCTCGCTGTAGAGCGCAGTGTCGTCCTTCTCGGTGCCGTAGTCGAAGTAAAGTTTGTCGGTGATTTCGCGGAACGAGGCCTTCAGCAGCACCTCATCGTGATCGAGGATGATGATGGGGTCGATGAGGTTTTCCACATCCTTCACCTGGTGGGTGGAGATGATGATGGTGCGGTCGTCATTGGCGTGCTTGGCAATCACCTGACGGAAGAGAGTCTTCGAGGGGATGTCGAGGCCGTTGGTGGGTTCGTCAAGGAGCAGATAGTCCGTATTGAGGGCCAAGGCAGTGGAAATGAGGCATTTCTTCTGCTGACCGAAGGACATTTCTGTGTACTTGCGGGTCGGGTCAACGTCCAACTCCTTGCAAAGTTGGAAGAAAAGACTTTCATCGTAGTTGGGATAGAACACGCCCAACTCGCGCACATTATTAATAGGTGTGCCTTCCGGGATGGCGAAATCCTCGGAGATGAAGTAAATCTTTTGTAAGGTTTCCGGCCAGCGGTTGAATGCGGCGATGTCGTCCACCTCGCAGATGCCTGCGGTAGGCTTTTGCAAGCCGCTGATGAGTTTCAGCAGGGAGGTCTTCCCCACTCCATTTTCGCCTAACAGTCCGTAGATGTTGCCTTTCTCGAAGCTGAGGCTGATGTTTCTGAAGACTGGTTGCACTTTGTAACCGAAGTCTAAATTCTTGATTTCAATCATGTTGCTGTATTTTGTGTTAGTGTGTTAGTCAAATAGAACACTGCAAAAGTACAACAATTTTCATTACTGTCAAGAAAAAAAATGCATTTTTTTATTTTTTTTATTGCTTCGCAAGAAATCTGACAAAAATCTAATATAAAATCCATTGAAAATCAAAGCAATAGATTTTAGAAGATTTTTTTGGATTTTTTCAAGATTTTTTGTCCTTCAGGACAATCCCAATTTGTTATAATGGCAAAGGAGAATGTCATTAGAATCGCCAGTATGCAGGTGCATTGCCCCGCCGAGGCAGTTCTTAAACACCTTGCAATCAGCGCATTGACCCGTTTTCATCCAAGTACGGTCACGGAAAGGCTGGAAACGGTTTTCCCAAACATCCAAAAAGTCATCCTTGTAAATATTGCCTTGCGCGAAGCGGCGGTCGATGTTGGGACAGGCGGAAATGGAGCCGTCAATCAGGATGGAGCCTACTGTGATGCCAGCGCGACAGAAATAGAACCAGTCGCGAACCTTGCGCTCGTAGGGACCGACATAGGCCTCACAACTGAACTTGCAGTCAATCCTTCCCTCCTTTCGAATCGCGACGATGAAGTCCATCAGCTGGCGGAATTGTTCATCGCTGAGTTGGAGGCTTTTGTCGGTGGCGGCTCGACCAATCGGGTCAATGGTGAACAAGCGCCACGCTTTTACTTTATGTTCAATCAGCAATCGTTTCATCGACTCTAACTCGCCAAAGTTCATCGGGCTGACGCAAGTCACGATGTCGTAGGTCGGGAGGCGTTTCTCGTTGGCAATCAAATCGATGGCACGAAGAGCATGGTCAAAACTGCCTTGGCGTTTGCGGAAGGCGTCGTGCGTGTCGCGCAGCCCATCAAGGCTGATGGTGATGCTGCACATTCCCGCGTCCATCAGTTTTTTGTGCATGGCCTCGTCGTAGGCATAGCCATTGCTGACGATGCCCCAAGGGAAGCCATGCTGCCGCAGTTGCCGCCCACAGTCGGCCAAGTCGGGGCGCACCAAAGGCTCGCCGCCCGTGATAACCACCAAAACCGAATTGCGCTTAAACTTGGTTTCCAAGGGTTTAATGGCGTTCAAGAAATCCTCGAAAGGCATGTCCTTGTAGCGCGACGAGGCCAAGCAGTCCGAGCCGCAGTGCTGACAATTGAGGTTGCAGCGTTGCGTACACTCCCAAAAGAGATAGTTCAACTCATGGAGTTGGGTTTCTTTCTTTCGGAAGTAGTTATGGAAGGTCTGGAGTATCATTCAGGAAGCTTTTCCAGATAGATTTTGTGGTTTGTGCCAGGACAAAGCGTGGTGTCCTTCGATTGATAGCCTTCTTTTGTCAAATACAAGTCGGTACACTCGTTATCCAACCATTCAAATTCACCAGCTGCCATAGTGCGAAGATGATAGTTCCCATGGCATTGAATGTCAACATCTTCAATTGGTTCATGAGTTTCCTTATCAAGAACACGACCCCAAATCCTCTTATCGTCTGGAACGCCATACTTCTTACAAGTCGCAAACATCATCGCCAAGATAGGAATGCTCGAGAGCATCGCCGCGCGGCGGAACCATTTGTAGAAAGAATGCCTTTTCATTGTAGTAAAACTCTATTAGTTAGTTATTAATTTGATTTTCAAGTCTGTAAGATCCGAATCCGAATAAACCAGCGTATCAAAAGGCTGGTAATTGGCTTCCTCATCCTCAACTTCAATGGTCAATTGGGAAATCCTATGGACATTTCCCCATTGACGCATCTCAAAGTATCCGTTTTCATCCGAGTCTCCAAAATCATGGCAGCCAGACCAACCATCGGCATGAAAAACGTGCAAATGGATGCCTTGCAAAGGTTGTCCATTGGCTTTGTCAGTCACATAGCCGCTAATATGGATTTCGACCATATCATCAATGTCTTTTGGCGTGCCATAGCAAGCCTGCATGATGAACATCACCGTCGTGAGTGCCGAAGCTTTCATCAGCCCCCTTAACCATTTGTAGATTTTCATAGCGTCAGTTGTGTGTGTTTGTTACCGCAAAAGTAACAAGAAAAACAAACGAAAAAAAGCTTTTCGAAGGCATTACAAACTTTTTTGGAATGTCATTGCTGATTATCAGCGTCTTACAAATCCAAATTACAAACTATTTTGAATTGCCAAAGTATCGTTGACGGGCAGTTCCACTTCCTCTTCACCAATGAGTTCGGTTTCATCGGACATCTCCGGTGGCACGTTCGGCGAACCGTAACAGGCCTGCATGATGAACATCACCGTGGTCAAGGCCGAGGCCTTCAAGAACCATCTAAAAATCTTATATGCTTTCATAACGCTATGATTTTTACTTCTTTATACTCAATAAAACGCCAAGGACGACACCGAGGAAGGCTGCAAACAGCACTTGAAGCGTAGGTGGCAGCAGGAAAGTGATGGTGTGGGCAGGATACCAAAACAACGGGATGGTCTTGGCAAAAACGAAGCCATATTGGATGTCCCAGTTAATCTTCTTCGACAGCGCTTCCCCGATTCTCAGCGGACTGCTGAAAAAACCTTTCAGCGTGCCACCCGTCTCAGCGATATGGATGTCGGTGATTTTGTGGAAGGTCATGAAAACCGGCGCAAACAGGGTGTTCATCAGCACGCTAACGCAGAGCGCAACGAAAAACTTGCCCCAACTAAGGCTGCCGGCAAACCAAGTCGCAGCTTTTACGTTAAGATGGAAACCACCATCAAGCAAAGTTACCGTTCCTGTCTTGAAGATGGTCATGGCGGAGGCGATGACCACGCCCAACACGCCCCAAACCAACATCTTAGGCATCAGTCCAAAACCTTTCTTGAGGTACACCCCCTCGCGGATACGCAAGGCCAACATCTCGCCGAAGGTGCCAAGGATGGCGAACTTGAAGAAACTCATCAGCAGGCCGTGGGCTTTGGTGGTCTCGTTGAACCAGGTCCACGCGCCCGGGATGAACGCAAAGCCGCACACCACGGCGGCCACAATGAATAAGGTAATCAGGTCAGTTTTTTTCATATCATTCTTCTTTTGCATTCGTTAACAATGTCTTAGGATATTGGTTTTCAAGGAAATCCGATAGCTCATAGTCGAAAGCCATGCTACGGTCCTGAAAGAAAACCGCCACAGAATCCATGTCTCTCTCCCAACGTGTCACGCTTCTGGGGAAGCCGAACCGCAACGATTGGCGCCAAATCTCGTCTTTCACTATATCGCGGTACTCGTCAAGGATGGGTTTCGTCGCCTCATAGCTGAAGGCCGTCTTGTGCAACTCGCGATAACGGATGAGAAGCTGCCGCCTAAAGCCCTTGCTTCCAAGAAAAAACACAATCATCTGACTGTCGTAATTCTTGCCGATGGCGTTCTCCATCGCCTTGAAACTCAAACTGGTGAAGCAGCCATCGCCATCAAAAAAGATGAATCGGAAGGACTCTCCCGTTTCCCTTTGCCACTGCATGACGTTGTTGTGGGGCCAGTCGAGATTGGCGGAAAAGGTCTCGAAAGCCAAGTAATCCTGCAAGTTGGACAAATCCATGCGCGTGAAGGCGTAAATCGAATCGTCGGGCTGGTTGATGTCGGCTTCTTTCGACCAATTCATAAAACGCCACCAGTCAAGCCAATCGCCGTGCTTTTGCTCTCTCCACCACTTTATCACGTTGATTTTCTCCTTGTTATAGTTGTAATGGTCGGCCACATAGAAATGATCGGGCGACTCCTCCAAGGTGTAGATACCCCAATACTCGCCGTTGATGAACACCACCGTCTCGCGCACGCCGAGGCAGTCAATGTTGAGGTCGGGATGGGCGGCCACGCGCTGCGACATGTAGTCTTGGCCTCCGGTTTGGTGCCAATTGCTGCATTGGAACGGATGCAGAACCAGCCGCTTGTAACCCTTTTCCCATTGCTGCCCGAAAAAGTCGTGCATAAAGCGTTTGTTGCTGTATTCCCTGCGCGCATATAGCTTCATGCCTTTCTGCTGGTACCACCGCGAAGCGCCGCCGTGGGTGCGCAAGCCGCAAATCTGGTTGACACCGCTGTTGTCGGGCTCGTAAAACTCAAAGTTCGCCTCACGTTCCCAGTCAATGCCCGTCTTGCAATAGTTGCCCCTCGCTGTCGAATCTTTGAGGTCATAGTTCACCCCTGGAACGAAAATCCCTGTCTCATAATCGAATAGCTCGACCGAATCGATGGCGATGGAAATCATCGGAAGGCCGTGCAAATCGCAGCCCAACGACTTTATTAAATAGCTGTTCGTCACCACCTCCCCCACTCTGTTTTCGTCCTCATCAAAAGTTGCGGCCCGAATCACGATGACTCGATCCACATCATAAGGCTTGAAAAATCGTGACGGGATGGTGTTGACTATAGTGTAAATATTTGATTTTGAATAGAGTGCCTCATCCAAAAAAAGAGGCTGCTGGTAAAGCGGCGCATCGGGCGTGGGCACGTCGCCGTTGAGGGTATAGCGGATGTGCAACGAGTCGGAACAACTGAGTATGAGGGCAAAACTTTGGTCATAAAACCCGCCTGACTTGGAAAAGACTACATCTTCCGCCCGAGCCCCAAAGAGGCCGAAAACGCAAAGAAGGAAAGCTATCCAAAGCCGAGTTACTATGCCATTGGGTTTCGTCATCTTCATCAAAAGAATCAGTTAATTCACTTAATCACAATACGTTGCGAAAGGGCTCCTACACGTATCAGGTACAAGCCCGAAGGCAGTTGCTCATCCATCACGAAGCGGTTTCCCCCTTCATTCATGATGATGTCGCGCGAGCTGACTTTCCGCCCCGTCATATCAAAGACCTCAATTTCAGCTTCGCCGTCTGCCATGCCTTCCAAGCTCACCATGAAACTGCCTTCTGTAGGATTAGGATAGCAGGCAAGCGTGCCCGCCGAAGCCGGATGCTCACCTACGCCCCATTCCCACTCCGGCTCATAATAGGTATAGCGCAACCGCAGAAACTCGTCGGCCTTTACCATGTCTTCCTCCCATTGTTGCTTGCTGTAAGGAAACAGAAAGCGCTCGGCCTGGCTTTCAATCTCACCTTCCACGGTTTCGCCATAGTAATCCAACTCCTGTTTCATACTCGAATAGCTGAGATGCGAGCCCCTAAGCTGCATATAGCGTTGATAAAAGGCCTCGCAAAAAGAAGTGTTTTTCATAAAAGCATTGAGAATCACACTGTTGCCACCCGCATGCGTAGCGTGGTACATGGCTTCATAATCGGGCCAAGTGAAGCATCCATCGCCATCATAAAAGATAAGGCGGAAAGGCTGTCCGATGGCTGGCTGCCACAGCATGACGTTGTTTTGGGGCCAGTCGAGGTTGGCACTGAAAGTCTCCAAAAGGATGTAATCAATGAAACTCGGCACATCGATATGCTCGTAGGCGTATGCCGAATCTTCGGGCTGGGTCAGGTCGGCGGTATACATCCAAGAATAGATTTCTCTCCATTCGGTGGGGTCGCCATACTGAGGCACGCCCCAGTATTTCAGTATGTTAACCTCATCAAGATTGACACCATAGTGGTCCTCGAGATAGCGCTCGTCAGGAGACTCCTCAAGGGTGTAGATGCCCCAGTATTCGCCGTTGATGAACACCACCGTCTCACGCACAGCGAGGCAGTCGATGTCCATATTGGCCGCAATGCGTTGGGCGAGGTAGTCTTGGCCTCCCGTCTGCAACCAGTTGCTGCATCGGAAAGGATGTAGGTTGAGATGCTTGAACTTGGCGTTATGCGTCGTCTCGAAAAAACGGTGCGTGAAGTGTTTTTTTCCGTATTCGTCCCGAGCGTAAATGCGCATACCCTTCTGCTGGAACCACCGCGACGCACCACCGTGAGTACGAAGGCCGCACTGTTGGTTAATACCGCGGTTATCAGGCTCGTAAAACTCCATATTGATGGGGCGTTCCCATTCCCGACCTCTTAAATTGTAATTGCCTGTCAGAAAAGAGTCAATCGGATTATAGCTCGCGCCTGGAACGAAAATACCAGTATCATAGTCGAACAGATTCAACGAATCGGTCACGATGGAGAGCACCGGTAGCCCATGCAAATCACAGCCTAATTCCTTGATACAGTAGGTATTGGTAACCACAGGACTGACACAATTCTCGTCCTCATCGAAAGCGGCTGCGCGGATGACGATGGCATGTTTTACATCGTCGACGGGATAGAAAATCGAAGGAATGCAGTTAACGATAGTATGGATGTGGGAAGGCGAAAACAGCGTCTCGTCCAAATGCAAAAGACTGTCATACAGCGCAGATTGAGCCGTCGGAGTGCTTCCATTGATTGTATAGCGGATGTGATTGCCCTGCGAGCAGCCTATGAACAGGTCGAAGCTGCTCTCATAGCACCCACCCTGACGGGAGAAAGTCATGAGGTCCATTTGCGCCCAAAGCGACAAGGGCAACAACAGCAGACCCAAAACGAAAAACCGCGCCATCTTCATCACTCATTCGGTCTCCTTCTCTTATCTTGCTCCTTGTTTTGCCAATAGCGCCCCAATAAACACAGCAGGCAGAGGCCACACAGGATGCCGCCAAGCACGAAGCCCGTCTGATCCTCACCTTTGACTTTATAAAGGTATATGCCGTAGCCGAAAATGGCCAAGTCCACGATGATGCTGAGGACATAGCCGATGGTGCGCGAGGTCTTGTCCGTCTTCTTCAGCAAGAGGTTGTCAAGCAGGAAGGTGACGACGACCAAGCCGGCATAAACCAGATAATAAGTGGCTTTTTCGGTAATCATAGTTTTCTTTTTGACACGGGACTTCGGGACGCGGGACACGGGACAATCCCTCGACAAGCTCAGGAAACCTTGTCTCGCGTCTCGTAGTCTCGCGTCTCGTGTCAATTATTTTTCAATACGAATACGTGCATCCACGGCAGTCACATAACGCGGGTTGCCGAGAAGCGGATTAAGGTCCATTTCGGCGATTTCGGGCGCGGCCTGAACCAAAGCACTCACGCGGACCACTTGCTCAGCATAAAGGTCGAGATTGACGCCCGCCTGGCCACGCACGCCTTCCAGAATCTTATAGCCCTTGAGGTTTTTGAGCTTTTCGAGCACCTCTTCCTTGCTGGTGGGCACCAGCACACTCTCCACGTCCTTTAGCACCTCGATAAAGATACCGCCCAAGCCGAAGAAGACCTGATGGCCGAACTTCGGGTCGCGCATGGCACCGATGTAGACCTCCGTACCGTCGAGCATGGGGTACATCTCCACGGCGTAAGTGTCCTTGATGGCCATGAGACGATCGAACTCCTTGCCTACCGTTTCGAGATCCTTCACGCCGAGGGTGACACCACCCACATCGCTCTTGTGCAGCGGACCGACGACCTTCATCACCAACGGCACGTCCTTCGAGCAGCCGACCTCTTTGGCGAAGGCCAAGGCATCCTCTTTCTTGCTCACTTCCACGCTCTTCTTGCGGCTGATGCCAGCGGCATCGAGTAGCTCGTTGTAGTCAGCCATCTCAATATAACCATCCTTGCAGCGGTCAATGGTTTTGCGGATGCGCACAACGTCGATTTCGGGTTGGTCAGCCGCCACAGCGCCTTCCTGAACATAGGCCAAAATTTCGGTCATGCCAATCATTGTGGCAGCATGAACACGATGGTTACCCCTCACGAGACGATAGCCTCCATCGATAGGGCTGACGGTAATCGGAGTGAGCATACCCCACTCGCGTATGGAATCTGCTACCTCGGCCACCTTGGCCTTGTCAAGCTCGTCGGTGGGAGGCAACACAATCTTGTCGATAGGTATATTCTCAATAATGCCCATCTTGGGTTTGGGCGTATTGTAAATCTTGCAGATGGCGTTGCCAAGCACGCATTCCTCGGGGAAGTTGATGTGGCCCTTGCCGATGAAATCCTCAATCTCTTCCTTCACGTTGATGATGGAAGGCAGCACGGGGAAGATGGGCTTCTTGCAGGTGCGCATCTTCTGGTCGAGCAGGTCATAGACCTCCTTGTTCGAGAAGAGTCCGGGCGAACCGAAGATGACGACCGAGAAATCGATGTCGGTGTAGTCGTTCTCCACCGTATCGAGGATATAACCCAGTTGTGCGGCTGTTCCAGTGGCGAGGAAGTCGATGGGGTTGCCTACCGAAGAGCCTGGGAAGAGTTTCTCCAGAAGGCCTTTGCTGGCAGGATGTTCCTTGAGCGAAGGCACTTCCATGCCCCCATTGGAGAGCACGTCAGTGAGCATCACGGCGGGGCCGCCTGCATGGGTCACCACGGCGCAGCGATTGCCTTTGATTTCGGGGTGCATGAAGACGCCGCAAACAGTGGTCAGCTCCTGACGGTTTTGGCAGCGCACAATACCCGCCTTGCGGAACAGGGCATCCACAGCGGCATCGTTGGTAGCCAAAGCACCCGTATGTGAAGAAGCAGCACGCGAGCCAGCGGCCGAGCCTCCACTCTTGATGGCCGCGATGTGGCATCCCTTGTCGATGAGACTGCGGCTATGTTTGAGCAACCTTTGCGGGTCGCCAATCTTTTCCATATAAAGCATGATGACGCGCGACGACTTCTCGGGGTCGAAGGTCTCGTCCAAGTGCTCCAGCACGTCTTCGATGCCCAGTTGGGCGCTGTTGCCCACTGCCCAAACGCTGTTGAATTTCAGGCCATTGCTAATGCCGTACTCCTTGATGAACACAGCGGTGGCACCTGAGCCGGTGATGAAATCTACGCCATGGGGATCGAGAGTCGGGATAGGTGCGTCGAAGGCACCGCAGTAGTTCGTGTTGAGGAAGCCCGTGCAGTTGGGGCCAATCAACGAGCCGCCCACGCTGTTGATGGTGTCGGCGATATGTTTCTCAAAGGCAGCGCCTTCCTCGTTTTCCTCGCCGAAACCCGCTGAAACGATGATAAAGCCCTTCGTGCCCTTCTGCAAGGCCAGAGTATCCACTGTAGCTGGACAGTATTTGGCGGCAATGGCCAAAATCGCGCAATCCACTTGCGGCAGGTCGTCCACTTTGGCATAACATTTAACACCCTGAACCTCAGCTTCTTTTGGGTTCACGGCATAAATCTGCCCCTTGAAGGGACTGTTCATGAGGTTCAACAAAACCTTTCCGCCGGGTTTATGGATGTCGGCGGAAGCACCAACGACCACGATGCTTTTCGGGTCGAGTAATTCTCTTGCTATCATAATAAATTAGATTAAATTGCACTATAAATTTCCGCAAAAATACAAAAAAAGGGTGGTACCCAAAGGATACCACCCAATTTTTTGCGGAAATCAATCCCGCAAGGTCGTTTATCTGACCACGGTCACACGATGCGTGCTGACACCCGTCTCGGTGGCGATGCGGACCACATAGACGCCAGCGGTGTACTGGGCCATGTTCAGTTCAACCTCGTCGCCGTTGACGTCGGCGTCGTAGACGACCTGGCCAAGGACGCTCACCACAGTGATGTGGGTC
>Ga0265301_10000489_pt1 | contig 58087 bp, 93 predicted proteins | sample AusTroGonzalo_MG_2_FD_193488 | JGI IMG/M metagenome (GOLD analysis project Ga0265301, IMG submission 193488) | Bovine rumen microbial communities from tropical cattle in Woodstock, Queensland, Australia - Gonzalo_04 | ecosystem: Host-associated > Mammals > Digestive system > Stomach > Rumen ... | reverse complement strand
TTAAAGCAGATTTCGGTGTAGACCCCAAGCTATAAGCATTTACTTCACGATTTAATAGTAAATCGCATAGTTCTTCGTTTGTTACTTTTGTTGTGCATAACCAACTTCCAGCCGGAACAGATTTACCACCAATTATTGTTGGTGTTTCTGTAATCCAGTTTCCTATAACATCAACACCATCATTTCTGATATAACTGTGTTGTATGTCAGTCTGCTGGACAGTATATTTGGTGAAGATTTCTTTTATTTCCGGTTTGGTTAGAACATCTCCATCACTGTCCGGTATCCCATTGGCTATTACAACACCAGTTACATATAATTCGGTCATCGTTAATACACTTCAAAAATAATTTATTTTAGGTTTTCACTATTCCATCTGTGACAATGGAATTAGTGTCTTGAATAATTAAAATACTATTAAATTAAATGGTGTCCATTAAAGGACACCTATATTTTAAAGGAGGCAATACTATGAAAAAATACACCTCACTAAAAAGTGAGCATAAAAATACTAATATAGTTAAACTAATCAAAAATAACAAGGTCTTTAAATTTAGGATTTTCCATAATCCAACTTTTCAACAAACTATCTAAATAGACATCACTATGAGGTTCATTATCTCTTATACCCTGCATAACTTCCAAATTCCTCTGATTAACTTTATCCCATAAACCAGCAGATTTTAAAAAAACTTTTCTATTGGACAAACTAATATAAGGTATAAATTGAAAAGGCAACCAACCTCTATAATATTTTAAATCATTCTTAAAATCATTAATTTTATCCTCATTAATTTCCAACATAACTTTTATTCAACTCACATTTTAATTAAAATATATTTATATTTTTAATTATATAAATCATTTTGTATTACTCTTAACACAACAGTTCTCATTTCCTCATTAAACTCAACAACTTCAAACTCTTGGTCACGAGCCAACAACCATTCCCTTTCAGAAGTTAAAGCATCAAATTGGTCATTTAATCTTATACCACTACTTCCCTCATCAGCCATAATCAAGATTGCCCAACGATTAGGATTTTCATCCATTTTATCCTCAAAATGTGATGCACTATTGGACTCATAAGTAGTTGATGTGTAACCCTCCAATTTAACATTTTTACCAACTTCACACCAGCTTTTATCAAAATGTCCAAACCTTACAAAGAATGTGTCTTGTAATAATGCTGGTGATTTCATAATTGATTTATCCATATACACTATCTCCCATATTGCATTTTTAATACTTTTTAAACTTGCACCGCAACCACTTTGTCTTGGAATATTATCAACAATATCTCCTAACTTGTTCATTAAACCTTTTTCTCTTTCTAATAATAATGTTTTTTGTGCATCTGTTTCAGCATTTAATATTTCTTTACTGTTTACTCTTAATTTGTCGAGTATTGGCTGTGCTTGTTTTAAATATGGAGTATAAGCATCATAACCATATTTCTTAACACCATATATTAAACCATTTAAAATTTGATGTCCATATTGACCCCAGTGTGCTGTACTGTCATATTCCGGTGTGTCATAGCTGACTTTCATTTGCTCAATATCTTGTGCTTGTTCGTATTCTGCTTTTTCATCGTAAACATATTTTTTACCAGTGGCTTTGTCCACCATATAGATTTCACCGTTTTCTTTTACGGTTTCTATGGTAGTCATTGCATTAATATATTTATTGTTTAATGCTGGTTTGTCAATTTTAATGTCTTTGTATTTTTCGTTATGCTCTTTAAATTTAGCAGTGGAAACTTTACCAAAATGAGTTGATGGGTCATATTCATCTAATTCTAAACCTTGCAACTCATATTTACCAGTTGTATTGTTAAATTTAACTTCTGTTGGAGTTAAATCACCATAAATATAGGTGGTTATATTTAATGAGTCAACACCCATTCCATCATCATCAATATATGCGGGTTGTGTAACTTTATTGCTGGTTTCATCTTGTAATTCCATTACTTCGGTATTATTTGTATCATGTTTTGGTTTAATACCAAATTGGGAATTATGCTCATCAACTTTAACTTTTGAAATAATATATGTGTCATTGCCCATATACTCATCAACTGGTAAACCATTTAACTCATATAATCCACTGACTTCATTTTTAGTTAACCAATATTTATCAACAGTGTAGGCATCACCATCTTCATTAAGTTTTAATAAATCATACTCAATTGGTTCTCCTTTAACAAATTTACCTTCAACATTAGTATAAGTTGTATTATCTCCTAATTTTTGATTATGGTCTGTTATTTCATTTATATATATGAAACCAGCATCCATATCAGCATCATAATCTTTAATTACTAATCCTTTGTAACTATATTCACCAGTGCTTTCGTTATAATCAACTTTATCAACATCACCATCAACAAGGAATTTGTTCTTGTCAAACATACTTTGGTGTAAATCATTTATGTCAATAATTTCAGCATTTTCATTTACTACTTCATTAGTTAATGGTTTTTGTTCAACAGTGGTTAAAATATTATCAGCAGTAACCTTTTTGTATTGTTTACCAGTTACTTGGTGATTATGTTTTTCAATTGACTCTGCATTAAAATAACCACCACTATTATCCATTAGTGAATAATCAGCTTCTAAACCATTATACTCCCATCTACCATTAGCATTAATAAAAGCACCCTCCCCCTCATCTAATAAGTAGGCATTTTTATCTTTAAGGTAAGCATATTGAAAATCATTAACATCAATAAATTCACTTTTTGGCTGTGTAACTTTAAATTGATTATTATGATTTGTAACTGCTTTTTTAGAAACTTTACCAATTTGACTACTTTCATTATAACTGGATAACTGCAAACCATTATAGTAATATTTACCATCATTAAGAATAATATCTAATTTACTACCATCAATTAGGTAATTATGATTTATGCTTTCAATACCATCAATATTAACATCAATTAAACGGTTAACTGGTGTACCAGTGTTAACATAAGGTTTGGATAAACTACCAAATTTAATTGGTTTTGCTGTTGTTGGACTGATAGGTGTAACTGGTTTAAATAAATTAGGATTAGAAACTTTAACTGTGCCAGTAGTATAATTTAAAGTATCACTGTGTGGGTCATCTTCACCAATCATATAATCGCATTCACAATAACAAATCCAAGCATTACTGAAACTTCCTCTTGGGTCGCAAGGATACATCATTTCGTCAATATGTAAAGTTTTATCATTAACAACAATAAATGGTTCATCAAATCTTACTTTTTGCATATGATTACTGCTGTGTCTTGTTGTTTTTCCACGATGAGTATGTATCCATTTTTTATGTGTATATATTGGACTTTTGTTATTGTTAATGTAATGTTGGTTTATTGCTTGTTTTTCTTCATATCCAGCTGTCATTTGTGATTGTCGAAGTAATGACTGTGCTGTGGTTTCCAAATCCTTATAAGTAAAAACATGACTTGGTATGTTTAATCCTTCACTTTTTAATATTTCACCTTTTTGGTATGCTACTTCTTCTAATATTTTTTTACGGTTGGCAACACTTTTATTTTTTTGTTCTTGTAATAATTTATTATACTCACTTGTTTGTATTTCATAAGTTTGCATTACTTGTTCTACATAATCCAAGTTTTTACTTATTCTTTCCATTTCAGCAGTAACAATATATTCCAAGTCTTTTTGTGCTTTGTTTTTTACAAGCATATTGTTTATTGCATCATTACTGGTATATTTGCTTTGTATTATGCGATTGTAGTTTTTGTAAACTTCCGGTTTGTTTAAAATAGATAATTCGGCGGTTAGCATTGAGGGTAAAGGTTTATTTGATATTCCAGCATCGTTGAAGTCTTTAACTAACTCATCAACTTTACGATTTGCATATACTTGTATTTTATATGCTACATTATCGTGGTGTGCTTTATCTATTGTTGCTTTCTTCTGAAAGAAGTTTATTGATTTGTGTGTAGTCAATTAAATCTCCTACTTCTGTTACTGGGTTGTTCAATTTTTCTGTTAATCCTAATGGTTTACCATTATAGTATCTTTCATTATATATTGGATTAGCATAATCAATACTTAAATCCAAATATTCCTCGTATTCCGGAAATAACTCTAATATTTTGTGTACTGCTTGTCCAAAGGTGATTAATCCTTTATCAAATAATGTAGTATTTATGTTAGATTCAATTTCTTTATCATCAACAAATACTGGTGTAACAATATCAACTTTGGCTGTGATTTCAAATAAAGTTTCATTAAAGTTACGGATTAAGTTTTCCAATGGTCTTTGCCTTTTAGATAACTCATTACTGTAAATTTTGTATAATGTATTAGTTTTATTACTGTTCATGGACTCGGTGGTGTCATCAATTAATAATCGTGCTTTTGGTATTTTCATACAAGCTAAAATTTTACTATCACTGTCTTTACCTAACTCTTCCAAATACTGATAATTAGATTCACTGATTTGAATATATTTAACATCTAATGGAATGTCCGGATTTAAAGTAGTTAATTCCAATGTGAATAAACCACTGCCTTTTTCCTCCATTTTTTCTTCCAGTGTATCTTCCACTGGTATATCGGATATTGTTCCATCTGTATTGTTTAGGTTTATTGGTGCTGGTGGTCTAATAATAGTTAAAATACCACTAATTAAATTTCCATTTGCCAATTTATCAGCATTCAACATATCCAAACTAACACTTGCACTTACATGATTAAATGCTGGTAACCAACAAGGATAATCAAAGAAACTACTTCTGCGACCTCCACCTAACCAAAAACAAATTTTTAAATCTTCATCATTTGACGGATATTCATCTAATCTGTTTAGTAATCGCATTTTTACTTTGTCAACACCGTTTACTTGTTGCACAGCATAATAAACAAGTTTGGACTCACCAGTTTCATATTCTTTAACCGTTTCTTTTTTAATGTATAATGTGTCAGCTTGTATTTGCACTATCTCCACAGGTTCGTTTCCAGCAAAGATAATTTCTGATGCACCAAAACCGTAACTGTAATAATCGGTTAATTGTTTTAATAATTCATCTTGATTATTCAACCAAAACTCTTTAACTATTTCTAATTTTATTTTATCTGAATCTAAACCATTGAAGCTTATATCATTTAATATTGTATCTTCTGCTAATGTGTCAATACAAATTGATAGGAATACATTTTGCATTATTAGGTTATCGCATAATGCTACTGGCAGGTATGGTTTGATGTGTGTTCCACGATTTGTATCATCAACTTTTATTGTATCGACTGGGTTTAATAGTTTTTCTTTGTAGTCCTTGTTTATAAAGTGTGTTCGGTTAGTTTTTGCTGGTGCAGTTATTTCCATAAGTATCACATAAAGTAATGAGTTTTTGTTTTTAGGAGAAGCTGAAAATTTTATGATGCAATGTGTAATTTTTATGTTCGGCAAAGTTTCAATTTTTTTTTGATAATTTTTTTTTCGGTGAATTATTTTTGTAGCAAAAAAGATTTTTTTCTGTCAAAGGTTATTTTTTCAACTTCTCCTTCACCCTATACTCTTATAAAAACTAATAAAATTTTTAATGTTAAATATATAATAAATAGATGATAAAAGACAATGAAAACAAGTATGTTAAAATAATAAAAAAAGCAATTAAAAATAATAGAGTTGGTGATGGTAACAGTGTATATTAACAAAGGTGAATGTTATTTAAATTTATCTTTCTTCCAATCCTTGCAATTATGGTAACCATTATGTGTTTCCTTATGCAATCTACAATAAGCTTCATTGGACTCCCAGTGATAACAGTTAAGGCAATACTCATTCATATTTACTCAATCCTCCAATAAATCTTTAACTTTACAAGGTTTCCAAGTAGTACAAAACATCGCACCACCACCATTTAAAATATCTGATAAATCAACAAAACCAAATTCTAATGCTAATGGTGAAACAACATAACAGTATAAATCCCAATCATCACCAACATCTTTACCAGCAATAACATACCAGCTCCAACCGTTATGGTTACTAAACTTTGCCACACATTCCAAATATAATGGATTTGGTATATTTTCAATATCTGCAAGGTGTGGAATTTCCACACCCACTTCTTTAAAATCGAATTTACTCATCATCATCACCACAATCATAACATACTCCAAATAACTGGTATGCTGTACACTCATACTTATCTTTGCAATTGTTGTTAAATTTGTGTTCGTACTCCATAAATTAATCCCCCATCATAAAAAAAATAATGTTGCTGGTGTTTTATATTTCACCAGCTTCCTTCATATCTGCTAATCTTTCTGCAATGTTTCTTGGGTCTAAAACTTTTGTAATTTCACCTAAAAACTCACCACTTAATTCTTCGTAAATGTATGCCTTTTCAAAGTTGTAAATTAACCAAAACTCGCATTTTTCCATTGTGTCCCAGTTCATTTCATATTCAATAGTTTTGTATTCTCCATTGTAGTTCATTGGGTTTAAGCATACTGGTTCACCATCTAATATAATTTCCCAGTTGTAGCAACTAAATGGTCTTGCTATCATGCTTTCACCATCTACTTCAACAGTTTGCATTGGGTTTCCGTTTACGGTGTTAAAAGTTACAATGTTTGTGTGTTCCATGTCATTAATAATTTCAACTATGTTTGCCATATTAAATCACCTTTGTAGTTATAATTATAATTATGTTTTATTAGTATTTAAATGTTTTGTTTTTTTATATATTTTCTATATATAATAATAGGTATAACCCTCTCTATAATAAAATAAATAAATATATAAAAATAATAAATAATTATATACAATATATAACTAATATATAAAATAAATAAATAAATAAATAAAATAAATAAATATATAAATTATTATAAAAAATCACAAGAAACAAAATAAACATTTACACTGGAAACATAAATAACATAAATAAAAAAATAAGATAAATAAGCACAAAACACCAGCAACAAAAACCAGTGCTAATAACCATCATAATCTTATTTACAGTAAATAACAAAACAAGAAATCAACCAACATTAACTATTGCCTATATATTAAATTCTAAAAAAAAGTAAACTTAAATCATTACATTAAAATAAATGCAAACACGAATAAAAATATAAAAACAAAATCAACAAACACTAAAATAAACAATCATTATTTCAATTAAATTGATAGTTTCAAACCATACTTCCAACATAAAATCATCATAAATAAAATAAATAAATCCTCTGTTCCTAAAAAACAATATATACTATAAAAAACAAATATTAACTCATAAAAACATTCGTGAGTTGATAATAATGGAAACTGAAATTCCACAAACATTATTTACCAAATTCGGAAGAGCAACAATAAATGAAAGAGGATATTATACAATTGTTTCAAGAAGAGAGGGTAATCATGGACGGTTTTTGCACCGCCTAATATTTGAAGATTTTTACAGATTTGAAATTCCAGCTGGTTATGTAATCCATCACAAAAACGGAATAAAAACCGATAACTGTATATTAAATCTCCAAATGTTAAGTAAAGCCCTACATCATTCAATACATAATAAAGGCAAAGTAACAAGTGAAGAAACTAAACAAAGAATAAGTAAATCAAAAACTGGTAAAAAAATAAAACCGTTTACAAAAGAACATAATAATAAGATAAGTAAAGGATTATCAAAAACAAAAAATACTACTGGATATTATCGAGTACATAAACAAAAAGATAATACTTGCAGACAAGGTTTCCGCTGGTGTTACTGTTATATTAAAAATGGTAAACGAAAATCAATTAAAAGTGTTGATATTGAAAAATTGGAACAGAAAATAAAGGATAACGGTTTAGAATGGATTAAATTTAAGGATTAAACCTCTAACCTTAATCCAATTATACTTTCTTGCATTTTTTCCATTGCATATGCAGTGCTGTCTAATTCATCTGGACTTCTGTATTGTTTCATAATTTCTTTATCTGGATGAACATAAATTAACTGGCTGGATAACTCATTTACTGGGTCATAAATTTCTGTGCCTTCATATAATTTATTTATATTTTGATTAATATACATAGTTCCGTTTCTTATATGATATGCAACCGGCACTGCTCGATTGTATTTACTCCCACTTACACTTGCTGGTGTTTGTGTTATATAGAAACCTAATTTTGCAGATATTTCACCTAAAATTTGCCTCCAATAATTCAGTGCATAATGCGGACTACTTCCGGCTTCTTTTTCAAAGTTAATCACTCGTGGTTTATACCGTTGGTTACGGATAATAAATTGTATTAATCTTTGCTCAGGTGATGCAGATGTAGTGGAGTCCAAATCAACTAATACCAATTTCCCATTATCAAAATATGTCAAGCAACTCATAGCAAAACGGTCTGTACCAGTGGAAGCTTGGTCAATCCCAATAGTAGTGTAAACAGGTTGCCAATCCTTAAACTCCTCAAATGATATTTTCCTTTGATTAAATGTTTCTAAATCCATCAACAAACCACTACTTAATATTATATCCCAGTTACCAAATTTCAACTGTTGCCTTGTCAATTCATCAAGTTTATCTAATTGCTTACCATACTCATCATGGTTCAAATAAGGATTATCAGTATAAGCTGATGGAACATAACTGCAAGGACTGTCAGCATTGATAAATCGTTTCTTTACCCATTCATGACCCACACCACCGGGATTTGATGCACCTCGCATTCTTAATGGAATTGGATTATCCTCTGTTTTCCTTAATCTTGAATGCAAATACAAATATTGGTTTTCCGGAAATTGAGTTAATTCATCAAAGCCAATAAATTGTAGTTCTGCTCCTTGATATTTGTTTAAATCGTTATTGTGTGCAAGGTATCGGAATGTTAATGTTGCACCATTATGAAAAGTAAATTTTTTCTTTAAATCCTTATATTGCACCAATCCTTTATCTTCAAAAGGGAGTAACCATTGCTTCGCCCTATCTAATATAGCATTCGGCATCTCTAAATCATCCAAAGTTCTCCTTAAAATTAAAGCATCATAAGTAACTTGGTCATCCTCTTTTGGTGTATAATCACAATACATCAATCCAGCCATTAACAAACAATCAGACTTCCCCCCACCAGCCATTCCTCCATACAACAATTCTTCGGAAGTATCGCCTAAAAAATACATCTGTTGTCTAAAAGGATTGTGAACAATGAAATTGTTAAAACAAACATTATTCATTATTGTTAGTTTTTGGTGTTTTGTCAACCCGTTCAATGTAATCTGCATATTTTTTCATTAACTCCTCATTAGGTTGTTGAATAAGATTTTGGTTCATTGTTAATTCGCCAGTGTTTTCAACTTTAAATTTCTGTTCAGAAGGGTCTTTGTAAGTATTAGGTAACTTTTTATTCACTCTTTCCTTACTCATTATTTTACCAATACTATCAATTATCTCATCGTGCCTTTTCCATAAAGCACTTATTTTCATTTCCAGTTTATCCGCATTACTTGAATTAGGTAATTTTTTTTGTAACTCTTGAATTTTTTCAGTTACTCTTTGCAGTTCATATTTTTTATCATTACGAAGTTTACTCCAAATTTCAGTATAATCTTTTTCCATTTCCATTATTTCTTGCTCTTCCTTTTCCAATTTTATTTGATTTTGTAACTCCTCGAACTGCTGTCTAATATTAGTATAACCATATTTTTGAGCATAAGTATTCGTTGTTCCTTTTGGTAGATTTAAATAATCATCTACTGTTGGATAACTTGGAAACCCTAAATCTTTCCAAGTATTACGAATTTTATAAGCATAATCTGTTTCTTTTCTATGTGTATCTAATGATGGAAAGTGTTTATTCCAATACTCGTTCGCTATATTCATAATTTTATTAGTTTTCCTTTATTTTTAAATAATAAAAAATAAAAAAAGGAAATAAAATATATGATTTAATTTATATTATATTCCTTTTTAACATAGTTGATGACTTTTCGTGTAATTGGATATAAAACGAATTCTACTGCAACTTTAAACAAGTAAACACTTGTTGCCATATATAGAGTATCATATAATGGAAGATACCACCCAAATGCAATAAATGTGAATATAAAAGCATCTAAAAATTGTCCTATTACTGTGGATAGGAATAATCTTGCGAATAAGCTGTTTTTAAATGATTTTCTTTTTTTCATAAAACTTACTGTTCCAGCATTGAAAATACTTCCAATTATGTATGCTGTAAAACTCGCAACTAATAATATAGGAGTGAAACCTAATACCATTGCCATTGCTTCTTGACCAGTGAAATAACTTGGGTAGGGTAATGCTAAAACAACATAACAGTATATTACGAAGATTAAATTCATTATAAATCCAAGATAAATTACTTTTCTTGCTTTCCAAAATCCATAGCATTCCGCTAATATGTCATCTACTACATATGATATTGGGAACAGTAGTGTTCCGCTGGATAGGATTAGTATTCCTAAATCTTCTTGTTTAAATGCTAATATGTTTGCAGTTATTAAACTGAAAACACTTAATACGGCGAGTAAGCCGTATAATTCGTTTTTGTCATCTATTAGTTTTTTATTTTTAATGGTTTTCTCAAACATTGTTTTATTCAACTCACGATTTTATTTTTTTCAATTTTCCTCCAGTAATTTTCATAGTATTTGGCAGTTTTTATTCCTTGTAACAATTCTAATAATGCAACTTTTTTATAATTTGTTCGAAGGTATTTACTGGAGAGTTTTTTGTTGTTGTAACTGCCAAATCTTGTTGCTTTTAACCAACTGGTGTTATCTACACTATCAAATGGAACTGTTAATAAAGTTTTTTTGCTTCCAACACCTAATCCGTGAACTTTGCAGTTATGTTGGTGTGCATAGTTTACGAATTGTTTCATTTCTTTGTTGTTGATTAAGTCTTCTTTATTAACTCCACTGAAACTAATGTAATCAAATGTTTTGCACATATTTTTATATTCTTTTATTCCAAGGCTTCTGTGCCATACTGGAATGATTTTATTAGTTATTTCGAATAGTTGGTTGCGAATGTTTTTAACTTCATCATATCCTATGATGTTGTCTATGTCCATTTCAATAAAGTGAACATTGTTGTAATGTTTATTGTTTTCAATAAACTTATTGTAATTTTTCATATAATGGTTTAGTTTTTTAATGCCTTTTTGTTGAAATGTAAATGCTCCGCTGTCTACTATGATGTGTGTTCCATTTTTTTGATAAGTTTCCATTTGGTTGTTATATGCAAAACTAAAAAGAATATTAAATTGAAGGTTTTTTAAGTATCCTTTATCTATAAATTCACTAATATAATTTCCAGCTTCTGCTAAATGATATTTCATAATTATGTTACTCTTTTTCTTGTTTTTTTTTAAAGGGTAAATTTTTCCCCACAATGTGGGCAAGTTATTTGTTCTACTTCTTCTATTGTAGGTTCTTGTTCTAAAGGCAAATCTATATTTTCTTCCTCTAATTCAGTGTTGAAGTCTAAATTGTTGATTAATTGCAGTTCTAATATTTCTTCTGTGTTAAACCCAGTTAATTCAGTTTGATTAAACCCTTCAAGTTCAAAGTCAGTGAATATTTGGTTTAATTTTACTTCATCAAATTCTCCACTGATTTTGTTTAGTGCGATGTTTAATGCTTTTTCTCTGTTTATGTCTTCTTCATGAATATATACAACATCTACTTCATTGTATTCTAATTCTTTTAGTGCTTCGTATCTTTGGTTTCCACCTATTATATGGTTGTTTACATCGTTTACGATTATTGGGTCTACATATCCAAATTCTTGTATGCTTGTTTTTAGTTTTTCCATTTCTGCTGGTGTTATATCTCTTGGGTTGTAGTCCGGACTTATTAATGTGTTTATGTCTACTTTTTCAATTTTCAATTTTATTCGCCTCCTTTGGTGAAGTATTTTTGTGGGTGTTTGCATACTGGACATTCTTTTGGTGGTTTTTGTCCTTCGGTTATGTGTCCACAGTTTAGGCATTTCCATTGGCTTGTATCATTTGGTTGTTCGAATAGGTTGCCTTCTTGTATTTCTTCTTGTATATCCTTGAATGTTTCGGTGTGGTGGCATTCGATTTGTGCTATGTTAAAGAATAGGTCTGCTATTTCATTGTATCCTTCTGTTCTTGCGGTTTTTCCCATTTTAATGTATTTATCGTGGCATTCTTGTCTTTCACCAGTTATTGCATCTATTAAGCTTTCTTCGGTATTTGGCATTAGTCCGTTGTGTAGTTTTTTAAACCATATTTCTCCGTGTTCTTTTTCGTTGTGGATTATTTCATCTAATATATTGGCATATTTTTCATTGATGTTTGTTAGTCTTTTTTTGTACCATTGGTATTTTAGGTGTGCTAATGCTTCTCCTTGTAATGCTTTTTCAAGGTTTTGTTTTGTTTGTGATTTTTCAAAATCCATTTTTAGTCCTCCTTTATTGTTAAATTGCAACAATCGTTAGGATTTTCGTTTATATTGTTTTTAAAGTAATTGTAATGTTTGGTTACATCATCGCATACAGTTATTTCGTTGAAATTTAATTGTTCAAGTATGGATAGTTTCTTTTCTAATGGTAGGTGTCGGTATCCACCTTCTTTTACTGTGAAATCTTTGAATTGGATATAATTTTTAAGGTTGTCGGTCATTGATGGTTTTACTCGTAAAAATTCCACAAGACATTTATCAACATTAATATTATTAATTATATTGAAATTTGCTGTTTCGTATAGGAATGGTGCTAATCTGACTTGAACATCAAAACCAGTATCTTGTAATACTTCTGCTGTGGTTTTTCTTAACTCAAAATTTGGTGCATTATCAGTATCGTTTAACACTTTATTGTTATTGGTGGGTATGCTGATTTGTATATGTGCCAAATCCTTATCTAAAATTTCCAAATAGTCATCTTGCATAATTAAATCCGATTTAGTAACAATCAAATAATGCACACCACGATTATTCAAAGCCCTAATAGTATTGTAAGTGTTATGATATTTCCGTTCTATTGGCTGGAAACAATCAGTCATTCCACCTAAACGAACAACACTACCTTTTGGTATTCGTTCTATTTGCCTATATACATCTAATAATGGTGCAACTCCAACATCGTTTGGATGCCATAGTTTTCTGAAGTTTAGCATTTGTTTTGCATAACAGTAACTGCAATCATAATAGCATCCTTTTCCGTATAGGTCTAATCTTGTTGGATAGTTACAACGGTCACCTTCACCACCACCAACTGTTTTGTAGAAACTTTTATAGGTATTCAAATTAATTCAACTCACGAACAAATTTATTTTATTTTAAGGGTCTTCTTCTATTTCTTCTTCATTGTTAACCGGTTTTAAACTTATTTCCACTATGTAATCTTCTTCAACTTTACTGGTGGTTACTGTTAATTCTGCATCTTCACTTAATTCCTGTATTGCATTGTTTAAGTTTTCAGTGAATTTTAAATCAAATATTTCACTGTCTAAAAAGTCTGCTGGTAATGTTAAACTCACACTTGTACTTTTTTTTAGTAGTCTTGTTATTAGTTCAGTTCTACGGTTCATAATATATCAATACTCCTTTTATTTGTAGTAATATAATAGTAGGATTCCCCATATTATACAAGCAACAATTAAAACACCATTATAATAACCATAACCAGTTAAGTGTGTTGCTTTTGCTATTAGGAAACCTAATAATAATGGAATGAATGTAACTGCTAATGCTAATGTTAATAATATTAAGGTTAATTCGGTATCGTATTTCATAAGTATATTGCCTTCCTTTAAACATTTTTAATGGATAATTGTAACGATAAAAGCAAGTACTGTTACTGCTGTTCCCACTGCTGTTAATCCTAATCCTATTGCCCATTTCAATACATTAATTGTATTTTCAATTTTAGTAACACGATTATCAATATTGAAATCATCTCTTTCAGATTGCAATTGTAATTCCGATAGGCAGTGGTCTATTTTATCTAATTTTTTATCCATTTTTTCCATATTTTTATCAATTGTATCTAACCTTTGATGTTTGTAATCTATTCTTGTTTTTAGTTCTGCTATGTCTACTTCATGTTTGTTTACTTGGTCATCTTTTATGCAAACATAATCCACTGGTTCGGTTGTCATTAACAACCACCCTCATCTGTTTCATATGCGAGACTTGGGTCTTCACCACCACCAGTACGGTTCACTTCAACAGCATTATTAATGAAGTTTTGAATAGCATTAACTTGACCATCTGTTAAACCCTCAACATTTACCACTAAATCATTTTCATCTGTAAAGAATGTTGATTTGTACTTGGTATTGATTACACTGAATATGAAAAATACTATTACACCTAAAACACCAGCTAATGCTTGTTGGTCTAATGGCAATTGTATTCCATGACTTGCTAATATTCCAATTACTAATCCAGCAAAACTAACCAGTATGCTGTTTAGGATTGTTGTTCCATTTCCTATTATGATTTGTTTTTCGTTTTCTTCCATTTTTTTTTCAACTCACAAAGCTTTGTTTGATATTTGAAGTCGCAGTATGTATCGTGTTTTGTTCCGGCTGTGTATGGGTATGGTGTTTCTATTATTAATCCACATTTTTTGCAGTAAATGTTCAAATTCGTGTCAGTATCGTATTCGCCAGTGGTTTGGCAACTTGGACACTTCCGTTTGTGTATTGGTGGAATTTGTTTTAGTTTTACTGTGCCGGTTATTTGTTTTACGATTTTCATGCTTCTTCATATAATTACTCTTATCATTTTAAATGTTAATTTGTATAATAAAAATTATAAATCAGTGATGCTTTTCAATCCTAAACTTCTTTTTGCTCTTCTAACTTTCTGTAATTCGGTTAATGGGTTTGGGTCTGCTGTGCCATGTAGATTTGCATTCTTTGAACCTAATGCTCCTTTTCTTTTATCACCCATATGTTCTTTATTTCTTTTGTAGTATTCACGATTGTTTTTTCGGTTGTTTTCTTCCCAACTCCATTCACTACATTTTTTTCCTTCAATTATCCGATTGCAGTATTTGTAATTTTTTTTAGTTGGTTTGAATAATCTTCCACACCATTGGCATCGTGGTAAATTATCAAATATTGTCTTAACAGTATTTTCAAATGTTTCTTCATTTATTGGAATATTATGTAAGTTATAGGATTTTGGCACTTTTTTTACTGGTTCTCCTATGTTCAAGTATAAATCGTAGGTGGTGTGGTATTTGTTGATTTTTGTTACATAGTTGGCTGGAATGTCAGTGCTTTGTATTATTTGGTAGTCATCTATTATGCTTCCGTTTATGAATATTAAATCGTATTTTTGTAATTGTTTTTTGTTGATGTTTTTGCTTCTTTGGTATGCTGTTAGTAGCAAGTTGTCTGTTATTGTATTGTTTAACATATATTTGATTGGTATTTCTTCTTGCTCATTGATGGTGGTTATTTTATATTGTTTTTTACGGTAAAATAATGCAAGATGCTCCAACAACTCTTCATTTAATTTACTGTTTTTTCCATTTAAAGCTATCAACAACATCTCTTAATAACCTCTGTAACCTTGACTTTTCGCATAATGTAATAAATCCCTATACCATGCTCTTCTTGTGAAACTATGATGATTTAAACCTTTAATTTCTCTTACCGCCTTGTTTAGACTATAACCTTGTTGGAGTAAAGGTTGACATTGTTTCCATAAGTCAGCTATTTCTTTTTTTTGCTCTTCTGTTGTTTGTGTAATTACTCGGATTTTATCTTCTGTCATTATTATCATTTCTTATTAGTATTGTATCTTCATCAGTCACTGGTTTTAAGTCATTATCCCAATACATTAAGCTTCCAGTTACTCCTTTTTGGTTTTGGTATTTGTTGTTGCATTCACCGTATGGTCGCATTGCTGGTTCGTTTAGTTCTTCGAATACTAATTGGCATATTCTCATGTCTTCGTATAGTATGATGTTATTGTGTGATAGGTTTTTGATTTCCAGTGTTATTTGTCCTTTGAAACCGGCATCTATGAAACCAGCCGTTATATGTATTGCTATACCTAATCTTCCAACACTGCTTCTGCCTTCAACTCTTGCTATTAAGTTGGTTGGTATTTCCACATATTCTTTGGTGGTGGCTAATATAAATTCGTTGGCTGGTAGTATTATTGCATCACCTTTCATTTGTTGGTATTTTGGTTCGTTGTTTTTGATGTCTATTGTTTCTTGGCTGTGTATTGGACTTAAATATTCATTTCCAAGTCTTAAATCTATACTGCTGGGTTGTATTTGTTCACTGGTTGGTGTTGGTTTTATAATAATTTCTTTTGATTGTAGTTTTGATAGTATTGTTCGGTCGCTTAATATCAAAGGTTTTTGCCCCCTTTAATATTACATTAGTGGTTGTTTTATATTTATAGTTCAAATAATGAAGTGATTTAAAATAAGTAAGGATTTAAAATTAGTAAAGGTGATGGTTTAAAAGGTTAAAGGTGAATAATTTAATATAACTAATAACACCAATGTTTAACAGTTTCACCAATTTTAACTAATCTGAAACCATAAGTTTCCATCATAAACCTTTGCACTTGCTCAAAACTGGTAAATCTTTCATTATTGTTATCACGGAAGTGGTATCCGTGAAACCTACCGTGTATCCCATCAGTTCTTTCAAATTCTTCTACATTAAAACCAATATAACTGATATTGTAATAGTTTTGAAATGTGCTGGTTTTAATTTCTAATTTAATTTCGCTTCCATCTTCACGGATAAATTTTTCACTAAACATTTTGATTTCTGCAATTCCACTTTTCAAGTATCTGTTTTTGTAACTGTGTTTTTCATATCCTAATTTTTCCATATTAATCAATCCTCCGTTTTTAAATAAGGTTAAATGCACCACCTTATTCGGTGGTGTCATAAATATCAGCTAATCCAACAATTTTCCTAACTTTTAAACTTTCGTCTTTTGTAAATTCCACACCATTTTTAATTAAGTAGTTTTTAATGCAACCCCACATATATAATTTCCAGCCTTTGCTGTAATATCCGTTTTTGCAGTCTGCTTTTTGCATACTAAATTTCCAACCATAAGCAATTTTGTTGCTTGGTTTGTATGGTGTTTCAATTTTCCAGTAAGCATTAACCATTTCAACTAATTTTTTAAAATCAAAAAAAGGATTGTTGCTATATCCACTGCATTCCATATCCCATAAATTTCTTAAAACACCATTCATATAGTAGCAACTTGTTATGCTTCCATTATAAATTATCCATTTGTTTAAGTATTCAAGTTGTTCTGCTTGTGGTTTCATACTTGCTAACATAATCTGTATGTTTAAAGGGTTTCTACCATCATCAATTACATCTTCTAAATAAAAATTCCATCTTTTGTAATTTTGTTCCACTTCTTTGCTGAAATCTTTAAAGTCTTCAAATTCGTTGCCAGTCATGTACCCATAGTTTTCGTAGTCATCTAAAATTTTGCTAATTTGTGGGTTTTTTATGTTTTCGCTTAATTCCATAGTTAATCACCTTTGTAATAGTTTTATAATTATAATTATGGTTTCCTACTATATAAATGTTTTGTTTTTTTATAGTGATTTTTGGTAAAAAATAATGATTTTAAAAAAACATCAAAACTTATTGATATTCCTTTAAAATCTGATTTAAAATATTAACTGCTTTTTTTCGACCAATACCATTCACACTCATAAGCATTTCACGATTTAAACCAAAAACATCAATAATATACCATAAATCCAAATCCACACATATTTTTTCTGCTGTCTTTTCACCAATCCCATTAACATTATTACTTAAAAATCGGTATGCTGGACTTCCTTTTGACTTTGGATAACGATGTATTACTGGTTTATCTCTTATACATTTCAATGCTATTCGTTCCATTAAATCAAAAGCCAAAGACTCGTTCTTGGCAAATAAAACACTTGTAAATTCAACAAGACTTGCAATTGCACCATTCCACTGTTGATTATTAAAACTAATGCCAGTGTTACGATACAATTTATCCTTTGCCTTCTGCAAATCTTTTTCACTGCCGACAATTATAACGAAATGATACATAAACATATCAGATTGGTTTAATGCTTGATTAAAAACACGATTATCACCAACACTACCAATAAAATCAGCCACCGTTTTATACTCAAAAACAACATTAACATTATTGCTGATAAAAATATAATCGCCTACTGGTAGTTCTTTGTCAATTACTCGTGGAGTGTATTTATGATAATATTTTTTACCAGCAGTTACTCTTGATTGTTCTCTGCTATCAATTAAGATTGTTAAATTCATAAAACATCTAATTCTTTTAGTAGTATTGCTTCTTCTGTGTGTAATGCTTCTATTTTTTTGCTTAAATCGTATAATTTTTGTTGGTCTGTTGTTTTCCGGCATTCTTTTTCATATATTTTTATTTGTCTTCTGATTGATGCTAATTTTTGGTTGTCTAAATTCATTCTAATAACTCCTCAAATTTTTCGCTAAATGTTACTTCTACTGGTTTTTCCAAGTTGGTGAAATTCCAGTCGCATTTAAACCCATAGAAAAATAATGGGTTTTCAATTGTATTGTTTTTTACTGCTGTTGCTGGATATACTACTGCTTCTGCTAAATTTCCACCATTCCTTTTAAATGATAATAATACAAAATCTTTTGGTTGTGGATATATTCCACCACGATGTAAGCAACGAAGACAATAGTACACATAATGTTCCAGTTCATTTAGTAAACTACTATATGATTTGTTTATATTTTCTATATATTTCTTCATTCAAATTGCTCCATTAGTTGTTTTAGTACCATTCTACCTATGTTGGTTCGTTCGTTTTGGTATGCTGTTCTGATTGTGGATAGTAGGTTGGTGTTTTCTTCTGTTAGTTTAGTATTGGCTTTTAGTAATCGTGTGTTTTCATCATTTAACTCATTAATTACTTTGACTAATGCTTTCATTCGTTCGTTGCTGTCGCAGGAATAGATTTTGTTTGTCTTGTTGTCAGTTATTGGAAATCCCCAATCATTTGGATTATCCATTGTAAATCGTTTTTCAGTCATTCAAAATCACTTTCCTTAAATTATATAATAGTGTTAATTTGCCTTGAATTTCGCCTTTATGAAATTCCACATTTGTGTTGATATTTTCATAGAGTTCAATGTTATTATCAATTAAACGAAGTAAATCTTTTCTTTGTTGTTTTAACTGCTCATTCTCTTTTTCAACACCCCTCTTCAATGCCAAATAACCCATAGTTTCTTGCAATTCATCATTCAACTTTTGATTAGATTGTTTTAACTGCTCATTCTCTTTCTTAAGTTTATATAATTCATATTGAGCATCATCATTAGATTCCTTTGCATTTTCATTTTCAAGAGCAATATCTTCAAGTTTGATTTTTAACTGCTCATTCTCATCATTTAACTCATTCAATAATAAGCATAAATCTTCCATTTCATCTTTTGTGTCAGTTATACTTTCTGAATGCACTTCATAAGTGGTGTAATCAAATGGTTGTTTTGTTTGCCAATCAACAATACTCATAGTCCAACCATTTATGTCATTCTGTTCGTAGCACATTGTAAATCGTTTTTCAGTCATTCTTCAATTCTCCCCTTTAAAAGATAATCTAAAACATTCATTATATTACAATCCCTATTACATTCATTTACATCAGTATATGGATTAATAAAATCCACATATACCATTTTTTCAGTATCAACAATATCAAAAAGAGCATATGACTCATTCCTTGCATAAGGAACAAATCGTGGACAATCCTCATCAAATGTATCAGCAGTAAATTTAATCATTCTAAATCCTCCAATATCTGCATTATTTCATCTTTTCTTTGCAATAATAATCTTCTTTCTTGATGATAAGGTGCAGTAATCCTTGTCATTACTGGAGATTGAATAAATGGTTGGATAAATCTTAATTTACTATTAATATTGTCTAATTCTTTTTTTAACTCATTAACCCATACTTCATCATAATGAGTTATTTTTTCTTTTAATTGTTGGATTGTTTCGTGTTGCTCATTCAACAAATCACACACTTCCTTATCACCAATTGGTTTTCCATTATCCGTAAAACAATAATTGCTTCTGATAATATCAGGATATATTTCTTTAAATCGTTTTTCAGTCATTCTTCCAACTCCTTAATTTCTAAAATTACCTGATATTTTTTACCATCTTTATATTTTATCTCAAAACCTCTTTTACAGATGTTAATTTCTTGGTCTTTATCAATTTCGGATATTATACTCTTGCAAATTCTATTAATAGCATTTTTGATTTGTTTTTGTAAAATAAAACTATGTTTTAAATCGATTGTCATTTTTATAACTCCTCCCAGTCTTCGCAAATCCCCTCGGTTACATCATTTCCTTTATCACAAACTTCATATTCTTCACCACCATATCCATCATCAATATCCCAGTCATAGTTATGATATTTACAGTTACTACACCTTGCAACTTTGTGATAAACTTTCAATTCTTTTTTTAACTGCTCATTCTCTTTTTCCAATTCTTTAATCTTTTCTGTTGCTTTATCAGACCAATATTTGCTCCCATCATATAAATCTACAATTGCTTGATTTTGGTCATTCAAGAATACTACTAATTGTGCTACGAATTGTTGAGCATTCAAATCCGAATGTTTTAAAACAAGTACATCACCACTTCGGTTTTCTTTTACTCCAATTTCATTTTCATAATCATTAATAATTGTAAATCTGTCCTCACATTTCTTCTTTCCGACAAATAATCGTTTTTCAGTCATTCCACATCACCTTTTAAGCATTACCAAACCAGTATTGACCATCATTCAAAGTATAACCTACATTCTCTTTAAATACTGATTTCCATTTTCCTACTCTTGTTTTAACATCTAATTTCCTATATAATGCACTATAACTTACTCTACTCCTTTTTGATTGCATTGGAGAGTATTTATTGTTAGGATTGCATTTGTAATTAATATAGTTATGAATACTCTTCATTCTTTCAACTCCTTTTCTAAATCTTGTAATTCACTTAATCTTGCTAATCTATCCACATCTGCATCAAAATTTACAGACATTGGTTGCCCTACTGGTGCAGAAATGGGTTTATGTTCATAATGCTTGATTTTTTCATCAAGTAAAACAAATACTTTTTCTTTGAATTGTTTTAACTGTTTATTCTCTCTTAATAACTCTGCATTCCTATGATGTGCCAACCATTCAAGTTTATGGATTGATTTTCTCATTCTATGAATTTTATTCTCTAAAACCCTTTGGTGTTCTTTCTTTTTTTCATGTTTATCATATAATTCACCATATTCGTTACTTAAAACAAACCAATTTCTTTTTTCTGTAAGTAAATCTTCATTAGCATATGATAACTTTGCAATTTCAGATTTTAACTGCTCATTCTCATCATTTAACTCATTCAATAATAAGCATAAATCTTCCATTTCATCTTTTGTGTCAGTTATACTTTCTGAATGCACTTCATAAGTGGTGTAATCAAATGGTTGTTTTGTTTGCCAATCAACAATACTCATAGTCCAACCATTTATGTCATTCTGTTCGTAGCACATTGTAAATCGTTTTTCAGTCAATTAGACTCCTCCCTTTTTTATTAAATCGTTTTCTTGCATTCATTCGTTTTTCTCTTAATTCCTCTTGATGTTCTAACCAAAACTTCTTTTCACAATCAAATATGCTTTCATTTGGATAATATGTGCCATCAGTCTGATATTGCATATCTCTTAACATATCCCATTTCTCCTTATCATTTTCAAATATCCATCTTAATTCTTTTCGTTGTTGTAATGGACATAACCAACAGTTAAAATGACTATGATGTTCATATACTCCTCCAAAATCAAATCCATATGCTTTACAGATTTGTAAAGCATCTTCGGTAGTGATATTTGCATCAACCAATGGATAACTGACTTCATAACTGGAATATAATTTTTTTCCAGTTCTTTTTTCTTCATCACTACAATATCCAATGTATTGACAAATGCTCTCTCTCTCTCTCCATATTTTGATTTGAGATAATCTCGCATTCTATCTCTTTTGAAACCAGTACACCATCGGTTCATGAAACTTGGAAATCCCCATCGTTGAAAACCAGTGTCTAAATCTTCGGTAATGTCGATTACATTGATTTTAACATCTAATTTTTCTTCAACTTGTTTAATATGTGTTTTTGCAGACTCCCAAATCCAATCACCAACATCACAGTATATTATATCATCTAATGGTAGATTATTTTCTAATATATAGATTAGCATTGCCGTACTGTCTTTTCCACCACTAAAACAACAGATAAATCGTTTTTCAGTCATTCTATCCTAACTCCTCTTCAATTTTTTTATTTGCCCAAAACAAATCATGAGTTAATTTTCCATTTTCTAATCGTAGTTGTCTATTTTGTTCTTTTAACTGCTCATTCTCTTTTTCTAATGATAATACATCGTTATGATACCTATCTCTATCACATTCTGCATCTATACATTCATCATGTAGTAAAGAATGTCTATGTTTTAATTTCTGATATTCTTGTTTTAACTGCTCATTCTCCTCTGCTAACTCATTTAATCTATCCCTAACCCTATGTGCTTTTTCTCTACTAATATCTTCAATAACTGTTTGTTCTTTACCTTTTTTTGTATAATCTAAAACCATAATCCCATTAGGCATTTTACTAAATTTTACATGACAATTAAATCGTTTTTCAGTCAATTAGACCACTTCCTACTCAATTCTTTATCTGAAAATTCAGAATATTCCCTACAAACCTTATATCTTTCACTTACATTCTCTTCAAAGAATTTCAAGCAATAATCTTTCTTCGGAGAATAATTCTCACAGTTTTGATGGATATTGGTCATATTTTTTCCTCCTTGTTTAGCAAATCTCTAACTTTACAAGCTAACATCTCATTATGAAAAATGCCAACAACAACTTTAAAATCATTCAATAACATATAATCAAAAACAGTAACATTACCAGTTATTTCTCTAATTCTTTTATCAACGGTGTACATTTTATTTTAGCTCCAATAGAATATTTGGTTCGTTTTTGCATTCTACCATTTGTAAGTTATTGATGTTGCATAATACTTCACCATCATTAGTTAGTATTTTAAAGAAATATCTGTTAGCATAACTTACAGCTTCAATAGTGGTTATTATTACTTTGTCGGTTAAGTGGAATACTATTTGGTTGTAATCATTATCTTGGAATGATTGTTCTAATGCTTCTATTAAGGTTTTCACTGGCATTGTGTATCCTCCCCAGTGTTTAGTAGGATTAGTGGATAGTTTAGTTTTCTTTTTGGTTTTCGTAGTTTTGGTGCTGGTAGCATATGGTCTTTTACTTTTATCAAATACTTATTTTTCATAACTTATTCAACTCACATTTAATTAATTAAATGGTTAATAATTTTAAAGGCAATCACTCCAAACCTTTAAAATATTAACCTTTATTTCAACAATTCCATTACTTATCTAATGCAACATAGTAAAAAGTTCATTTAACTTATATTAACTCCCTTCAAAACATTACTTTTAACATAATTACGATAATCAATATCCCAACCAACACTACGATAAAACTCAACAGCACCAATAATTAAAGACTCATCAACCAAATCAGCACTAAAAGTATTAAACACCACATTTTTACCTTTAATATACTTCTGAATAATCCAATAACCATTAATGCAACTGTAATTTTTAGGTTTAACAGATAATAGGTCAATTAATCCTTTAACCTTATCATATTCCCAGTCAACTGTAATACAAGCATTAACAACTTTTTCAGCAAGATTTCTTGACTCATAAACACCATATAATGTTTTTTTACCGTTAATGGTTTTTTGCACTTGCCAATCTCCATTAACTGTTTTTGTATAAAATTTTGCATTTGTATTATTCATATGTCTAACACTTGGTATATCCCCATTGTTTAATGCTTTTCTTCGTAGTTTGCTGTATTTGTTGCTGTTTAACTGGTATTTTCTTCTTATGTCATGTGTTGTTAGACTTGGGTTGTTGTATGCTTCAACAAATTCGTTGTAGGTACACATTTTATTTTGCTCCATATATTCCGGCTTCTTGTCTTTTTTCCGGATTGTTTTGTATTACTGGTTTCCAATCACCAAACATTTTGTCTGCTTCCATTTGCTCCCATTCGTTTAAATATTTGTCAAAGTAACCATTTTCAATTAAGTAAACAAGGTCGCTTACGGTTGCTTTGCTTAATTTGGTTTCTTTTGATATGCTGGTTACTGTTGGATATTCCTTAATTTTTGGTATTAGTTTTTTGATTTGTATTATGTCTTGAATATTCCATTTGAATTTTCTTCCAGCATTTGTTTTTTCAAATTCTCCTTTACTGTTTAATCCTTTTATGTTATTCATATTGATGTTGTAATTTTTTTTAATATTTCGATAGGTGTTTTTTAGTGTTTTGCTGTTTGTTATTTTGCTGTAATCTCTTGGTTGTCTTTTTTTATTAGTTGGTTCTTTTTTAGTAGTGTCATATTTTATTATTTCTAATGTTTTGCCTAAAATATCTGTTAAAGTGTTTATTTGTTGGTTTTGTTTTGTGCTGATTTCTTCTAAATGTGTTATTGTTGTTTCTTGTAGTTTCACCAGTTTTTTTAGATTTTCAATATCCTTGTCCATTCTATTAATTGTACTGTGCAACACTCCAATTTCCTCATCATTTTCGTGTTTGAAATCAATACAACGATTTTCTATTATTCGTGCTACTTTATCAAATCTTTCTTCTAAACGGTCTGCATTGTTGGTGTTTAGGTTATCTCGTATTTCAGATAGTATAACCAGTAATTCCTCTTCATTATTCTTGTTTCTGTTAAATAAACCCATAATTTACATCTCCAATTATATATTAAATTAAAGTTTTAGCATAACCCCAATCATTACATTTAATTAAATCATTTTTCCTACAATTAAACTCAATGTTTTCAAATAACTCTTTAAGATTATTTACTGTTGTGTTTAATATTTTACTTGCATTTTCATACTCTGATTGTTCAATAAACTCATTATTTCTCCATTTACCAAACAATTTACTCCAACATTTCTGCTGTTCTTCATTATTGTAAGTCTCAACAATTGTGGTTTCTTTGTCTATTGTACTTGCAATTTGAATATTCAGCAAACATTGTTGGATTGTTTGCAAATTCTCATCAATAGACTTTACATTAGTATTATTGAAACCTAAATATGCTTTTAAACAATCTTCAACAAATATGCTCAAATTTGATAACTCCTTTTTTGCAATTCGGAGTATATCTTCATCAATACTTATTGTTGTTACTTTCTTTGCCATTATCATTCACCTTTTATTTTATTTTTCTCCTAACATTTCCTAATGCTTTTTTCATGATTTCCTCACCAGTTAAACCCAAATCAAGACTATGACTTAATAATTTGGCTTCTTTTGTAATATCAGATATTATTAAGTCATTAACATCTGTAATACTGTATTGACTCATTTTTGCAGTAATCATTTTTTCAATATCATTAACCGCTTCAATTTCCGCATTAGATAAGATGTTTTCTTTTGCACCAGCTGTTTCCGGTGTTAAACCGATGGTTTGCAGTGCATTACAGTATAATTGTATTGCACATCGGCTATCTTCAACTGTTGCTGTTGTTCGTAGTTCTGTTTTTGCTCTCATTATTGTTAACCGTTCTAATGCTTTTAAATCTCTTGCAGTTACTGGTTTGGCACTGTCATTTAGTAATGCTGATTGTCTTGTGGATACATAGAAATCAATTAGCATTTCTTTTGCTTCATCATTTAATTTTGGAAATATTTCCAGTTTAGCATAAGTAATATATTTCTTAAATAATTCCACATCTATTAAATCAACATCATCAAGTAAACTATCCTTGTTTAGTAATGCTGTTGCCAACCTTGTGTCCTTATCAACATCAACATTATCAGTTAACTTAAAAACAAGGTCAAACCGACTTAATGTACTGTCCGGTATATTGATTTGCTCTTTCAAATCCTTGTATTCAGTCCACCTTGAATATTTTGGATTTGCAATTGCAATAATACTGGTTCTTGCAGACATTGTCTGCACCAATCCAGCTTTTGCACTTGACACCGTTAACTGCTCCATACATTGATTTAAGGATTTCTGACTACCTTTTGAAAGTTTGTCAAATTCATCAATACATAATATTCCAGTGTCAGCTAATACTAATGCACCAGCTTCCAATGTCCATGACCCAGTTAATTCATCTTTAACAGCACTTGTGGTTAATCCGGCTTTACTGGTGTCTGCACCGTTAATGTCAATTATTCTTGGTGCTTTGTTTTTTATTGCTGTGATTAACTGTGATTTACCAATTCCAACATCACCAATCAATAAAATATGTGATGTCCATCTGTCCATAACTTCGGATTTAAAAACATCATCGGTTGGTCGGTAACCCTCGAACATTTGTAATAATAATGCTTGTTTAACATCAGTATATCCTACAATTTCCGGTGCTACTGTTTTCCATAATCGTTTATAGATATTTGGTTGCTGACTTAAATCCAATATCTGTTTTTTATCTTCATCAGTAATTCGATAATCCTCAAAAGCATTATTCACAGTGTTAATATTGTGTAAGTTTATTAGAAATTCAAAATCTGATTTCTTATTATTTTTATCAGATTTCCTTATGGTAAACTCACCAATTATATCAACCACATCACCAGCTTTCAAATTATGAAAAGGTGATGCAAGGTAATCTTGCATATAACCTTTAAATTCCTTTGTTGCTCCACCGGTACGGTATTCCAGTGGTTCTTCAAGTTTAACATAACGGAAATCACGAAACTCTGATAGTTCATCATCTAATCTGAATTGTTTACCACCACATTCACTGCATAATGTTGGTGGCACTACAACACCATCAACAACTTCAACTTCATGTAACCTCATACAACCCCTGCATTCGTAAACAGCTTTTTTTAATGCCGGTTTTGGTTCAGTGATATTTTTGATTAATGCTTTCGCTGATATTACATCACCATTAAAAGTAGAGTCCAAATCGTGTAGGGTTATGTTAGGAGGAACATCAAATATTTTTAAACTAATCCAGTTTTTGCTATTTCGGTTATGTTCATAGTTTAACTGTGTTTCAGCATTGTACAATATTTTCTTCCAGTTATCATACTTGAAGAAACCACGATTTGCTTTATCTTCAAAATGCTCATTTAATAATGTGTAATCTATTTGGATTACATTTTGGTGTCCACATTGTAAGTTTAAAGCAATATCACTTTTGTAAACTTGATTAACATACCGTAGTAACATTTCATCCGGCTTCAAATTTGAAACCTCCCATAAACCATTATATTCAATTCACGAACAATCATAATATTATATATTTAATTCCATATTATTTAATTTTATGACTTGGAAACTATTAAAGGAAAACTTACCATGTCTTTCAATGTTTTTAACAGTCATTGTTTCGACATTATCATTTATGAAGTCCACAAATTGTTTTAAGTTAACATTTCTGAAAACATTTTTTTTGCTGGTGCTACCTTTATTTTCAATTTCCAATATTGATTGCACAAAGTCAAATAACACTGAACCTTTTCTTATTACTGGTATTTGCCAGTCATTTTGTTTTAAATTAATGTTAATGTCTAAATATTGTTCTTCTTCATTATTTACTAAAACCAACCTTGCTTGGTGTACGGTTCTCATAATGATGTTGCCATCATTGTCAAATTGGTCTGTTTCAAATTCTCTTGTGTTTATTCCAGCCATTTGTGGTTTACCAGTGAAAACTTCTTTATCTTCAAGTTCATTTAATCTCACTTGTAAGAAATCATCCGGTATTTCAATGACTTCTTCATAGTCCATTTCCACATCAAAAATACTGGTTTGTTTAGTTTCTTCAAAACTCATATGCTTATTCCTCCTTTTGTAAATTTGTTTCTATTTTTAATTCTAATTTCCTTGCACTAATTAAATCATTAATTAATTCAAGTTTAGCTTTGTAATGCCTTACTTTACATTCCCAATCATCAACTGCATCTTCTTGTCCGGCTACTAATGGTTTTATATGTGCATTTCTCATTTTTTCATTGGTTAATCCTAAACTTTTAAAATCAGTTTCCAGTAGTATTTTATCGGTTGCTAATTGCAAATCCAATTTTTTGGTTTGTAGTTCTTCAACTGCTGGAATGTACTTTTCAAACATTATAAACATTTTTTCGTAGATTAACTCTTCCAAGTTACATCTGAAAATGTTTACTTTTTCACCATTTTCAAAATCACTTATGCTTTCTGCTATTTGGTGGAATGGTAATTCCACTTTTTTTACTTCAATTGTATTTTCCATATTTAAAACCTCACTTTAAATTGATTTATTCATTTAATTAAAACAGCACCACATAATTGTAATGCTGTTTTAAATGAACCAAAATCCAATAATATTATAAATGGAACAATAAAATGCTCCAATTATAAAACTCAATATATATTTTAACCTTTGTAATCCGGCATATCCTCCGCAAATGTGCCTTGATACCCAGCCATTTTCACAATCCAGCTTAAAGCCATTCTGTAACATTTACCTAATGCCCTTGTCTGACTCATACTCATTATACTTGGTAAATCTCTTTGAAAACCGGATTTATCAGCACTTGCTTCTGCTCTTGCAATTAATTCACCACTTATTGCACCATTTTCAGATACAACAGCATTTCGATATAAACAAGCAACACTTTTATATCCTACATCTCTGCCTTGTTTGTTTTTAATGGTTTCAGTAACATATGTAACTGGTGTAATGCCAAGCATTGTACCTAACACTTCCCAGCCCTCGATTGTTACATATTCAGCATCTTTATTTCCACCTAATCCTTTAACAATTAAATTCTGACTTTCAATTACTTCTTTTAAACAACTTGCTACTTCACCAGCAACACCAATTTTAACTCGCATTGGTAAGTCTGGATTAAGTATTGCATAATCCGGTAAAGTATCATTTTCAGCAATTGCTGGTGTGTTGTTTTCAACTGCTTCTTCAACCACGATTTCAGTAGGAATTGTGGTTTGCTCATTATCTTTTGCTACTTCAAAACTCATAAGTATTCACCTTTTTGAATTACTAAACTTTCTACTTCTGCACAATCAACAATAATAATACATCTCCTATTTTTGCTGATTGTTCTTTCAAATTTCAAATCCCCATTAATTTTGAGGATTTTGTCATCGTGGTAAACTTTGCTTTGTTTACCACTACCATAATTAATTAATAAAACTTCCTCTTCGTGAAGTTCGTTAAAACTCATTATAATATTGCCAATATACATTTTGCTAACCCTCCATTGTAAGCATATCCACTTTCAACACCTTTAACTCCAACTAACATTGCTACTAATAATAATCCGAAGAAGCAAGTTAGTAATGTTGCCATTATTACAAATGTCCAGTCAGTGTTTTTGTAATTCATTCTATTCCACCACCACGAACAGATAATCTTTTTTGTTCTTGAAAGTATTCCAGTAATGTAGCATCACCTTCAATTACAATATCTTCCGGTGGTGTTGGTCTTTTTTGGAAACCCACCAACCAAGCAACACCTTTACGGAATTTCACAAAAGCTGTATCACCAGCTTCCAAAAAACAGATGCTGTCTTTTAGGTCTTTGTGGATTTGACATAGGTATTTTTTACCCACACCTTTAACAGCAATTTCATTTTCATAAATTCCAGTTACTGTTTGTTCCTTGTCATGTTTTGCAACTTGGATTTTACCATTATGGTCTAATATACCATAGTAGTTTTCATCAAGTTTTAGTTCCTTCATTTTCCCCATAACTATCACCATTTATCAACTCACGAACACGAACAGCTTCAATATCTTCGTAACTGTTCTCATAGTTTTCTTCATCAAGTTTAGTTCTTATTATCCAGTCTAACTCATCTTGTGGTGTTGATGGTTCAAGGATAATAATACTTGGAGGAATTGGACAATACAATGAATTGTTATATTTGCATTTCATTGTATCACTTCCTCATTTGCACTGGTTTTTGAAAATAAGTATTTTTCTAATTCCAGTTTTTCATCTTCGGATATAAAATATCCTTTTTTGCCATTGTAGTCAATTTCTATCAAAAGTTATCACCTTTTGTAGTTTTTTAAATGTAAATTTTGGTCGCTTTACATTTTGCACTTAATATTTATCTTCTTTAAGGAATATTAAGTTAATTAATATTTTATTATTTATTATATATAAATCTTTTTATCTTTATATCATTATATCATTAAATCAATATAAATATATATGTCCATAAACATAATATAATATACCAACAATGGAAGTGATTAAAATGAGTGAAACCAGCCAAATAATAATAAGAGTACCCAGCAAAACAAAACAAGACTTGCAGATAATAGCAATAAAAAAACACACAAACATGAATGAAATCATAAACCAACTAATACAGGATTATGTAAATAAGAATAAATGATACCTTTATATATATTAAATAAGAGATATATGTATGGGTTGAAAACACTATGAAATTTAAATCAAGAAGTAGTCAATTTAAATGGTATTGTTTGGTCGCTTTACAATTTAATAAACTCTTTTTTTAATTTAAACCCTTCATAACATTGCTTCCAACCCACACAGTGTTAAAAGAATTGAAAAATGTTTCTGTTAAACCCATAAATTATTATATTCAACTCACGAACAATCAAAAAAGAATATAAAAAAAAACACGATTTAACTTATTTTTTTTTATATTCTTTTAACACTATATTTTTTTTAGAATTTCCACCACGATTTAATATGTTCAACATCACTTTTTAACTGCTCCAAATCTTCCAACTTTGACTTTAAAATTTGGTTTTCTTTTTTCACCTCCAACACTGCCGGACTATCAATTTTCTCAACTTGTGTAAATATCAACAACTCCGACATATGCTGTACATAATCATTTTTTAATGCTTCTTCATCTTCATAAAAATAAACATCATCAACCTTACCATTACTTTTGCCTTGTAGGACATTGATTTTACTCCTATCCATTCCAGCTTTACTTAACTGTGAGCTGTGGAATTTTCTTAACATATGTCCTCTAAAACGGTTATATGCACCAATTTTCCCTAATTGCATTGCATCGTTAAGTTCTTCAAATTTTCTTGTGAAATAATGTTCATTAATTGGAAACAATTTATCATTTGGTGTAATGTTTTTTTGTTCTAACCTGTACTGTAAATATTTTAAGATTTCTACTGTGGTTTCCGGTGTGTTGAATGTTATAAAATATTTGTTTGTTTTACTTCTACGAAGTTTCCAAGTTGGAATAATCGGTTTGTTGTAATCCAGTAGTTCAGCAACAACATCACTAATATTGTTACTGTTATGGTAACTACTGGTGCTGTTAATAAAAGATTTTATGCTAATGTTTCGCATATCCACTTTGCTCATTCCAGTTGATGCAAGGAACAGGATTATGCTTCGCATTTTTGGGTTGCTCATTTCAACAGCAGTACGGATAATCTCTTTGTCCGGTAAATCAGCATAAGTTATAGGTTCAAATGTTTTGCTGTTTCTTAAATTCCAATTTGGGAGTGTGCCAATTTCTATTTCGTGGTGTCGGTAGAATGTTTTTATTATGCTGAAATATGTTTTTGCACTGTTGATGTCCATTGTTGTTCGTAGGTGGTTCATGTAACTGGTTAATCTTTTTTTTAATGTTCGTTTTTTCCATCTTATTCCAGCTTCTTCTTCTTGGTCTGCTTCCAGCAGTAAATCATATAGGTTAGTTTCTTGATAGGTAGTGTAATGGTTTAATACTGATTTTATGGTGTACTGTGTTTTTTGGCTTAATCCTCTTGTATGTATATATTCTGTTAGGTATTCGTTATTGGTTATCATTTTACTTGTTCCCTTGATTATTATTATTTTTGTAGTGTGTTTATATTGATAATGTGTGAGAGCATTTGAAAAGTAATCAGATAATTGAAAAGTATAACTTAAAAGTATTATTTTAACTTAATTAGAATATGTTTTAAGTTATATTTTTTTGGGTAATGCTCTTTAAGTAAATGTTTACTTTTTTTAAAATAAGTAGGTAATGGTAGGAAATAATGTTCGACTCCCATAAAACGAACAAATATTTCCACCATTTTTTTTCTCACACCATTTTTTTTCCATGACTTGTTTTTTATCTTGGAGATTTAAATATGGATAAGATAGTGAAGCACAGATTTAAGGTTGGGAATTGAATATCGAATGATAACATACATAAACTGTAAAACACTACAAAGGTTAGTTTAAAATCAAGAGATTAAAAAAATTTCAAGAAATTCATACTTTTTTTTGTGCTTCACTATTAATATATATGGGTGGTGCTGGTTATTATAGTTCAAATTAGGATTAAATTTAATATAATGTATAACAATTGTTATAAAAAAATAGTAAAAAAAAATAAAAATAATAATAAAAACATTTATTCAAATTTTCCCCAGTAGTCGATTTCTTTAACTTTTGGAAATTCCACAAAGTATTCATTTTCTGTTTCATCATCACAACAAAACTTTTGAATTGTAATATCGTCAGTAATTGTTGCCATACAATCCCAGTCATATTTTCTGTCAAATGCTAAAATTCCATTTATATGTGCTTCTGCAACTTCTAAAAGTTCTTTAAGTGCTGTTGCATCATTTTTCAGCATATTGTGAGTCATTTCGTACCTTAATGATGGTACGGTTTCGTTATCGAAAAATCCAACTTCAACATATACTTCTGCTTTGCAGTCATTGTCTAATTTTAATCCTACCATGATAATCACCTTCGTAATTCTATATTATAATTTATTAAAACTACTATATAAATGTTTTGGTTTATTATAATATTAAAAGTATAAAAAATAAAAAAAGAGTTAGAACAAAACAATATGCACTAAACTCCTAATACTTGAAACCTTACCTTTACGATAATTAACCTCCTCAACAGCCAACACCACTTCCACATCATTACTGACTAAAACTTCAGCAGTGCTGTTCATAAACTCATTAACATCAACCGGAATTTCATCATTTGCTGTAAATTTGTTACCAACACCAGCATCTTTTAAAGCATTATAAGTAATGTCATGGAGTATGGTTCTGTTTTTATCCCAGTAGTTTAATGTTAGTGCTACTTGCTCCCTTTGTATCTCAATTGTGTCTTCTACAATTGTTCCACCACTTTGCTCTAATAATCGTTCAACAATTTGGTTGTAGGTCAGGTTGTTTGTGCCTTTGCATAAGTCTAATTTCTGCCTTACTTCTTTTGTTATTTGTATTGTTGTAAATTCACTCATAAAAAATCACACTTCTTTTGGTTCTTCATATTCTAATTTATCTAACTCTTGTTTCAAATTTATTATTGCTATTTTAACATTGTTGTCGATTACTGGACAACTAATTCCTTTATCTGCTAATTCATCTTGTACAAAATTCCAATGTGTGAAATCTTCGCACCAGTCTTGTATTGCATTATAGTTTAAGTTATCAAATATAATTTCGGTTAAAGTTCCGGTCATAATTTTCCTCCTTTTAATACCACTGCTTTTTCAAAAGGTGTTACTTTAATTTCAGTTAATGGGTAAATAAATCCAGTATCATCTTCAACCCAAACATAGAAATTATGTAAACCTACAATCATTTTGTTTAAATCATTGGTTTTTAATTGCATCAGTTTATAACTCCTTCACATTTTTTTACTTTTGATGGTTTCCATTTAACATAAATTTTTAAATCTGTGCCATAATCAATTTGGACATCATAACAACAGTATAAATCCATACTATCAATGTTTATTATTATGGGTTTGTTTAAATCAAATTCACATTTATATTTATTATCTAAATATACTTCACCGTTTAATCTGAATGTTGCATTGATTATGTCCGGCAGTCTTGCACCACATTTTTCACCATTAGTATTAGTCCACTCCAAGACAAATTGTTGTGGTTTGTCTTTGTGTTGGATTTTTAATCGTATCATAATTTTTTGCCTCTTTTTAGTTATATTATATTATAGTTTTACCCATATTTAAGTTAATGGTTTAATTATAATAAAACTACAAGCAATTAAAACAAAACATCACCAGTAAACCTTTAAAATAATTAACCATAACTTCATTTAAATTAGTTCATCACGAAGTTCCTTCAAAGCAGTAACAACACAGGAATATTGCTCTTGCTCCTTAAACCAACACCGTTCATAAGCAAGTGCTGATAAGTTTTCATATTTACTTATGTGTTGGTCAATTGTTTTTTCAAAAACATCAACAAAACTCACATTAAATCCTCCTTAATCATTTCCAGTAATTTTATTCTACTTTCAAAATGCTTTCTTGCTTTCCATTTAACACTACCAGCATTATCACTGCCAGTAATGTTATCAACATTTTTTAAAGCCATTTTTTCAGCTTCAATATACTTGTCTAATACTTTAACAGCATCCATAATTTACCACCCTTTAATAAGTTTCTTCCAACACTTCAACAACTCTTGCAGTAGCATAAGCATATGCCCCACCATTATTAGATTTGTCCGGTATGAATTGGTTGTAATCGGTTTCCAGTAATTCCAATTTGCAAATGTAACATCTCATTAAATCGGATTGGAATACTGCAAGTTTTGTGTCAAATTCAAACTCACAGTTGCTGTTTACCAGCATGATTTCATCATCTTTTTTGATAATGTCATCAGTCCAACACTGTCTTTTGTTTAGGTTGCCGAATACATCAAATGCCATTCGGATTTCACTTTTACTAAATTTCCTTTTTTTACTCACGAATAATCACCTCTATACTATTTCAGTAAGGTCATCAACATAACTAACATTATGCTTATCCAACAAATCTTTAACAACTGCCAACATATTTCTTCCAAGCATCTCATCCGGTTCATCACTTTTACTGTTTTCACAGTATAAATGTCCAGCAATTAACAATGCTTGATAATCTTTTGGATTTGCAAGTTTAATATACTCCAAATCCCTTTTAACATTATCATTCATAATTTAACACTCCCACTCTTCAAACTCTCTTAAATTCTCCTCTTTAATCAAACCAGCATTAAATAAAATTTTTTGTACTGTTTTTCCGTTTCTTGTTAACCAACCAGTAGGTTCAAAACAATACCATTCTAACTCTTGATTTCGACTCCAACCTTTCCTTTTGTAACTGAAATACTGTTTTACAAGCAACCAATCATCATATTCCAACTTTGCGGATAAACTATAAAATTTTAATCCACATTCCCAATCTTGACCTACACAAACTACTTTTAAATTTTCCAATTTTTTACGATTTTCATCTTCCAATCTTGCAAGATAATCAGAGTAGGTTTCTAAAATTTCCACTTTGTGTTCATGGCAATTTGGACAGTAAATTTTTTCACCATTATATTTCATTGGTGTTGCTGTTTCTTCTGTATTTCCAGTGCAACCACAGTACACTCTTCTTTTTCCGGTTATGTTGTAAACATCTTCATTTTTTATTGTGAAGATTGTTTCACTTCCAGTTTGTATTCTTCGGACTTTAATTTGATTTTTTTTCATATTCAACTCACCTCATTATATTATAAACATCAATAGCATTTCAACCATTATTATAACAGTTAGTAATTGGAATGCTGGTTTAATCATAAAACCAGCTCCATACAAACACGATAATTATCAATACCGAATTTCTTATAAAAACTTAAATCTGATTGTAATACTGTGCAACGAATTTTATTTCTGTTGCTACAATCAATATAGTATATGTAATCCGGTCTTGTAACTCCATCATAACTGTTTTCCAGTTTTTCCCATTTGTGTCCATCATATTTTGCTTCTAAATTCATTGTGGTTACATCTGCACCATGTTTTTTTAGTAAAGGTATGATTGCTTCTGTGTAACCATCGTAGTGTCTGTAATAGGCACTTGTTTCGTTCCACCAGCCAGTGTGGTCGGTGTATCCAAATATTAATTTACAATTTGTACTCACGAACATCATCTCCTCATAAAAAAAATATTATAATAGGGTTTCCGGTCTTAAAACCAGTTTCCCATTTTTTATTGTTATTCTGCATAGTTCAAGGTCTTTGCCTTCAACTTCTACATATAAGCAGTCATCAGTCAAGTTTTCTTGGTTTGCTTTTATTGCAGTTGCAATATCGTTAATTGTCATCATTTTTAATTCACCTTAGTATTTATAGTTATAATTATGTTTTTATAATATATAAATGTTTTGGTAAATTATAGGTTGTTGGATATTAAAAAACATTATCCAGCATAAACTCTCCATAACAAATTCCTTTTAACATCACAATCACTAAAACTATTGCAATGTAAACGGTAATGAACAGCAGTATTGGTAAACACCTCACCAGTACCATTATCCATATTAAATGTTAAATCCAAATACCAGCCAGTGAACCCCACACCAGCAGTATAACATTTAGTGGCATGATATAAATCATATTTACCAACTAAATGTTTTGCCATATCAAAACTAATAACTTCACGATTATTCATTTTCCACAAACCTCCTAAAATCATATAATTTAAAATAATCAGTTCTTTTGCTAAAAGGTACAACTTCCGTTACTTTTTCATAATGAAATATTATACCCATACCATAGAACATATTCATCACATCTAATAGTGAATGATTGTCCGCTGGTATTAAGAAGTAACCTTCATCATAACTGGTTTCTATGTATCTGCAATAGCCAATACATTTCACAATTAACCCTTTTAAAAATTTCATAAAAACCACACCCTTTTAAAAAATAATTAATGGTAGTGGATTTATTTATTCCACCACAACCATTTTAAGAGTTACATCTTCATCTTCTGCAAATGTTATGTCTTCATCATAACCCATATCAGTGTATCTTCCACTAAAATTAAATAATTTTATTTCAGCTTCTAATGTTCTACCCCATTCATATTTACCAAATTTTTTGTAATCTTCTTTTAAGTTGTCAATTCTGTAATTTAAGTAACTTAAAAGGTTGTCATATAATCTTGTGTCATGTCCTATTACTTTTAATTCTCTGGTTTCTTTGTATAGTTTTAAGTCATGTTTTTGTATTTGGTCTTTTACTGGTTGGTTTAAGTAAACTGTTTTACAAATGTTGTTTATGGTTAAATTTTGTTTTTCTTGTGTTTCCATAAAGTCTTCCCAGTATTTCCAGTGTCCATTGTTTATGTCGATTTCAACTAATAGTTTGTTGTCATCAGTGTATCCGGTTCTTTTTGCTCTAATTTGTATGTTTATTTTTACCATAGTTAATCACCTTTGTAATATATCTATAATTATAATTTAGATTTCCTACTATATAAATGTTTTGTTTTTTTATAGTGTTATTATTATTAATAATAATATAAAAAGTATTAATAATAATAAATATAATATAATATAATAAAATAATGGGTTTAAGGCAGTATATAATAAAATAAATAAATATATAAAATAAATAAATAATTATTTACGATATATAAATATATAAATTATTAAAAAAAACACTAACAAGACAAAAAAAAGAAAAAATAAAATAAATAAAATAAATATTTACGATAAATAATTATTTACCATAAATAACCAAAAAATCAAGAATAAGAAATCGCTGACAAATCTTCAACATCAAACAACTTATGAACCACCTTACCATTTACCAGCTCCAACACCACAAAATACCAAACACTCTCCAAACTTTCAATTAAACAGCACTTCCAAACACTATCAAAATCAATAGTATCTTCATCAACTGTTAATGTGAAACCACTACCATCATCTTTACTCCAAACCACTGTGTCTTTTTCGGTAAATCCAGCAAAACTTTTTATGTGTTCTACATTCCGATTAAAACCATGATTTTCCAAACTTGAAATTATGCTTAACAAATCCATCAACATCAATCCTTTTAGCTATATTAAATAAAACATAAACTATCACTAAATAAACTATCCTTTAAAATATTAAAAAAACAAATAATTAAAACAACACTAACAATTACAAGTATTGTTTTAATCTAACATCTAACTTAAAATATGACTATCTGTTAAGGTTCTGCAAAAACCAATCCGGATTAACAGCTAACAAACTTCCACCATCACCAGCTTCACACCATACACAGTACCTGCCTTCATCACTTATACAGGCAACATCACGAACAAAATAATCACCACCATTAACATTATCCTTTCGGAATAATGGGTAAATGTGTCCAGTACCGGACTGATTACACTGTACATGATATGTTTTCCAATCATAACCTAATGCAACTCCCATATTAACCACCATTTGACTTAAATCAGTGCAATTTCCAGCTTTACTTCGTATAACTTCTGCATTAGATTTTTGGTCATCAAAGTAAAATTCATAAGTGAAATTGTCACGAATATAGTCGCATACATCATCAATATATTTTGGTTTGAAGTCAAATTCTTTAACCCATAAATCATAAACCACATTTGATGGTTCTGTTGGTTTAATAAACAATTTGCTGTTCACTGGTGCAATAGATGGCAATCTGCCTTTAACATCGAAAAATACACATATCCAACTAAACATATAAGTGTAATCGCTGACTCTCATTAATTTATCTCTTACTTTGATGTTGTTTGGTAGTCTACGGTTGTATTCTACATATTTAGTGAACCTTTTTGCCATGTCGACATAATCAGCTTTTTTGATTTGTCTACTCATATTGTTTCCAGTGATTTTGTCTTGTATACGGAAATTGGCAACGGTTATTGGTTTTCGTGGATTTAAAACTACTTTGGCGAAATAATAACTCCATTTAGGACTATCACCGATTTCTTGGTTGTTCTCTATATTGTATTTGATTTTTTTTGCTTTTTTTATGATTTCATTATATGTTAGTTGTTGAGTCATTGTATTAAACTCCTATTTGGTCTTTGATATAAGTATGGGCATAGACTTTCTATTTTTCGGCAGTGTTTACGGTATGGGCAACCTTTGTGTTGCTGTTTATTATTAAATTTTTGTGTTTTCATTTTGTTATCACTATTTTTTCCTCGTTTTCAAGAAACATTAGTATTCCGATGTTGTTTACTGCTGGGTTGTTGCATATCATTGGTATGTAGGTTATTTTATCACCGTTTAATGTTTTGCAGTCGCAGTATTTGTTTCCAGCATATATTTTTGTTAAATAAACTTTCATTGGTATGGGTTGTTGTGATAGGGTGTTGTCTATCATTGTTTGTATGCCTTCGTTGATGGTTGGTGTTTTCATAAATTGTATTCTCCTTTTTTTTAATTGTTTAAGTTTTTTTCTGAAATTTAAATAGTTTTATGGGTTCGTGGTTGGAAGCAGAAACTACCACATTTTCACGATTTACTTATGATGAATAGACTTTGAAATTCTTAAACTTTATACTGGAATTGTTTAAAATAAATTTGCAAGTAGTGTTACTTGTTGTTGATTTACTTGTTTTAGCAGTACCATCTACATAAGGAGTTACTGTTCCATTCTCACATACGAATTTAAAGTGATGCCAATCACTATCTGTTAAATAACTGTTGATATAATGGTCTGCTCCTTTATAGTAAAACCTTACACCATTGTTTGCGACTGATACTCCAATTGCATCAAATTCGATAATAACATCTTCTATTGCAGTATAACTTGCAGAGAAGTTTGTTGATGTTCCACTTGTTTCTGCTACTGTTATTCCATCATCGTTTTGTGTTGGTGTTAATGTACTACTCCATTTTGATGCAGTATATGGGGTCATTTCATCGTGGAATAAAGTGTCATAAAGTATATATGGTTCTGACTGGACTGTGTTGTCATCGTGTAATTCTGCTTTGATGTCTATTTCCCCACTACCAGTACCAACATATCCACTTGGTTCTATTGGACTGCCAGTTGCATCGTAGTCTAATGTGGCTATACCACTACTATTAGTGATGCCATAACCTATTAATCGTTTTTTTACCATATTTGTTTCACCTCATATTTTTTTTGATTTAAATTTCTATATGAATTTAGATGGTAGTTTTCGGAAGCAGAAACTACCACAAAAACTTTAAATTGGATATATCTTCAAATCTTTCCAAATCGCATTTACAGTAGTGGAAGTATTATAGATTTGTATAAAGAATTTTAAAGTATCTGTTGCATCTGCATTGTTAGTTGCTAATGTTACTTGTGTTCCATTGATAGATGCAGTTATAGTGTTGTTTATTCTTTTTATTTTGATATTATTCCATTCCGAATTGTTTAGAGAGATATAACTTACTTGACTGTTTGTGTCAATAAAACCAAATCTAACAACATTATCTGTTTTTGTAGTTATTTCTGCTTGAATATCATCTGATGAACCAGTATTACATATATATCTTGCATTTGTACTTCCACTTGCAGTCTTTGAGATTTGAACACCATCGTCTACTGTTTCTTCTGATAAAGTAGATGCAATTGAATAATTAGTGCTATCGTGGTTTGTTAATCCATTATCGTAAAATAGTGCATCAAGTAACTCGTATGGTTCTGACTGTAATGAGCCACTTGTGATTGTACTGTCAGTTGATGCAATTAAATTCAATCTGCCTTTTCCAGTTCCAGTATATCCATTGCAGTCAGTCCAAGTAGAACCACCATTAGTGGTTTTCTTTGTCATATGAGCCACACCATTACTGGTTGTGCCTTTACCGATTAATCTATATGTTATTGCCATTATTATCTACTCCTCTATTTTTTCAAAGAAATATATTGTTTCTCCACTTATTAAACTACCATCAAAGTCTTTTAATGTTGCATATAAACTAACAACCTCATCAGATACAATTACTGACTTATTAGTCTGCAAATCAATACTTGTTGTTTCATATTTCTCATAGAAATATACTGTTTCTCCATGTATTCTGCTACCATCAGAGTCTTTTAATGTTGCAGTTAAGTCGGCAACATCACTTGTTTGGATTATAGACTTATCGGCAGTCAATCTAATACTTGTTGGTGTGTATTCTTCATAGAAATCAACCCTTACACCTTTAACAAGACTTCCATCTTCATCTTTCAATTTCGCTTGTAGATTTGCCTTTTCACCAGTCTGAATTATAGGATTAGTACAAGCAAGACTTAATGTTGTTGGTGTATAAATCTCATAGAAGTCAACACGATAGTAATCCATCAATTGACCATCAGACTCAACGATTTTCGCTTGAATATTGGATTTCTCACCAGTTTGGAATATAGGATTGGTGGATTTCAAATTTAAACTTAAAGGTTCAAATTTTTGTATGAAATACACCCCCTTCCCATCAATACCAGTACCCATATCATCTAATGCTGTAATAACCAAATCTACGGTTTCACCAGTTTGAATAATCTGTTTATCACCAGTTAAAAACAATTGTGTAATCCAATCTTGAATAATATTCTTATTATGCCTAATTTCAACATTACTGTCATATAAAATAATATAACCTTCTTCCAAATCAGCAACTGGAATATCAACCCAAACATTTGGAGTTAATTCAATTTCCAGTGTATCCACTACTTTAAAATCAGTGGTTTCATCAGTAACATTTGCATCAGTGTAATGTAAGACTTTTAATTGTAGAGTGTATTTGCTTCTAAAAAAGGTTGGATTACTTAACTTTACTTTCGGTTCTGCTGTTATGGTTTCATCACTAACAACTATACCGTTGTCAAGCTGTGTTGTATCGGTTATGTCAAATTCATATGTACCGTAAATTCCAGTTATTAAATCATTGATTTTTATAGGGTCATTATGTATTGTATTATTTCTTAATAATGAAATCAAAGTGTTAAAATCAGCTGTTGATAAAACATCTTGAATATCATAATAACTTTCAACATAATTGTTGAAATCATTAATAACTCCATCATTATTAGTAATAAATGTAAAATAGGTTTCATTAGTTGTTTTTTGACATATAATACATTGGGTATCCAGTATATTGTCATTAGGATTGCTTGATATGATTTCCTTACAATAAAATAAAGGAAAAATCTTATAAAGAGTATCTGCAATAACTGTTTCCACTTTAAACAAATCAGATGTCAGAACATCGGTCAGTTTAATTGTAAAGGTAGGAACATAAACTTTGTGGAATTGTTGCAACTCAACATTCGTTATATCTGTATAATACAAATTTAATCACTCCTTGTTAAAGTTATGTTATTTTTGAAAACATAATCTGTATTGCTTGTGTTGTGGCAATAACCGTTACTGCTGGATAATGTAATGTAATCACTTATGACATCATAGTAATATGTTATATTAATGGTTGAATTGTTGTTGCTGTTGGTTAAGAAACCCATTAAGTTATTGTTTTGCCATTCACTATGATTTCCATTGTTTATTACAGCACCTTCACCACATATGAATATGCAAGAATTAAAACCAATATCATTACTTATAAGGGTATTGGAAGTTAAACTAAATGTTGAATTAGTTATATTTGCATTTCCATCAGTCTGATAAAGGAAAAACGGATAATTCTTATTACCAATCTTACCATTAACAGTACAACCATCAACAGTTAAATCACCACCATGCAATATTGCCATATCACAATTTGATATATTACAATTTGTTAATAGTGTTGTAAAGTCCGTTGGATTTTCTAAACTATGAATATCCACTTGACAATCAATAACCGAACCCAATCCAATGCAATTGATGAAATCAGAATTTTTTAAATCCACTTTGGATTGATTATTTTGTTGGATAGTATTATTTCCACCGTTAAATGTTACATTTTCAGCTTTAAAAGTCCGTTCAGTTGGAACAATAATTTTATGATTTTGCATTGTTAAAGTTTTATCATTTCCTACAATATAAACATCTTTATTTAATGTTAAATCTTCGTTTATGGTTATGTTTGCAGATAATCTTCCAACACCACCATTCTTGAATAATGTTGCTAATTTTGTAGCATTATTAATTGGTTCGTAATTACAGTGTAATGTAACACTTGTAGTACTTGCATTTAAAACATCATTAGTTTCAATAATTACATTGAACCTAATATTTGTTTCAATTTCATTATCCGACAAATCAATATTAAACACATAGTCATTTAAACTACTATTCCAAACAACTGGAATATAGGTATCCTTATACAATACTGTAATCTTTGGTGTGTTTGCTCCTATCATATCACCATTTGGTTTATAGTCTGCTAATGTACCTAACTTTACAGTATTGACTTTACCCAAAGTCAACTGTTGAGTACAATTGAATTGGAAATCAGACTTTGCTAACTTAACCAATAAGAAACCACAATCATTCCCATTGCAAGTAACATTGTTAAATCCAGTTGTTAGTGTTAAACTATCACTATCAACAATTTCATCACTTGATAAATCAATAACTTTAACCTTTTGGCTTGTACTCAATTCTTTATAAGTTAAATCCAATTTTTCATCTTTTAAAACATACTCCATTTCAGTTAAACTATTATACTTGTTTAATCCCATATATAATAATATTTTAACATTTTTATAGGTTGTAGAAACTATCAAATCACTAACACCACCACTGGCACTATATGAGCTTATAAGGTTATTATCCTCATCTAACAAATAAAATGCCACTGCAAAATAATCATTTTTAATTTCAAGAGCATAACTATAATAAGAACCACTTGTAGTTCTACTGGCTTCGCAGAAATCAATTTTCACATCTTCAAAATCCTTATCACCAATCACACCAAAATCGATGCAATGCCAAAAAAAACCTTGATTAGAATAGAATGTTCCGTTAACATCTTCAAGAGTTAAAAAACTCATACATTCACCTCTGTTACTCCGCATAGTATTCGGTCGAATTGGAATGTTCGTGTTCCGTATCGTATTTGGAATGTGTTTTCGTCTACTTCTTCAACTTGTCCTAATAATGCTTTATAATCAATTTCCTCACCAATACATAATCGTAATTGGCTGATTAACTCCTCATCAGTAAAATACTCACTAATCATTCTAAATCAATCTCCTCCCCGTTTAAAATAAACATTTCCAAATTTGAATACATACTTGCAAGATTATTTACAACAGCATTCTTCCATAAAATAGCATAACTCTCAATTACATTAACATTCAAATAAGTTAAACCAGTACAACCATTGCCTAAAATAGCATTTGGAGTCATTTGTTGTTGTGTTGGATTTCTCCACTGATTTCCACTAATATCTAATGTCAAATCAGTTAAATTAGTGCAACTCTTAAACAAGTTAAAAGCAGTAATACAATTCTTTAAATTAACATTTGCAGTGGTTAAACCAGTGCAACCTTCAAATAAACTCTGACAATAAGTAATGTTGCTTAAATCCAATTTAACACTACCAATGGCTGTATTATCTTTAAAATAATTACTTCCATCTTCTAATTGATAAATACTTAAATACTGTTTAAGTAATCGAGTAGTTCTATCTGTTTTGTAAATATAATCCAAAGCTTCACCATCATACCACATAACAGTATTATCCAATATAAACTTCTTATTCAAGATGTTTCGTGTAGTTTCATCAGCAATACCAACATACCAATCAGATAAATAAGTATTATCACTTGTTAATTGGTTATCGGTTGGGTCAAAACCATCATAAGCATTATACAACTCAACACCGAAAATATTCTTTAAATTGTCAGCAGTTAAATACTCTAACTTCTCAAATATGATACGATTACGATAATCTTCATCAGATTCATTTAATTTTCGTGTTACACCATAATCTCGACCAAAGGCATCTAACCAACCACCAGTCGCAGAAGATAAAAACAATTCATCAAAAACTGGTTCTTTATCTTCCATATAAGCACCAATAGTATAATCCAATACCTTACGAAACTCATTATCCGTATTTTGTAGTGATGAAGCCATAGGCAACATCTCCACAAGCATATCAATAAAAACAGACATTGCCCTATACCTCATTCTGTACAAAGGATAAATCACCAAGTTCTAAAACACCATTAACTACTGGTGTTAACTCTGTTATTTCACTACTGGATTGTTCAATACTGGTAACCTCAATAACACCATCAATTAACTCCAAAGCACTAACAATCCGTTCTTTTGTAATACTCTCATTAATTTTCAAACCTTCCAAATCCATCTGAAAACCATTAACAGTACCACCATTAAACAAACAAGTAATTATTTCAGTTAAAAAGTCCTCATCTAATTCAGTAGTAACTGATAAAGTGAAATCCAAGTTAACAGTAGTGTATGCTGGTTTATCAACAGTAAAGGTATGGTTCAACACATGATTACTATTATCAGTTAAAAAAGTCAAAACTTCCAATAACACAGCATTTGGAGTTTGTTTAACATATCCATTGACTAAACATTTTCTTGTGTAACCACTGGCATTCACGAATAAAACATCATGCACACCATCTATATTTTCACAATTGTTAACATAATATGGTAGTGTACCGAACCCAGCACTTTGAACATTCTCTAATAATCGTGTACGGTAATCTTCATCAGTTTCCAAATCAGTTCCACCATCAAAACCAAGACTATTAGAAACACTAATCAAATTAGTGTCAATATCTTCACTACTAACTGTGTCAATGCTTCCGGCACTAATATTACCATCACTACCTTCTGTTAAACATTCAGCAGATGCATTACCAGTTAATTCACCAGTTCCAATAAAACAATCACTTGTAGTAATGAAATCCAAACCAGTATCACTAACAGCTACAATAGTATTTGCTGGAATTGTAATGTCGATGTCTTGACTTGCAGATAAAGTGAATGTAACTTCACCTTGACTAACAGCCCCTTGTATTCTTGACAAATTTATAAATGGTAATTCACCAATTCTATCAAGCCAAATTCCATAACTTGTACTTATAAATGCTATTTTGGTGTTTTCGTGTTCTTCTTCCAGTCTTGCATACTCTAAAATTGCAAATGCTTCCAATATATTCCTAATTTCGCTTCCTTCGTTGAAATCAGTTAATTTTGTTTCCCCAATTTCCCTTTTCAAATCATAATAATTAATCATTTGATTAACCAAGTTAGGTACAGTGATTTCTTCACCGTTTGTATTATAAAAGCTAATGTAATCTAATGCCATTATTCAACCACCTCAATATCTCCACTATCTCCTACAATAAGACTTGCACTAATACTATAATCAGCATTAGGATATAAATCCAAATCAATTTGCACTTTACCATCACCATTATAATTTATATCAATTTCCCAATCATTTACTCGTTCTTCTGCTTCCAATACTGTTTCCAGTTCTGCTTTCATAAAATTTAAAGTTTCATCGGTAGCTCTCCAACCAAAAAAACTTGCAAAAACACTACCATAATCAGTATAAAACAAAGACAATTCATTTAACTGTGTATTCAACCGATTACTAATTGCTTGAACAAGGTTATCATCGTAAAAAGATAATTTCAAATCCCCATCATTAAAAGTGTAATTATTATCGATGTCAACACCCAATTCATAAAAAACTTCATCTTCCAATCTAATCACCAACTTGTTTCAGTTTCCTCCGGACAGCCACCATCTCCCCAATGACTTCCCCATGAAGCTAATTCTCTACCCGTATCAACAACAATACCATTACCGTTTAGGTATACGATATTGTATTGATGACTGATACAGGAATTCTTAACGAAGTTGCATTTAACTCCTAATGCAAGGCAACCACCACGAAAGACCCTTGAATTATCAACACAGTTTCCTCTACCATCATTAATGACTTGTTCTTCACTTTTTTGGTGGTTTGTATAATATTCCCAAGTTACATTATCGTCCATCCAATTAAACCAAGCACGGACATTGTCTTCATCACTATTACTTGTACTACAAATTTGCTTAATTTTATCAACAATTATCGATGGAACACCATAATCCTTAACCCATTGCTCGTTAATTACTCCATTCTTATTGCTAACCGCATTACTGTTATCATTATCATTATTCTTTTTTTCTTTTTCTGCATTTACAGCATCACGAAATGCTTTTGTCATTTCTTTTGCCATATCAGTATAAGCTTTCCGACTACTTGCAAAAGCATTCAATGACAACTTCATTTCAGATTTACCACCACTATCAACAGTTATATCAACTCCATCTATATACCAACGGTTTTTAACATATTTAACATTTCTTGTTTCATTAGATTGTAAAGCATCTGCAATAATAGTCCAATTAGCCAAATCAAAATGTTTAGGCAACTCTGTAAACAACCATTGGTTCGTATGAACCTTTTTTAAAGCTGGATTTCCCAATGGCAATGTTAAACTTAATGTTAGGAACTCACGAGCATTTTCATATATTTTTTTACTTGCTTCCGACTTTAAAAGCAATTCTTGATTAGTTTTACTTATTGCATAATCATCACTCATACATTAATCCCCTTATATTTGAAATATCCACCAGCTCTAAATTGTTGCATTATTTCAGAGCAAGTAGGACTCACACAATAGGTTGCTTTATTTTGTTTCATAAAATCACCAACATTACTAATAGATGGGTCGCTACTACTGAAATTATCATCCCAAGCCCTACCAGCATTATATCCACTGAAATCACCATAACGGTAGGGTTTCATTCCATTTGGATTTGTCCAATCACTACTATCCCAAATTGGCACTAATTGTACACCTTTTTCTTTTAATGGGTTCTGAACATAACTGCTGTAAGCTTCTCTAATTGTTCCAGCACAAAAACCATTATACAATGTTATATATACACTGTAACTGCTATCCAAGTTGAATACATCTTGAATATGTGCATTACTCCAAGTTCCACCATCGTGAACAGTCCAACCATCATTCTTTAAAGCATCAATCAAAGCATTTTTCATACTATTACTACCGTTATCACTGTTAATCCAAACCTTTTTTGCTTTGTTGTTATAAGGATTGCCATTTTGGTTAGTATTATTCTTATTTGAAGTGTTTGATTTAACAGCATTGCTTTTATTAGTGTTTTTGTTTGGATTGCTCATTGATACAATTTGCTCACCAAAAAAAGCATCTAATCTTAATTTTGTAAATTGTGAAGCACCATACCCAGTTCCTAATTCCAAACCTTCACCATTAACTCTAACACCAGTAATAACATTAGTTGTGGCAAATTTAATCTTCCTATTATAAAAATCGTGCTTTAAAACAAGACCAGTGTTTTCCCAGTCAGTTTTTGATATTGGTTCGATTTGTATAGCTCCCCTATCATTAAACCAAACATCAAAGAACCCTAAACTATTATAAACTAATGCTCGTATAACTTCAATCCATGATTTATCTCTTGCAATTAAAGAAACCGTTTGTTGCATCGGATTTCCTTTGAAAATATTTCCTTTGTACAAATCTTGACTATACCAACTGATACTCTTCAATCCAGATAGTACAGTATAAAATTTCTTTAAATCCTTCGCCGATGGTTTCATACCAACACCACCTCTTGTTATTAGGACTCGTAAGAAATTATATAGCTTCATATAGTTTCCAAACCATTCAAATTTGGATATGTATTGTCTGCTCCAATCTTGGCACTGATAAGTATACATTTTACTTTCTTCATCGTAGTCAACATCTAATATTTCACCAGCAAAGTTTTCATGGTAACTACTCACCATTAATACTGCGAATTGTCCTAATGTTAAATCTATTTTTTGTGGTGTGGTGAATGTTGCTGTTTTGACTCGGAAATCAGTTTCTTTTATTGTATATTTTTTAAAGGGTATTTTGTTGCAAGTTCCTTTTTTCCAAGTGGTGTAAACTAATCCTTGCCCAGTTATTTGTTCAATAAATATGTTTCCATAACTCATACTATTATTATCCTATAATTATCTCATCACTAATTTTAGTGTGTGTAAAATCGTTAGTTTTTGGTAATGTTGATTTTACTTGTATTGTTTTGCCAACTTGTCCACATAAGCTTCTGAATGTTGCACTATTCATATTTCCACTAATCGGAAGACCTTGACTTTTGTGATATTTCTGTTGGTAGTGTTTAACAGCCATTTTGGTGTTTACATCATACCAACCGTTGATTTGTTTTTTGGTTAAGAAACCTTGCAAATAAAGAACATATTGTAAGTATTGCACACATTTAAGCACTTTCTTTTTAGGACTATATGCTAACTTTAATCTGTCGCATTTTCTTAACTGTTCGTAAGCTGTATTTTTTGCTTTTGCTTCTGCTTTACCAATAAGTTTATCGTGTTGCTTGATAGCATTTTGAACAGCTTTACTTGAAGTTTTAAACTCTGAATAAGTGATTGGAGTATATTTAGTAAATGTTAAATCCCATAATACATAACCATCATCATATTCCTGTTTTCTGCTGTCATTTTTTGTTATCATATAAGTATAAGTTTTTTTAATTCCAACTGCTCTTGTGTTAACATACCACAAAACACCTTGTATCATGTAGTATCCAAGTACATCGACAACTCTTTGACTTCCAATACGGTCATTATAATTTAGTAGTACTGTAATTTCAAAACTATCTTTGTTAGCACTTCTGTTATTTATGAAATCTTGACTGTTGTTTAAATCGGTTTTATCAAATTTAATATCCGGTTTTACACTTAAACTTCCACTTACAACTCTTAAAGGAATACCAGTATTTAAAAATTCAATAATACTGGTATCTCTTGGAGTTATACTCAAAAAAACATCATCACTCATAATTTTACACTGTCCTTCCTGCTGTTGTATTATCCCAATTAATTCTTCTTGCAATTTCAGTACACAAACGGTCAACACGGTCATCATTATCCACAACAATATCACTAATGTAAATATTATTAACTTGACCGAAACTTCCAGTATTTAATGTTCCTACATCACCATTCATAGTATCTAAATTAGGATTAAAACTACCACTAACATTAGCACCAAGTTTAGCAGTTGATGAAGCCAAATCACTATCTTCAACAGCTTCTTGTGTCCATTCCAATTCTTGCCTCATTGCTTTAACTATTTTACCCGGACTGGATTGTCCTAATCCTAAAACACTAAATGCCCTTGAAGCTTGTTCACCTAACCATTGCAATGCTTGAACAATTGGATTGTTCATAATAACATTGTAAGCCCAATTTAAACAATTTTCTAATGCTTGTGGTATTCCCATTATGGCATTGGCAAAGTTCTGCACACCCTCTAATGCTGTTTGAAGTAATGTTGCAACAAAATTTCCTTTAAATCCTAATGCTCTTGCAATTGTATTAGTTAATGCTATACCAACTTGCAAAGGTAACGATGGAATAAATGCAATGAAACCTATAATTGCTTGTGCCCAATCATTAGTATTTAAACCCAACTGTGCTGTGAATTGTTGAAATAAATTCGATAACCATTGTATAACTGGTATTACTGCATTGTAGATTTGTTGACCTAATTGGACAAGACTTGCAAAGGCATTATCAACCATTTCTCTAAACCAGTCCACATTATAGTATGCCCATACTAAAACACCTATTAATACAATTAAAGCAGTAACTAAAATAAATACTGGGTTTGTTAAAAATGCAAAGTTTAATTCCAATTGCGATATTTTAGCAAGTTTATTTGCAATTTCCAAATCTTTTAACCATTTAATAAACCCTAATCCTTTCAATGCATTTATACCAGTTGCCATTTGACCTAATCCAAACAACATATCTGTTAAAGGTGATGCCATTCCACCTAATGCAATACCCATACCAACAAGACCACCAGAAGCTTCATCCATTTTTAATATGAAATCCATAGCCCCTTTCGCACCCTCTTGAAACATACCCCCAAGATTATATCTTCCTCGTTCAAGCATTCCATTAAATGTTTCAAGTTTGTTATTATAGGTATCGGCTTGACCCATACCACCCCAACCTTCTTCATTTAATGCTTTTTGCAATGCAACATTTCTTTCTTGAATGGTACTTGCTTTTTTTAACTCATCAACATGACCAGCTAAAATCGGACTTCTTTCAATTTCCGAAGTCATACCAGTCATTAAGTAGTTGTTTAAATCTTGTTGTGCTTCAATAGCTGGTTTACCATAGTATGCCATTGCTTGAAAATAATCAACAGCATTATTCGCCATTAAATCTAATTGTTTTCCATTTTCAGCTAACATTGATGAGGAGTCTTTACCAACAGCAGATGATAATAAACCTTGCAATGCTGTATCATCACCGGGAAGTTTCTGAATAATACCGTTGATTTTATCAACTGATTGATTTGCTTTTTCAACATCACCACCAAGTGCATTAGTTAAAAATGCCTTGTTGGTTTCTTGTTTTCCAGCTGACTCTAATACACCACCTATTTGTTGTCCTAACTCCGTTGCACCTTGTTTTACCCTACTAAAACCATCTGCTAATTGTTGTATTCCTTCCATTGCTGATATATTGTTTACTTGTGGTGTTATAACATCATCATCAATAGCATCTAATTTACTATCCAGTTCCTTCGCTTCTTGTTGTGCAATTTTTAATTCATCTTGTGAAACTTTAACTTCCAAATCAATTTTTTTAGCTTCTAATTGTTGTAATTCTGCTTCTAATGATTTAATTTCAGCATCATCAACATCTGCTTTACCTTGTAAAGTTTTTATTTTTGTTTTTACTGTTTCAATTTCAGTGTTAACTTCATTTAACTTGCCAGTGTCAACATCTAATTTGGTATGCAATTGTTTGTTTTTTAACTCTGCAAGTCTTTTTTCTAATCCTTGCACTTCGTTATCATCAACATTAACAGCAAATTTCACATTTATTTCTTTATCTGCCATTTTAAATCACTACTAATGGTTTGTTTTTCTGTTTAAATCGGATTATTTCATTTGTTATTATTAATATTGCATTATATTGAAGTAGGGTCATATCTTGTATGGATTTATCTGTTATTTTGTAGTTTGTATGTAAGTGAAGAACAGTTAAGTGTTTACCTTTTCCGTTCTCCAAATTTAAAAATCCATTAAAGCATTGGTTTGTGTTTCATCTATACCACTATATTCCAGTATTGCTTCGGCAACGGTTTTTACAACTCCTAATGGTAGAAAGTTTATTTCTTCTGTTGTGAATTTATCACCAGTGGATTTAAATAATCCTAATTTTAGTATTTCACGATTTAAGTTTATTATGTTTTTTTTATTTACTTTTACTTTGTCTAATTCTTTTAAGGTTAGTTGTCTGATTAATGCTTTGGATTTGGTTTTTGTTCCATCTTCGTTTGGATAGGTTATGTGTATTGGTGTTTTTTTGTGTTCACCCAAAACTATTAGTTCTTCTAATCCTACTTCCTCGATTTCTACTTTGGTTTTTAGTTCGTTTATTTCTTGTTGTTTTAATTCTTCAATGTTTGCCATTGTGTTTTTCCTCCTTTAAAATAAATAATAATACTATAATAATTAATAGAATTATTTGGATTGTTAAAATAATTATCTGTTTTGTTGTTTTAATTAATTCGGTTAAAATAATCATATAAAAACTATAATTAAATATATATTAAATTATATAAGAATAAAAATAAAATAAAAAAAATATGAGAAATAAATATTAGTTTTTATTCCTCATCAATTTCATTAGTATAATCCGCTGGTAACTCCTTCCACTCCCTTTTATGACTTGAAGCTTTAAACTTCAAAGACTCTGCGGTGTTTTCAGTTGGTTTAATATCAAAATCATTACCATTAACAAGGCAACCATAATAATGGTCGATAACTTGGTACGGATTATTGCCTTTTGGATAAACAGTTTCAATAACAGTTACATCATCTGCAACTTCCATCATTTTTTCTAATTTCTCGGATAACTGTTTGTGCTGTGCCATACCTTCATAACGAAGTTTTTCAATTTCAAGACTCCAAGCAACTTTTCTTTTACCTTGAACCACAGCACCACTAAAAGTATCAGTAGTGGACTCTTGTGTTTCCGGTGAACCTTTAACACCAGTACCGTACATTATACTCATAACTTCATCAGTACCGATTATAATTTGTTTATCATCAACAGTTACCATTATATCACCTCAATAGTATAGTAAACATCTATTCTTGTAATTAAACCGGCAAATGTTAAACTATCCAATACCACATCAACACAGGTAGCATTCTTTTTCTCTACATGGTATTGTATGTCTTCCAGTAAATCCAAATCAGTAACACATCTTTCTTTAATACTGGATAACATATGTTCAATTTCATCCAATGTTAACTTACGATTTCTTTCACCTAAATACTCTGCCAATGACATTTCTTTAATAATGAAATCCCTAACACGATTAACATACAAATCATAACCATTTGGCTGTTCACTGTTAACACATATATAACGGTCATTATTACGGTCAGCACATTTAAAAGTTGATATTCCAGCTTCAACATAAGCTTTTCCAGTACTACCAGTTTCAAATGTTAATTCATTATTTAAACCAGTGACACCAGTAACTGTTTTCATAGTCATGGTATTACCAACATTCATTCCAGCTATTAAGCCAGTATAATATGCAATTGATTGTAAAACAGTTAAAGTGGTTTCATTAATTTTAAATCCTTGTACAATAGCACTATAACAATGGTCACCACATTTACCAGCACTTGTAATATTATCACTTGAATTTGCACCAGTTAAACCAACTGTAAATCCAGCTGGACATTTCATTTCAAATGTAGCATCCAAGTAAGAGTCAATTAAAACAATAAAAGCATCGGTTAAATTGTCAGCAACAAATAAAATATCCCAATCTTCACCTTTTATCTTTGCCAATGCATCTGCAAGATTTGATGAAGTTACTGTTTTAGTGGCTACTGGTGGTGTTGCACTGCTCCAAGTTGTGATATTTACACATAATAAACTTGATGCTCCACCTTTAAATAACCATTTAGCACAATCACAACCATTAAAAGTACTGTCATCACCGAAACTTGTTTGTAACTCATCTAAACTATTAAATAAAGTAGGATTAGTTTCGGTTGTGTCAAATGCACCAATGATTGCAACTTTACCAGCCATACCCGGTCTTGTGTTAACCCTATTATTTCTTTTAAAAACATGAATACTTGGTACAACAGCAGTCATTTTCCTATCTCCATATATTTTTTAAACTCTTTATTCAATTCGGACTTTGATTTCACTTTACTTAAATCAACTGTTTTTGTAAATGCAGTGATTAACCAGTCCGGTTGTTCAAGTTTTTTTAATTCATCATCTAAATCAAATTTACTCATTGTTAATTCCTTCTTTTAAGTAAACATTACAAATATTATACTCATCATCAGTTAAATCAAATGTAACTGGTTCAGTGTTACATTCAACTAAAATATGCCCACGATTTAACACAAAATCATTGTTAAATTCCGGATTTACATTACGAATAATGGGTTTATTTGGAAATTTATCTCTATTAGACATTATTAATTTACAAATTTCATAACTAACAGTTTTAATAATTGTAATTGCTTTACTGTAATCTTCTTGTTTAGTTACAATTAAAATTTCAACAAGGTCACGAAAACTACTGAAATCAAATCCATCAATATTATTTTCACTACTTACACAAGCAACAAAAATACTATTAGACTCTTCGGCAACCCGTTTACTTGGGTGCTGTATATGGAAATGCTTCAATAAATTGTTTCCATTATTTTTTTCATTCGTTAAAATATTTAATATAATATTATCAAGATTTAACATAATTTTCACATTCTTTTTTTAGCAATTTCAACTTTCCTTAAAACTATTTGGTCTGCAATTGTACTTGTTTTTCTATAAGCTCTTGCAACAAACAGTCTTGGTTTTGACCTACCAACTTTTTTACGAAAAATTAACTCACCTTTATAATAAAAAGCTAATGTTTTTGCTTTTATAGGATATACTTCTTTTCTACCGTATTCAACAGCCATTGGATAAATATGATTAATTGTTGTACCAACAATAAAACCATATCCTCCATTAATTTGTTGTTTTTCAATACTTGAAGCTAACATTCCACTTGGATTTGTACAATATAAATTAATTGCTTGTTCTTGAAAACTACGATTACGGTTTGCAATATCTTCAACTGCTTCTTTACTACCATCGTGTACATTTTTAATTAATTTTTCAACTGATTGTAGTAAAGGGTCAAAAACACCACTTTCATTAGGCATATCTAATAATTTTTCTAATTCACTGGTGTCAACATCAACTGTTATTTCTGTGTCTAACTCATTCCAAGCACCCATATATTCAACTCACTTAATAGGCATAAAAACCATAGCTTTTGAAACCTTTTAACATTTCTTTTGCTTGAATGATTAAACTATCACCATAACCTATTGACATATTGTCATCTATTTGGTCATTGCTTCTTACATTGTATTTACGATAAATTAATCCAGCTCCCCATAAACATAATGCAGTAAATGTTTGGTCGCTTATTTCTTCAACTTCAACACCATTAACTGTTTTAGTAACTGTTGGAAATGCGGATAATTTTATGTAACTTAAAGCATAGTTATATGCCACATTATAGAAATGTAAAACTTCCTCTGATGTTATGGATTTGTTGAAATCCATATCAGTTAAAGTATCATCATCAGCTATGTCATCTTCTAATATCCAACCATCTAATTTGTATAATATTTCTTTTATGATTTTTTCATCTTCCATAAGTAGACCACCCCACCTTTAAAAAAGATTTAAAAAAGTGGAAAATATTATTTTTTTTTGTCCACTTATGCTGATGTTAATTTCACTGTAAATGAAACCTCATCATATGCAACAGTTATAGTTTCTGTTTTTGTAGTGTAACTGGATTTAGCAACTTCAACCTCATATGTTCCATCAGTTAAACTTGCAGTACATCCACCACTGCTTCCAGTAGTTTTAGTAACATCACCAATTACAACTGATGCTCCTTGAATAGCACTGTCATCACTGTTATCTAAAACACTAAAACTTACAGTTCTTTTTGGTGCTTCACTGTATATTTTCACATACATTCCAGTTCCACCAGTTCCAGCACCGGTGTATAATTGGTATGCCTCACTACCATCTTTTTTAGCATCCTCAACAATCCAGTATTTTTTACCGATGAATTCCGGATTTAAACTGGTGTTGGTTAATACTTTGACTTCTATATAATCTCCTTCTTCTTGCCCAGTAGTTTCTACTGTTCCACTTGCAAGGAATTCGCTACAAGCACTATCCCCAAAGGAGTCGAAGTGGTATTTAGTCCCCAATGGGAGTATCCACCACCTCTGCTACAAGTACATCTTTGTTCCATAATACAAGAACATCAAAGAATACATCAACAGATGAAAGGTAGGATTTTTTATCATGTTCGTAACTGTTTTCTGATGTGATTTCATCCAAGAAACCAAATACAATAGAGTCTGGGTCAGCAAGAAGTATTTGCTCACCGAAATCGTTTTGTGGGTCATCCAAGAAATCAGCTACTTGTAATCTTGTATTCCAAATTCTTAATTCAGTACCATTAAAGAATAAGCTGTCACCAGCATCGGTTTGTCTTGCATCAGCTTCTTCAACTAATAAACCATAGATTAAGTTGGATACATAGAATTTTGCATTAGACCTATTACCTTTTTGAATACTGTATTGGGTTAACATTTTCTTTAATTGTGGAATTAAAGGTGCATTAATGTTAATGTCAGTAAAGTAACCAATAGGGTCATCCGGTAATGCAGTTCCACCACTAACAGCTGATGCATGAGCTGTTGCAACTGCTTTCATTTGTTGGAAAATACCATCCAAATATTGTAATCCATCTTGACTGGTTGGTGAACCTTTTTTAATACCGTACATACCAATTTGTTCAGCACTATAACCACATCTTTCAGCTAATAACTGTTCCATTAAAGGTAAAAAGTTTGCTTTTTCAATGTTTTGTAATAAGAATGTTTTAGGTGTGTAGGTGAAACAACTGAATGGTACAGCAAGTAAACTTGATTTACTAAACTCCGGTACAGCTTCGGTAATATCAGTAGTATAATCTGATGTTAATTGTTTTCCAGCATTTCCACCGGTTCTTTTACCCATATATTGCAATTTAGCCCTAACACGAAGATAGGATACATCGTATTGCATACTGTCCATTATAATCATTCTGCACTCGTTTATAATGGAGGTTTGGTTTTCAACATTTACAAGGAAACTATCTGCTTCGCTTGGGTTTTTCCATGATGGGTTGTATGCTCCATCTCTTTTTACAACATCATTAGCCCATTTTAAAATAAAGGACTCATTGTTTTGAATATTTTCTTTGGTAATAACTTGCATTATTAATCAACTCACAAACATTAAATTTATTTTATTTTTTGATTTTTATTCCGGTTGCATATTCTCTGCCGGATAATTGGTAGAAGTTTGTTTCCACTTGTGGTGTGGTTACTTCTTCGGTTTTTACTGTGGATTTGTCTTCTTTGTTGATTTTTTGTTCATCATCAACTTTAACTTTTTCCACTGGTTCATCTTCTACTTTGGTTTCTTCGGTGGTTTCAGCTTCTTCCTCTTCTGCTTTTTCTTTGGCTTGTTGTTTTTCAAGGATTTTAGCTTCTTCCTCTTTGTATGCTTTTATTCCAGCATCAATTCCTTCTGCAATTTTGGTTTCTACTTTTTCCATAAATGCTTTTTCATCAAATACTGGTTCAGCATTAGTAGTTTCCGGTTCAACAACTTCTGTGTTGTCGGATTTGTTAATGCCGAAGATGTCTTTTATTTTTTCCAAAGCAGATAAACTTATTTTTTCATCTTCGATTGGAATTTCAACATTTTTTTCTGTCATTTTATCTTCCTCAACTTTTTCGTTTTTGTTGATAAATACTTCGTGGCTCATAACTTCAAAATCGTAACCGTTTGCACCTTTTTTCACAAATGATATGAATAGTGGTACAATGTCTTCAATGTCAGCAACATCGCTATAAGTTAAACCTTTTTCAATTACTGGCATTAAAGCAGATTTCGGTGTAGACCCCAAGCTATAAGCATTTACTTCACGATTTAATAGTAAATCGCATAGTTCTTCGTTTGTTACTTTTGTTGTGCATAACCAACTTCCAGCCGGAACAGATTTACACCAAT
>Ga0265301_10000485_pt1 | contig 58593 bp, 40 predicted proteins | sample AusTroGonzalo_MG_2_FD_193488 | JGI IMG/M metagenome (GOLD analysis project Ga0265301, IMG submission 193488) | Bovine rumen microbial communities from tropical cattle in Woodstock, Queensland, Australia - Gonzalo_04 | ecosystem: Host-associated > Mammals > Digestive system > Stomach > Rumen ... | reverse complement strand
TAAGAAATAAATCGATACAAACAAGGGTTATCTCGTTATTTTTTAACAAGATAACCCTATTTTTTTCTGACAAAAACTATAAAAACAAAAAAAAGAGGATGACTACTTTTTAGTCACCCTCTTTTTTATTCTTCCATATGATAAATCAACTCTTTTGAAACCACCGAAGCGGCATAGAACCAACCGACGGCCTCTCTGGAAGGTTGGATGTTCGTCAACACATTGGTAGGCGGCCCCATCATGGGATTGCTGCCCATGGCCATCTTCACGCTGAAGACAAACATCATGTAATCAGAAGGAATGCTCAACAAATCAAGTCGGATATACATCCCGTCGTGCAACTCGCTCTTAGTCATCATCGCCACTGGAATCTCGCTGGTGTTCTCCAACATCTCTGGACCGTTGACATAATAGCCGGCATAACCCGCCATCGGAATGGAGTTGGCCTGCAACAGGGTGTCGTTCTGAGGAACCGTGTCCTGGGTGACTTTGATCATGTAAACAATGGAAGGATCGGGCAGGCTCTGGAAATATGGATAAAGCATAAAGATGGTATCCCAAAGCGGCACATTGGGGAACATCGACGTCCGTTTCAGCACGATGGAGTCAATCTCTTCCACATTGTCCTGCATGTAACTCTCAGCAGAAAGGCGCTTGTATCTACCACCTTCCTCCGGCACGTCAACCAAAAGAGTGTATAAGGTCTTCTTCCTTCCTGCCACCGAATCCGTGAGGTAATGGCCTGGCTGATCCGATTGCTCCCAATAGGGGATGGTGTCCACTCCGTCGGTAACGACGACCTTGGCACCGGTAATCATCCTGATTTCCTCGGCATTGTAAAAATCAGCGGTATAGCTCAAGATCACCTCATGACGTTTGTATTCATCGGTGATAGAGCCTTCCACACCGATCAACGGACTGCCTTCTTCCAAATCAATTATGATTTCCTCGCGACACGAGAACATCGCGAAAGCCAATATCATATAAAGCATCCATTTCTTCATCGCGTTCAGAATTTAAATTGATAGGAGATGGAAGGAACTGCCGAGAAGAGGTACATCCGTTCGGTTTTCACGCCACCCTCGCCGTCTTGCTTGAAGGTAACCGCCCAAGTGTTGTGATGTCCATACACGTTATACACCGACACGTTCAGCTCGCTATCCCAGCGTTTCCACTTGCGATCGGGCAGCTGCCAAGTCAAGGAGAGGTCCATGCGGTGATAGGAAGGATAACGGCTCTCATTGCGACTACCATTGTAAATGGCGTAGGTGACACCTCCGATAGTATATTGCCCGAACGGATAAGTCACAGGCTGGCCCGTGTTGTAAATCCAGTTGGCGGCGACACTTAGACTTGGAGTGATGTCATAGTTGGCCACGATGACGAAGTTGTGCGGCCGGTCGTATGGTGAACGGTATTCCCTACCGAAATTGATACCTTCAATGGTCCTGAATGTCCTTGAATAGGTGTAGGAAATCCAGCCCGTGAGTTTGCCTGTGTTTTTCCTGACGAGGAACTCTGCACCATAGGAACGGCCTTTGCCAAAACGCAACTCACCGTCGATCAACACGTTGCCGTATGTCATGGCATTGTCCTTGAAGTCGATAACGTTATTCAGGTCCTTATAATAAAGCTCCACGGAGGTCTCGATGGCATCGTTATGGAAGTTGCGGAAATAGCCCACGGCATATTGGTCACAACGTTGAGGTTTCACATTGGGACTCACGGGGAACCACACGTCGAACGGCAGTCCTCCGGTCGCCGCCGAAGCCACTTGGGCATATTGGAAGGTGCGTGAGTAGGAGGCTTTCACCGACGATACCTCGTCGATACGGAACATGGCGGCCAGTCTAGGTTCAGCATGAATCTCGGTATTGAAGATCTCGCCTTTGCGGTAATGGATGGTGTCGGCCACCTGGTAATTGTCGTCAAACGTGTAGAAGTCCTCCTCTCCTATGTTCTGCAAGCACGAGAGCCGCAGCCCGTAACGCATCGAGAAGATGGTGCCAAAGCTCTGGTCATGAGTGAAATAAAGTGCATGTTCGAGTGCCTTGCGGGTCACTACGGTGATACTGTCAAGACCCATATACTGCACCAAGGCGCCTCCTCGGTCCTCGAGTTCGCCCTGTTGGAACGCAAGAAATCCTGTACTCAGCCCCCAGCGAGAGGTGTTGTTGTCGTCCCAAAGCATGGTAAAGTCGTAGTTGAGTTGGGCGCTCTTCGAGCCGGCCTTCAACGAGAAGTCGTACGGTTCCAACCAGATGTCGATATCGTAGTTGAACTTCGATCCGAGCAGTGTCAGATTCGAGGTCAGGCGATTGCTAAAGATATGGTTCCACCGCAAGGTGGCGCTGGAGTTGCCATAGCCCAATCCCATCATTTCTTGCACCTTGAATTTGTCCCTGCCATGATAGGCCGACAGAAACAGCCTATTGTTGTCGTTGATGCGTTGCGTCACCTTGGCATTAAGGTCATAGAAATAGATGTCGGAGCCTTTCATTTCCTCGCCCATGAAGGGGATGACGAGTCCCGCATAGGTAGTGCGACCCGCCAGAAGCAAAGAGGTCTGTTGTTCGAACAGCGGCGTTTCCATCATCAGACGGCTGGTAACGAGGCCGACACCTCCTGTCCCCGATAGTTTCCGTGGCATGTCGTCTTTCACCTTCACGTCGAGCACGGAGGAAAGACGTCCGCCATAGTTGGCCGGGATGTCACCTTTATATAAAGTTGCTTCCTTCACCGCATCGTTGTTGAAGACCGAGAAGAAACCCAAGAAATGCGAAGCATTATATATAGGTGCGTCGTCAAGTAGGATGAGGTTTTGGTCGGTGCCGCCGCCTCTGACGCTAAACCCCGATGAACCTTCCGAAGCCGCTTGAACTCCAGGCAACAGTTGTATTGTTTTTATTACATCCACCTCACCCATCAGCGCAGGGATCTTTTTAATGGTGATCATATCGAGGCTTTGTACGCTCATAGCCATCTCGCTGACGTTTCGATCGGGTTTCTTTCCTGTAATTTCCACCTCATTGAGGTTGGTCACATCGGGTTGCAGCTGCACGTTCAAGGTCTTAGGCTTCTTCCCCACTGTCACTCCAGTCTCGTATGTCTTGAAGCCAACGTACGAGAATTGCAGGTGGCGGCTCCCTTCGGGAAGGTCGAGCTCATATCTACCTTTCTCGTTGGTGGTGACGCCTTTCTTGAGCTGAGGCTCATACACCGCCACGCCTATCAAGGTCTCGCCAGTCTCCGCGTCGCGCACGACACCCGTCACCCGGCCCGACTGGCCGAAAAGGCTCATCGCGGCAACGAGGAGAATTAATATGGAAAGCGCTTTTTTCATGGGGCTGCAAAGATACATCATTTTCTCGGTTGGTAGGGCATCTTGGCCATTTTTTCCACTTGCAGCGAAGGTTGACCGAACTCTTCGGTGACTGTTCCCAGCAGCAGGTACACCCCATCTCCTTGGAAAGGATAGGTCTTATACACCTGCGGGAAATGCACTGTGTCGAAAGGCTCGCCCGTGGCATCGACGAAGGTACCCAAAGCCATCGGATCGCCTTTGCAGGTACGCACATACTTAATAGTGACCAGTTTGCCGAGCATCCTGAAGCGACGGCCCACAAAGCGAAGCATCTGGCAAGCCATCAGTTCGCCGCGAAACGAGGTCTGCAAGAGGTCGAACCAGCTCATCGTCATGGGGAAGCCGTACAGTTCAATCTCATCGTAAGCGTTCTGCAAGGCACCGGTCTTGAAATCGGGTAATTCGAAGTCGCATTGATACAGATGCGCCCGCCACAGCAGCTCGGCACGGCTCCTTTTGGTAAAGTCGAATGCCCCGCCGCGGATGAGGAGCACCAGCTGATCCTTGTGAAACGTCACCCTTGTGATGAAGTCGTCGAGATCCTTGAAGGGACCTCTGAGCTGGCGTTCGGCCACAAAACGTTCCACAAAGTGTTGCTCCACGCCTTGCAGAAACACGAAACCCATATAGATTGTCCTGCCTTCCAGCGTGGTGAGGTAATCGCTATGGTTGATGCAGGGCAGATGCACTTTGGCGCCCATACGTTTCGCCTCGTTGAAGTAAAACCACGGCCGGTAAAAACCACCAAAGTTGTTGATCACCGCCACTTGGAATTCCAATGGGTAATGGCTTTTCAGGTAGAGGCTCTGGTAGCTCTCCACGGCGTACGAGGCCGAGTGGGCTTTCGAGAACGAGTAGCCTGAGAACGACTCAATCTGCCGCCATAGTTCCTTCACCAGCGCGTCGGGATAGCCTTTGGCCTTGCAGTTGGTAAAGAAACGTTGTGTCACCTGTTCGAACTCACTTTTGTCGCGCATCTTATGGCCCATCATACGGCGCAGCACGTCAGCTTCGGCAAGGTCGAGACCCGCGAAGTAATGTCCCACTTTGAGCACATCCTCCTGATAGATCATCACCCCGTAGGTCTCCTCGAGGAGTTGTTTCAGTAGCGGGTGTTTGTAATCGACCGTTTCGGGATGATGGAAGCGGTGGATGTATTCCTTCATCATGCCCGAGCTGGCCACCCCGGGACGGATGATGGAGCTGGCCGCCACCAGCGTCTTATAGTCGGAGCAACGTAGTTTTCGCAGCAGGCCTCGCATCGCCGGGCTCTCGATATAAAAACAGCCACAGGTCTCGGCTTTAAGCAGTTGTTGCTTGATCAGCGGGTCTTCTTTCAAAGCCTCCACCTGATGTATGTCGATATGCACCCCATGGTTGCGTTCGACCATCTCCACCGCGTCACGGATATGGGCGATGCCTCGTTGGCTGAGCACGTCAATCTTCACCAGTCCCAGCTTCTCTGCCGAATACATGTCGCATTGCGTGGTAGGGAAACCCTTAGGCGGCAGGTCGAGGGCTGTATAGTTGGTGATGGGTTCCTCGGTGATGAGCACCCCACCGGCATGGATGGAGCGGTAGCGGGGGAAGTCGTGGATGCGCTGTTCAGGATCGTTCTGGAAGGTCACCGTGGCACCGAGCAGAGCCACATGGTCCTCGCCGTATTTCTTGAAGATGTGTTCGATGACCATGTTGCGTTCCTTCCAGGAGAAGTCGAGGTCGAAGTCGGGGGGACTGCTCCGTTTGGGGTTGAGAAAACGCTCGAAGTAAAGGTCGAGCTCGATGGGATCGACGTCGGTGATACGCAGGCAGTAGGCCACCACGCTATTGGCGCCGCTGCCCCGCCCCACGTGGTAAATCCCTTGCGAGATGGCAAAACGGACGATATCCCAGGCGATGAGAAAATAGGCACAGAAGCCCATCTGCTCGATGATCTCCAGTTCCTTCTCGACTCGGCGGTAGGCGGTCTTGTTGGACTTTCCGTAGCGATACACCATACCGTCGAAGGCCAACTTGCGCAGCAATTCGCGGTCGTCATAAACGTTGCCCGTGAAGCATCGTTTGTTTTTTGGGCTGTCATCGAGGTCGATCTCGCATTCATCGAGGATACGCTCGGCGTTTTCCATCAATTGGGGATACAGGGCGTAGGCGGTCTTGAGCCTTTCCGGTGGCAGCAGTATCTCATCGGGTGCGGCACAGCCGTCGGGATCGATGCAGGTCACCACCACGTTCTCGTCGATGGCTCTCAGATAGCGGTGTAACTCGATGTCGGCGGCTTCGGCGAAGGTGACCGGTTGCATGGCCACCAGTTTCTCGAACGATTCCTGGCGGAACATCTTGGTGAGTTGCGTAAGGCGTACGCCCAGAAACTCGTTCGTCTTCAGCTGTCCTGGCTTACGTCGCCCGAAGGGATAGATCACGGTGACGTCTTCGAAATCGGGTGCTGTCGAGGGATAGGGCAATTTGCTGAGGTTATGCTGGGTGATGAAGCGGTTGATTTCGGCGAAGCCCTTGTTATTGCGAGCCAGCAACATATATTGAAGTTCGTTGCCGTTGCGTATCTCTGTCCCCATCACGGGTCGCACTCCTTGTTTCCGGCATTCCGCCACGAAGTCGGCGCCCCCCATGGTGGTGTTGATGTCGGTCAGCGGCAGGGTGGCATAGCCCAGCGCGGCGGCTCTTTTCACAAGGTCGTCGACCGGCATCGTACCGTAACAGAGGCTGTTATAGGAGTGGACATTGAGCATATGGTCGCCGCACCCCATCGGGGTGCTCTGTCGGTAGCTAAATAGAGTGATGTATGGCGTTTTCTCCGAAGCGGTTTTTGATGCGATCCATGGCGTCATATAGACTTGTCAGTTCGGTATTGTCGTCGAACAGCGTCAGTTGTGGTGCGCCGCTCACCAGTTCGCTGAGTCTCACTCCCACCAGCCGGATTCTCATGCGGCGGTTGTAGAGCCGGTCGAAGAGGCTGTTGACCGTCTGTCGCAGCAGATGGTCGAAAGCGGTGTAGGGAATGCGTTGCTGCATGTCATGCGTGTCGAAGTCGGAGTATCGGATCTTCAGTGTCACGCAGCCTGTCAGTTTGTGTTGCGAGCGCAGGTCGTAGCCCAGGCTCTCCACCATCCGCGCCATGCATTGGTGCACGGCGTTGATGTCGATGGTATCCTGTTCGAAGGTACGTTCCTTGCTGATTGACTTACGTTCCTGATAGGGGCATACGGGGGTGTTGTCGTGCCCGTTGGCTTTCTTCCAGATGTCGATGCCGTGCTTGCCCAGCACGTGCTCCATGGCTTGGGGTGGCAGCCGACGCAGTGTGCCAATCTGCACCACCCCCATCGAACTCAGCAGGGCATAGGTCTTTTCGCCCACCATGGGGATCTTTTGTATCGACAGCGGGTCGAGGAAGCTATTAATATAAGGTATGGGGACTTCTTTTTCCCCGTTGGGTTTGGCCTCGCCGGTGGCGATTTTGGCCACCGTCTTGTTTTCCGAGAGGCCGAACGAGATAGGCAGTCCCGACTCGCGGATGATCCTTTGTCGCAGCTCATGGCTCCACAGTTGGCAGTCGTGGAAGCGGTCCATGCCCGTCAGGTCGAGGTAATGCTCGTCGATTGACATTTTCTCATACACCGGCGCCTCGTCGGCGATGATGTCGGTCACCAGCCTCGAATAGCGGCTGTACAGCTCCATGTCGCCGCGGATGAACACCGCCTGGGCGCAGAGCTGTCGGGCCATGCGCATGGGCATGGCCGAATGTACCCCGAATTGTCGGGCCTCGTAGCTGCACGTCGAGACCATCCCGCGGTCGCCCATACCCCCGACAATCACCGGCCTGCCCTCCAGTTCGGGGTGCAGCAGCCGCTCCACCGACACGAAGAACGTGTCCAAATCCAAATGCAAGATTGTCCTTTCCATCACTTTTTTCCTCCTTTTGCTTGACAATTCAAAAATTCATTGTATCTTTGACGAGTTTTTAATCAAATTCTCCGCCGTAAATCTAATCAAAAATTTTTAATTCGCCCTAAAAATTCTAAATTCTTAAAAAAATGTACTTCAGTTCCAACATAAAATTTTTGCGCAAGCATCGTGGCCGCACCCAAGACGATGTGGCTTTTGCGCTGAATATGAAGCGTTCCACCCTCAGCGGCTATGAAAACGAGGTCTCTGAGCCCAACCTCGAGGCTTTGATTGCTTTCTCGAAATATTTCGGCATCGCCATCGACACCCTAGTGAAGGTCGACCTGAGCACCATCAGCATGAGTCAGCTCTCGCAGCTGGAGCGAGGTTTCGACCCCTATTTGAAAGGGAATGGCCTCCGCGTGTTGGCCACCACTGTCAGTCCCGACAACCACGAGAACATCGAATTGGTGACCGAGCGGGCCAAGGCTGGCTATGCCACGGGCTTTGCCGACCCCGAGTACATCAAGGTGCTGCCCACCTTCTCGATGCCTTTCCTGTCGCGCGACCGCAAGTACCGCACCTTCCAGATCAGCGGCGACTCCATGCTGCCCATCCCCGATGGCTCTTACGTCACAGGCGAATATGTGCTCGACTGGACCTACGTGCGCAACGGGCAGCCTTACATCATCCTCACGCAGGATGACGGCATCGTCTTCAAGATTGTGGAGAACAAAATCGAGAGCGAGGGCAAGCTCACATTGAACTCGCTCAACCCCTTGTACAAGCCTTACGACCTGGCCGCCGCCGATATCAAAGAGGTGTGGCGTTTTGTGCATTACATCAGTGCCGAGATGCCACAGCGAAGCGAGAACACCCTGCGCGAGGAACAGCTGCTGCAGACCGTGCAGGAGCTGCAACGGAAGGTGGAGGAAATCCAATTAAAACTGAACCTTTGACGAGAATCGGCACACTATTTGCGATATTCCATCGTTTGTATTTTGTGTAACCATTAAATTTCATCAACATGAAGAAAGTTTTTTTATGTATGATGCTCCTTTGTGGTATTGCCATGATCAGCACCAGCTGCAAGAAAGACCCTGTCGTCAACCCTGAAACCGAAAACGGGAAGATGATCGTGGGAAGCAGCACCCTTAACATCACCACCGCTGACGCCGTCAACTATGGTCAGAAAAACGCCATCGTCCTTGCCTCAAAAGCTATGACTTCGGCTGACAATGAAGGCGTTGCGGTCATTTTCGACGGCGCCATTACTCCTGGTAATTACAACTTGGAAGACTCCAAGGGCGGCACACCTCGTGTGGTAGGCCTCAAAGACTTCAACATGGGCGAGATCCACTTCGTCATTGACGCCGACAGCGTTTTCTTCGGAGATGTTTATTTCTGGATCAACGGTGAACTCTCCATCACTGAAAGCAACGGCACCTACACCGTCATTTTGTCACAATGCTCCGCCACCAACGCCAACAACGCCAACATCAACCTCTCCGTCAATTTCAATGGCACTTTGACTCCCTACGTCGTCAACACCGACAACAAGTTTGTCATCGACGGCTATGAAAGCCCCATCGGCCTGGCAGGCATCACCTCCATCGGTGGCCTGAACAGCATCGGCCAGTATCAGGGCGTACATTCCATGCTGTTCATGTCGGCTAACCATAAGCGTTCCTTCATCGTCAGCTTCGTCGGCGACGAGACCGTCGACGGTGAATACCAACTGGGATATTTCATTACGCCTTACTTGCCGACACTGCCTTGCGTCCACGTCGCTTTGGACTCCGACTTCTGGACCATGCAGCCCCAGACTGGTTATGTAGCCAAGGAAGGCACCCTGACAATCGTCACCAACCCCGATGGCACCAAGACCGTCACCATGAGAAACCTCAAGCTGAAGAATGTTGAACACGACAACGAGTTCTTCTTCCCCATCCTCGACGCCGAACTCACCTATCACGGCATGATGTTCGAAATCGGACAATAATTCCCCTTGGAATTTCCTGTTTGAAAAAATAGGAGTATCTTTGTCGTAAATTGGTTTTTATGAAAAAGATACTCCTATTCTTTTTGTGCCTGATCGCAACCGCCATCACAGCACAAAACTCCACACATATCCTCCCCACTCCACAACATGTGGAATGGGGCGAAGGCGTCTTCCTTTGGAACGCCCAGGCCATCGACTCAGCACTGGTGGGCCATCTCGACGTACCGAGAAACGAGGACCAAGCTTACCGACTCACCGTCACCAGCAAAGGCATTCTGATGGAAGCCACCACCGAAGCGGGCCTATTCTACGCCCGGCAAAGTCTGAACCAGCTATACCGTTACGCTTCTCTGACCAGCAAGGAAGGCTCCGTCCAAATTCCTTGCATGACCATCCTCGACTGGCCCGACTTCAAGCTGCGTGGCTGGCAGGACGACATCAGCCGAGGTCCCATCGTCAGCATGGAGTATCTCAAACAGCTCATCCCACAGCTTGCGGAATGCAAGCTCAACTGCTTCTCGCTCTATACCGAACACACCTTTCGCACCCAGAGCCACCCCGACGCAGCTCCACCCGATGCCTTCACCGCCGAGGAAATCCGTGAGTTGGATGCTTTCTGCAAACGGTATCACATCGAACTCATCGGCAACCAGCAATGTTTCGCTCACTTTGAGGAGATTCTCAAAAACCCCGCTTACAAGTACCTGGCCGATGCTCCCGATAACCTCAACCCAGGCATCGAGGGCACTTACGAGTTTTTGGAGGACCTCATCAGCGAGGAAGCCCAAGCCTACTCGTCGCCTTTTTTTAACATCAATTGCGACGAGACCGAGAGCCTGGGCAGCGGCAAGGCGAAAGCCTACGTCGATTCCATCGGCCGTTCCGAGGCCTACTGGAGGCACATCAACCGCGTGAATGAGATCGTGAAACGACATGGCAAACGCGCCATGATGTGGGGGGACATTGCCGACCAGGACCCCGAGATTCTTGAAAACCTTGACAAGGACATTATCTTTTTGGCATGGAGCTATGCTGGTCGTTACAGCTATGATGACTTCCTACAGCCCTACGCCAAATCAGGTCACGAGTTCATGGTCGCTCCTGGAGTCAGCCTCTCAGAGAGGGTTTGGCCCAACTATGGGGAGTTTATCTCCAACATTCCTTATCTCTGCCGCGACGGTTTTCTCAATGGTGCTTTCGGGGTGCTCAACACCTGCTGGGACGACTTTGGCGAATCCCTGACCAGCAGTGCTTTATACGGCCTGGCTTTAGGCGCGGAGATGAGTTGGAACCCTGTGAAAAACACTGTTTTCAAGCAGGCTTTCTACGAAGAATCAAACCGCTATGTGCGAGAGAATTTCTCCATCCATTTCTTTGGATACACTTCCAGCTACCTCTACCAACAATTGGAAGAAGTCTGGTCACTAGCCAAAAACGATTTTGGCAAGTTTGCCTCTATGACCGAGCCCATGACGCCATTTTATCCGAGTCTTGTGGGCGATACGCTTGAAGCGTATTATGAGGAATGGCTGTCGTCATGGCTCAATCCTCACGACCCTCACGACGGCATCGAGTACCGTCTTCGCCACGCTCAAGAATACGCTAAATGGAACGAAGGCATCTTCGACAACGCTTTGTATGCCGTACATCGTATGAGATGGTGTGTTTACCGCAACCTGGCCAGATGCCAGTTGTACAGGACCTATCAAAACCCCACCGAGGAAAACATCCTCGAGTCGCAACGCCAGATCGACAGTCTGCTCGTGGCGTTACCACAACTGAAACGCGAGTATGTCCGGATTTGGGAAAACGAATGCCGACCTTATTGGTTGGATGTCAACATGCGGAAATACGACGATGTCGCAAAAGAGCTCATTGCGTTGCCCTATCAGCCTTTCATCGAGACAAGCAGCGATGCTGAAGGCCATGTAGTGGTATCGTTGCGAACGGTTTACAGCAACCAGACCATTCGATACACCCTTGACGGGAAAGATGTCACCCCTTCCGCCCCCATTTACAAAAGCCCTCTTGTCATCAACCACTCCTGCTGGGTAAAGGCCGCCTGTTTCGACCACGAGGGCCACGCTATCGGTACTGAGCGTTATTTCCTTTACCACAAAGGCATGGGCAAGTTAAAGGCATTGAACAGCCCCGCGGGCAATTATCGTCCCGAATACTCTGGCGGAGGCGACAATGCCTTGATTGACGGCTTGTTGGGAGGCAACGACTACAAAGACGGACGTTGGCAAGGTTTTTATGGCGTGGATGCCGATGTAGAGCTGGACTTCAAACAAGCTGAGGAGATTCATGACATTGAAATCGGTTTCCTGGCCAATCCGCACGATTGGATTTTGCTGCCACAACTCATGGAGTTTTATGTTTCGGACGATGGCCAAAACTATCGTTTGTTCTCCACCTACGACATCTCCGCCGAAGTCGCCCGAGCCAACAACACTGTGATTCGCAAGCACATCCCCCTGAACCTGCGCACACGTTACCTCCGTGTGGTGGTGAAGAACCCCGGCCTTATCCCCGAAGGACTACCTGGTGCCGGATACGACTCTTGGATTTTTATGGACGAGCTATTAATTAATTAGGTGTAATATTTTCGTTGATTTTTTTTGAATTTTTTCACTAAAAGGTATTGACAAAATTTTGTTTCGGTTGTATATTTGCAAACGATTTAGTCAAAATCTATTTAATAAATTAATTCAAAACATTCAACATTATGAAAAACAAACTCTTAAAAGCCTTGTCCTTGTTTTGTCTCACCTTGGTTCTCAGCGGGTGCAACAAGGATGGAAGCAGTCCTACCCAAAACGGGGAGGCCTCGCTGACCCACAACCCACTGGAACAGTTGCGCACCTTCAAGAAGCAGATTGAAGCTGTCAAATCCAACCCCGAAGCCAAAAACAGCGAGACCATTCCCCTTTCAGACGCCCTCTGGGATGTCGAGAATTACTTTAACCTCACCTACTCCAACGTGGAATGTTATTATGCCCAAATCAATGAGCATGAGTTCACTCTGTCCATCCCCACAGATGCCAATCAGAACGTCTCAGTCTCAGACGCTGTCAGCCTCTACGAGCAAGCGGTCACCCAAGCCCGCGAAGCCTTGAGTTCAGACGAATTCGACGACAAGGGATTCCTCTCCTTGACCGTCAAGGAGGTCAACACCAACAACCGAGGAACACTCGTCACCTTCTCTGGGAAGACAGGCCAACGAAGCAACTACAACCCACCGATATCCCATGTGGACGGTCCCTTTGGCGTGGATGACAACTGGATGTTCGCCTCCCCAATGGGAAAATGTGACGATCCCGACATCCCTTCAGGCGCCGATGAACAGCTTCAAGAAAAGCTTTACATGGAACTCATCGAGCCTTTCGTCAACACTGATGCCGGATTCAGGAATATCTATATCGACCGTAGGCGGTTCATTTTCGACGGGTCCAACTATGCTGGAGTCTATTACAACACCGACCTGAGCGACCTATGCATTGAGCATGAGTTCATGAACGACCACTACTACGCGGAGAAAAGGATCATTACTGAAACCATTCCCAGCCAATACCAGATGACGGGCTATTCCCCCATCTCCATAGAGATTTACGGCGCCCCCGCCAACGAATATGCCGTCACACACCGCAACGAAATCGAATACGGCATCCGGACTGAAATCAGCACAGATGAATTCGGCGAAATCGAAGACCTATTAATTCAGCAATAAATTTCCATGTGACACCACCTCAAAAATAGACCGATATGATGAAAAAACTGCTTTTCACTTTTGCCCTATGTTTGGCCTGTTTTCATTTGTCCGCGCAAGAATGGGTCGTCCGCTATGTAGGCGAACATCTTCCGGGACACACAACATTTGTCGATGGGTTTATCGATGAGGATGGTGTCACTTTTCTTGCCGGAAGAGAAGACGTTGAAGAAGGCCTCTCTGACGCACTCTTGATGCGAATTGAGCCCGACGGGACACATACCGAGTTCCGGTATGACCGGGAAGGATACCACTCCAGAGCCACCTGCATCCTCGAAATGAGAAACCACAACCTTTTCGTGGCCGGAAATCTCTCTGACGACAGCGACGATTACATCATGGTCCTCATCTTCGACAAACATCTCAACCTCCTTGTTGAACGCCAATACGAGAAAGAAGTGGAAGCCGTGTCGTTCAGAAGCTGCCAAGCAACTCTCGACAGCCACGAACACGTCATCGTCTCCACGGCAGTGGTCCAAGACAACCAATACCAAGGTCAGGACTACCGCGGCGTATTCTTCAAATTCAACTACCAAGGCGAACTGGTAAGCCACCGTTATCTCATCGAGGAATACCCAGACCCACTCTTTTACTTTATGGATTTCCGCTTAAGACAGATGTGGTACAAGGACGACGAGACTTTGTTCTGCCTCTGCACTGGTTATGGAGGTGTGCTCTCTTTTGTCACTTTCGACTCTGCTTTCAACTATATAGAGGAACACCCCATCTGGCGCAGCGAACATGACAAATTCGAGCACAGCATCAACCGGGACGACGGATATACCGACTATTGGTACAATGAAGACGAAGCCCTCTTCTTCAGTAGCATCGGCGACTACGAGCGCAACAAGCTGAGGGTCTCACGGGTCAACACCCATGGAGAATTCCTTGATTTCATTTGCCTCAACGAACGAACCGACACCATCGACGATGCGGCATCATCCCGATGCATGGCCGCCGTCAACGACACTACATTCTATTTCCTGTTTCATTACCACGTACCCGTGCTCTACCCAGGGACTGGTTGTGTTTACCAACTTAACGACAGATTGGAAATCGTCGGAAGACATCTTGACGATGAGCACCAGAGTTATCAGAGTCGAATCATCCTGCCCTCTTCCGACAACGGGTGCGTCGTTGTTTACGACTCTTGCGCTTATAAATTTATGACTAGGACCAAACATCCAGTCATCAAAAAACTGTCGCCAAATGATTTCGAACAGGTCTTCTTATCAGTAGAAGCCACAACCGATAACACAGCTGAGCTCACGATGCCCTACCCCAATCCGGCAGACGACGTGATACATATACCTTTGCCCGAAAAAGAGACGACCCATCGTCGAATCAGAATCTCTGACACGAAAGGCCGTGTTGTCGTCGACCGCATAGTGGAACAGGACGCCTCTCTCATCCGACTCGACATCTCGGGACTCAAACCCGGCTTGTACCATTACACACTCTACTCCCCTGAAACGACACTCCTGACGAAGAAGTTTATCAAAAAGTAAACGCTATTTATCTTTCCATAAAACCGGCTTAAGCCAGTCCCCTGGAAAATAAACCTTCGGACTGGCTCTAAGCCACAACTCGCCCTTTCCAATTCGTACCAACTATTATAAATATATAATATTCAGTTAATTATGAAAACTATAATAAAACACCTTCTATATCTCGCCCCCATCTTGCTCGCCCTCAACGCCAAAGCCCAAGTTCAATATAACGGATGCAGCGCAACCGGCACCTACGCGTCTGCCATCGGCAAGAACAACACTGCATCTGGCAACAATTCTTTCGCTGGAGGATATAACTCCCAAAGCATTGGAAGCAACAGCTTCGCCTTCGGTTACAACAGCAAGGCTACCCAGTCCACCACTACCGCCCTAGGCAATACAGCTACCGCCTCTGGGGCAGGAAGCATGGCATTGGGCAACTACGTCAAGGCGACCGCCCAAAACTCATTTGTTATCGGTTTTGGGACCTCCACCAACTATCCACTCACCAACAGCACAGATAACAGCATCGCCTTTGGCGTCAACAGCAACAAACCCACCCTGCTCATCACCAAATCGCTGAACAACAACTACACGGGTAAGGTGGCGATTGGACAAATCACCAACCCTCAGGCGAAACTGCACATCAAGTCAGACAACAACGAAGACGCCGGAGTATTCATCGAACCCACCAACACCAGTACCTATAAAGCTTTCATCAAGATCTTCGACAACAATCACTGCATCATGGTTGACAAGACCGCCGCCATAGAACTCAATTCCGGTAGCGGGGCTATCAACTTCAAAGGAGAGAGTTATGGCTTTGGCATAAACAACGAAAGGAAAGCACGCCTCTATACGAGCGACATTCCCTCCCTCTATATCAACGCTGCAAGGAACGGGTCTTCGGAAACCAGGACCGGCGAAGGCAGTTCTTTCGCCATTGATTTCGACAACAACGCCATGGTGTTCCGGAGTGCCGTCTACCAAAACCCACGAGGATCTGAGATCACCAACTGGAAGAAAGCCCTATTGCTTTGCACCGATGGGAAAGTCGGCATCGGCTCAAAGAACACCTATATCGAGAGCGTTGCCGAAAACACCCTGAAAATGCATGCCCCCAGTGCCATCGACATGCAATCTGGCAATATCACATTCTCTGGGAAGGTAGGCATCAACACAACAAATACCACCAACGGATACGCCTTGGCCGTGGATGGAGGCATCATCTCCACGAAAGTGTATATCAAAGAAGTAAAGCAATGGCCAGACTATGTATTTTCATCCGATTACTCGCTTTTAGGGTTGGCGGATCTCAAGCAATACTTGGATGAAAAGCACCATCTCCCGGGCATTCCTTCGGAAGAAGAGATCCTCAACAACGGTTACGACATGGGCGAAATGCAAGTCCTAATGATGGAAAAAATCGAGGAAATGACCCGTTACATACTGTTGTTACAAGATGAAATCGACCAATTGAAGTCCAAAGAGACCCTCTTGGGCGACAGCATCGTGTTCAGTTACGACAGCAACGGCAACCGCATCGCGCGAAACATGGTGTTTCAGAGGATCTTAGACCCCAAACAAGCGAATCCAAGTACACAAACACTGTCTTACGACTTGTTTCCCAACCCAACATCAGGGGAGTTTTCCATCGTATTCAAAGAACAAAACGCCACGAAGCACATGCATGCCACCTTGCTCAATGTAAACGGGGTGATCCTCGAAGAGAAAGACATCAAAGACAGGCAAACCAGTTTCGACCTGTCAGGGCAGCCTGAAGGAATGTATGTATTGGAAATCGACAGTCCCGAAGGACATCAGGCTTGGAAAGTCATTAAACGATAACTGTCAGAAAGGGTTAGCATCATGAAACGGATTGGCTTCACTTTCTTATTATTGCTATCGTGTCTGGTAGTCCAGGCCGAGCACAGCTATCTCTTGTCAAGCCCTCTCGACGGAGGGCAAGACTACCATTATACCGCCAATAGCCACATCACGCTCACGAACGGTTTTTTCGCTGAGCCACATGACGGGCACGAGGTGGTCTTGAGCATCGATGCCTTCGGCGTTTTTCCACCCGAAGGCGGAATCACAGGAGGTTCTCTCGTCAACAACACCAACGGTGTGGTCGGCTCTTTAGGCGGAGTCGTGGATATCAGCCTATTAGGCGGCGTTGTGTATTCCATCCCGATCGACCTTCCCAAAGGTCTTGGAGGACTGACACCACAACTATCCATCTATTACAACAGCCAAGATAGAAATGGGCTATTGGGATGGGGATGGAACTTGGGAGGCACATCGGCCATCACCCGAGTTGGAAGCACTCCTTACCATGACGGCCATTGCGGCGCTGGCAACCGATTCTGCCTCGACGGGAAGCGACTCCTCAAGGTAAGCTCCGGTAACTATGGTGCCGACGGGGTATCTTATCGCACCGAACAGGACCAGATGAGCAAGATTGTGTCGTACACAGAAGCTGGCATCACGGGTCCCTCCTATTTCAAGGTCTGGTCGGCCAATGGTAACATCTTGTATTATGGAAACACCAACGATTCCAAGGCGCTCATCGACAACTCTGGCCACGTCAACCTTTGGCTGCTAAATAAAGTAGAAGACCGTGACGGCAACATCATGGAGTTCCACTATTCGAAAGGCGCCGACACCTATCAACTCGATGAAATCGTTTATTCAGGGAACACTGCCGACAACATCGATCCCGTTTTTCGTGTGGCTTTCAGTTACAAAGACAGGGATGACGTCGACATCACTTATGTAGGCAATTGCCTTTACCGTAAAAAACAACTATTGAATAAAATCACTGTATTCAACGGCGATGCTGAGATGTACTCTTATTCACTCACCTACCTTGGCCCGAAGGCTGATGAAGGGTATTACTACAACCGTCTCTCAAAAATACGCCTCAATGCTGGAGAGGAACATCTAAATCCGACAATAATACAATGGTCAGAAAACAACTACACCGCCATATCCGGTTCCAATCTAAAATACAATGTAACAACCAATGGCATCAACAATGCTTTTAACAACGCCGTGAAGTTCAGCGGAGATTTCAACGGTGATGGATTTGCCGACATCCTCGCCCTACGGCCAAATGGTAACGGTCACTACACTCAAGCCGATGTGTTTTTCAACAAAGGAGTGTCAGCTAATCTTACATTCGATTATTTCATGTCCCTCAACCTAAGCTCCGACATCAGTTGGATCCAGGTCGCCGACATCAATGGTGACGGTTATGACGACATCATGTTTTCCAACCGAATTCGCGGTTATTTCCCTTTTCCCGACCATGTCGAAACAGAATTCTATCTCTGTAAGCCTACTGCTTCCGGAGGTTTTGAGTTTGTCAGGAAATACGTTCCCATCTGTTCGGTCCCAAGCGACGTTGTTGAGACCCATCTCATCGGCGATTTCTTTGGTGAAGGCATGAATTCCATCATCGTCCAAGCAGCCTCCGAGAACATCTCAGGTCCCGAATCTTCGCTGATGTACCGATACGATAACGCTTCGGGGGAATTCCAGCAGATCCAAATCCCTGAGCATCTCTTTGCAGCACGGTTTTACCCTGCCGACTTCAACGGAGACGGAATCACGGAAATCCTTTACAAGAAAGGAAACGGAAACACCGCCATAGTCCGCTTAGTCCAAAATGGCAACACTTACCAATACCAAGAGGTCTACAATGGCACGCCAAACGACTGGGACGACTGTTTCCCTGGGGATTACAATGGCGATGGTTTAATCGACATCTTGCTTTACAACGGCAATGCCCCCCAGAAATGGATGATCCACCTGGCCAACCAATCGGGAATCAGCAGCACAAGTTTCGCATTGCCACAAACCTTCCCCTACAGCTCCCCTGGCGACTACCAATTCTCCCTCGACCGGCCGCATCACACGAGCCAATACATCAAAGTGGCCGACTTCGACGGCAACGGCAGTTCCGACCTCGCCCTTTACAAAGACACCAAGTTGCATGTGTTTTACGGCCCTGTCCGAGCTGATGGCACCGTCGCTCCTTTTGCAAACACACAACAAATCAGCATACAAGCTTTCGGATTATACGACAACATGGGGGTCTGCATCGACAATTTCCTGGGACAGGAAAGACTTTCTTTCCTAGGACCGAACACCCTATCACGGCTACCATCCCACGCCACACGGCTTGAAGTCAGGAAAACCATTGACGGCATGGGGCGAATGACCGAGTTCGTCTATGACTATCTTTCTCCTAACCCCAACAATCCCTCGGATGACGACTTCTACCATGTATACAGCCTTTATGCCAATCGAAGCTATCATGTTCACAATAAAGCCCTCCCTTTACGGGCACTCAAGAAACTGACCACATACAATGTCAACCAGAAACCCGTAACGACGCAGTGCTTCTATGAAGGAGCTTTGATACACAACCAAGGCAAAGGATTCTTGGGATTCACCAAGACCCGGCAAGACGATTATTGCAATGGACAGCTTCAGAAAAGGAGCGTCCGACAATACGAGATTGACTACTCTTATGATGTGATTCATTTGGATTTGTCAGAAGAAGACGTTTATGACCGAGATGGCAGTTTGATGGCCAGATCAGACTATAGCATCCGCATCTATGGCCACACCAAGAACGACAAGGTCTACATCCCCATATCAAACAAAAGCGTCGAGGAATATGATGTAACACACCCCGAAAGGTTGTTGAAAAAAGAGATTTACGAGACCCTTGTGGAAGGCCATTGCCCGCAAACCAACAAATACGACGAGGTCCTCAGCGTGGTCAGCCAGGCCAAAGGGACCACTTCACAGCAAAACCATTACCTGGTCAGTCACTGCGAATTCCAAGAGTTATACTTCACCAATTATCTCGACGACAATCTTGCCCAATGGCTCATCAACCGTCCCGCTACGACTAACAGCATCGCACGTCGGACAGGTAACTACCCCGACATCTGCCATCAAAAAGCGTTCTCCTATTACAGCGACAAGCCTCATCGGGTAAAAAGCATCCTCGACATTCCCAATGACGGGAGTCACCCTGAAGATCCTTTGGTTCTCAAAACAGAATTCGAATACGACGCCACAGGAAACGTCACTTCACAAACGTTAGGTACCCCTAACGTCCCACTAACGCCTCGTGTCGAACAATTCGAATACAGCAAGACATACGGAAGAAGGCTCCTGACCAGACGAACAGACGCTTTAGGTCAAGAATCACACTATACTTACGATCCAATCTATAGCTACTGCGCTTCCGTCACCGACTACAACGGTTTGGTCACCGAAAACGAGCAAGACCCTTGGGGAATCACGGCCTATACGCACCATCCAGACGGGACCGTAACGTGCAAAGCCATTCGCTGGAGCGGCAACGGCTATTACCAATGGGAAAAACGAACCGGCCAAGAGACCAAGGAAACCGTACACGCCACTACCGGAGACCTCATCCGAAACCAAAGCTACGACATCAATGGAGAACTGCTGGCAAGCAAAATCGAGTATGACGATTTCGGAAGGGTCGTCAAGAAAAGCGATCCGAGCAGGATAGGTGAAACCAACACCTTCGTCAAATACGAATATGATGCACACAACCAGATTCGACGGATAGTCCATTCGGACGGATCCTGCGAGGAAATCGAACATGACGGCAACGAGGCTACAACCACTTATCTTGCACCTGATGGGAACTCGCAAAGCAGTTCCAAGACCTTCAATGTAATGGGCTGGGTCGTAAAAAGCACCGATGCCGAAGGCAATAGCGTCATCTACGACTACCGAGCTGACGGAAAACCCCTTTGGTCACAAATTGAAGGCCATCCTGAAACACGCATTGAAATGGAATATGATGCTCTGGGAAACCAGTCACGACTAACAGACCCTGACTATGGCACAATTGTGTATGAGCACAATGCCTTTGGCGAACTGACACGACAGACATCACCCAAGCAAGATGAAGTAACCTTTTCCCATGACGCACTCGGTAGAACAGTCACCCGTGTTGAGACCAACCAGAAAACCAGCGAGGAGGAAGTCACCGAGTGGATCTATGGCACAGGCCAAGGTCAACGTGGCTTGTTGACACAAATCAACACCTCCAACCAAGTCATACGTTACTTTTACGACCCTCTTCTCAGACTGACTGAACTCAGCGAACAAATCCAGGGAGTGGACTATCACACTGTATACGAATACGACCAAGCTTCAAGAGTTTCAGGCATCACCTATCCATCAGGCTATCCTGTGAACTACCATTACACGTCCGAAGGTGACCTGAAATGCATCACCGATAACAATTCAACCAACCTTTGGAACACCCTGGAGGACACCCCTTTGTCGCAACCATCCAAATTCGTCTTGGGTAACGGCTGTGTCTCGGAATACGGCTATGACAAAAGCACCAACCGGCTTGTCTCTATCCTAACCACTAATGCCTCTGATAAAATTCAAAATATTACATATAATTATGATATTTATTCAAACATTATCAATCGAAGCGACTTAGTTCACGGAAACAGCGAGCAGTTCACCTACGACCCATTGAACCGTTTGACGAGCACTGACAACAGCGAGGGACACAGCGAATATCGTTATGACCTTTTGGGGCGAATGACTTTCAAAAGCTGTCCCCAGGGGACGGTTTTCAACAATGCAGATTACTCCGGGCCCAAGCCACACGCCATCAAGGTGGTTGAGGCTCAAAGAGGTATCTTCCCTCAGGAACGTATGGACATAGTATTCAATATGTTTGACAAAGTCGAGTCCATCAGCGAAGGCACGAGCAACGTCCGTTTCATTTATGGCTATGACCACCAACGGATTCGCTCGGAAGAGAACGTCAATGGGACGGTCCGGTACAAAACCTACGTCAACAGTTGCGAGTTCATCACCAAGCCTGATGGCAGCGATGTGATTAGGACTTTCATTTCAGGGCCCATGGGGGTGTTTGCCGTTGTTGAGACCGTCAAAGGCAGTACTACTATGCATTACATTCACAAAGACCATCTCGGCAGTTGGGTAGCCATCACCGACAGCGATGGCCACGTTGAGCAAGAAAGACATTTCGATGCTTGGGGCAATTGTGAGAACCCCGACGATTTGATGTTCGACAGAGGGTTTACGGGACATGAACACATCAAGGGCATGGGCTTGATCAACATGAACGGACGTCTTTACGATCCTCTCACTTCAAGCATGCTCAGCCCTGACAACAATATCCAGATGCCCGATTTCACGCAAAACTTCAACCGTTATGCCTATTGTCTCAACAATCCGTTGATTTACACCGACCCTGACGGAAACAGCTTTGTCGATGCAGCGTTGATTTTCTATCTTGTCTACTGTACTGATTTCGGCTATGAGTTCCAAAAATTCAACAATGCATTCGCTTTTCATATCGACTTGCACCTGTCTTCACAACAGATCGGCATAGGCTTTGATATTTCATTTGGCGTTCCGAAAAAATACGGCATCAGTTATCGCTCCAATCTGGGAGCCACTTATTATTGGCGTTATTTCGACAACAGTTACAGTGGTTTCGAATTCCGGCTGGGAGGGGAATGGTGTGTCAAAGGCTGCATTGGTTTCTCTGGAACCACGTTCTACCAAGGCCAAAACAAGCAGACCACCAACTCCATCATCCTAGGCACTTATTGGTGCGACTTCAGGTATGAAAACGACTACATGTTCAACTTTGGGAAATACATCCCTCTGGTTCCTGCAGCCGACAACGGCGACCGTTACAGAAGTGCTGCTGCCAGATTCAGGTTGACGGCTTTGTCAATCGGCGTAAACATCTTCACTGGAGATCCGGGCTTTGACCATGATAGCCGACGGACCTTTGAGGATCCAGAAGCCGGTGGAAGGGAGACCTATACCATCAGTGCCAATGGCGACAATCCCGATGAGTACCGTGCAGGACTGTTATATGTTGGATTGGGGCCTTTCAAGATCGGTGTCAATAGTGAACAGATCAGGAACTTCTTCCAGAACCGTTTTGCCCACGATTTCCTATGCATGAAAGATTCGCCCTACTTCAAGGTTCTCGACCGGCCAAGACAGACTTACTTCTACTTCGGCACCGAGACTGGGAACACTTTGTGGTAGAAAAACCGCAACAACGGCAACAGCCATCTTCTCTTTAGAGGATGGCTGTTGCTTAAGCATGGGGATTTTATTCAAAACCCAAAGTACTCCAAGCCTATCTTCAGATTGACATCATACGGCAAGGCCTTGCGCTCTTCAAGAGACTGCACGACAAGCGATTCGGCCAAACCTTCAGCAAGTATGTTTGTCAACATCTGGGAATAAGCCACACCGACGGTCATGTTTATTTTCGAGTTCAACCGATAAACCAGTCCTGCCGACAGATCCAACGCCAGCCCTCCTTTCCGGTAAGCTGGTTCAATGCCCGATGAAAGCGCAAGTTCATGAGAGTCGTAAATGCCATCGATATCGTGAAGTGTGACATTCCACTCTGGATAATAGGCTTCATTGGCAATACGTCCCGATATTGTGTTGTATGTACTTGAAACAGCCAACATCACACTGAGGCCTACCGCCGCTCTCAGTCCCAGTTTATCATTAAAGGGATGCAGATATTGTAGATAAACGGGCAGGCCAACATACCAAAGCGCATGTTTTTCACTCACATTGGAATACAATGTCGAAAGGTCGTATTCCTCACCCTCAGCATCAACTAGTCCTGTTTGCAAGGCGAATTGCTTTGTAAACCCGACAGTGCTACCCATATTGGTTGTCCTCACTCCTACACCTATGCCAAGGCCATGTTTAAACATTCGAATGTAACCCAGGTCGGCTACAAACGAACCGTTGGGAGTGCCGTTGAAACCAGTTTCGTACCTGCAGTTGGTGATTCCACCCCCAATCGACAAATAGGAAATGTTGATATTGTCAAATGCTTTGTCCTGGGCCTGGACGCTAATACCTATCAACAAAAGTGCAATAATGTTTAATATTTTTTTCATAATGACAATTCGTTTTTATTTAATTAGGAATTTTTCTACATATTGTCCCCCAAACGGGTCAATGAGCACGAGCACATACAGGCCCGCTTTCAGGTCGCCGGCGATTTGACTATCGGTCACTATGCCACTGTCAAGTTTGACACCCTGCACCGTATAGATATGATACGCGAAGCCGCTGCAATCGGTCCGCAAGCGAAGCAAGTCACCCTGGCCGACCATGTTGCCCAACAACATACTTGCACCTTTGCCTTCGTTGACTTCAATGGGGCACGAAAGAAGCTTTCTACCCTCAGTGTCGGTGAGAAGCACTTGATAAATGCCATTCAGTCCGTTGCGTTCATAGACGAACGCCTCGTTAGCATCGGGAATGACGATGCCGTCCTTGTACCATTGAAAAGCGGTGAACGACCTATCTTGCCATTCCGGTTGGCCATTGTTCGGGTTATTGTCCACCAAAAGCACGGTGCCAAACTTTTGATGCAAAAAGCCGTCAAGCATGATTTCCATTTGTACGGTTGCCACCGTTGAGCTCAAATGAGACAACGTGTCTTGCAGTTTGACAGTACATTGCCCATTGCCCGCAGCCACCTGTGCTGGCATAGGGATAACAATCTGATGATTACGAACTGGATAAACGCCGTTGGCAAAACCCTGTTGTTGGGCTGAAGCATCGAACGACACTTCGGCTTGGTGAGCCGCGCCTGTGGTAAGCGTGAAGGGTATCGTGATATCGCCATCACTTTGGCACGCCGTAACATCGGAGGCAACCGTGGCTTCGGGTTGGATAAGAACCGTCAGTTGCAAAACCACGATGCTGTCGCAACCGCTTGACGATTGATAAAACACATTGTATGTGCCACTTTGACTGTAGGTGACTCCGTCGAACACATAGGGTTGATCCGTGGCGACAACAAGCGTGTCGGAAGATCCTATTGAATTTGCCATCATTTCAAATATCTTACTTGCATCGCCATAATGGGCATAGAGAGTATAAAAGTCGCTATTGGGAATGGCTTCCACAATGCTTACCTCATTGCCATCGAACAATAAAGGCGATTCCGTTGTCCATGTGACCCCCTCGACATCACCCAATCGAAAGCCGCAGTTGATAGTGAACATTTTGTCGTATGACATATCATCTTCTGCATTAAGAATCACTGGGGTAGCGGCAAGAATGGCAATATCCGTCTCCTCAACCCCTTTGGGACGGGGATACATACCCTCGGCAAACACCCAATGCTCACTGGAAAGAGACTCCACCAAACCGTCACCAAGCATTTCCGTCGTCAACCTACCCCATGAATTGCTGTTCGACACCAGATGGGTTCCATAACCATAATTACACATCTGTTTATCGAAAAAGCAAGACGATGCATAACTGCCTAATTCCGCTACAATTTCTCCCATCTGCTCCATCCCCGACACTCCATTTACCGACAAACAGTTTTGGACATATCCACGACCTGCTATTCCCCCACATGCCGCATAGCCATACGCTCGTCCGGCATTCAGACAATTTAAGATGTATGCACTGCCTCCATTGCCACAAATACCACCACCATACGACCACTGAAAAGCAATATTTCCGGCGTTGACGCAATAACTCACCCTGGTTGAACCTCCATAAACAGACCCAATAATACCGCCGCGACCAGCGTTTCCATAAAGTTGATGGGTAGGAATATTGCCTGTATTGCAGCAATACTGAATACTTCCCCCATTCTCAATTATTCCAATGATTCCTCCGAGATCACCAGCTCCAAATGTGGAACTTTGCCCAGTAACAATGATATCTCCATAATTGCGGCAACCATCAACCGTGATACTATCGGCGGATATCGCATAAGTAGAATACGCACTGCCGCAAATGCCTCCCAAACCACCTTTACTCCCACTGACAGAACCGTAATTTACGCATTGGGCAATATAGCCATGAGATGCGCCTTGATATTGGCTAATATGTCCAACAATTCCACCGTATCCGCTAAGCCCAACTCCACTACCACCATAGTAACCATTTACATTTGCATAATTGGAGCAATTGGTAACACCACCCAGATAGTCTGTATAACCCCAATTGTAGGAGTCATAATAGAACCAGTAGTTGGTTTTCAATCCGCCGACCAATCCACCACAGCAGGAGGATTGAGCAATAATTAATCCACTTAGCACATGACAATTGTCAATGAACGTATCATACGAAGCATAGCCACAAAGCGCCCCAACTAATCCATATGCATTGACAAACACATCGCTGAACTTTAAATTCCTCAACCGGCAGTGCGCTACATTGCCAAACAATCCCACATAACTCTGGTTCGGATTGTTGAAATAAAGATTGTAAATGGTGTGATTGTTCCCATCAAAAGTGCCGCAGAAAGGATGATGACCTGCATCTTGGTCACCGCTAGCCGAACCTCTCGTTCCAATCGGAACCCATTGAATGGTATCCTGGCCTTGCAAGCCAAAAAGATCAATATCGGCTGTAAGGATGAAATACTGATCGAGGTAGTTGATGTAGTCGTCATTTACCCTATGCGCAAGCAAGGCCAGCTGTTCGGCAGTGGCAATCTGATACGGATTGTCTTCGGTGCCATCTCCGCCGGCATACGCCTCGGCGCAAGTGCCATCCCATGCATACAAGCCCATGGAGGCCATCAGGCACAGAAAAAGAAAAAGTAATTGTTTTTGCATAATGTTGTTTTTTAGGTGATTATCTAGATAACTAAGCTGATCCTTTACAACAAATGCAAAAATAACTTATTTTAAGAAAATTTACAAAAAAAGTTATAAGAATTTGATTCACTGCATTACGACTGCAATTATTATTCGCCTTCGGTAATGGGGAACGGCAATGGCTCTGTACTGGTGCTTACAGAGAGCACGCTGTCAACCACATAGCAGCTCATTCCCCTCCAAGGCAAGGCTCCGAGATATTCTTTGTAATGCAGTTCCACGGTCTTTCCGGCGCAACGTTCCAGTTGACGGGCCACGTTCTCGTCCTTTACGGAGAAGTTGAACTCATTCGACTGGATGGTAGCGTTGGAGTTCTTCGAGTTGTATCCTGCCTGGATCAAGCGGCCTTCGTATGTCTTGAAGACGTATCCTTTATACACGAACAGGTTCAACTCTCCCGCCTTCACGCCAGCGCCGAACACAAAGTAGAACTTGAAGAAAAACCAGATGGCCAAGCCCACAAAGGCTATTCCGAAAAACCAACCAAAAAACTTTTTTCCTCTTCCGTTACTCATGATTATTTCCCCCAATATTTAAAACTTTTAACTTCTTTTTGCAGTTCGCGGACTGCGGCTTCCAGCTGTTCATCCTCACCCTTGGCCAACTTCTCAGGTGTGTTACGCACTTTCACGTCAGGTTCCAGTTGGGTGTTCTCAAGCCAGTTGCCTTGTTCGGTGCGGTAGCCCACCACGGGCAGTCCGAAGTACAGTGAAGGATCTTGCAGGGTCTCCCAAGTCACGCTAGACATGGTGCCGGGCACGGGCATGCCCACCAAGGTACCCATCTGTTTGTGCTTATACACCCAAGGCGTGCCGTGGGCGTTGCTGTAGTTGGCTTCGCCGATGAGCATCACTGAGGGTTTGTTGTAACGCCGTGAGGGCATCACACAAGCCACGCTGTCGTTGACCACCTGTTCCAGGTATTTCTCACCGCTGAAGAGGATTTCGATATCCTCGTGCAGGCGTCCGCCTCCGTTGAAACGGGTGTCGATGACCACGCCATCGCACAGGTTGTATTTGCCCAGTATCTGTGAATACACATCACGATAGCTGGCGTCGCCCATGCTCTTGATATGGACATAGCCGAGACGGCCTTTCGACAGGCGTTCAACCTCGGCCTCGTTATGTTTCACCCAACGGTCGTATAGCAAATCGTTCATGGCGCCGTGGCTGATAGGCTTCACGGTCTCTTCCCAGGAATCCTTTCCATCAGCGATGGACACCAGCACGGTCTTGCCGGATTTGTTATTGAGCAGCGGATAGTAGTCCATTCCTTTCTTAATCTCCACGCCGTCAATCTTCTGGATAATGCAGCCAGCCTTTACTTTCGACTTCTGTTTGTCGAAAGGACCGCCTTCCACCACCTCAGCGACCTTCAGTCCGTCGCCGTTATAGTCGAGATCGAGCAACACACCAAACTCGGCGGTGGCATCGCCTCCGCGGCTGGAGGGACGGTAGCCGGAACCGGTGTGCGACACGTTTAGCTCGCCCAAAATCTCGCTCAGCATCTCCGAGAAGTCGTAGTTGTTGTTGATATGAGCCAGGAATGGCCGATAGGCTTCCTTCATCATTTCGAGATCCACACCATGATGGTCTTTCATGAAGAACCGCTTCTCGATTTGCAGGAACACGTGGTTGAACATATACTCGCGTTCAGCGGCGTAGTCGAGTCGCATAGTGGCGTCGTATTTGATTGAGCTCGACTTGCCGCTCTTGTCGATCTTCTGAAGGTTTCCACCCGAGAGCAGGAAGAGGTTGTCGCCCTGCATCTTAAGGCCTCCGCCACCTTGTCCCATCTTCTTCAGGATCTTCATCGACTTCTCACGAACATCCATCTCCCACAGGTCGTATCCCTTCTCGAATGAAGCCATGAAATAGAACTTCTCACCGTCTTTCGACAAAGCCATTCCTCCCATGCTTGATGACATTGGGGTAAGGCGGGCCACTCGGTCCTGGAGGTGATCAAGGTCGATTTCTATCTTCTTGGTTTCCTTCGACTTGTCGTCTTTCTTTTCCTCCTTGTTTGAATCTGTTTTCTCGTCTTTCTTCTCGTCTTTTTTATCGGATTTCTTGTCAGCCTTCTCGGTTTCCTTCAAAAGGGCGTATTCCTCTTTGCTCAAGCGGAAGCGGTCGTACGCATCTTGGTTCATGAAGGCGATGAAGGCATCGTTTTGGCTACCCCATGAGGCGTGTGAGCGCATGCCATAGCGGTTGGAGCGATAGATGATGGCGTTGCCGTCGAGCGCCCAATGAGGGTTGCCGTCGATATAGGCGCTCTCGGTGATGTTATAGATCTTTTGCTCGCCGTCGGCTTTCACGATGCCGATATCGGCGTATGGGTCGCGCATGTGGGTGATCAGGGTGATCACGAACCACTGTCCGTCGGGGCTCCACTCGTATGCGAAGCCATAGTCGCCCGTCTCATAGTGTTGGCAGCCGTTGGTGATGGTACGTGTCTCTTCGGTCTCGGTGTTATACACTTTCAGGATGTTACGGTTCTCGATGAAGGCGATCTCCTTGCCGTCGGGCGAATAGGTTGGGTCGAGGCGTTCCACACCGTCATTGGGAAACAGCGGTTTCTCATCGACGAGGGTGGCGTATGCGAAGTTATAGTCATCCTTACGCTCTATGGTGGCCTGATAGATGTTCCAGTAGCCGTCGCGTTCGGAGGCATACACCAAGGTACGTCCGTCTTTTGAGAACGAAGGGCTGCGTTCCGGTTGTGCAGTATGAGTGACTTGTTTGGTGGTGGCGTATTCGTCGGTGCCGGTCACGAACACTTCTCCGCGTGAGGTGAAAGCCACCAGTTTACCGTCTTGGCTCAGGTCGAAGTCGCCGATGCCTCCGAAGCTTTTCTTCTCCAGCTGTTCGGTGGGCTGGTCGTTGACAATCTCGACATGGACTTTCTTAGGTTTCTCTCCTACGTGATGCGCATAGATCTCACCCATGTAACCATAGCAGATCACGCCATTGTTGGCGACGCTCAGGAAACGCACGGGATGGGTCTTGTAGCGGGTGACCGCCTCTGCCTTCTCAAGGTCATTGGCAGGAGCCTTGTACACGTTGAAACTACCTCCGTTGCGCTCGCTGAGGAACACCACTTCTTGATAGCCGGGAAGGTAACGTGGGTCACGGTCCTCGCCCACGTTGGTCGTCATGATGGTATGAGTCTCTTTCTTGGCGTCATAATAAACCACGTCGCGCGCCACTGATGACACATGGTGTTTGCGCCACACGTTCTCGCTGCCTTTACGGTCATAGTAGAGAAACGACTTGCCATCTTGGTCGAACGACATGCTTCCCACTGGCACGGCCACCACCTGTTCGGGGCGGCCACCTTTGACGCTCACCTTATATAATTCGGTGATCCAGCTGGCGGGAAACTGCACGTTGTCGGCACCTTTCTGTATCTGGGCCGAAAAGTAGATCTCCTTGCCGTCGGGAGAGAAGGCCAACGGCGTTTCGTATGCCGAGTTGGTGGTGACACGTTGTGCCACGCCGCCTTCTGATGAGACCACATAGACGTCGTAGTTGCCGTTACGGTCGGTGGCGAAGGCCAAGGTCTTGCCGTCAGGCGACCACACCGGCGTGGTCTCGTACGATGAGGTGGTTGTCAGTTGCATTGCTTTGCCACCGCCAACGGGCACCACATACACGTCACCTTTGTAGCAGAAGGCGATTTTGTCGCCTTGAGGCGAGATCACATTATAGCGCATCCACAGCGGCTGGGCCATCAGCTGAGCGCCTATCATCAAAAGCACAACAATGAGAAGTTTTTTCATATTATTCAATATTTATATTTATTTTACTTCAAATTTCAAAACAGATTCCTCTTCGAGGAACAACTCCAGATGGTCGCCGGGGTGTACTTCTCCGACACCTTGGGGAGTACCGGTGAAGAGGTAGTCGCCAACGTTGAGGGTAACGTAGCGTGAGACGTAGGAAACGAGCATATTGAAGTTGAAGATCATGTCAACGCTGCTACCTTGCTGTACCCATTTTCCGTTAAGCTTCATGCCGAATCGGATGTCTGAGGGGTCATTCAGTGCCGCGATCGGTTTGAAGACTCCGACGGGGGCTGAGTAGTCGAAGGACTTTGCTTTTTCCCAAGGATGACCTTTGGCCTTGCATTCGCTTTGCAGGTCACGTGCGGTGAAGTCGATTCCGACGGCGATGGCGTCATAATACTGCGAGGCCGTTTTCTCAGCAACTTGTTTGGCTGTCTTGCTGATACGCAGTACAAGTTCTGTCTCGTAATGGACCTCCTTGCTGAATTCAGGATAAGGGAAAGGTTGGCCTGGTGGAAGCAGTGCCGTGTCCGGTTTCATGAAGAACATGGGTTCGGAGGGCAAGGCGTTGTCCAACTCTTTGACGTGCGCCAGATAGTTACGGCCGATGCAGATGATTTTCATGATCAGAAGTGTGCTGCCTTGCCGCCCATGCGGAGTTTGATGGCGGTGATGAGTTTCTTGGTATAGAGAGGGAATTCGCTGTTCATCATCCATGAGTAATAGGAAGGTTCCATCCGGAACACGTCTTCCACACGTTTGCCTTTATGTTTGCCAAACTGGAACACTTCTTTCCCTTCGGCGTCATAGATGATCTGTCCTGAGAGGTCGGCGTTCTGATGATGGGCGGAGAACTTCGACAGTTCTTTCATGTCGTTGACGGGTCCTTGTGACTTGACACCTTTTGAATCCTCATAATCGACGCCGTCGTATTTGTCGAGCATGGCTTTCAGCACTTCGTAGGTGGCTTTGGTGTCGGCTCCCGCGCCGTGGGCTCCTTCGAGTTCCTCATGGCAGAAGAAGCGGTAGGCGCCCTTCAGTGTACGGGGTTCCATCTTCATGAAGATGTTCATCACATCGATGAAGTCGCGGCTCTTCAGGTCGAAGTCGAACTCCACCCTTAGGAACTCTTCCATGAGCATCGGGAGGTCAAACTTCAAGATATTATATCCAGCAAGGTCGGCATTCCCAATAAACCTTGCGATCTCGGGTGCTTTTTCACGGAAGGTTGGTTGGTTGGCGACCATCAAGTCGGTATAGCCATGCACCGAAGAGGACTCTTCTGAGATATGCATCTCGGGATTGAGCAGCCAAGTGCGCTGCTCTTCGGAGCCGTCGACATTCACACGCAAAATGCTGATTTCAACGATGCGGTCGTGGGTGGTGTTAAGTCCCGTCGTCTCCAAGTCGAAAAAAGCGATGGGGCGTTTTAGGTTAAGTTCCATGGGGTAAAAAAAATTGAATCATTGTTGCAAAGATAGGAGATTTTATTTTACTTTTGTGCGCTTTTTAAAACTTATTAAGACATGATGGAAGAAAATGAATCGATGAATGAAAGGGAAGAACTGTTCTCGAAGGCTGTGAAGGCTGGCAAAAGAACATATTTCTTCGATGTGAAAACCACTAGAAACGACGAGAAATACCTCACGATAACGGAGAGCAAGAGGCGTTTTGACAATGAACAGAACCGCTTTTTCTATGAAAAGCACAAGATTTTCCTTTACAAGGAAGACTTCCAAAAGGTGTCAAAAGCCTTGAACGACGCCATCAACTTCGTTGAAACTGGCGTATATCCTGAAGACTACAACGAGGAGCCTGCCACCAACACCGAGGAAGGCATCGACAAGTGGTTCGACGACCTGGGAAAGAACTATTGATCCGTCACCAGAAACAAAGAAAGCCGCACCCGAAAAGTGCGGCTTTTTTTATCAACAAAAACGCCCTTTGTTGATAACTTTCATCAAGCCTTCACAACAAAAACGTGGCAAAAGACGTACTTTTGCTAACTCGAATTAATCAGAAAATTTCATGGGAAAAATCATAGCAATAGCCAACCAAAAAGGCGGCGTAGGCAAGACCACCACGGCCATCAACCTGGCTGCCAGCCTCGCCGTCCTCGACCATAAAACCCTTTTAATCGACGCCGATCCGCAAGCCAATGCCACTTCCGGTGTGGGACTCAACCCCAAGGAGATCACCACCAGCGTCTATGAATGCATCATCGAGGGTACCGATCCTCATGGTGTCATCTTGGAGACCGAGACACCCAACCTTTACCTACTTCCCGCCCACATCGACTTGGTGGGAGCCGAGATTGAGATGATTAACCTGCCCGAACGTGAGAAGATGATGAAGAAGACCCTCGACCAAATCAAAGACGAGTACGAATTCATCATCATCGACTGTTCTCCCTCGCTGGGACTGGTCACCGTGAACGCCCTCACCGCGTCCGACTCGGTCATCATCCCCGTGCAATGCGAGTATTTCGCCCTCGAGGGGCTTGGCAAACTGCTCAACACCATCAAGATAGTGCAGACCCGTCTCAACCCCAACCTCGACATCGAGGGAATCCTGCTCACGATGTTCGACACCCGTCTGCGTCTCTCCAAACAGGTTGTCGAAGAGGTGAAGATGCACTTCCAGGACATGGTGTTCGACACCATCATCAACCGCAACACCCGTCTCGGCGAGGCCCCCAGCTTCGGAAAGACCATCATCATGCACGACGCCGGTTCGGTGGGAGCCATCAACTATTTGAATTTGGCGAGAGAGGTGTTGGAGAAGAATGGGAAAAGTTAAAATTAATTAAGAATTAAGAATTTAGAATTAAGAATGGCAGATAATAAGAAAAGAGGACTGGGACGTGGCCTTGACGCCATACTGGAAAGTCCTGAAACAGATATCACCAGCCGCGACATCAGCGGCGACTATGTTGCCGGAGCTGTTGCCGAGATCGACATCAACCTCATTGAGGCCAACCCCTTCCAGCCTCGCATCGAATTCGACGAGGAGGCCTTGGCTGAGTTGGCCCAGTCGATCAAGGAACAAGGTATCATCCAGCCCATCACCGTACGCAAGCTCGGCTACAACCGCTACCAGCTCATCTCAGGTGAGCGCCGCTTGAGGGCATCCAAGCTGGCAGGCCTTTCGAAGATACCGGCCTTCATCCGTATCGCCAATGACGAACAGATGCTTGAGCTGGCCTTGATTGAGAATATCCACCGTGAGAACCTCAACGCCATTGAGGTGGCCATCTCCTACCAGCGCCTCATCGACGAGTGCAGCCTCACCCAAGAACAGCTCAGCGAACGAGTAGGCAAGAGCCGCTCCGCCATAGCCAACTTCCTGCGTCTGCTGAAACTCCCCGCCGAGATTCAGATCGCCCTACGCGACGGGCACATCAGCATGGCCCACGCCCGCGCCCTCATCAACGTCGAGGACAAGGAAAGCCAGCTCCGCATCCTGCAACAGATCATCGAGGACGACCTCAGCGTGCGCCAGACCGAGGAGCTTGCCCAGAGAGCCAAAACCAACGTCGAGGAAGGCAAGGAAGCCCGCAAGCAAACCAACTACCTGCCCGAGCATTTCAAAGCCCAGATCAAGACCCTCTCACAAGCCCTCAACACCCGGGTCAAGGTGAAACGAAACCTCAAGGGACAGGGCAGCGTGGTCATCGACTTCAAGAACGAGGAAGAGTTCAACCGTATCATCGAGTCATTCAGCAAGAAATAAATGTCACGCCGGCACGCACACTTTTTCATCACGCTTGCTGCCCTGCTGTTGCTATCGGCAACGGCACAGGCGCAGGACACCTTAGTGGCGAAGAAGGAACATAGTGCCAAGAAAGCCGCCATCATGTCGGCCATCCTTCCCGGATCGGGCCAAATCTATAACGGCAAATGGTGGAAGACCCCTATCATTTACGCAGGGTTCGGAGGTATCGGTTACATGGCATACAGCAACTATTCCGACTACAAGACCTTCCTCACCGCCTACAAGATCAAGACCGGCAACCTCGATGAGGGCGAGATACCGAGCGAATACGAGATACAGCTTTCAGAAAGCTATCAGGCCAGTCAGCTTCAGAGCTACAAGGAGTCGTACCGTCGTGACTTCGAGTTGTTTTGCATCATCGCGGCCGCCTGGTACGGGCTCAACATCGTCGATGCCATCGTCGACGGGCATCTTTACACTTACGACATCGGTGACGACTTGAGTTTACACATCGACCCTGTCTTCACCACCCCCAACACGCCTAACCTTGCTTTGGCTGGGTTACGGCAGACGGGGCTAACTTTCTCACTCAATTTCTGACATGAAAATCGCACTTTTAGGATACGGGAAGATGGGCCACGAGGTGGAGCGCCTCGCCCTTGCCAAAGGCCATGAGGTTGTAGTCACCATCGACAACGAGCAGGAATGGGACGAACGTCTTGAACAGCTGAAAACCGCCGATGTCGCCATCGAGTTCAGCCAGCCCGACCAGGCTTTCGCAAACATCAGCCGTTGTTTCGACCTGCACCTGCCCATTGTGGTGGGTACCACCGCTTGGTATGATCGTTTGGATGAGGTCAAAGAGCGTTGCATTAGAGAGCATCAAAGTCTGTTTTACGCTCCCAATTTCAGCATTGGGATGAACATGGTGTTTCGCATCAACAAGCAGTTGGCGCAGTTTGCCGAGAAGTACGGCTATGCCATGTCGTTGGCTGAGACCCATCACATCCACAAGTTGGACAAGCCCAGCGGCACGGCAGCCAAGCTCGCCAACGACATCATCGCAGAGAGCAGCCGTTACCAATGTTGGAGCATCAACGAGCCCTATCCTGCCGACACTTTGCCGATTGAGGTCACCCGTGAGGGTGAGGTGTTTGGCATCCATAGCGTCACTGCACGATCCACTGCCGACCGCATCACCTTGACCCACGAGGCTTTCAGCCGAGAGGGTCTCGCTCAGGGCGCCCTGGCAGCCGCACAATTCCTTGTCGGAAAGACCGGGGTGTTCACGATGGAAAATTTGTTCTTAAGCAAATGATCTAGGTAAAACTCAAATCACCTTTCCTTAACAAATCAATTTCCTTGGTCATATCGTCGAGTGCTTGATCAAGCCAACGATACTTATAAACCATATTTAGCACGTATTTGGGCAAAGCCTTCCTCTCCATCAATATAAGTAGCTTCACCGGATTCCATCAATTCAAGCCTTTCCTTTACGATTTTACACATTTCATCGTCGGAACAACACGGCATTTCTGCTTCTTGTCCTGATGAAATGCTCAACAGAGCAGTCTCTATCTGTTCCTCAAGCCAACGCTGAAGATCTTCGTCATTAGAGAACAACGGTTTTACCCGATCCATAAGGGCATCATTGATTTTAATCGTTCGCGTGCACATTATTGTTTTGCTTCCAGATGCAAAAGTAGTCATATTTCTCATAAAAGGCAAGGTTGTGTTTATGTTTTTCACTCGCAAAAATACACAAAACAATTCAAAAAGCAATAGATAATATATTATTTTTATTGTTTAGTTAATAATATATTAATTGTATTTTTTAACTTTCATTCTCATCACTTCATTAAGTCGTAACAATTGTTCAATCAAATATTAATAATTCCGGTCGTGAATTGCTTTCATTTAACGTATCTTTGCTCTTTGAAAACAGCCGTTGCGGGTGATGCCGTCGGCGTTGGCCTGTTGTGAATTGCTTTCATTTAACGTATCTTTGCTCTTTGAAAACAGCGGGCATGAACGTGACATATAGCATATACAAGTTGTGAATTGCTTTCATTTAACGTATCTTTGCTCTTTGAAAACAGCGGTTCCACACAACCAAAGTGCCGTTAGTCTGTTGTGAATTGCTTTCATTTAACGTATCTTTGCTCTTTGAAAACAGCAAAAAAGCACCTTAAACACTTTCAAACCATGTTGTGAATTGCTTTCATTTAACGTATCTTTGCTCTTTGAAAACAGCTCCGTGGCTTTCCCCGTCGAAGGCGAATAAGTTGTGAATTGCTTTCATTTAACGTATCTTTGCTCTTTGAAAACAGCCGACAGGCGCTTTTTGTCTATCGAGTTCAGGTTGTGAATTGCTTTCATTTAACGTATCTTTGCTCTTTGAAAACAGCAACACGCCATTCAGCACGATGCTTTCGAATGTTGTGAATTGCTTTCATTTAACGTATCTTTGCTCTTTGAAAACAGCACGTGCTGGACGGCAAGAAGCTGGCGGACTGTTGTGAATTGCTTTCATTTAACGTATCTTTGCTCTTTGAAAACAGCGGTCAACGGCGTGAAGTTGGAGACCATCAGTTGTGAATTGCTTTCATTTAACGTATCTTTGCTCTTTGAAAACAGCCCTTCTCCAGCTCCTCACGGCTGACGAAGTGTTGTGAATTGCTTTCATTTAACGTATCTTTGCTCTTTGAAAACAGCTCTATATAATGCAGCACGGCGGCCGTCTTGGTTGTGAATTGCTTTCATTTAACGTATCTTTGCTCTTTGAAAACAGCATGCTCGTTGAACCATTCCGCCGAACGTTCGTTGTGAATTGCTTTCATTTAACGTATCTTTGCTCTTTGAAAACAGCTGCCGCTGCCGTCGGTGTAATGGGCTTCTTGTTGTGAATTGCTTTCATTTAACGTATCTTTGCTCTTTGAAAACAGCGTCATACATGGTACGCCTCCTTCCAGACGTGTTGTGAATTGCTTTCATTTAACGTATCTTTGCTCTTTGAAAACAGCCTGACGAACATACGATTGTCTTTCAGTTTCGTTGTGAATTGCTTTCATTTAACGTATCTTTGCTCTTTGAAAACAGCCTGCAGGTTGCACGACCCGCCGCTGGCGAGGTTGTGAATTGCTTTCATTTAACGTATCTTTGCTCTTTGAAAACAGCGTGGTCTACGAGGCGGTGGCCAAGTGGGTCGTTGTGAATTGCTTTCATTTAACGTATCTTTGCTCTTTGAAAACAGCATCGCCGCCCAACTCAACCGCGACACCCTTGTTGTGAATTGCTTTCATTTAACGTATCTTTGCTCTTTGAAAACAGCCGAGCTGACGTCGTTCAAGGCAGTGACCTGTTGTGAATTGCTTTCATTTAACGTATCTTTGCTCTTTGAAAACAGCAGTACGATTCAAGTCATGTCCAAGCCTCTAGTTGTGAATTGCTTTCATTTAACGTATCTTTGCTCTTTGAAAACAGCCCGAAGCTATTTCGGGATGAGGTCGTTCGAGTTGTGAATTGCTTTCATTTAACGTATCTTTGCTCTTTGAAAACAGCAAGAAGGCGCAGATATGGCCGACCTTGACGTTGTGAATTGCTTTCATTTAACGTATCTTTGCTCTTTGAAAACAGCAGCGTCGAAAATAAGCCCTATTTGCTCATGTTGTGAATTGCTTTCATTTAACGTATCTTTGCTCTTTGAAAACAGCGTTCCTTGCTCATTGTCCCGCCCTTTCATAGTTGTGAATTGCTTTCATTTAACGTATCTTTGCTCTTTGAAAACAGCACATTTGCTATAAATCAATGAGTATCAACAACTTAAAAGCTGTTTTTGAAACAAAAAATCCCGCTCAAACAAACGGGATTTTTTGTTTTAACACGCAGTTTCTTCCATTCAAAACAGCTCTAACTGCTGGCATGGAGTTTCAGGTTCCTTCTGTTTACAGTTCGAAAAGATCTCCATTTCGCCGAATTGTTTGTCCGTAATGCACAAAATCCCAACATCTCCCAGCTCCGGCAAAAACGATCTCACACGCTTGATATGAACTTCGGCATTCTCACGACTTGGACAATGACGAAGGTAGATGGAGAACTGGAACATGGTAAATCCATCAGCCAGGATACGTTTCCGAAACAGTGCATATGCTTTTCGCTCTTTCTTCGTTTCCGTCGGCAAATCGAAAAGCACCAGCACCCACATAATCCTGTATTCACTGAAACGGTCCATCACAATTCCATGATTGGATAAACTATTTTGCGCAGTTCACCGCTGTAGCATTTGGCAAGCGATGCTGTGGTCTGCGTAACCGCCACCATCAACGGACTACGATGACCGTCGATAACCACCTCTTTCACCGGCAACCCCAATAATTGTCGTTTTAAGTCGGTGGTCAAAACACCGCAATCCACACCCGTTCTGAGGATCTGTATCACCAATTCATCGACATAGGGACGATATGGCTCCATTATGTCATCCGCCAGACAATAGGCGTTATAACGGTTATGATGATGGATGCCCAATGTTGGCAACAATCCACTGGCTACCAATGCACGAGCAACCACAGCCCGAACGACGGCGTAACCATAATTGAGCAAATTGTTGGGAGCATCACCTTCTCGGTCACGGGTAAAGCTTTCCATCTCAGGAAAAATCCGCTTCCAATAGTAAGCAGCCGCTCTTCCTTCGAGGTTTTCGCTATCGCCGCTTTTCACATCATTGGACCAGACCAACATACAACGCATCTCTGCGCCGCTCATCCTTTTCAAAACCGAAGCCTGATTGCGGATTTTTGCCTGAACTGTCTGTTGCCACAATTGTTTTTTCAATGGAAGCGATGCCTCAATCTGCCAGCGGAAACGCTCGCTTTGAACAGTGTGACCTTCCAATGGCAACAGGAGGCCTGCCGGCATGTGTTTTTCATCGCAGGTTATAACCGCACAGTTGTTTTGCAACAAGGCATCCATTGCCCCATTGGTGATGGTGATTTGCCGATCTTCAAGCACCACAACACCAACATCTTCGATTGGAATGGTTTTCACCACCTCTTCCTGTGTTTGGGCATCAGTGACCTTGACGACCAACTGTTCGTTTCGTGTCGATAAATAGGCTGGATTGCCGAAGAAAAGGGTGCGTTTAATCATAACTTTTGTTATTGAATGAAATGATATTACCCAATCTATCCACAATCAAGGGAATGCATATTTCTTTTATAGATTCTTTATTATCAGTAAATTCAACCTTGTTTAATTGGGAATATTCTAATTTATCCACAATGCACTTAGCTATTGGATAAGGGATAGAATACAATCTATTTGCTGTAAAGGAAACCACCTTAAATATCCTTCTTTTATCAATCTCACCGATTCTTCCATTTCCATTTTGCTTTGTTAAATAAACCAAATCATTCGGTGAAAGGATGAATAGTAATTTAGCATCATCAGCGACAAGTTCCATTTCTTTCAAATAAGCCTCGATACTGATTCTCCACTTTGCGCCATACTTCTTCTGACAATCAATCATTACATTGAGTGGAATCGTCATATACGAGCGAATTATCTCTGCTTCACCTGTTTCCTTGTTCATCTTTTTTGATCCAAATACAGCAAAAAAGAGATTGGTTCCTTTGTCGGCTTCCACATATTTTGACGTTTTGTTGCCGGTTTGTCCAATTGCAAACTTATTTCCTTTTTCAAATCTACGAATCTTGTAGATGGGCTGATGGAACCTGCCGCCGTTCAAGGCAACGATATTTCGATTCATTTCATCGATGCCATCAGGCGAGAAGGCTAGTTCTGGATTGTTTTCTTTTGCTTGCAAATGAGCTTTCAATATTTTCTGAATGCCTGTATCTGTAATGGCCTCAACCTTTTTCAAGGCGTCTTCAGCTTTCGTAACACCAGCAAAATAGGCGGTCAATTCACTAAGAAAACGTGTGGCATAATAGTGGTCCTTAGTCTCTTTGGTGAAATAATACACTCCTATTCTTGACAAGTTAATGTCTGACCAAATATCTTTATTCTCCTCCACATATTTCTTGATGTATTTTGCATCACGTCCCTCCTTTAACAATTCAATTACTTTGATTTTGAAATCTTTATTTACAATCCGTTCGGGCCTTCTTAGGGCCTCGACCAAAGAAACAGTCTTTATCATACGCAAATTTACTTCCCCAAAAACAGTGTCTTTGTGCATCGATTTACGTATTGCCCAACTATCTCCTTTTGTTTGTTTTACGTAAACCTTTTTACCATCTTGATCAAAATGTTGATAACTGTTGGTTGTTTTGTTGATCACACGTAGGTTCTGCTTAAAACTAACGATAATGTTTTCCAAGACCTGTTTGGTGTCGGTGGCAAACGAATCCCATGGTTTCAAAAACTCTTTAGCTTTTTCTCTCTCTTTTCCATCAATCATTCTCTTTTCAAATCGGCGCAGCTTGCGTTGCAACTGATAGCGATTGGCATTATGCTTTGAATGGGCAGCTTCGTTGTTCAATAGATTCACATGATCTCGTGTGGTGCAAGCAATTACAATAGCGTCCATTGCATGGTGACGATGGTCTATACGCTTTTTGTTGAACCCCTTTTGGAGTTCAAGAGGCATAGCCGGAATCTCGTGTCCTTCAGCATTAATTGTCGTAAAACAATCCTTTCCGGTCAATTCATTTAACCGCTGGAAGCGAGGCAATACAATGCTGTTCCATACATCATTCATTCCCCAATCCTTTTTCAATCTGTCAGTTATTGAACCGTTGCATGAAATCAAGTTATTTGAAACCGCCTCTTGTTCATACTCCCCATTATCCAATTTCTCGCGGACGATATTCGACAACAGAGACTTCACCACTCTGCTGATATAACGGCTATCGTTTAGTTGCCTTTCGATAAATCCATCAGGAATGTCATCCATTAGCAGCTTTTTCATTTTTATGCGATTACTTGAATAATGGTCTTTGACAAATTTCTCGTAAGCTTCAATCGACAAAATTTCAACCGTTTCACCTTGACTGATCTGGACTTTCTCTCCCTGATGCGCTTTAATAAATTCAAAGCCCAATTGTCTGTCCTTTAATTTATTCACCTCTGCCTCACAAATTACCTTATTACTTAAGGAATCGTCAAAATAACGCGATTGGGGAATAATGTGTTCTATTTCGTAAGCGGGAGTGAACAATTTGGCCAAAGGTATCATCTCACCAGTATAGGGAGACCGGTATTTCTGCTCCAACCAACACTTATAACGAATAATATCTGATTTAGACGGTTGTGCCAATTTGGATACTTTGCTGATGAAATCATAGTCCTTATCGTCTTTGGTCAGATTATCGAGGGCATTCTCCTCATAGATGCGCAAAATATCCTGTTGACTGGGCGAATAAGGACGCACGTTCTCTATACCCATTTCTGGGTTCATGAATTCCATGAGCATCGCCTTGATACGCAGGTTGGTGTTTTCGTTCTCCTGAATGTGCTCCGTCATCTTTTTACGTTTGTCGGCAGGATTCTTCATCTCGCGTCCCAACTCAAGATGGATTTCGTCTATCTGACCTTCTTGCTTCCAGATGTCACGCACAGTACGAAGCGTTTCGGTAATCACCTGCTCCACAATGGGGTTGCGCAGGGAATGCTGTTTGAATCGCCTGAGATAATTATCTATATCTTCAGGTTTTTCCCACTTTTCAATCTCTCTAGCTTCTGAATAACGACCATAAACGATATAGCAAGCCAACCAAATCGGCAACCCTTTGAAATGATTGATATCCTTCAGATTGATGGCTTTTTCGCGTACGCGGTCCTTAATGTTCTCATCATACTCACCTGTCAATATCTTGTCAATTCGGTCTATTGTCTTGGAATCGATTTTGTCAGCATCCCAGTATTTGCCCATCCGCATCAATGGGAGCAACTTTTTGATGGCTTTTTCGGAATAGGAGCCGTAGTCTTTTTCATCAAACTTTATATTCTTGATTTTGCTGATACTGGTTTCTGAAAAGACTTTTCTCATTTCCGCATAAACACCTTTTGTATTGTGTTGCTTTTCTTCTGAAAAAACTTGGTCTATCTCTGCTTGAGTTGTTACTGAATATAAAAGATGCCATATTTTTAACGTCAAACTATCATCAAGCTGATTCTTTTCTTCTGCATTCAGTTTAGAAAGAATTGCAGCTCTGGTTTTGTTGCAGGAATATTCCTTGTCCTCCACGTAGTTCCAGCGATAGGGATATTGGTCTTTCCCTTTTTCTTTCTTGATTTTGAAGTAGGTGTTGAGTAGCGTTTCCTGTTTGATGGAAGCTCTGTCGTTCAGCCAATCGAAAAGCTCGACATAATCATATTCTGATTTGAGGAACTCGTTGGTGACATCCACATCTGTCTCCAGTCTTCCTGCTGTTGAATTTCCAAACAAATCCAACTGTCCTTCGCTAATCGTCCTTTCTCTCTGATAAATCCTTAAATTTTGAACGAACTGCCATAAACGAAACTCTTGGAACAGCGGATTTGATTTGGGGATGCATTTTACTGGGTGCTCGTTTCCGTCCTTATCATAACGGGATTCGTAAGGGCAGTCACTAATCAAAGATTTCTTGCTCTTTAAAGGACGCTGATAAAATAAGATATCGTTAATAAAAAGGTTGACAAAATCGGGTTTCGCGATGTTATTCCTATGAGCCTCATTGCTCGGATACAATTCTTCGATGCAGGCTTTATATAACTCATCATTCTTCAGTTCTGGAATCAGTTCAATTTGTTTGGCAAGAATCTTACCCAGTTCCTCCTTATAATATTTGCGTTCAACGGTGCGCACAAGTTTTCCAATAATCTTCTGATCGGGCTTCTGAAGCAAGGAGTCGTATATGAAGCAACCAACGGTTTTGTGGCTGTTATCAATATCATATTCTGTTTTCTTTTTCAACAAAGTCCAATCGTCTTCTTTTGGAGCACGAAACGAGCGCTTGATCTTTCCTTCCTTATCTTTTTTTGGAGAGCCATCTTTTTCAAGATCTGTAGTGACAATAAACTCTTTAGTTTTTCCCTCCCAATCTAACGGAATACGACTTGTGCGTCGATAAACCATCCCGTTCTCCAAATAAACATTATACCACTCATCATCGCCTTTTTTCTCACCAGTAGCTTCAACTTTGATGACTTTTTGCGAAAGATATTCAACCAATTTATCTTGTTGTTGTTCTTCCTCTTCTTCGCCACGAAGCTGATAATAACCCCGTTTCTGATTGAATTGTAACAACATCCAAGCTAGTTCCTCTTTGGTGATACGTTGCGTAAGAGCTTTCTTTCTCAAATAATAGATAGTCCAATCGTAGAGCACCTTCTTACCGTTGGCTACCAATTGTGGCTGGTTCTTCGCAAAATCAGCCAGCATTTCGTCAAACGAGTCTTTAAAAACGAACTCATACTTACCATTTTCACCCTTCTTCCATGCCAATTTGGGCTCATGATGGTTGACGTATTTCCCGAACTCGTTTATTTGGCTGGCAAAATGCCCAGGAAGAAAGTCCATAAGTTTTAGTACCCTCAAAAGCCTCTCTCGACGTAGAAGATAACGTTCATGTAAACGTCGCGAACCACGAAAATCAGTACGTTCTTTCGTTTGCGATTTTGTATTCCCTTTGTCAAAATCTCCTAAAACACCTTCGTCCATCGGGATGATTCTGCTTCCAGCCGAACTAATACTTTTCGGTTGAAGAAAGGTTGTTTCGTTTTCACGTGTAATTTCATCTGCATTCACCACCGCCCAGCCGATGCTGTTGGTACCCAAATCAAGTCCTAATATCTTTTTCATTGTCTGTGTTTATCTTTATTGTCTTTCAAAAATACAAAATAATTCCAAAAACTCTTGCATGTTCCATTTTTTATATATCTTTGCATCACGTTAAATGAAGCAACTCACAATAAGGATTATTCCGTTGTGAAAACATTTAAAACGGGACGGCTAATAACCGTCTCGTTTTTTTATGCGCAAATTTTATTTAGCACCTGTTTCAGAACATGAAACAGTCTATTATTTATCTTTGCAAAAAAATAAAACATGAGAAACACCGATACATTCCGCCAATACATTTGGCTTGTTGACACCATCTTGACCTCCAGAAAAATCAGCCTTAATCGCATCCAAAAGCTCTGGATCGAAGACGACCTCAATGACCGCAAGCCACTCTCAAGAACAACATTCTACCGCCTTCGCCAAGCTATCGAAGACATGTTTGGAATACGCATCGAATGCAATACCGCCGATAACAACCAGTATTACATCAGCAATCCCGAAGTGCTCAAGAACAACTCCACCCAAACCTGGATGCTGCAAACCCTTACCGTCAACAACGTGCTCATCGACAGCCTTTCCATCAAAGACCGACTTGTGCTTGAAGAGATTCCCGAAGGAATGGAATACCTTCAAACCATCATCAAAGCCATAAAGAACAACCATCTCCTGACCGTTGAATACCATAAATTCGACGATCCCGAAGGCTACACCGCCCTCATCGAACCTTATTGCCTGAAAGTGTTCCGCCAACGCTGGTACCTGCTCGGAAACAACACCACCAACGAAAGAGAACTTCAAGTCTATGCCCTCGACAGAATCGCCCACCTCGAAGAGACCCACAAAACCTTTAAAATGGATCCTGATTTTGATGCCACCGTTTTCTTCAACAATTACTTTGGCGTTTTCATCGGAAGCAACCCCACCAGAATCATCCTTCGTGCCTATGGGAAAATGATTCCACTATTGCGCACCCTCCCTAAACACCACACCCAAAAGGAAATTGCCACGGAAAAAGGCTACTCCGATTTCGAGTACTACCTGGCACCTACATTCGATTTCAAACAAGAAATCCTTAAAGAAGGCCATGAATTGGAAGTAATCGAGCCGGAATGGCTACGAAAAGAGATGATAGACTCTTTAAGAAAAACTCTCGCTCATTACAATTCCAAATAATAGTTTGAAAAGTTTTCAACAAAAAACCATTACCACAATATTTTTCATATAAAAAAGGTATCTTTGCACACGCATTTTTATAAAATGACGTTTACAAAGAAATTTACCTTTTTACCATGTCGCTGATATTATTAATACTTATCGTTCCCGCCCTGTTCACCGTGCCGTTCGCCTTCTGCTGGAAACAGTTCAAGGCCGCAGGACAGAAGAGCTGGCTTGCCTTCATCCCTTACGTCAACATCTTCGTGATGCTGAAGATCATCCGCAAACACAAGAAGTTCTGGTGGTGGTTCTTCATCATCTTCCCCTATATCAACATCTTCATGCTCCTGCTGATGCTCATCGAACTGGGCAAATGCTTCGGCAAGTTCAAGGTCTGGGAGGAGTTCATGGCAGCCGTACTGCCCTTCATCTTCTTCCCATTCATTGTGAAAGACACCCCGTATCAGGATCCTGAGAAGACCAAACGTCCCAAGAAATCCACAGCCCGCGAATGGTTCGACGCCATCGTGTTCGCCGTAGTGGCCGCCCTCATCATCCGCACCTACGTCTTCGAGGCCTTCACCATCCCCACCTCAAGCATGGAGAAATCACTCTGCGTGGGCGATTACCTCATCGTCAGCAAGATACATTACGGACCCAAAAGACCAAACACCCCCCTGTCGTTCCCGTTCGTACATAACACCCTGCCCTTCAGCAGCACCAAGAAATCATACCTGGAATGGATCAAACTGCCCTACCACCGCTTTCCCGGCACCTCCACCATCAAACGCTACGACCCCATCGTGTTCAACTACCCCGCGGGCGATACCGTGTGCGACAAGTTCCAAAGCAGCGTGAGCTATTATGACCTCATCCGCGAATATGGACGCCAACGCGTGTGGAACGACCACGAGAGCTTCGGCAACGTCATCGCCCACCCTGTCGACAAGCGGGAGAACTACGTGAAACGTCTCATAGGCATGCCTGGCGACAAGCTCCAGATCATCGACGGCATCGTGTACATCAACGGCGAGAAAGGCTTCCAGCCCGAAAACATGCAGTTCAACTACACCGTCACCACCACCGGCAACGGCATCAACAAACGCATCCTCGACAAATATGACATCACCGAAGGCTACCGAGGCGCCAACCCCAGCGAAGCCATCCTCAACATCAGTGAAAAAGTCGCCGAAGAGCTGAGAGGCCTCTCGTTCATCACCTCGGTGGAACGCAACATCACCCCCGCAGGCGAAGGCACCAACTACGAACTCTTCCCGCACCGCCCCGACCTCTACCCCTGGAACGTCGACAACTATGGTCCCCTCGAAATACCCCACAAAGGCCAAACCATACAACTCACCCTCGAGAACCTCCCAATCTATGAACGCGTCATCCATGCCTATGAGCTGCACGACCTGCAAGTCAAAGGCGACGTCATCTACATCGACGGCCAACCCGCCGACAGCTACACCTTCGCGATGGACTACTACTGGATGATGGGCGACAACCGTCACAACTCAGCCGACTCGCGCTACTGGGGCTTCGTACCCGAAGACCATATCGTGGGCAAGCCCGTTTTCGTTTGGCTCTCGATCGACAAGGAAAAAGGCGGCATCAGATGGAAACGGATGTTTAAGATACCAAAATAAGAACCAACATGGCAGAGAACAAGATACGAGAACCCAAGCCTACGCCGGTTGTGCCCGAAAAGGAGACTCCCATAGCGAGCAGCCCGACGGAACCCAAGAAGAAACCAGTCGCAAAGAAAGAGAAGCAAGTCGAGAAGCCCAAGAAAGAAAAAGCTCCCAAGGAGAAAAAAGGGCCTCGTGAGAAAGACCCGAGATATGGATATGTGGCGGGATTCCTGCTGCTATGCCTTTCCTTGTTTCTCTCCCTCGCCTTTATCTCGTTCTTCGTGAGTTACTTCAGCGGCTCATATCACGAGACTGAGACCATCATCTTCAACAAAGCGATCCAGTTCGACAACATCACAGGCAAATTCGGCGCCTACCTCTCACAGGTGCTCATCAAGGAGTCGTTCGGCCTGGGCGCCGTGTTCTTCCCCTATCTGCTGGCCGTCATCGGCCTCCACCTCACCATCGGTACCCGAATCAGGATGTGGCACCTCTGGAAACACGCCGTCATGCTCCTGGCCTGGACCCCCTTGTTGTTTGCCTTTATCCACTCTGTAGCACCCAACAAAGCCTGCCAGATCTTCGGCGGCGCCGTAGGCAAATTCCTCAACAACGGCATCCATGACTTCATGGGCAACTCAGGCGTCATCCTCGCTCTGGTCTTCGTGTTCCTCCTTTACCTGCTCTTCGAGTACAACCTCAACATTGACGCCATACGTGAATGGCGCGAGCGCAGGGCATTGAAAAAAATGGAAACGGAAAACGGAGAACAGGAAACGGAAAACGGAGAACAGAACCCCGAACGGCGAAGCCCTCACCGACCAGAGGGAGGTAACTTTGGGCTCACCGACCGAACGGGAGGTAAAACGGAAAACGAAGAACAAGAATTGGAGGACGATTCCGAGATCAATCCCGACGACTTTGACGACGACCTACCCCCCATTACCATAGTCCATCATCCAGCACCAAACACCATCAAGAAAGAGGAAAGTGGAAAGTGGATAGTGGAAAGTTCAGACGAGGAAGAAGATGAGCCCGAGAGACCCACGGAGCCAAAGACATCAGACAACGGTCAAAGCCAAGGGATAGAGCTGGTGATTGAAGAGACCCCAGAAGAGAAGACCGTCCAAGACGGAGAGGAGCATCATACCATCGACACTCCTTACGACCCGCATTACGAACTTCGCGAATACAAGTTCCCCACCCTTGACCTGCTCAAAGACTATGGCGACAAACGCGCCGAGGTCAGCAACGAGGAGTTGGAGGCTAACAAGAACAAGATCGTGGAGACCCTGCGCAACTACGGCATCCAGATCGACAAGATCAAGGCCACCATCGGTCCCACCGTCACCTTATACGAGATCGTCCCTGCTGCAGGTGTGCGCATCTCAAAAATCAAGAACCTGGAGGACGACATCGCGTTGAGCCTGGCCGCCTTGGGCATCCGTATCATCGCTCCCATCCCAGGCAAAGGCACCATCGGCATCGAGGTCCCCAACAAGAAACCCGAGACCGTCTCCATGAAGAGCGTGCTCGCCTCCGAGAAGTTCCAGAGCAACAAGTTCGCGCTGCCCTGTGCCATTGGCAAGACCATCTCAAACGAGACCTACGTGTTCGACCTGGCCAAGATGCCGCACATCCTGATGGCAGGTGCCACCGGACAAGGTAAGTCGGTCGGTCTGAACGCCATCATCACCTCGTTGCTTTACAGCAAACATCCCACCGACCTGAAGTTCATCATGGTCGACCCGAAGAAGGTGGAGTTGACCCTCTACAACCGCATCGAGCGCCATTACCTGGCCAAGCTACCCGATTCGGAGGACGCCATCATCACCGACGTGAAACAGGTGGTGCGTACGCTCAACTCACTCTGTATCGAGATGGATGCCCGCTACGACCTACTGAAGGCCGCCCAGTGCCGCAACATCATCGAATATAACGAGAAGTTCAAGACCCGCAGGTTGCTTCCCACAGAGGGACACCGTTACCTGCCTTACATTGTGCTCGTGGTTGATGAGTTCGCTGACCTCATCATGACGGCAGGCCGCGACGTGGAGGCCCCCATCGCACGACTGGCCCAGTTGGCCCGTGCCATCGGCATTCACTTGATCATCGCCACCCAGCGTCCTTCGGTGAACATCATCACTGGTTCCATCAAGGCCAACTTCCCTGCCCGTATCGCCTTCCGCGTCATCTCGCAAGTCGACTCCAAGACTATCCTCGACCAGAGCGGTGCCAACCAACTCATCGGTCGCGGCGACATGCTGCTCTCCACCGGCAACGACCTGGTGCGTCTGCAATGCGCCTTCATCGACACGCCTGAAGTGGAAGATGTGACTACCTTCATCGGCGAGCAACGCGGCTTCAGCGAGCCCTTCCTGCTGCCCGAGGTGCCCGACGAAGAAAGCGGTGAAGGCAACGACTTTGAAGACGGTGACGAACGTGACCCGTTGTTTGAAGATGCCGCCCGCATCGTGGTGCAGACACAGCAAGGCTCCACCTCCATGATCCAGCGCAAGCTGAAACTCGGATACAACCGCGCCGGCCGAATCATCGACCAACTCGAGGCCGCTGGCATCGTAGGTCCCTTCTCAGGAAGCAAGTCGAGAGAGGTAAAAGTAGCCAACGAATTCGCTTTGGAACAGATTTTGAAGGATCTGGAACTCAAAGATCAAGGAATATGAAAAAACACCTCTCATTCGTCGCAGTCATTTTATTAATGATTGCCACCCATACAATGTTTGCCCAAGGCAACAAAAACGTCATTCATACCCTTTCACAATCCATCCGCAGCCACAAAAGCATGGAGGTGAGTTTCACCTACCAGACCGTGGGCGATCCCAACCAGTCGGAGGAAGTGAAGGAAGGCCAGGCCTATTTCCAAGACAAAGCCTATAAAGTCATTCTTGCTGACCAGCAGACCATCTCCGACGGAACGACAACATGGCGATATCTAGTTGAGGACGAGGAGGTGATGGTGGGCAATGTCTCCGAGGACGACAGCCCCTTCAAGGTGCTTGACGAGATTGAGCGCGACAGCTCCGGCCTCACCCCTATCATGGACCAGAAAGGCAACCTCAAAGGGCTGGAGATTGAAATGGACGAAGGCGTCAAACTGATTCTGAGCATCACAGAGATGAAGTTCGACAAAGACTATAAGGAAGGTTTCTTTACCTTCGACGAGAAAGCGCACCCCGAAGTTGATGTAATTGACATGCGATGAAGGTTGTTTTTCTGGCTCGATGGTATCCGCACAAATACGACCCGATGTTCGGGTTGTTTGTGCAGCGTCATGCCGAGGCTGCAGCCATTCACGACAAGGTCACGGTGGTTTATGTCCACCCCGACGAGAATGCCAAAGACAAATACGAAATCGACCGAACTCAGGAAAATGGCGTTGACACCATACGCATCTATTACAAAAAGGAAGGACGGATCAGCTCCGCTTGGCGTTATTACCGTGCCTGCCTGAAAGGTTTGGAACTCGCTGGCAAACCCGACATCATCCACGTCCATGTGTTGACAAGGATGGGGCTGGTGGCCTATCGGCAGAAAGTGCTTCACGGCACACCTTATATTATTACAGAGCACTGGTCGCGTTACCTCCCCGGCAACGACTTTAGCGGCACCTTCAGGAAGGCGCTGACACAACGGGTGGTACGCAACGCCAAGGCAGTCACCACCGTGAGTGAGATCTTGGCAAAGGCCATGCAAGAGCACGGGTTGAACAACACGAACTATCAGCTATTGCCCAACGTGGTTGACGTCAACAAGTTCAAGCCCATCCCCCATCACAACGAGATTCCGAAAATCGTCCACGTCAGCTGTTTCGAGGACAAGTCGAAGAACATCAGTGGCTTGTTGGAAGCATTTAAGGTCATGAGAGACCGCGGGGATGCATTTCAGGCAGTGTTGATTGGTGAAGGGATGGACCTGGAGACGATGAAGCGACGCGCCATCGATTTGGAATTGACAGGACACGTTCGCTTCACTGGGCTGTTGCAAGACCAGGCGTTGGTCGACGAGTTGGCCACGGGCGACTTTTTCGTACTCCCTAGCCACTATGAAACTGGAGGCATCGTGTTGCTTGAGGCGATGGCTTGCGGACTCCCCGTGGTAGCCACACGGGTAGGAGCGCTCCCAGAGATCGTCAACGAACGCAATGGCTTCTTGGTGGAACCCGGAGACACCCACGCATTGGCCATGGCCATGGAGCTATGCTGCCGCAACTATGGCCGCTACCATTCTGATGAACTAAGGAAACAGGTTGTGGAACGATACAGCTACGAATACGTCGGGGAGATTATTCACCGACTGTATTCTTCATGATACCGATTTTCGACTCCTCGATGAATTTCACAATCAAGTCGCGGTCTTCCGACTCAGGAAGGTTTTCCTTGATGTATTGAACCGCTTGTGAGACGTTCATGCCTCCGCTGTATATCACGCGATAGATATCTTGGATGGCATAAATACGCTCTTTGGTGAAGCCTCTGCGACCCAGGCCGATATAATTGACGCCAGCGTACGAGACAGGATAGCCCGTACCCGTCTTGACAAACGGCGGAATATCCTTATTAATCATGGCACCGCCTGATATCATCACATGGGCGCCGATACGGCAGAACTGGCTCACTGCGGCCAAGCCCCCGAGGATGGCCCAGTCGTCGACGATGATATGGCCTGCCAGGGAAGCCACGTTCGACATGATGACATGGTCGCCGAGGTAGCAGTCGTGCGCCACATGGGTGAAGGCCATCAGCAGGCAGTCCTTGCCCACCACGGTCTTTCCCGAGGCGGCGGTGCCTTTGTTGACGGTGGCTGACTCACGCACGGTGGTGCCGTCGCCGATATAGCAGTAGGTGAGTTCGCCTTTGTATTTCAGGTCTTGGGGAACGGCTGAGATCACGGCGCCAGGAAATATCTTGCAGTTGCATCCGATGCGTGCTCCATCCATGATGGTGGCGTTGGGGCCGACCCAGGTGCCGGAGCCGATTTCAACGTCTTCGCCAATCCAAGCGAACGGTTCGATTTTGACATCCTCTGCGATGCGAGCGTTTGGATGGATATAGGCAAGAGGTTGATTCATGGCAATCACTGGTTTTCTTGTTGTAGCATGGTGTGTTTGATCTTGCGGGCGAAGGCCGTGTTGGAGAAGTGGCCCGGCTTGTAGGCGGTGACGTGACCTTTGATGGGTTTGCCCACCAGGGTGAGGTCGCCGATGACGTCGAGCAGCTTATGGCGCGCCGGCTCGTTGTCGAAATACAGGTCCACGTTGTTGAGGATACCACCTTCTTTGACTTCGACTTTAGGTTTCTTGAAGAAAGCCGCAATGTGATCCAATTCCTCGGAAGAGACGTTTTTGTTGACAAACACGATGGCATTCGTCAGGTCGCCACCTTTGATGAGGTTACGGCTGAGGAGGGTCTCCAGTTCGTGAAGGAACACGAAGGTGCGGCAAGGGGCGATCTCGCTTTCGAAGTCTTTCATGTCGTGAAGTGAGGCACTTTGTTTGTCGAGCACCTTGGTGTTGTATTTCACGGTGACGTCGATTTTGAAGGTCTCGCAAGGCTCGATGGAAAGTTCGATGCCAAGCACTTCGTTGCGGTAGCTGATGGGTTCCTTGACAACATAGTAGTCGCGCAGTGCCTTTTGTTGGACGATGCCAGCTTCTTTAAGCACTCTGACGAATTCTCTTCCGCTGCCGTCCATGATGGGCATTTCCTCCACATCGATGTCGATCAGCACATTGTCGATTCCCATACCTCTCAGCGAGGCGAGCACATGTTCAACGGTATATATTTTAACACCGCCCTTACCCAGGGTGGTGCCTCTTGTGGTGTCGATGACGTTATCTACATCAGCCTCGATGATAGGCTGGTCCTCAAGGTCAACGCGACGGAATCGGATGCCCGTGTTGGCTGGAGCCGGGTTGAATGTCAGAGTTCCGCATTGACGCGTATGCAGGCCTGCTCCCGTAACACTGACTTTTCTTCTAAGCGTACACTGTTTTTCTTCCATAAAACAAGCTTGAGTTCACATTATATCTCAAGAAAAAACGGGCAAAGATAGAGAAAATTTCATAATGTCAAAAAAAATTACGTCTCAAAGTCGGCTTTTCAATTCTGCCAGTTCTTTTTCAAGGGTTTCCAGTTGACGAGCCATCTCGTCGAGATGCCGGAAACGTGCGTTGGTCTTTAGGTATTGGCGCAAGGGTTGTATGGGCGTTCCCATGAACTCCTGGTTTTCTTCCTTGATGCTTCCCATGATGCCACATTGTCCTCCGAACTTGGACCCGTTAGCGATATGCAGATGCCCGACAAAGCCTGACTGTCCCCCGACCACGCAATTCTTGCCGAGATGGGTGGAGCCGCTCACGCCCACTTGGGCTGCCAGGGCGGAGTTCTCTCCGATTTCGACGTTATGAGCGAGATGGATCAGGTTGTCAAGTTTCACACCCTTATGGATATGGGTGGAGCCCATGGTGGAGCGGTCGATGGTGGTGTTGGCGCCTATCTCCACGTCATCGTCGATCATGACGTTGCCCACCTGCGGAATCTTCTCGTAATGGCCGTCCTCCTGAGGAGCAAATCCGAAGCCGTCGGCACCGATGACGGCGCCTGCATGGATGATGCAACGACGACCCACCACGGTATTGCGGTAAAGCCTCACTCCTGGATACAGTATCGTATTGTCACCAATGACACATCCGTCGCCTACATACACTTGGGGATACACTTTCACGTTGTTGCCAATGGTGACATTCTCGCCGATGAAGGCAAACTCACCGAGATACAGGTCATCGCCACATTTGGCTGAAGATGAGACGAAAGCCAGTGAGGATACCCCTTTCTTGTCCTGCGACACCTGGTCGTAGAAGGCCAACAGCTTGGCAAAGGAGGCGTAGGCGTCATCGACACGTATCAAGGTGGTTTCGATGGGCTTTTCGGCCACGAAGTCCTTGTTGACGATGACCACTGACGACTTGGTCTCATAGATATAGGGGGTATATTTCGGGTTGGCCAGGAAACTCAACATGCCAGTTGCGCCTTCCTCTATTTTGGCCACGTTCCAAACCTCGGTGTCGGGATTGCCTTCTACGGTGCCGTTGAGCAAGGCTGCGATTTGTGAAGCTAAAAATTTCATCGTTAGGGATCAGATTTCGTTAAACTCTTTCTTCAAGACGGCGACGGCCTGTTCGACAAACGGGTTGGGCACTGCCACCAAAGCCTGGGCCACCATAACAACATCCGTGCCATCGACGGTCTTGTCGAACGTGGCGTTGATCTGCCCCACCAGTTCCTCCTTGGCACGTTGCACAGCCTCCCAAGCCTCGTTACTAACGTATAATTGCTGTGCCATATTGTGCTCAAACTCATCTTCTATGTTTTGAAGCAAGGCAATATGAAAAGCCTCTTTGGTGATGCCGGGTGAAAAGACTCTCTTGACCAGCACGGGCAGCTGTGAACGTTGCAGGAAGAGCAGGAGACGCTCACATGCTTGGATTTTAAGGGGGACCACCATCTTGGTGGTGGCGACACGCATCTCGGTCCTGGCTTTCAGACGGTATTCCAGGTCCTTCATCTTCATTTTACGGTTGAAAAAGTAGCCCATGTTGGTCAGATTTTGGGCAAAAGTACAAATAAATGCGGAATGCGGAATGCGGAATGCGGAATTATCGTAACTTTGCAGACTTTATTTTTGATCAATAAAACTTTAAATAAAAAATCATGAGCGAAATCATTCTCTCCAACAGAGTCCTGAACATGGCCGAATCAGCAACATTGGCCATGACCAACAAAAGCCGCGAACTGAAGGCTCAAGGCGTTGACGTGATCAGCCTGAGCATCGGCGAACCCGATTTTAACACCCCTGAGATGGCCAAACAGGCTGGCATCGATGCCATCAACGGCAACGACACCCACTATCCGCCTGTTCCCGGCACTCCTGCCCTGCGCAAAGCCATCGCCAACAAACTGAAGCGTGACAACGGTCTGGACTACAAGGACACTGACATCCTGGTCTCCAATGGTGCCAAGCAAGCCATCAACAACGTGCTTCTGGCTATCCTCAACGACGGCGACGAGGTCATCATCCCCGCTCCTTTCTGGGTCTCCTACCCCGAGATGGTCAAACTGAGCGGTGGCGTTCCCGTCATCGTGAAGAGCGACATGGCTCACGACTTCAAGATCACTGCCGAGCAGCTTGAGAAGGCCATCACACCCAAGACCAAGGCTTTCCTCATCAATACTCCTTGCAACCCCAGTGGTTCTGTGTTCACCAAGGCCGAGCTCACTGCCATCGCCGAGGTTCTGAGAAAATACCCCAACATCATCGTTATCTCCGATGAGATCTACGAGTTCATCCAATACGAGCACAAGCACGAGAGCATGGGACAGTTCGACTTCTTGAAGGACCGTCTCGTCATCGTCAACGGTGTGGCCAAAGGCTATGCCATGACCGGCTGGCGTATCGGCTACATCGCCGCTCCCCAGGCCATCGTGAAAGCCACCAACAAGATCCAAGGCCAGATCACCTCTGGTATCTGCACCATCGCCCAGGCTGCAGCTTGCAAGGCCATGGAGCTCTGCCCCGAGAACTCAACTGAGATTCAGGAGATGCTGAAGGCTTTCCGTCAGCGCCGCGACACCCTCGTGAAGCTGATGAACGAGATTCCTGGTGTGGAATGCAACACCCCTGCCGGTGCTTTCTACGTGTTCCCCGAAGTGAAGTCGTACTACGGCAAGACCGACGGACAGACCGTCATCAAGGGCAGCGACGACCTCTGCATGTGGCTGCTTTACAACGCCCATGTGGCTTGCGTGGCTGGCAACTCGTTTGGCAACGACGACTGCATCCGTCTGTCGTATGCCACTTCGCTGGACAAGCTGGTTGAAGCCGCGAGAAGGATTAAGGAGGCGCTGGGAAAATTAAGATAAAAGTTAATAGATAAGAGATAAAAGTTAAAAGTTGATGGTGGACGGGTGTTTTAACGGGCTTAAGGCATTAGTGATTGGCGATGTGATGATCGACGCCTATTCAAAAGGCGTGGTCGAGCGGATGTCGCCTGAGGCGCCTGTGCCTATCGTCAGCCAGTGCAGCCGTTTTGAGCGGTTGGGGGGTGCCGCCAACGTGGCGCTCAACCTGAAAGCACTGGGTGCCGAGCCTTTGGTATGCTCCGTTGTCGGCAACGACGATTCGGGACAGCGGTTCATCAAGTTGATGCAGGAACAAGGCCTGGAAGTGGCCGGCATCGTGAGCAGCAACGTCCGGAGGACCACCGTCAAGCACCGTATTCTCAATGGGGACCGACAGTTGTTGCGCATTGACGATGAGGACATTTTCGACCTTTCCGATATGGAGCACAGCATCCTGAGCCTCCTCATCCGTCGCGCCATCAAGCAGGGCGATGTCCAGGTGGTGGTGCTTCAAGACTACAACAAGGGAGTGCTCACGGAACAGCTCATTCGTGAAGTCATCGACTTATGCCATGAGAATTCCGTCCCAGTGGTCGTCGACCCAAAGAAGAAGAACTTCCTCGCCTATCAAGGCGTGACACTCTTCAAGCCCAATGCCAAAGAGCTCCGCGAGGGTCTCGGTGTGACTGCCGAGACCCCGGAGGAGCTTCAACAAGCCATGCTTACGCTCCAACAACGGATCAACTGCGGATACTTGATGGTCACCCTTTCCGACAAAGGCGTGATGATGCTTCATGACGGCAGTTTCCATCATATTCCAGCCTTTCCACGAAACATCGTCGATGTATCGGGAGCCGGCGACACGGTCTTAAGCGTTGCCGCCTTATGCGTGGCCACCAACGCCACAGCTGAGGCCATTGCCACCCTGTCAAACATCGCCGGAGGACTGGTGTGCGAGGAGGTCGGTGTGGTACCCATCAACATGAAAAAGTTCTCCGAGGAGGTCAACCGCATTCAGTCATGACCCAACAAGCCTCCGTCACCGAGATGTTCGACGGCATTGCTGAAAGCTACGATAGGTTAAACCATCGGCTATCTTTCGGCATCGACCGAATTTGGCGAAGAAGGACATCAAGACTGGTTTCCAAGCATCATCCTCATAACATTCTCGATGTTGCCACCGGCACTGCCGACCTCGCCATCAGGATGGCAAAAGACTATCCAGACGCCCAAATTGAAGCTGTTGATTTATCAACAGAAATGTTAAATATCGGAAAACATAAAGTTAATCAACAAGGCTTATCGAGGCGAATCCGTTTAACGAATGCCGACGCTGTTGATTTACCATTCTCCAACGACAGTTTCGATGCGGTGACCGTAGCTTTCGGCGTTCGCAACTTTGCCGATCGTGAGGCTGGTCTCCGCGAGATGGTGAGGGTATGTCGCAAGGATGGCTTGGTGGCCATTTTGGAGTTCTCACATCCCACCAATGCCTTGGTGGAGGTGCCTTACCGGTGGTATTCGCGTCATCTGATTCCAAGGATAGGGAAAAAAGTGTCGAAACATCAAAGTGCCTACAGCTATCTGCCTTCATCGGTCGAGTCCTTCCCTACTACTGAAGCGTTTATTGCGATGATGGAGCGGGCTGGTCTTGCTGATATCCGAACCCGTGTTTTCAGCGGCGGCATTGCCACCTTATATTACGGTTACGCATCGAAAAACGACCAATCATCACAATAATAAACCGCCTTATCCGTTATTTGATTTTAAATTGACAATCGTGAAGAAAACCATTAAAATAGCACTGCTGTTCATCCTTGCGCTGGCGCTTGCATCAGAAGTCCAGGCCCAGGCGCGCAAGGTCATCTACCTCCAGAACTACGACAAGGCCCCCTATCATTTCGGAATCCTGCTTGGCTCCAACTTCATGGACTACAATCTCATGTTGAAGGAGAACTATCAGGACATCATTTACACCAACTACCAGGACCTGCCCACAGCCGTTGGTGATCCCAACACCAACATACCCATCTCGGAGGAGAACTTTGTGAGTTATCAGATCACCAAGGTTGAACGCGACACCATGGGATGGGCTTTTCACAACATCCCTCGGGCAGGGTTTACCATTGGTGTTATTGGTGCGTTGCGCATCACCGACAACCTCACTTTCCGCATGTCGCCCTTCACTTTCAGTTTGAGCGAGATCAACTACCGGTATACCATCAAAGTCAACCAGACCGATGGTTCGAAGGAGTTCTCACGGCGTTCGCACAACCCCTATCTGACCTGTTTGGAGTTCCCCATGCATCTGAAATACAGGTCAAAGCGTTACAACAACGTGGCCGCCTACCTGTTTGCCGGTGGTAGTCCGAAGTTGTATTTCTCTTTCAAGAAGAAGGGGCAGGACTTCAACTGGTTGAAGTCGAAGGCTTTCGACGTGGCTATTGAGTTCGGCACCGGCTTCGACATCTACAACCAATGGTTTAAGACGGGTGTGGAGTTCAAATTCGCTTTCGGTTTGCTCAACGCTATGAACGATGACCAGGTTTTCTACTACGCCCAACCGCTTAATGCATTCAAAAACAAGCAGTTCCAGATATCTTTCACCTTCGAATAAAAAAAATTCGAGGAATTTGTTGTACGAAAGATTTTTTTGTGTAATTTTGCACCGTCAAATTTTGACACGAAGTGGTCTCTTCGTCTAGTCTGGTCAGGACGTCAGGTTTTCATCCTGGTAACTCGGGTTCAAATCCCGGAGAGACTACAAAGCCTAACTGAAAATCAATCAGTTAGGCTTTTTTCGTACCCCAAACACCCCCTCCCGTGTCAACCACGTGTCAACCGATTTCGAGATATGTTTTTTCTCATGGCACAAAACACCTCTCACAAAGTGCCATCGTTGACACGTCTCACCTCTCCGTTGACACGCCAAAAACCAAACCTCTCCAACCCTCCCTTTCACAAACACTCACCAAGAACATCCCCACAAGCCACCATCACACCCCCTTTCCCTCACGAAACACACCTGAGGAAAATGAGAAAAACGAGGAAAACGAGGAAAATCCCACCAACAAATGGCGGAATTTTCCCGATTTTGACCGTAAAAAACAGGAAAGTCTTACTTTTGTACCCATATAAGACATAATTAGGGCTTTACGCTCGCGTTTCTTTCTATCTGAATCTGGCAAAATTCAACACACAAAGGAAGCGGAGTTGTAAGAGGGTGACTAAAAAGTAGTCATCCTCTTTTTTTTGTTTTTATAGTTTTTGTCAGAAAAAAATAGGGTTATCTTGTTAAAAAATAACGAGATAACCCTTGTTTGTATCGATTTATTTCTTATATT
>Ga0265301_10000484_pt1 | contig 58840 bp, 42 predicted proteins | sample AusTroGonzalo_MG_2_FD_193488 | JGI IMG/M metagenome (GOLD analysis project Ga0265301, IMG submission 193488) | Bovine rumen microbial communities from tropical cattle in Woodstock, Queensland, Australia - Gonzalo_04 | ecosystem: Host-associated > Mammals > Digestive system > Stomach > Rumen ... | reverse complement strand
TATCCCCTGGTGAAGCTTGAAATCTCCAGCGCCTCTCACCCCTTCTACACGGGTAAGATGAAGCTCGTCGACAGCGCCGGTCGTGTTGATAAGTTCAACAACAAGTACAAGAAGTTCTTCGAGAAGAAGGAAAACAAGTAAGTTGGACACAACGACAAAAAGGAAGCTCTTGCATTCGCGAGGGCTTTTTTTTTGCCTTGGCATTATTATTGTCGTATCTTTGCACCACCTATTATAATAAGGTGTGGAACGGCGACGGACTGACATTTTGTCGCCCAATGGAATTAAATACGCTTTTTTATGAGTTATAAAGTAGAACCAGAATTGTTTTCAGATATGGTGGACTCGAACGCCGAGTTCATTCCCGTGCTGACCATCGAAGACGAACGCCTCGGACAAGACGAAGAGGTGCCTGAGGAACTGCCGATATTGCCTTTGCGTAACTCGGTGCTGTATCCCGGTGTCATCATCCCCATCACGGTGGGGCGCGACAAGTCCATCCGACTGGTGAAGGAATACTACCGCAAACGTAAGGCCATTGGTGTCATTGCGCAGCGCGACGCCAACGTGGAAGAGCCCCTGCTTGAGGATTTGTATAAGGTGGGCACCTCGGCACAGATCATCAAGACCCTGCAGATGCCCGACGGCAACACCACTGTCATCATACAAGGCAAACGCCGCTTCGAGGTGCTGGAAGGCACGCAGGCCGAGCCTTACCTGAAGGCCACGGTGATGCCTTTCGCCGCTGCTGAGGACGTGCCTAACACCCGTAAGTTCAACGCCTTGGTGCAGTCGGTCAAGGAGCTGGCCATTCAAGTCATCGGCCGCTCGCGCAACCTGCCCCATGAGGCGGGCTTCGCCATCAAGAGTATCGACGACCCCGTGTTCCTCATGAACTTCGTGGCCAGCAACGTGGAAGCCGACATGCCCGTCAAACAGGCCTTGCTGGAAGCTCGCAACCTCAACCAGATGGCCTCCGACCTCTTGGCAGTGCTCACTGACGAGCAGCAGATGCTGGAGCTGAAACAACAGATCCAAAGCAAGGTGCGCGTCGACATGGACAAGCAGCAGCGTGAGTATTACCTCAACCAGCAGCTGCGTACTATCCAGGAGGAGTTGGGCGGCAATCCTAACGAGCAGGATGTCAAGGAACTGACGGAGAAGGCCGCGAAGAAGAAATGGTCAAAGGAGGTGGCGGAGGTCTTCGAGCGTGAGTTGAAGAAACTGGAACGCACCAACGCCCAGGCGGCGGAATATGGCATACAGCTGAACTACCTGCAATACCTCGTCGACCTGCCGTGGGAGGAGTACACCAAGGACAACTTCGACCTGAAACGCGCTCAACGCATCCTCGACGCCGACCATTTCGGCTTGGACAAGGTGAAAGACCGCATCGTCGAACATCTGGCCGTGCTGAAGTTGCGCAACGACATGAAATCGCCCATTTTGTGCCTCGTCGGACCTCCCGGCGTGGGTAAGACCTCGTTGGGCAAGTCCATCGCCCGTGCGCTAAACCGCAAATATGTCAGAATGTCACTGGGTGGCGTGCGCGACGAGTCAGAGTTGCGCGGTCACCGTAAGACCTATATCGGCGCTATGCCGGGCCGTATCATCCAGAATCTGCGTAAGGTGAAGTCGGGCAACCCCGTCTTCGTCCTCGATGAAATCGACAAGGTAAGTGGCAACAACATCAACGGCGACCCGCAGGCCGCCTTGCTCGAGATCCTTGACCCTGAGCAAAACAACACCTTCTACGACAACTTCATCGAGCTGGACTATGACCTCTCGAAGATCCTCTTCATCGCCACGGCCAACAACCTGTCGACCATCCATCCCGCCTTGCGCGACCGTATGGAGATCATCGACCTGAGTGGCTATCTGCGCGAGGAGAAATATGAAATAGCCAAGCGTCACCTCGTTCCCAAGCAGATGAAGGAACACGGCCTCGACGCCAAGCAAATCACCTTCTCGAAGGACATCGTGATGCACATCATCGACGACTACACCCGTGAGGCGGGCGTGCGTAACCTGGAGCGCCGCATCGGCGACGTGATGCGCTACCGCGCCAAGCAGGTGGTGACCGGCGATGCCTTCGACAAGAAGATCACCATGGAAGACCTGCATAAGGTGCTCGGCGTGCCTATGCACCATGACGAGGAGGAAATCAAACACACCATGCCTGGTGTGGCTACGGGCTTGGCCTGGACTCAGGTGGGCGGCGAGATACTTTCCATCGAAGTCAGCCTGAGCCGCGGTGGAGGCCATCTCTCGCTGACGGGCAACCTCGGCGATGTGATGAAAGAAAGCGCCACCATCGCCTACGAGTTCATCAAAGCGCATGCCTCGCAGCTCAACATCAACCCCGATGTGTTTGAGGCTTGGAACGTACATGTCCACATCCCCGAGGGCGCCACGCCCAAGGACGGTCCCTCGGCGGGTATCACCATGCTCACCGCCTTGACTTCGGCCTTCACCCAACGCAAGGTGAAGAGCAACCTGGCTATGACGGGCGAGATCACGCTGCGCGGCAGGGTGTTGCCTGTGGGTGGCGTGAAGGAGAAGATCTTGGCCGCCAAACGCAATGGCGTCGCTGACCTCATCCTCTCCCTCGATAACGAGCACGATATCAAGGACATCAAGGAAGACTATGTCGAAGGCCTGAACTTCCACTATGTGGAGAGCATGATGGAAGTGCTTGACCTCGCCTTGGAGAAGGAGCAGGACAAGAACGACCTCGACTACAACAAATATCTGAACAACCTGCATCCGGAGGTGATTGGATTTAAAGTGAAGTGAGTATGCGTAAGGTCTTGCTCGGCATAATGGCACTGGTGTTGCTCGTCGCTTGCGGTAAGCATGACGATGCCGAGGAAGGCTTGTCCATCTTCAAGTACAACGAATCTGCTGGCATTCTCACACTCGACCCCATATACGCCAAGGACTTGCCGCATATCTGGGCCTGCAACCAGCTGTTCAACAGCCTCGTGGCCTTCGACGACAAGATGAACCTCGTCCCGATGGTGGCCAAGTCATGGGACATCAGCGAGGATGGTCTGACCTATACCTTCCATCTGCGCGACGATGTGCAATTCCACGAGGATACTTGCTTCTATCAGTCGGCCCTTCGACAGGCTCAGGGACCTCGTGCAGTCACCGCCCAAGACTGCGTCTATTCCTTCAACCGAGTGGTGGACAAAAGTTTGAACTCGCCGGGCCTATGGATTTTCTCGTCGGTGAAACACGATGACGACCAATATGCCTTCACGGCCATTGATGACACCACCTTCCAGATCGAGTTAACCAAGCCCTTCCCACCGTTTTTGGGCATCCTTTCGATGACCTATGCCTCGGTGGTGCCGCACGAAGCCATAGACTACTATGGCGACAACTTCCGCAGCCATCCTGTGGGGACGGGGCCCTTCAAGTTCCAGTACTGGAAAGAGAACGTGAAGCTCGTCTTCCGCAAGAATCCTAATTATTTCGAAACTGACGAAGCAGGGGAGAGGTTGCCCTATATTGACGCCGTCTCCATCAGCTTCCTCATCGACAAGCAGGTGGCGTTCTTGGAATTCATCAAAGGCAAGTTCGACTTCATGTCGGGCATCGACGCACGTTATAAGGACGAACTGCTGACCTACGACGGCGATTTGCGTAAAAAGTATGAAGACAAGATCGAACTTATCACCGAGCCATATCTGAACACCGAGTATTTCTCGTTCTTCATCGACCCGAACGACCCGCTGGGTCCTGAGCGTGCCAAGGCTATGCGACAGGCGGTCAACTTGTGCATCGACCGTGAGAAGATGCTGCGTTACCTGCGTAACGGCATCGGCGAGCCGGGCACGGGTGGCATGATACCAGTGGGCCTGCCGGGACATAGTAGCACCATCGGCTATGACTACGACTTGAAGCTGGCGCAGCGTCTTGTGAAGGAAAACCAACTCGAAGGCTATCTCTTGCAGCTCTCCACCGTGGCCGACTATGCCGACATCGGTAAGTTCGTGCAGAGTCAGGTGGAGCAGATTGGCTTGCAATGCAAGATGGAGGTGATGCCGCCTGCCACGATGCGCAGCATGAGGTCCAACGGGAGCCTGCCGTTCTTCCGATCCTCGTGGGTGGCTGATTATCCTGATGCGGAGAACTATTTGTCACTGTTCACGACTTCCAATTTTTCTCCTTCGGGTCCCAATTACACCCATTACACCAATCCCGTTTACGACAAATTATACGATAAAGCCCTGCTCTGCAATGACATGGAGCAGCGTGCCCAATACTACACCGAGATGGACAGCCTGATGATGCAGGACGCGCCTGTCGTGGTGCTGTTCTACGATGAGGTGTTGCGTTTCGTCAACAAGAGGGTGGAAAATATGGGCAGCAACCCGACGAATCTGTTGGATTTGAGGCGGGTGAGGATTTCCCAAGAATGAAAAAAAAGGCAAGCTTCTGCTTGCCTTTTTCTTTTGCGGAGAGAAAGGGATTACAACCTTTATACCGCCATAGTTCGCTATGTGTTGAAAATTAGATTGATATACAATACTTTACGATTGCTATATTTCGCCATATTTCGTGAAATTTTGCGAAAAAATGGGTAAATTTTTGGGTAAACTATTGTATATTTGTCGTGCTTTATGTATCTTTGCAGCGTAAATGATACCGCCTTATGAGTTATACCAAGCACAATATCAAGACATCGTTGGCAATAATAAAAGGGAAGTGCTATGTGAGAATTAGAGTTTCGTGCCTTGGAAAAAGGGTGGATTTGCATACGGGGATTAGTGTCGTTAAGAGCAAATGGAATCCATCTAAAGGCAGGGTTAAGCAAGGGGCGGTGATAAATCGGGTTCAATATAATATCATCAATTCTACCTTGGATGAGATGGAAGGCTTTGTCGATGACTATTTCAATTCGTGTGCGTTGCGGAATGCTGAGCCAAGCCTAATTGAACTAAAAGAGAGGTTTTCAAAGAAGTACATCAAATCGAATAAGACCGAGAGCGAGGAATTTTTCTATCAGTTTTCCCAATATATCGAAACGGCAAGCAGAACAAGGCGATGGGGAAACTCAATGAAAGAGTATTTCGTGCGGCTTATGAATAAGTTGAAGACCTACAAGTCCGATTTGAAGTTTTCGGATTTGTCCGAGCAATTTATGAATGGGTTTGTTGAGGAACTATCAAAGACTATGTATAACGATGCTATTGAAAAGCATTTGTCATACTTAAAGCAATTTGTAAAGTGGGCTGATAATCGGAATTATGGCGTAAACAGAGAGTTCTTTACATATTCACCTAAACTATTCAAGGCTGAGAAACAAGTAAGGTATCTGACCATTGAGGAATTAAACAAGATACGGAATTGCGAATTAACAGAAGGAGGCTACTTGGATAGAACCCGTGATTTCTTTGTGTTCCAATGTTGCACGGGGCTTCGCTATTCAGACATTAAGCAGATGAAGCCTAACAATATTGTTGAGCGTGAAAAAGGTGGATATGAAATTAGAATACTTACCGAGAAAGACAATGATTATATCAAATTCAAGTTGAGCGAGGTGGCGAAAGCCATATATTTGAAATACAAGGATTTTCAATATGATGGCGGTGTGTTGTTTCCTGTAATATCGAATCAGAAATACAACAAGTATTTGAAGGAATTAGGAGAAAAAGCAGGATTGGAGGGGACTTGGGTGGATTATGAATATAGACTTGACAAGAAAATTGAAATAACCTCACCCAAAGCCGATTTGCAAAGCCATACCGCAAGAAGAACATTTGTAGTAGTGGCTATGAATGAAGGCGTTTCATTGGAATTGATTGCGGCTATTACCTCCCATTCAGATTTTAATGCTATGCGTCCATACATTAAAGCCAATACAAAGGGAACTGATAAAGTCATCGAGGCATTTGATAAGGCAGTTGGGACTGACAATAGCGATGAAGATGGCGATGAAGATGAGTAAATACGAAATAGACATACAAAACACATACTATGACACAGACCTCAAAACTCCATAAGATTCAGATTTACCAATTCAAAGGCTTCGATATGGATGCCTTCGTTGATAAATATTTATATTCTATTACTCCACACGAAACCATAGATGAAGATACAATATCCGTATTCAGAGCAGCCGAAACCAAGATGAGCGAGGCGAAGCGTGGTGCAAAGTCAAGGTCAGTTATTGAAAACAAATGCCGATACTTGCAAGATGCCATTATCCGTATGGCGAACAGAAAGCAAGATGATAGAACCTTTTCGCTCAACGCTGAAATCCTCAAATCAGTTATTGGCAAAGAGTATAAGACAATGTTGGAAGTCTTTATTGAAATGGGTTATATCTCGATGGGTGATGGCAAATGGGGCAATGGCAAATATTATTACTATCAACGAGGCAAATACTCTTTCCTATACACCTTGAACGATGTTGAAGTGTATCTAACAGAGCCATTCACCAACTTGAAAATTCAGGAATACAAGGAAAAGACTATTGAGAAGGTCAAAGAGCAATTTGAACTATACACCAAGCCTGAAATCATTAGGCAATTTGGCGAATCATTCCTTAAATCCTATCTCACATCGCTCAACAAAATCAAAATCGAAGATGAGCAGGGACTGAAAGAATACATAAAGACAAAGACAGCCAATAATCCAAATTCAAATCCATATTATAGGTATGTTTTTGTAGAACTAAAGAACAAGAACAAGTCAATATATAGAATTGATGATAGCCATAGGATTTACCACATTCTCACGAATCTTGATAGAAACATTAAACAATATCTCAATATAGATTTGTCGATAGATTGTAAAAATAGCCATCCATTATTATTTAATTATTTCATTTTTAATAAATTAAATATTTCTTTTTCTCAATCATATACTATTTCTTCCTTTATTCATTCTATCAATAATTCATCCTTCCATAATGATGGGAAAAATCTTCGTAATTTACTAATATCCAATAATATAGAAATTGAACAAGTTGCAAAGATGCAGGATGATGAACTTGAATACATCTACAAGACCTCCAAAGGACTGCTGTGGGATGAGATATGCGAAGCCCATCCCGAATTGGATAGGAAGGAGGTCAAGGTGGCAATGTTTCAGGCAGTTTTCTACTCTCATTCGCCAATAGCAGACAGATGGAATGACTATGCAAAAGAGTTCAAAAGCCACTATCCTTCAGTATATAAGTTGATAGGCGATTGGAAGCGGAAGAAAACGAGCGAAGCGGTCAAGAACTATATGGCTGAGCATCATTTACCCATAGACAAAGGCTCTGCATCGCTCAGCGTGGCAATGATGGCGTTGGAAGCCGACATTTTCACTACCATTCTAAAACGGCTTTACTCAAAAAGGTGGAACGCTCTTCACATTCACGATTGCATCGTCATCCCCAAGACCACCAACAAGAATCAGCCAACAAAGGAGGAGGTCGTTGGGATTATGCAAGATGTCTATAAGTCGTTTGGACTTGCACCGACATTCGATTAGTATTCCATGGCACTTATTCAAAAAACAATCGTATTCAAATAAATCTATTCGACCCTTGAATACGATTTTGATTTTGTATGCAATTTTTTCTTTGATTTATTTGCGTACAATTCAAAAAAGTGCTATCTTTGCAGTGTCAAATCAACAAACACTATTCAACTATGAAAGCAGTCATCTACGCAAGGGTATCATCAACCACGGACAGACAAAACACCGAAAGACAAGTTTCAGACCTGAAAGAATATGCGGCATACTCCAAAATGGAAGTGGTCAGGGTATTTGAAGAAAAGATTAGCGGAGCAAAGAAAAACGCTGAGCGACCCATCCTTCAGCAAGCATTGGAATATTGCAAGGCTGAGCAGGTGGATATGCTGTTAGTATCAGAGTTGAGCCGCTTAGGAAGAAACTCATTTGAGGTATTGGAAACTATCAAGGAATTGGTAGATGCCAAAATCAATCTCTATATGCAGAAAGAGAAAATGACCTTGCTCGATGACAATGGCGAGCCTTCCATCTTCGCACCTATTATGTTGGCAACGCTCAGCACCTGTGCTCAACTTGAACGAGAGAACATCAAATTCAGATTGAACAGCGGAAGGCAACAATACATTGCCAAAGGTGGCAAACTTGGACGCAAAGAAGGTTCTATAAAGACCAAGGAGCAAAAGAAGGAGGAGTATGGCGAGGCTATCAGCCTATTGAAGAAGGGCTATTCCATCCGCAATGTGGCTAAACTCTGCAATGTGTCAAATAGCACGATTCAACGAATTAAAAAGGAGTTTCAGATAATGAAGAAGGAGGGGTGAAACCTCCTTTTTTTTGTTTTTGTTGCTTGAATTATTGAATTATTTCGTATTTTTGTCGAATAAATTTGTTTCGCTATGAAAAACAATAATTTATTAGTTGTATTTGCAACTGCCATAATGATTATGATGGCGGCTTGTTCAAACCAACAAAAACTAAATATGGAATTGTGGCGAGCAAGTGTAGAAAACAATTGGGGCTTCATTGATAAACAAGGTGAATATGTTATCAGTCCTCAGTTTTATTTTGCCAATAGTTTTCGTGAGGGCTTAGCCCCTGTTATACTCGAAGAAGATGGGAAAGAAGGGTATATTAACAATCGAGGCAAAATCGTCATCAATCCTCAATTTGACATTGCCTATCCTTTTAAGGAAGGTTTGGCTTCCGTTAAGATAGGCGAGAAATGGGGATATATTAACAAACATGGTAAAATTGTCATCAAGCCTCAATTTGGTGCTGCAGATGATTTTGATGAAGGAAGGGCAAGAGTTTACTTGGATGGGAAGTGGGGATTTATTGACAAAAAAGGCGAGTTTGTCGTTATTCCTCAATATGACCATGTTGTAAATTTTAATGAAGGTTTGGCTTTGGTCGAAAAAGATGGTAAATGTGGATTTATTGATAAAAAAGGCGACTATGTCATCAAGCCCCTATTCGATGCTGCTGAAGTGTTTAGCGAAGATTTAGCGAGAGTTCGTTTAGGGTTCAAATGGGGTTTTATAGACAAGCAAGGAAAAATTGTCATCAATCCTCAATTTGATGTTGCTTATAATTTTAGCGAAGGATTGGCAAGTTTTAAGCAAGACGGCAAATGGGGATTCATTGACAAACAAGGCAACATTGTAATCAATCCTCAATTTGAATCTGCTTTCCATTTTAAAGAAGGGTTGGCACCTGTTAAAATAGATGGGAAATTTGGGTTCATTGACAAACAAGGTAAAATTGTAATCAAACCTCAGTTTGATTATGTCCATGAGTTTAACAAAGGTGTGGCTGAATTTAGTTTAGACGGGAAATTGGGGTATGTTGATAGTCAAGGGAATGTTATATATTTACAGAAATAATCCAAGTAAACTTTTCGTGTCCATCTGTTAGGGACTAAAAGTCAGTACGCAAAAAGCATGCTTTTTGTTTTCAAGGCGGATAACGCTTGAAAAAAACACACCCCACCCCATACGCCCAACAGGTAGAATGGGGGTGTTGGACTGCTCAGCATTGACAAAAAATTCAAAGCAAAATCAAATTCTAAATATTTCCATAAATCATTGATTGTTAATTTGATACACCGTCTTTAGGTGATATGGATTTGTGCGTGGAAATTATTCGATTATTTCTTTACGAATTAACATAGACAAAAGCCAATCGGATAACCCCAAGAAATTCATACCTTTGCACAAAATATCATCCTATGTCGAAGATTGCCGCTTTACTTACTGAATTATCGAGGAATGATGACCAACAGCCGTGTTATAATGGTATTGGGATAGAAGAATCAGAAATAGCCTATCAAAGAGTTCTTGATAAACTATACAGCGATGCCATTGATGAATTGCTTTCTGCATCCGTGGATAAGGATTTGATAATAAAGAGATTGGATGATGTTCAAGAACACCAATCCTATTTTTATTATCCGACAAGGGAAGAAATACAAGATAGGAGGGATGAAGAAAGGCAGAATGATTCAGAAAGTTTGAGGCAGGAAACAGATTATTTGGAATTTATGATGAAGTGCATCGACCTTCAGCGGTATTACTTAGATAGGTTTGGTTCGTATTTTACCAATGCTCAACCTCAGAAAACAGATGAGCAGGAAACAATGACGGACAATCAGCAGAATACCGAAAAGGGAGATGCCGAAATAGAAGATGCCACTATAAAAGGTGTCGAAGGTTTGGCTAAGGCTCTTGGATGTGGGAAAACTAAGGCTCAGGAAATACTCAATTCCAAGGTTCTCAAAAAGGCAGGTATTGCTCGTCAGATAGGGAGAGTGTGGAGGATTTCCAAGGAAGGACTCAATTCGTTTTTGAAAGATAACCCTGAGGCTTTCCGTTGGTAATACTATTGAAATTCGGGTAAATTATTGGGTAAACACCAAAGAAATAACCGATACAACTTATTGAAATTCAACTTGTTATATCGGTTATTCAGCGGAGAGAAAGGGATTCGAACCCTTGGAACGCAAAGCGTTCAACGGTTTTCGAGACCGCCCCGATCGACCACTCCGGCATCTCTCCTTGCTGCCTTGCCAGGCAGGGTCTTTCATGATAAAAGCGACGTTTTCGCCGCCCTTGCGGAGACAGAGGGATTCGAACCCCCGAAGCCTTTCGGCTTAACGGTTTTCAAGACCGCCGCTATCGACCACTCAGCCATATCTCCGCTGCAAAAGTACAACAAATTTCCATAGGTTGCGTTTTTTTCAAGAAAAAAATTCCCAATTGCCCCGAAATCATTATCTTTGCAAAATGAAATAATATGTCCGCTATGAAAAAAACATTCATTCTCATTATGCTTGCCTTCCTCGCTTTGGCGGGCAACGCACAAACCAAAGCCAAGAAACTGAAGCCATACCTCTCCACGACCACATATTGTGTGCCCGGAATGACGCCCTACGTGGAAAATGTCATCGCCTTCGAAAACCAGTCGGCGGTCTACAAAGAATTTGAACCAGGTAAGTTCAAGGCTACGGTTCAGGTTGTGACCGTGTTCAGGAAAGGGGAAGAGTCCACGTTCTCGAAGATTGCCGTGGACAGCCCAGTGGTGACCGACACCACCTTTCTTGACGGCGCCTTCCTCTGCCAACAGCGTTTCTCGTTGGAAAACGGCGAGTATCAGATGGATGTCACCGTCACCGACATGAACGGCGGCGATGAGTTGCCTTCTACTTCGGCTACCGTGGAACTCAACTATCCCGATAATGTACCGGCCATATCCGACATTTTGCTGTTCGACTCCTACACAAAGGCCGAGAAGCCCACGGAGTGCACCAAGAGCGGCTACGATTTCCTGCCTCGCGTGTATCCTTTCTACGGCGCCAATGAGGACAAGCTGCACTTCTACGCTGAGCTTTACAACAGCGACAAACTCTATGACGAAGGCAAATACCTTGTCAACTATTACATCGAGACCGTCGAGTCGTCGAGTCGTTTGCAGAACTTCAATTTCAACAAGCGTTTTGACGTGAGTAAGGTCAATGTGCTGCTCAACACCATCGATATCAAGGAATTGCCTTCTGGTAACTTTTACCTTGTCGTCGAGATGCGCGACCGCGGCAACACCTTGATTTGCTCCAACAGCTGCTTCTTCCAACGCAGCAACCCCGCTGCAAGCTATGACATGAACGACCTCGCTGGAGTTAACATCGCCAACACCTTCGTGTACAATATCACCGAAATCGACTCGTTGCGCAGATACATCAATTATCTCTATCCGATTTGCACCGAGGACGAACGCAATTATACCGCAGGCCTCGTGAAGACCGACGACAAGAAGACCATGCAACAGTTCCTGTTCAACTTCTGGAGCACCCGTTCGCCGATGAACCCGAAACAAGCCTTTGAAGACTATCTGGCCGCCGTGCACCGTGTCAACATGTCGTTCAAGACCTCGTCGTATCCAGGCTATCGCACCGACCGCGGCTATGTCTTCCTGAAGTACGGTCTGCCCGATAAAATCATGGAAAGCCCCAATGAGCCCAATGCCTATCCTTACGAGATCTGGTATTATTATGAGTTGGCTCACCAGCGCAACATACGCTTCGTGTTCATGGCGAAGGATACTGCCGCCGGCGACTACATGCTCATCCACTCCAATATGAATGGCGAAATCCAAAACCCGCGTTGGCAGTTGGAGATCTATTCGCGTCTCGGCATCGGCAATCGCGAACAGGGCGTCGACCAAACCGAGTTTAATGAGGGCTGGGGCTCTCATGCCGGCGATTTGTATAACAACCCGAGATAAAAGTCATGAAAAGCATCGGGTATTATATGCTGAAGTGTTGGGCGGATTTCCAGTCCATCCAGCCCTATTGGCTGCTCTATATGAAATCCGATGTGTGTTATTTCCTGACTTACCATGTCGTTCGCTATCGTCGTAAGGTGGTTAGAGAGAATCTCTTGCGTTCCTTCCCTGAAAAGGAGGACAAGGAGATAAAAGCCATCGAAAAGCATTTCTATCGTAACCTCTGCGACTTGTTTGTGGAGGCTCCGAAAATGATGTGCATGGGGCTGGACGGCTACAGCAAGCGCATCACCTACACCGATACCGAGGCGTTGGATCGGCTTATTGAACAGAAAAAAAGCATCTTTTTTGCCATTCCTCATTCGGGCAACTGGGAGTGGTTCGGCAAGATGATTCCTTCGTTTGCTCCCTACAATAACGTGGCCGTCTATAAAAAGGTGCAAAGCCCCGCCTTCGATGAGCTAATGCTGATGATGCGCACGAAAGGCATCTCGGTGGAGACGGTGGAAGCCGACTCGGCTTTCAAACATCTGGTGCAACGCCGTAACCAGTGGAATGCCGTGCTGATGATGGCGGACCAAAGTCCACACGGCTTGGCGACGGACTATTGGACCGAGTTTCTACATCAGGACACCTGCTGGTTTACGGGCATCGAGCGCATAGCCAAGAGGCTGGACTATGCCATCGTGTTTGTGGACATGAAGAGGCAGGGGAGAGGCCGTTACAAGGTTCGTTATGAATTGATTACGGACAACCCGAAAGATACGAAAGATGGTGAAATCATGGAACGTTACGTGCGTTGCGTGGAGCGTTTCATCGAGGCTAACCCGGATAACTGGCTGTGGTCGCACCGTCGCTGGAAACACCAAAGACCTGAAGCAGCATGAAAGTGGCAGTAGTTATATTGAACTACAACGGCCGGAAATTCCTTGAGGAGTTTCTTCCCAACGTCATCGCCAACTGCGACCCGGTCTATACCGAAGTCGTGGTGGCCGACAATGCCTCCACTGATGACTCGGTGGTCTTCATGCGTGAGCATTTCCCGTGTATCCGTCTGATCGAGAACGGCAGCAACGGCGGTTTCGCCACGGGCTACAATGTGGCGTTGCGGCAGGTGGAGGCAGATTATTATGTGCTGCTTAACTCCGACATCGAGGTGACGGCGAATTGGATTGAGCCTGTCGTCGAGATGATGGATGCCGACCCGCAGATTGCCGCCTGCCAGCCCAAGATCTTGTCGTACTATGACAAGGAGAAGTTTGAATATGCTGGTGCCAGCGGCGGCTTCATCGACAAGTACGGCTATCCCTTCTGTCGCGGGCGTGTGTTCCAAAACCTGGAGACCGATGAGCACCAGTACGACGAGCCGATTGAGGTGTTTTGGGCCACGGGTGCCTGCATGTTCGTCCGCGCCGACCTCTACCACCAAATCGGTGGTTTGGACGACAGCTTCTTCGCCCACATGGAGGAGATCGACCTTTGCTGGAGACTGAAGAATGCTGGCTACAAGGTGTGTTGCTGCCCGCAGTCCAAGGTGTATCATATCGGCGGCGGCACCTTGCCGAAGAACTCGCCCAGGAAGACCTACCTGAACTTCCGCAATAACTTGTCGCTGCTGGTGAAGAACCTGCCCAAGCAACGTGTGCACCGTACCATCCTCTACCGCATCCTCTTGGACTGGGTGGCGGCGTTCAAGTTCCTCTTTGAGGGCTGCCCCAAGGACTTCCAAATGGTCTTCAAGGCGCACTGGGATTTCTATAAGCGCCTGAAGTCGTTGAAGGCGAAGCGCAAGGAGAACACGCATCAATTGGTGAGTTGCATCTATAAGCGCAACATCGTTTTCGACAGTGTGATTCGCGGGAAAAAGAAATACAGCGAGCTGAGATCCGAAGATTTCACTTAAACGCCTCTATCGCTTTCGCGTATCCTTCCAGCCCCAATCCATAAACCCATTTCATACATGCCTCGGCCGTATAGGAATGCCTGCGATAAGGTTCCCGTTGGGTGATGTCGGAAATGTGCACTTCTATGACGGGGATGCCGATGGCGCGGATACAGTCGGCGATGGCGATAGAGGTGTGGGCGTAGCCTCCGGGATTCATCACCACAGCGTCGTATTGACCGTCAGCCTCTTGAAGCTTGTCGATCATCACGCCTTCGTGGTTGGTCTGGAAATAGGAGATCTCGTGTTGTGGGAAACGCTCACGTAGCTGCACCAGGTATTCTTCAAAGGAGAGGTGACCGTATATTTCAGGCTCACGTTTGCCTAAAAGGTTGAGGTTCGGACCGTTGAGGATGAGAATTTTCATCTTTTGAAATTTTTGCAAAAATACGGTTTTTCAGTGTCTTGCCCACTTTTTTGGAACGAAAAGTTGGTGTGTGTCAATTCTTTTTATAATTTTGTGCAAAAATCAGGTAGTTATGAAAATCATCACTTTAGGCAAGACTAACTTGAAGGTGAACAAGAACGGCTTCGGTGCCTTGCCCATCCAGCGGATCAGCGAGAAGGAGGCCGTGTATCTGCTCCACAAGGCTTACGACAACGGCATCAACTTCTACGACACGGCGCGGTTCTACACCGACAGCGAGGAGAAGATAGGGGCAGCCTTCGCCGACCGTCGCCACAAGGTGCTCATCGCCTCCAAGACGGCTGCCACCACCTTGGAGGACTTCTGGAAGGACTTGCACACCACGCTGAAAAACCTCAAGACCGACTACCTCGATTTGTACCAGTTCCACAACCCGGCCTATTGTCCGCGTCCTGGCGACAAGGAAGGCCTCTACGATGCCATGAAGGTGGCCAAGCGTCAAGGCAAGGTGCGCTTCATCGGCATCAGCAACCACCGTCAAAGCGTGGCCATGGAAGCCATAGAGCGCGACTGTTACGACACGCTTCAATATCCGTTCTCGTATCTCTCTTCGGAGGAGGACCAGAAGATAGTGGAGGCGTGCTACAAGCACAACATGGGCTTCATCTGCATGAAGGCCATGGCGGGCGGACTCATCAACGACTCGGCCTTGGCCTATGCCTTCCTCAACCAGTTCGACCATGCCCTGCCTATCTGGGGCATACAACGCGAGAGCGAGCTGGACGAGTTCCTTTCATATCAGGAGCGTGAGCCCGAGTTGTCGTCGGCCTCATGGCGCAAGATTGAAAAGGAACGCGCCGAACTGTCGGGCGAGTTCTGCCGTGGCTGCGGCTACTGCATGCCGTGCCCGGCAGGCATCCAAATCAACGACTGCGCCCGTATGAGCCTCTTCTTGAAGCGTGCGCCTTACAGCGTCTACCTCACCGAGGAATGGGCCGAGAAGATGAAGAAAATAGAAGGCTGCCAGCACTGCAACGCCTGCCACGAGAAGTGTCCCTATGGCCTCGAAACGCCAAGACTGCTTGAGGAGAACTACGAGGTCTTCAAGGAGTACTGGGCGAAGAAACAGGCAGGGGAATTGTGATTCCAAAGAAACGAGGCAAAAAAAACTCCGCTGCTCATTGATTAGCGGAGTTTTTCGTTTAGGTTGGTAGAGACGTAGCGCGCTACGTCTCTACAGTGCATAAATCATTTCAGCGGGCTGGGCGTGTGGTACTCGCGGGCGCCGAGCTCCTTGTCGAGCATGATCATGCCACCGATGTGGTCGCCGATCATCTTGCAGTGGTTGACGAGCTCGCGGGCGTTCTCTTCCTCTTCCACCTGTTCGTCGATGAACCAGGCGAGGAAGTTGGCGGCGGCGCGGTCTTTGTCTTCGTCGGCGATGTCGCACAGGTTGTTGATCATGGCCGTGACCTTCTTCTCGTGGGCGAGGGTGTCCTCAAAGGTGGCCAGCACGCTCTTCCATTCGGTCTGCACCTTGGCGATGGGAGCCAGGATGACCTTGGCGTCTTGTGAGTGCATGTAGTTGATCATGATGGCGGCATGTGCTTGTTCCTCGAGGAACTGCACCTTGTACCAGTGGGCGATGCCTTTGAAGCCCTTGGCGTAAATGTCCTGAGACATGCTCAGATAGAGATAAGCCGACCACATCTCAGCGTTGATCTGGTCGTTGATGGCTTTGGCTAATTTCTTGCTAATCATTTTATTCAGTTGTTTAGTTGTTCAGTTATTCAGTTGTTCAGTTCAGTTAGGAGTTAGGAGTGTGTAGTTTTGAGTAATTCAAATTACTCCACACTACTAACTCCTCACTTGTTTATTTTTCAAAGTAGCGTTTGTACAAACCCTCAAAGCCTTTGCCGTGGCGGGCTTCGTCTTTGGCCATCTCGTGGACGGTGTCGTGGATGGCGTCAAGGTTGCGCTCCTTGGCCACGCGGGCGATGCGCATCTTGTCTTCGCAGGCGCCGCATTCGGCGATCATGCGTTTGTAAACGTTGGTCTTGGTGTCCCACACCACGTCGCCCAGTAGCTCGGCGAACTTGGCGCAGTGCTCGGCCTCTTCGAAGGCAAAGCGCTTGAAGGCTTCGGCAATCTCGGGATAGCCTTCGCGGTCGGCCTGGCGGCTCATGGCCAAATACATTCCTACCTCGGTGGCCTCAGCCATGTAGTGGGCGTTCAAGTCCTTGATCATGTCCTCGCCGGTGCCTTTGGCGATGCCGAGGACGTGCTCGGTGACAAAGTTCAGGGCAGCACTCTCGTCAACAACTTTCCATTCGACGATTTGCTTGCATTGAGGGCAGCGCTCGGGGGCTTCCTCTCCTTCGTGTACGTACCCGCAGATGGGGCAGATGAATTTTTTCTTCATAGTGGTTTATTTTTGAGTTAGTTTTTAACTGATAAAAGTAAACGCAAAGATAGGCTTTTTTTCTTGAATACAAACAAATTATTTTCTTATCTTTGCACTTTGTTTTGATGATAAACACTTCCAACCAATGTTGAATAGAAGATTTTTGAGAGTCAAGGCGTTACAATCCATCTACGCCTACCACCAGTCAGAGAGTACCAACCTGCCCCAAGCCGAAAAACAGCTGCTCGCTGGGGTTGAAGATTTATATAAACTCTTTGTCTACCAACTTTCTTTTTGGGTCGAAATCAGGCAGTTTGCCGAACGCCGCATCGAGGAGAACAAGCTGAAGCATTTCCCCACCGAGGAGGACCTGAATCCCAACATGAAGTTCGTCAACAACCGGATTCTCAAGGCTTTGGACGACAACAAGCACTTGGCGCAACTCGTTGACCAATACAAAATCAGCTGGGTTGACTCTCGCGAGGACTTCATTCGCAAGATGTTTGTGAAGCTGACAGAGACACCCGAATATCAGGAGTATATGACCAATGGCAAGGATAGCTTCAGCGATGACAAGCAATTCCTGGCCGCGGTGATTGAGACCTACATGCCTGAGGACGGCTTGCTCTACGACTACTATTCCGACCGTGACCTCTCGTTCACTAGCGACTACCAACTGGGTGTCTATTTGATGTGGAAGTTCATCAGCGAGATGCCTGCCAGCTTCGACGAGTTCAGCAAGTTGCCGCCGGTCTTTAAGTCTGAAGAAGAGGACAAGGAGTTCGTCGTGAAGCTTTTTGAAAAAACCATCCTTCATGCCGACGAATACATGGAACTGGTGAAAGCCAATATCTCCAACTGGGATTACGACCGTCTGGCTTTGATGGACAAGATTTTGATTTTCATGGCGTTGACGGAGTTCTGCGAGTTCCATTCCATCCCCGTGAAGGTTACCATCAACGAGTACATCGAGATTTCGAAGTTCTACAGCACCCCCGAGAGCCGTCGTTTCGTCAACGGCATGTTGGACCGTCTTTCCTCGATTTTGAAGGAAGAAGGCAAGATGGTGAAGACGGGCTTGGGACTGGTCGACAAATGAGAACGCAAGACAATAAAATGAAATAGGTGCCGTTATTCTGAAAACGTGTAAATATGAAGCGAACGAAACATATTATATGGGCTATGGTGCTGTCAATCATTGCTTTACAAGCCAATGCGCAGGTGAGCAACGGATTGTATCGCGCCCTGACCGATGCCAACTCGGCCCGTGTGGTGGCGCTGGGCGGACTGCCTTTGCCCATGCATGACGGCGACTTGCAAACGGTCGTGTTCAACCCCTCGTCCATTTCGCCCGAGATGAACAACCAGATAGTGGTGTCGTATGTCGGCGACTTTAACGTAGGCACACACTTCGGCACGGTGCAATACAGCCATACCTTCGACAAGGTGGGTAGCTTCGCGGCATCGGTGCAGTACTACAACTATGGCAACTTCCAGTATGCCGAAGCTGACGGTAGCACTGATGGAAGCACGTTCAATGTGTCGGATTATGCCATCACCCTTGGTTGGGGCCGTGAACTGACCGACAGATGGAGCATCGGCTCAAACCTGAAATACGCAGGCGTCCAGTATGAATCGGGTCGCGCCGGCGCCTTAGGTGTGGATGTGGCCTGCACCTATTGGTCGTACTCTAACTGGGCCTTGACGCTGGCCGCACGTAACATCGGCAGACAACTGTTCAGCGTCGATATGAACGTGGAAAACAAGTGGCTTCCATTCTCCCTTGACTTCATGGCTTCCAAGAAACTCGACCACCTGCCTTTGACCATCATCATGGGCTATAAGGATATCCAACATTGGAACAAAATCTACGACGACCCGCTGGATCTGGCGGGCCATTATGACCCCATCACAGGCGAATACAAGGAGCCTTCGAAGGCTGCCAAGTTCTTCACCAACCTGGGCTGCCATCTGGTGGTGGGAGGCGAGTTGGCCATAGGCAAAAACTTCTTCTTGAGGGCGGCTTACAACTACGAGACCTATCACAACATGAGCGTGCCCGAAAAGCGTAGCTTGGTCGGCTTCTCGGTGGGCTGTGGCGTGAGAATCAAGGGCTTCGAGATTGACTATGCTCGTTCGAGAGACAACATCGTGGGTTCGCCCAATTTCTTGACGCTCCGAATCGACCTTAGTAAGTTTAAATAGACACGAGACTGCGAGACGCGAGACTGCGAGTCTTTGTCCCGTGTCCCGAAGTCCCGCGTCCCGAAGTCAATAAAAAATGTATCTCCACGAACTCAAACTGACGAACTTCAAGAACTGCGAATCGGCTGACCTGCTGCTTTCGGAGAACGTCAATTGTTTCGTGGGCCTCAACGGGGCGGGAAAGACCAACATCCTCGATTCCATCTATTACCTTTCGTTTTGCAAAAGCTTCTTCGGCGCCACCGACAAGCAGAACATCCGCCACGAGCAGGATTTCTTTGCTGTGCATGGCGTGTACTCGCACGATGGCAAGGACGATGAGCTGGTGTCGTGTGTGCAGAAACGCGACCAGAAGAAGTCGTTCCGCTTCAACAAGAAGGAATACGACCGTCTCAGCGACCACATCGGCAAGTTCCCCTTGGTGATGATCTCGCCCTACGACCGTGACCTCATCAACGAGGGCAGCGACCTGCGCCGCAAGTTCATCGACGGCGTGATTTCGCAGTTCGACCCCTTGTATCTCAACGCCCTGCTGAAATACAACCGCGCCTTGCTGCAACGCAACATGCAGCTGAAGCAGTTCACCGAAACACGCTCCTTCGACCGTGATTTGCTTCGCCTTTGGGAAGACCAGCTGGCACAACATGCCGACGACATCCATGCCAAGCGCCGTCAGTTTCTGGAGGAGTTTCTGCCCATCTTCCAGCATTACTATGAAATTGTCTCGGGCGGCACGGAGAAGGTGAATGTCGTCTACCAGTCGCGACTCGATGAGAAGCCTTTGAACGAGTTGCTGGATGAGAGCCTCCAACAGGACCGTTATTCGGGCTATACCAACGTGGGTATTCACAAGGATGACTTGGAGTTCGAGTTGGACGGCCATCCGCTGAAGAAGTTCGGCTCGCAGGGGCAGCAGAAGTCCTTTGTGGTGTCGATTCGCCTGGCACAGTTCGAGTTCAACTACCAAAAGATAGGCTACAAGCCCATTTTGTTGTTGGATGACATCTTCGACAAGCTCGACGACCAGCGTGTGATGAAACTCGTCCGTTTGGTCGGCGACGACCATTTCGGTCAGGTGTTCATCACCGACACACAACAAGGCAGGGTGGAGAAGCTGTTTGAAAACACCAATATCGACCACAAGATCTTCGAGGTGGTGAAAGGCGAAGTCAAAGAGATAGGAGGCGTGCGATGATTTACTATGACGTGAAGCCGCTTGGCGACCTCATCAAGGAGTTTTACGAACAACATCGGGGTTCCAACTATCTTGACGAAGTCAAGGTTATCAACGCCTGGCCTAAGGTGGTAGGGCCCTTTATCGCCTCGCACACCATCGACACTTCCATCAAAAATGGCGTGCTCTATGTTCGCGTCGACAGTGATGCCTTACGCAGCGAATTAAGCTATTCCAAATCCTTGTTGATCAAGAGTTTGAATGAATTGGTAGGGAAGGAGATTGTGAAAGAGATTTTGTTGAATTAAATAAAAATCTTTACATCTATGAAAAAGATCCAATATCTTGTTCTGTCAATGATTTTCCTGTTGGGTGTCGTTGGATGCAAAGAACAACAATCGTTGAGCAAAGATGGCTCTGTTGAATATATGGAGACATTGGCTGTTTTTCAGGCATTTGATGAAGACGTGACAAATGCAGCTAATTGTGATGACATGGATAGTACCATGTACCGATTGGTCGAACGCACACAAGTTTTCATGAAAGAGTATACTTCTGATGAAGCAATGTCACCGTCTGAAGATAAGAAACTCCTAAAGTATTATCTCGGCATTCAGAGGAGATTTAATGCAAAGATGGAGCAATTCGGGTGTACTCCCCCTTCACAGAGGCAGTAGACAGTCATTTCTCTCACCTCTTGCAAATCAACTTAAACTCGCAATAACTGCATTTTTTGTTGTCCTCGGCCTGCACGAATGGGATTTCGGGGTCAAGCATCTCTGTGACCACGGCTTCGAGCATGGATTCCATGTCGTTGATGAACGTGTCGTCACCAAGGAAATTGGCATCGGCATCGGCGTCGTCTTTCTTGATGTTGGCACGACATAGGCCAAACTCGATGTTGTTCGCATACTTCAGCCCGTGGATGGCGCCAATTACTTGGTCGGGAGAAAGCTTGGTGTTACCCTTGAGATACATGTATTTGTATAGGAGCAACTGCAAGGCCTTGTCAGGAATCTGCCGCAAATAGTCTAAGTCGCTTTCACTGCGATGTCGCACGGGCACCCGTAGGTCGGAGTTGTCCACGTGGCCGGTCTTGTAGTCGATGACGCGGGTGAGGCCATCAAACTTGTCGATGCGGTCGGCACGGCCACCGAAGACAAAGTTGCCATGGTCGGTTTGCAGGTTGGCCGATAAGTCTCCTTCGGTCTTCAGGATGGTTAAGGTGCTTTTTTTCAGCTGTTCGGAAGTATATCTCAGGTAGTTCTTCAGCTGCTGTTCGATGGTGACATGGTTCAGGTAGTTGAAGCCCACGTCGGGGAAACCGTTGGGCGTGTTTTGGGCGATGGCTTGGTCCCGCTTCTGTTCCCAAAGTGGTTTGATTTTCTCGTCAAACAGCGTCTTGTCGATGATTTGCAGTTTGCCGTCTACAGGGAGATAGTCGTCGAACAAGAATTGTAAGGTGTCGTGAATGATCTTACCGATGACATTGGTGCCCGTGTCTTCCTCGACGCTGTTGTCCTTGATGTCAGCGATGTAGCGCAAAAAGTATTTCAGCGGGCAGTTGAGGTAGGTTGACAAGGCAGAAGGCGAGAGACCTTTTTCTTGGGTGAGGTAATGCAGTCGTGCCAAGGTCTCTTCTGACTTCTGGGCGCACAAGGCTTTGACTTCCAAGGAAGGCTCGGCGGCGCTGCTAAAGGCTTCTTCGGTGATGGTGATATTGGCGTTTTGGGCCAGCTCGTGCTTGATTTGCAAGATGAAACGGCTGGCCTCGCCGCCAAAGGTCTCGCCGAGGTCGTTATAGTACAGGTAAATCTCCTCGCCGCTCTGTAAAAGATGATAGAAATGGTAGGCCAGCACCGCCTGACTCTCGGCATAGCCAGACAGGCCGCAGGCGCGGCGGATGAACTGGGGGATGAAACTGCCCTGCGACTTGTCGGGCGGTAAGATGCCCTCGTTGGCGCTGAGCAGGTGCAGGCGCTCGAAGTCGAGGCAGCGGGTCTCCAGCAAGCCCATGATCTGTAAACCCTCGGTGGCGCTGCTGTTGAGTCTCAGGCTTGCACCCGACGCCAGCACGCGGTAAAGAGTCTCCAGGCTTTGTAAGTCGCTGATGTATTTTGTGTTACACTCTACGATGCTCTGCAGACGACTGATGATCTTTCCAATTTCACTTACTTGGTTGAGTAAGAAGTTGTTTTCGTTGGCCTCGCCTTTGGCTTGAATCATCTGAGCGATGAAAGTCAGCACCTGGTTGATGTCATCAAGGATGGCCTGGGGCGACCTGCCGTCAGCATGGGGAAGGAGGATCTTCAGAAATGCCTGGATGTTAGGCGTTTGCTTTAAATTTTCGATGTCGTTGTTCTCGAAAATGAACTTCCCGTTTTGCACGGCATCGTATTTCCAACGGCTGAACGCTTCCTGCTCGTTTCTCGGGAAGATGATCTTCACGATTTCGAGGTCCATGAGGTGCAGGACGGACCAGATGTACCAACCTTCGGCAAGGCGTTCCGTCTCGTTCTCTGTGATTTTCCTTGAGATGCGTTTGCGCCGACACAAGGCAAAGTACTCTTTGACCAGTTGGTTGACAGGCGTCTTCGCCAAGGGATAGCCCATGGAGACGTTGAAGCTGGAGTAGGTCTTGGGGATGCCGTTGAGCACGGGGATCAGCAGGTTCTGGTCGGGGAGGATGACGGCTTGCCGCTCCTCGTTTGTCTCTTGAAGCTTGGCTTGCAGGGCCTTGGCTTGTAAGGCGTTGCCGCTGGCGCTGATGATATGGATGCTTTTCTTCTCGGTCTGTAGTCGGTCGGAAATGCCGTCTTTCAGCCATTGGGGATGCTTGGCTTGGTAGCGGCGACCGAAGAACCCCGCCTCGTTGTTGGGGTCGTCGAGGTAGTAGGCGTCGTAGTCGAAAAGGATGTCGGCCTTGCCGTTTTTCACGAGGGCGTCGATGATGCGCTCCTCGGTGGTGGTCAGAGCGTTGAAGCCGGCAAAGACGATCTTTCTATCGCCGACGCGTTCCAACAACTCGGCCTTAGGCAATTCAGACAAGTGTCTGGTAATCATGCCGTAATAGCCCTTGCCTTGCTTGCTGAGCCTGTCGCGGAGTCGCAGGTAGTAGTCGTATAGCGACTGGAAAAAATGCAGGTATTTCTTCTCTTTTTCCTTGCTTTTCTCTTCGTCGAAATTCCAGATTTCCAGCTTTTTGTTGTCCAAGACATAGTTGAACACAAACTTGGCGTCAATGTTGTATTGGTCGATGTCGTCGAAGTCCTTGGCCATCTGCGTGGCTTGGCTGCCGAAGACGTTGAGGTCGCTGTTTTGCTCCACATGTAGCTCTGCGTCGATGTCAATGAGTTCAAAGAGTACGTCGAGGCTGTCGGCCAGCGCGATGCCGCTCCATTGCGTGAATGCCTCCTGGATGGAGAGCATCTGCGGCATCCAGATGGTCTGCTGGCTGTTTTTCTTCAGTTCGTCGCGCAGGTAAAACGCCGCCCTCTTGTTGGGGAAGACGAGGGTTAGCTCCTGCCTGCTGAGGTCGTATTGGCTTTGGAGGTGCTTCGCCAGCTTGGATAAGAAGGTGTCTTGGCTCATCGCGCTAAGGTGTTAAGGTAGGTTGCGGCGGCTTCCAGTTGCTCGGGTTTGCCCAGGTCGAACCAGTAATCGGGTTGTATGGGCTTGGACAGGATGCGGTTGGTCTTGGCCAGATAAAGGTATAGGTCGATGACGCTTGAACGCTTCACCTCAAACTCTGCGAAGAGATCGTTGCGGAAGAAATGCAAACCGCTGAAGGCCATCTCCTGATAGGATAAAGGTCCCTGAGCATGAACCCATTTAAATTGTTGCTCTGCCTTGTTTGTCCACCCAACGAGTAGATTTTCTTCGTCAAAAAGCAGCTTGCGGTTGGTCTCACGGTCCTGCGTCAGTAGCCAAGCATCGTCCTTTGAATCAATGAATTGTTGGCACATCTCGCCAAGGTTCACGTTGCTGATGATGTCCACGTTATGCACCAACACGGCTTTTGAGTCCTTAAATAGGGGCGTGGCCTTGACGATGCCGCCGCCTGTGTCCATGAGCAGGTCGCGCTCATCGGAGATTCCAATGTCGGCATCAAAACGATGGCTTTCCACAAAGTCGATGATTTGTTCACCGAAATGGTGCACATTGATAACGATATGGTGGAAGCCGTTGGCGATGAGGTTTTCGATGCAATGCTGCAACAAAGGTTTGCCGTTGAGCGGAACCATAGCCTTGGGTTTGTCTTGGGTCAACTCCTTGAGGCGGGTGCCCAAGCCGGCGGCCAATATCATGGCGGTGGTGTCGTGGTTCATGCGTTGTGCTCCTCCGTGATTTTGCGTTCGATGTGGTTCAGCTTCAGATGGATGTCCGGATAAGTGTCTTTCAGCCAGTCGTAGATGGTCTGAGCAAAGAAGACGGAGCGGTGCTGGCCGCCCGTGCAGCCGAACGAGACCATCAGGTTGCTGAAGTGGCGTTCACGGTAGTTGTCGACGCTCTGCCCGACGATGCCTTTCACATGGTCGAGGAAGACATGGACGGGCGGCTTGGTCATGAGGTAGTCGATGACTTCCCAGTCGCGGCCGGTCTTGGTCTTGAATTGGGGCTCGCGGCCTGGGTTGGGCAGGGCGCGGCAATCGAAAACAAAGCCGCCGCCGTTGCCGCTGAAGTCAGCCGGGTAACCCTTCTTGAATGAGAAGCTATTGATAGTCACGGTCAGTTTGCCCGCAGGCGGTGCGATAAGCGCAGCGTATTTGGTGTCCAACTTGTTGAGTTGGCTAATGACGATTTGCAACTCGGGATAGGCCGTCAATGGCGTGGCCTTGGACAATGCCTGGATTTCACGCAAAGCATACGGAATGCTCTCGATGAAGTGCGACTTCTTTTGGATCAAGCCCCTGAAGCCGTATGCACCCAGGACTTGCAGCAGACGCAAGTACACGAAATAAGGCTGATAGGTGTCGAATCTGACTTCCTCGGGGTCGACGAATTGCTTCAGTTCTTCCTTGTAGTATTGGATGAGCTCGTCGCGGACCGCCTGCGGTATCTGTGCTTTCACTTGGTAGAGCAATGAGACCACGTCGTAGTTGAGCGGGCCTTTACGTCCGCCTTGGAAGTCGATGAAATACAGTTCTCCATCCTTCACCATGATGTTACGCGACTGGAAGTCACGATACATGAAGAAGTCGCAGGGCGCTTGGCTGATGAAGTCGGCGAAGGCCTCGAAGTCTTTGCCCAAGCGGGTCTCGTTGAAGTCGATTTCCTCGTGAGGCTTCACGAAGTAGTACTTGAAGTAGTTGAGATCATCAATGATGGCTTGTCGGTCGAAGCGCTCGGTGGGGTAGGCCTTGCTGTAGTCCAGACCTTTATGACCTAACACTTGCAGCTTGACCAAATGACTTAATGCTTTTTTGTAAAGAGAGATTAAGGCCCCTGAGCTCTGAGCCTGTCGAAGGGTCGAAGGGCCGCCCGATAGCAGCACTTTCTGTACGTGTGCAAACAGATTGTCGTCCCCGAAGTCGCTTTGCAGATAGCAAGTGCGCTCCTTGTTGACGACATAAACCTCGGGCACATTAAGTCCAAGGTCATGAAAATGCTTGCTGAAACAGAGGAAGGCCTCGTTTTCCTCGATGTTGCTGCTGTAAGTTCCAATGAGGCTTCTGTTATCCGTGACGATGCGGAAATACTTCCTCGTCGAGCCCGACTCTGCAATGGGCAGAATCTCATTGGGCGATTCGCCTATTGAGCGGGTTAATTCGGCTAGTATGTTTTGAATATCAGAATTTTGCATTAGAATCTAATGTTTTAGTATTTTGCAAAGTTACAAAGAAAAAATGTATTTCAACAGATGTTTTTTATGGAGAAATTTTAGGCTTCTAACGTAAAAATGATTATCTTTGCAAGATAATACCTATTTATATATGGCGAACAAGAAAGAAGCTGTCGAAGAGCCCTTAGAGAAGCAACTTTGGAAGGCTGCCGACACATTGCGTAAAAATATTGATGCTGCAAAATATAAGGATGTAGTTCTTGGATTGATCTTTTTAAGATACATATCCATCTCATTTGAAAATTTATATAATGAGTTGGTAAAGCAGCAAGCTGATGGTGCTGATCCGGAAGACCGTGAGGAATATTTGGCAGAGAACGTGTTCTATGTGCCGGCCAATGCACGTTGGTCGTATCTTGTTTCGGTGGCTAAGAATCCGCAAATCGGAAAATATATTGATGATGCAATGGATGTCATCGAGCGAGAGAATAAAACACTAAAAGGCATTTTGCCAAAGGTATATTCCAGATCGGAACTTGATCCGACGAGTTTGGGCGAGTTGATTGATCTGATTGGCAATTCCACTTTGCAAAACACCAGCACAAAAAGCGCTGATTTGTTAGGTCATGTGTTTGAGTATTTCCTCGGCGAGTTCGCCTTGGCGGAAGGCAAGAAGGGAGGACAATTCTACACGCCGCGCAGTGTTGTGGAACTGTTGGTCAATATGATGGAGCCCTACAAAGGACGTGTGCTTGACCCTTGTTGCGGCTCAGGCGGAATGTTTGTGCAGAGTGAGAAGTTTGTGAAAGAACATCAGGGACGAATTGAGAATATCTCTATTTACGGACAAGAGAGCAACCTTACCACGTGGCGACTTTGTAAGATGAACCTTGCCATTCGCGGTATTGATGCTTCTCAGGTGAAATGGAACACTGAAGGTTCTTTCCTCAACGATGCGCACCGTGATGTAAAGGCTGATTTTGTGATAGCAAATCCGCCATTCAACGATAGTAAATGGAGTGGCGACCAACTCCGCAGCGATGCACGTTGGCAGTATGGAGTGCCACCTGCGGGCAATGCCAACTTCGCTTGGATCCAGCATTTCATCTACCATTTGGCACCTTCGGGACAGGCAGGTTTCGTGTTGGCCAAAGGCTCGCTGACCTCCAAGACGGGCGGCGAAGGTGAGATTCGCAAGGCGTTGATTGACAAAGGAATGATTGCCTGCATTGTAAACCTGCCCGCCAAGTTGTTCTTGAATACGCAAATTCCTGCTTGCCTGTGGTTTGTGACGCGCAACCGCACCAAACGCGCTGGAGAAATCCTTTTCATCGATGCCCGCAACAAAGGCCATCTTATCAACCGTCGCACGCGCGAACTTTCGGAGGAGGATATTCAGGAGATTGCCAACACCTATCACTTGTGGTGTGACGAATCTGCCGATTATCAGGATGTTGCCGGTTTTTGTGCCTCCGTGCCCGTAAACCGCGTGGCGGAACTGGACTATGTGCTCACGCCTGGCCGTTATGTGGGCTTGCCTGAAGAGGAAGACGACTTCAACTTTGCCGAGCGTTTCACCGCTTTGAAGGCCGAGTTTGAGGAACAATTGAAGGAAGAGGAACGGCTGAACAAACTGATTTTGGAGAATTTGGAACAAATAAAAATGTAATAATATGGATTATAATATACCTAACTTGCCATTGACGATAGATGTGGAAACAAAAGCCGTTCTGCGTCAACTTAGCTTGTCCCACAGAAAACTGGCAGAGCTAAAAGGAGTGGCGCTTACAATTCCCAATGAAAATATATTGATTAACACGCTGATTCTTCAAGAAGCCAAGGATAGTTCTGCTGTCGAGAATATTGTCACTACTCATGATGACTTGTATAAAGCCGAGCTAAATATGAGGAATTTTACGGTTTCTGCAGCGACTAAAGAAGTCCAGAACTATGCAGAGGCTTTAAAATATGGTTTTCAACTTATTAGGAAACACAAAGTTTTAACGCTCAATAGCATCAAGAGTATTCAGCAACGGTTGGAAAAGAATACAGCAGGTTTCAGGAGTGTGCCTGGTACTACGCTGCAAAACCAGATAGGAGATATAGTTTATACTCCGCCACAGGACAAGGCACTCATAGAGAGGTTAATGGATAATCTGCAACAATTCATCAATGATGAATCAATGAGTAGCTTAGACCCGTTGATAAAAATGGCCATTATTCATCATCAATTTGAAAGCATCCATCCTTTCTATGACGGCAATGGCAGGACTGGACGTATCATCAATGTGTTATATTTGGTTATCAATGATTTGCTGGATTTGCCGATTCTTTATCTGAGTCGCTATATCATTACAAATAAGGCAGAATACTATAGGCTTATTCAGGCTGTCAGAGATGAAGGCAAATGGGAAGAATGGATACTCTTTATTCTGAAAGGTGTCGAAGAGACGGCTGGTCAAACCATTACATTGGTAAAAGAGATTTCTAAATTGATGTTTGAGTATAAATATAAAGTTCGGGATATTCTAAAAAAGGCATATAGTCATGAACTACTGAACAATTTATTCAGCCATCCATATACAAAAATAGAATATGTGATGGAAGAGACAGGGGTTATTCGTTTGACGGCAACAAAGTACTTGAATAAACTGGTAGAAGCCGGGCTGCTGTATAAAGTGAAACATGGCAAGTATAACTATTACCTAAACATGCCGCTGATTGAACTTTTGAGCAACAACAATGCTGTATTACAAAAACAAACGGAACAAATTGAATCAGTCAATAGATAGTTATGTGGTTTGTGTAAATGCTATATATAAAGATGCTGATATGTATATAAAAACGACTTTTCCTATATATGAAAGCGTTGATGTGTATACAAAAACGCCAAATCATATACATGTTGATTTTGATGTCGATACAAATTGAAGAGTAAATATACATTTAATAAATGTTTATGACCGAGTGGAAAGAATATAAGTTGGAAGAGATTGCAGATGTGCAAACTGGGCCTTTTGGTAGTCAACTTCATATGAGTGATTATCAAAATGAAGGGACTCCGATCATTACAGTTGAACATTTAGGGGATAATAGAATTATTCATAATAACTTGCCGTTAGTTGGAGATGAAGATAAGAACAGGTTGGCAAAGTATGTATTAAGTGAGGGAGATATTGTTTTTAGTAGAGTTGGTTCTGTTGATAGACGAGCTTATGTAAGTGCCAATGAAGATGGTTGGATGTTTTCAGGCCGTTGTTTGAGAGTAAGACCATCTGAAGAAGTTGATTCAAAATATCTTTCTTATTATTTTGGTCTTGAAGACTTTAAAGAAACCATAAGAAGGATTGCTGTAGGTGCTACCATGCCTTCTATAAATACATCTATATTGAGCAATGTTGTTGTAACACTTCCTTCATTAGATGAGCAAAAACGCATCGCCTCGATCCTCACATCTTTGGACGACAAGATAGACCTTTTGCGCCGCGAGAACGCCACCCTTGAAGCCATGGCTGAAACGCTGTTCAGGCAGTGGTTTGTGGTGGAGGCTAAGGAGGAGTGGGAGGAAAGGCCACTTAGTAAATGTATTAAACTAATAGGGGGAGGAACACCAAAAACTTCTGAAGAAAGGTTTTGGAATGGAAATGTTTGTTGGCTATCTGGTGGAGATATAGCCAATAATCACAAAAGTTTTGTTTCTAGTTCTGAAAAATTTATTTCCGAAGATGGACTGAATAATAGTTCTGCAAAACTGTTGCCAGAAAATGCGATGGTTGTTTCAGCTAGAGGAACGGTTGGAAAATATTGTCTGTTAATCAAACCAATGGCATTCAGTCAGTCAAATTATGGCATTATTCCAGTATTTGACAATTGCTATTTCTATACTTATTTGCTTGTTGCTTACCATATTGATGAATTGCAAAGTGCTGCATACGGTAGCGTTTTTGACACGATTACCACAAAGACTTTTGAAGGGGTAACGGTATTATTACCAAAAGATAATAGCTATGTACTAGAATTTGAGAAGATGATAGACCCTTATTTCAAAAAAATGAAAAACAATAACAAACAAATCCAAACCCTCATTCAGACTCGTGACGGGTTGCTGCCGAGGCTGATGGGAGATAGCAGTATAGTATAAAGATAAAGAGTTTTATAAACATTACATATATAATGCTATGTTGACAGAAATTGAAAAACTATTAGAAGCGAAGACTGCGGGAAAAAAGAGCCATGTTTTTTATACTCAATGGCAAATGGCAAGGGATTATGTGCCGCAGGTTTTAAACACAATCTCACAAGTTTTTCCTCATTATAGTTTGCATGACCGTACGCATTCTGAAACTATCATCTATATTATAGGAAGAATTGTAGGGCTAAAAACACTTGAAAAAATGTCATCCATCGATTTATGGATGATACTTTGCGCTGCTTTTTATCATGATGTTGGAATGGCTGTTTTTTCTAACGAAAAGATGGATTTTTTTCAAGATGAGAAGTTCATTGAGTTTTTGAAAACAATTCAATCGACAGAATCGTCTCCTCTCCATGAATATTCGGAGTGTTTTGAAATAAAAGACAATAAGGTGTTTTATAAAAAAGACCTTCTAAGTGCAAAAAACTATGATGCAGCAAGATTCTTACTCGCGGAATTTGTGAGAAAGAAACATGGAGAACGAGCTAACGCTTCGATGCATTCGGATATGTCAATCAATCTGCCAGGCAGTCCTATACCAAAGCGCATCATTGAAGTGTTGGGCAGCATTTGTGATGCCCATACTCAATCTTTTGATAAAGTAATGGAGTTGCCGTTTTGTGAAGCGGGCATTGATCATGAGGATTGCCATCCTAGATACATAGCCTGTTTGTTAAGATTGGGGGATCTGCTGGACATTGACAACAATCGTTTTTCGGAGGTTTTGTTGCAAACGCTGCCATCTATTCCAATAGATTCTATTTGGCATAAAAATAAGCACATGTCAATCAAGCATCTTCAGATCAATGCAACTAAAATTGAGGCAAGAGCTGAATGTGATGATTATGACGTTGCTGACATTACAAACAGATGGTTCTCAATGATTGATTCCGAGATGTATAATCAGATGAAGAACTGGAATGATATTGTACCAGATGTTTCTTATGGATTTCTCCCAACATTGGGGAAGCTTGATGTTGTATTAAAGGGTTTTGATACAATTAATGGCAAAGAACGCCCGAGTTTTAAAATAGATTCGTCAAGAGCTATTGAATTGTTGCAAGGTGCGGGATTATATAACGAACCACATCAATGTATTCGTGAATTGTTACAGAATTCGGTTGATGCTACGTTATTGCGTGTCTTTGTTGAATCAGAACAAAATGGGGCGGCTATTAAAACCAAAGAAGAATTTTGCGAAAAGTGTAAGAATAATCCTATTAAAGTATCAATTAGAAAAGAGAAAGTTGACCAGGATAATATTGATTGGTCTATTAAAATATCAGATTGTGGTATAGGAATGTCAAAGAATGATCTGCTGTACTTGACGACTACAGGTGGCTCAAATAAGAATGTTGAGAAAAAGAAAATCATTGAGCGGATGCCAGAATGGATGCGGCCGTCTGGTACTTTTGGGATTGGATTTCAAAGCGTTTTTCTATTGACAGATACTGTTAATATGGAGACAAGAAAATGGAATAAAGAAGATACCCTTAACGTTACGCTTTATAATCCAGCAGGGGAAAAGGAAGGTGCAGTATTAATTCAAACAACAGAAAGCAAAAAAAAATCATTCGGAACGGACCTTGAATTTGATATAGTTAGAAAATCCATCCCGGATAGTTGGTCAGTATCTACAGACCAAACTATGACAGATCTTGTGATTTCATCGTATGACTTTGTTAATGATGAATCTTTGGATCTTGATGTCGCAAAGATTATTGATGAAATCAGGAAGTTTGCTTATGCCAGTTATATACCAATTTACATTATAATAGATGATAATGATGAAATATTACTAAACAAGAATGGAGAAAAGACATTTGATTATTTTGTGGAGGAAAAAGGCTTGGAATTGTCTATTTCGACCACTAATATTTTTATGCATAACCGTTCTAATGAAGTATATTATAGGAATCAAATTGTATCTCAGGGCCGATTTCCATTGAATTACTTGTCTTTTCAAATAAATATTCTTAGTGGTGATGCCAAAGAAATACTGACTCTTAATAGAGACAAAATACAATCAGATTACTTTCCAAAATTTAGAAATGCTTTTATGGATGCTGTGTATGAGATCTTGAGTAAGCATTATTATGAATTCGATGAAGAGTTGAAAAAACACGCATCAATGTTTATTGATTTCTATTATAATGATGATTTAAAGAAATCTGTGTTTGGTGATGTGTTGCCTACCGAATGGAAGGGGTTGGTTGTAGGTGGAAGAGACTCGTCAAAAACGATGGAAGATGTGTTAAACTATGATACTATTATATTGGATGATGATTATTTAAGTCGATATCCGAGTATAAACTTGCTGTTTAAAGAAAATGATGCTAATACTCTTGAAATTTCATATTCTAACTTTAATGAATTAGTAGATTTTATTACATACAAAACAAAGAATCATAAGTTGAGGTTTTATGCAAAGGAGAAAGATAAGACTTGTATTGAATTATCTAAAGGGGATTCGGAAGTAATAATTGATGATTGGCGTGTGTGGTTTAAGCAATATTTATTACAAGGTAGTTTTTCAAGGTGTCTTATGCCATGTGTAAATGATTATAAAGCATTACAAATCAAGGAAGGGGTTGGCACTTTATGGTATGGAGATTATACATTTGGAATGGTACGGCAAGTATATCCAAAAATGATTTGTCCGTACATTAGAATCTTCAAAGAAGGATACCATTACCCTCAATATCTAAAAGTTTCTGTATCAAGTAAATTATATCAGTTTGTGTATGATAATAGATTTGATGAATCTGTTACCATGGAGCAAATAAAAGAGACATATCAACTATTTCTTGATGACATGCAACAATACGTGGAGAGCTTTTTGGAGAATACTTAGAATGATATGACGTAACACGAAAGGATACTTAACAAATGGCACGAAAAAAAGAGAATTATAACGGCTACAAGCCCCCGTTTACATTGTCTGCAAAGGCGGTGAGGATGATTGCGGACATCTCCGCGCAGATGGAGCGTTTCGCCATCCGAATGGAGCAGAGCGATGCGCTTATGCTTCGCAGAGCTAACCGCATCAAAACCATCCACAGCTCGTTGGCCATCGAGGGCAACACCCTGCTGGAGAGTGAGGTGGCGGACATCATCGACGGCAAGACGGTCGTTGCCCCTATCCGCGAAATCCAGGAGGTGAAGAACGCCATTCGGGTGTATGAGGCGTTTGACAAGCTTGATCCCTTCTCCATGGACGACCTGCTGAAGGCCCACGGACTGATGATGTCGGCCTTAACCGATGATGCCGGCTGTTTCCGCAGGGGCGATGTGGGTGTATACTCCGAAAGGGGATTGGTGCACATGGCACCGCCAGCCAACCGCGTGCATCCGCTGATGTGTGACCTCTTCGGGTGGCTGAAGCATGCCGACGACCACCTGCTTGTGCGCAGTTGCGTGTTCCACTACGAGTTTGAGTTCATCCATCCCTTCATCGACGGCAACGGAAGGATGGGACGGCTGTGGCAGTCACTCATCCTTGGGCGGTGGAATCCGGCATTCGCCCACCTGCCAGTAGAAAACATGGTCTATTCTAACCAACAGGCCTATTATGACGCTATCGCTCAAAGCACCAAACGGGGAGAAAGCGGTCCTTTTATTGAGTTTATGCTGGGCGAGATTTTGGATACGGTGCGCAAGCATAAAGGCGAGCCGATAATCAAGGATGAGAATGTCGGTGTAAATGTCGGTGTAAATGTCGGTGTAAACGAACAAAGGATACTGGAAATGATTGCGGAAAACGGTAACGTGACCGCAAAGCAGATGTCGGACGTCATTGGCATTTCACAACGACATGTGGAAAGGCTGCTCGCTTCCTTGAAAAAGAAACAGATTATTGTTAGGGAAGGCGCCGACAAAAACGGATATTGGAAACTGAATAAAAATCAATGAAATGACTCAACTCCACGAATCCGACATAGAGCAAATGCTTATCGAGTTGCTGAAAGCCAAGGGTTACGAATACCTCTATGGGCCCGACATCGCGCCCGATAGTGAGAATCCACTGCGTGAGAGCTTCGAGACCGTGGTGCTTCGCGACAAGTTGGAGAAGGCCGTAAAACGGCTCAATCCTGCTTTGCCTTATTCTGTGCAGGACGAGGCCGTAAAGACGGTGTTGCGCATCGGCTCACCCGATGTGCTGGCCAACAACGAGGAATTCCACCGCCTGCTGACCGAAGGCATTCCCGTGTCGGTGTTCAAGGAGGGCGTGGAGCGAGGCGAAAGGGTGTGGCTTATCGACTTCAACGACCCGTGGAACAATGAGTTCACGGTGGTCAACCAATTCACTATCATTGAGAACGGCCACAACCGCCGTCCTGATGTGGTATTGTTTGTGAACGGTCTGCCTTTGGTAGTGTTCGAGCTGAAGAATGCCGCCGATGAAAACGCCACACTGCAAAGTGCATACAGGCAAATTGAGACTTATAAGCAGCAGATTCCGTCGCTATTCACTTACAACGCCTTGGTGGTCATCTCCGATGGCTTGGAGGCGCGGGCTGGCTCGCTTTCGGCAGGTTTCAGCCGCTTCACGGCATGGAAAAGCGACGATGGCGAGAACATCGCCTCGCCGCTCGTGAGCGAATTGGAAGTGTTGGTCAACGGCATGATGCGCAAGGACACGCTGCTAGACCTCGTTGGCTCGTTCACGGTGTTTGAGAAGCAGAAACAAGAAGACTTGAAGACGGGACTCACCACCATCAAAACGGTGAAGAAGATTGCCGCCTACCATCAATACTATGCCGTGAACAAGGCCGTGGAATCGACCATTCGCGCGACGGGTGTCAACCAAAAATCCTTGATGGCAGAATCTCCGGCCAATTACGGCTTTGAAACCGTGAGAAGCCAGCAGGTGGGCGACCATCGCGCCGGTGTGGTATGGCATACGCAGGGTAGTGGTAAGTCACTGACGATGGTATTCTATGTCGGTAAGATTGTGCAACGGCTCAACAACCCGACCATCGTGGTCATCACCGACCGCAACGACCTTGATGACCAACTCTTTGACACCTTTACAGGCTCCAAACAGCTGTTGCGGCAGACCCCAGTGCAGGCCGAGAGTCGTGAGCATCTGAAACGTTTGCTGCAGGTGCAGTCGGGCGGCGTGATTTTCACCACGATACAGAAATTCCAGCCCGAATCGGGCAACGTCTATGACCAACTCACAGACCGCAGCAATGTCATCGTCATTGCCGATGAGGCGCATCGCACCCAATACGGCTTCAAGGCCAAAACGGTGGAGGTGAAGAACGAGGCCGACGAGGTGATTGGCTCGGAAATCAAATATGGCTTTGCCAAATACCTGCGCGATGCCTTGCCCAATGCCACCTATCTCGGCTTTACGGGTACGCCTATCGAAAAGGACGACAAGAATACTCCTGCTGTGTTCGGTAATTACATTGATGTTTATGATATTGCCCAAGCGGTGGAAGACGGTGCCACGGTGCGCATCTTCTATGAAAGCCGATTGGCCAAGGTGGAATTGAGCGACGAAGGCCGACAGTTGGTGGCAGACCTTGACAAGGAGCTGGAGACCGAAAACATGAACGATGTCCAGAAAGCCAAGGCCAAATGGACGCAGTTGGAGGCGTTGATTGGCAGTCCCAACCGCATAAAGAACATTGCCAAAGATATTGTGACGCATTTTGAGGAGCGCCAAAAGGTGTTTGAGGGAAAGGCGATGGTGGTGGCAATGAGCCGCCGCATTGCTGCCGAGCTGTACGATGAAATCATCAAATTGCGTCCCGAGTGGCATTCCGACGACTTGTCGAAAGGTGCCGTCAAGGTGGTGATGACTTCTTCCGCTTCTGATGGGGCGAATATTTCTAAGCATCACACCACTAAAGAGCAGCGCAGGGCTTTGGCTGAACGCATGAAAGACCCCAATGATGAGCTGAAACTGGTCATCGTGCGCGATATGTGGCTGACGGGCTTCGATGTGCCCTGTCTGCATACACTTTATATCGACAAACCCATGCAAGGCCATAACCTGATGCAGGCCATTGCCCGCGTGAACCGCGTCTATAAGGACAAGCCCGGCGGTTTGGTAGTCGACTATTTGGGCATTGCAGCGGACTTGAAGAAAGCCCTGTCGTTCTATTCCGACTCGGGCGGCAAGGGCGATCCCACTTTGCAGCAAGAACAAGCCGTGGCGTTGATGCAAGAGAAACTGGAAGTGGTCGAGCAGATGTTCTTCGGCTTTGACTACAAGCAATACTTCACCGCTGACACCGCTGGTAAACTCTCATGGATTCTGAAAGCCGAGGACTTCATTTTGGGCTTGGACGATGGCAAGAAGCGTTTTGTGAACGAGGTGACTGCCTTGGGCAAAGCCTTCGCATTGGCTATTCCTCAGGATGCCGCTATGGACGTGAAGGATGAAGTGGCTTTCTTCCAAGCTGTGAAAGCCCGCCTTTGCAAGTTCGACCAAACTGGCGCTGGTCATTCCGACGAGGAAATAGAGACCACTATCCGTCAGGTCATTGACAAGGCGCTGGTCTCGGAAAAGGTCATCGACTTGTTTGATGCGGCAGGCATCAAGAAGCCAGATATTTCCATCCTTTCGGAAGAGTTTTTGTTGGAGTTGAAGGGCATGGAGCACAAGAATGTCGCTTTGGAGGTGCTGAGAAAGCTATTGGAAGGCGAAATCAAGGCACGTTCCAAGTTCAATGTGGTGGAAGGCCGCACTTTGATGGAGATGTTGGATGGCTCCATCACCCGTTATCACAACAAAATCATTTCGGCGGCAGAAGTCATTGACGAGTTAATCAAGTTGAGCAAGACCATCGTCGAGAAAGATAAAGATGCCGAAAATATGGGTCTTACCACCTATGAATACGCTTTCTATTCCGCGGTCGCCGACAATGAAAGCGCGAAAGAATTGATGGGGAAGGACAAACTTCGTGAATTGGCGGTGGTGCTGACTGAAACTGTACGTAAGAACACATCAATAGACTGGACCATTAAAGAGACTGTCCGTACGAAGATGAAAGTGGCGGTGAAACGCTTATTGCGCAAGTACGGTTATCCGCCCGATATGCGGCAGTTGGCTACCGAAACAGTTTTGAAACAAGCAGAACTGATTGCAGATGAGATTGCCGATCAGTGATTCTTTCCTCGTGTCTCAATCCACACCCACAGCCGCCACATCAAATATCCCCAGGCGAGGAAGAGGACATAGTAGATCCATTTGGGCACCGAGGTCTGGTAGGCGTCCTCGTTGACGATTTCGGAGTATTGCTCGGTGGGGATGTCGGCGTAGTAATAGGCTCCCGCGCCGAAGTCGTAGCCTTCCACCAGGCCGAGCTTGTTGGCCATGATCCATCCGGCCAAAAACAAAGTGATTACCACCACGACGATGGTAATCACTTTGAATATGATGTGGTTTCGGTTCATTACTTGAACATGTCGAGATTCGGCACCTCGAAGATGGCTCCGGAGAGCAGGAACCACACGGCAAACAGCGTGAGGGCGATGTTGAACACCTGGCCGATGATGTAGAGCCAGAGCACCTTGCCGCCTTGCATCTGCTTGAAGAGGGTCTTGAAGTTAGTGTCAAGGCCGATGCTGGTGAAGGCCAGCACAAAGGCCCAGTTCTTGTATTGGTCGAGGACACCATTGATGGCCTTCACGTCGCCGCCGAGAGGCTTGACGATGAAGGAGGCGACCAAAGATGCCACGAAGAAACCGATGATGAACTTCGGGAAGCGGGTCCAGATTTCGCCGGCACCGACCTTTTGGTTTGGGTCTTTGTCGACCTTGGTGGCGAAGAAGATGGCCACGAAGAAGGCGATGAAGCCGATGAGGATGTTCTGGATCATCTTGACCATCGAAGCCACCTGTTCGGCTTCAGGACCGAGGGCACTACCGGCCAGCACCACAGCACCTGTCGAGTCGACGGTGCCGCCGATGAGGGCGCCGCCCATCATTTCATTCATGCCGCAGGCACGAATAATCATGGGCTCGAACACCATCATGAGGATGGTGAAGATGATGGAGATGGAGATAGCCAGCGAGAGGTCTTCCTTCTTGGCCTTGGCTGCCGCACCCGTGGCGATGGCGGCGCTGGTGCCGCACACCGAGGTGGCCGAAGCCAAGGTGATAACCAAAGGCTTGTTGTCAATCTTCAGCACTTTGGTGCCCAACCACCACATGAAGATGATGACGATAGGCGTCACGATCCATGCGATGCCGAGACCATAGAGGCCGAACTTGGCGATGTTGGAGAACAGCACCGAGAAGCCCATGATGACCAGACCCGTCTTAATGTAGAACTCCGTGCGGATGGCGGGTTTCAACCATTCGGGAGTGCCGACGGTGTTAGAGATGAGCAGGCCGATGAGCAAGGCCCAGAAAGCCCATTCGAGGTACATCTTAAGGGTGTATTCGGCGCTGATCATGCGTACGACGACGCAGATGAGGAACAGCACAATATAGGCAGGGATGAACTTGCCGATTTTCTCGCCTTGCAACTTGATGCCGAGACCAAAAAGGATGCCCGTTACCAAGAAGGTGCGGAGCAGCTTGATCCAAAACTCGCCGTTGAACTGTGCAGCCAAGGATTTCTTTTCTTCCACGTTTTCCCACCAGTGCCAGGTGCCAAACTTGGCAGCGGAAAAGTCAAACGAACCCGTCAGGACGGCGATGCAAGCCACGGCGATGACGATGAAGCCAATCCACACGGCCAGCCAGTCTTCCTTCTTCCAGAGGTTAGATACTTTGCTGTTTGACATAATCTAAAGGTTTAAGGATGTTAGAACTTGAAGTTGACAGATGCCACCACGCGGTTTTTGAAAGCCTTCTCGTATGCGCCATCTGTGATAAGATTATGGGTCTGAACCAACTGATAGTTGAGTTTGAGGTTCACATATTTGATGGGCCAATAGCTAAGACCGGCAGTGTAGTAGGTGGTGCCACTCTTGGTGAGGCTGACATCCTTTGTGAAGTGCTCGTAACGTAAGACGGGCATAAGTTGTTGGCTCTTGTTCTTGCCGAGTTTGAAGTTGTAGCCGGCAACGGCATAGTATCCTCTACTGAATTGGAATACCTCCGTAGTGCCAAGGGCATCCGGATCAGGAGTATTGACGGAGGTTATCGGAACAATAGATCCTGTAGTGCCACTCAGGTATTCGGCGCGTATGATGAAGTTTCCGTCATCGTATTGCGCTCCAGCAGCCCAACGGTTACGTGTGCCTTCGGCTTCAGCAGTCTTGTACTTTCCGAGATAGAGAGAACCGCTCAGTGTCAAAGCTTTCAGGCCGGGATGGATGTTCAATCGACCTACGATGTCCTTGCGGTTGTTGTTGTCTTTTTCGTTGGCGCCGTTGCCGTTGAACACACCCAAGGAGTATTCGACAACGTGATACTTGATGCCTTCATCGCCTTTGATGGGGAAGAGGCTACCCATGGCCATGATACCGAGGTCGCGGCCGAGGGAACCGACGCCGCAAACGTCTTTATAGCCCACAAGGCCTTGGATGGCTTCGCCGTAGTCGAAGATCTCGAGGTTTACGGGGTTGATGGGGCTTTCGATGGAGAACGGGGTCTTGAATTGACCGATTTGGATGGCGAATTCATCGCAAACCTTGTACTTCAAGTAGGCATCGACAAGCATGGGCTTCCTAGTGAAGTCGCCTTGGATTTTGTAGGTAAGACCTTGAAACAAGGTGCCTTCAACCGACAGACGTACACGGCGCAAGCTGAAGTTGTTGTCGATGAGTTCGCCCTCGTTGCTTAAGTTGGCTTGATACATGGCTTGCGCGAACCCCGAAAGCTTTATGTAATCACTGAGTTTCGGTTTGTCCTTTTCAGGCTTATCTGGCTTCTCGATGGGCTGAGGGTTCTCTGTAGGCTTCACTTGAGGCGTTGCGGATTGAGTCTTGATTTGGCTTTCTTTTTCTGTCTTTTCCTTTTCAATTCTTATAGCCTCAGCTTTCTCCTTTTCGTTTATTTCAGTTTGAGATTTCTGGGGCTTGACAGGCTTCACTTGTGCGGTCATGCTCAGCGGAATGGCTAAAAGCAATAATCCGATGATAATGCGAAATTTGTGTTTCATAATAGTAGGTTTTAATAACGTTTTCAATTTAATTGCGCGGCAAAAATAGTAAAAATATATATAGTATGTATATTTACTATTTATTTTTGTTAAAAAAGATGTTGAAAGGGTGGGGTCAAGGTTGGAAAATAGAGGCGTGACGTGTCATCTCCTCAAAAGTGATCTTGAACCACTCGGTGTAATGCTCGGGGTGCAGCTGTATGTCATCCGACAGGTCGGCGAGGCTCATGTATTTCCACGACTCCACTTCCTCACGATTGATTTCTGGAATGTCGTCGCTTTGCCCGATGAAGACGTGGTCGAACTCGTGCTCGGTCAGGCCTTCGCCGACGTATGCCTTATATATAAAGGTGTAGACTTCGTGCATCTCGCAGTTCATGCCCATCTCTTCCATGAGGCGGCGTGAGGTGGCCTCTTCAAGCGTCTCGCCAGCGCGGGGATGGCTGCAACAGGTGTTGGTCCACAGGCCAGGGGAGTGGTACTTCGACAAGGCGCGTTGCTGCATCAATAGCTCACCCTTCGTGTTGAAGATGAACACGGAGAAGGCACGATGCAGGTGTGGCGTCACATGCGCAGCCTGCTTCTCCATCAGCCCGATGGGACGGTCTTGTTCGTCGACGAGGATGACTTGCTCCATCACACGTTGAATCTGATGTTGAGGATGTCGCCGTCTTGCACGACGTAGGTCTTTCCTTCCACGCGGAACTTGCCCGCTTCTTTGACGGCGGCTTCGGAGCCGTATTTCAGGAAGTCTTCCGTGCTCATCACCTCGGCACGGATGAAGCCACGCTGCAGGTCGCTGTGGATGGCGCCGGCGGCGATGGGGGCGGTGTCGCCCACATGGATGGTCCAGGCTCTCGTTTCGTCGGGACCCGTGGTGAAGAACGAATGCAGGTTCAGGGTGTGGTAGGCTGTGCGGACAAGTTTGTTCACACCAGGCTCGGTGAGGCCGGCGTCTTCCATGAAGAGCAGGCGGTCGTCGGCATCGAGTTCGGCGATTTCGGCTTCCAGTTTGCCTGCCACGACCACCATCTCCTGACCTTCTTTCAAGGCATCCTTCACGGCATCTGAGTATTTGTTGCCCGTGGTGGCGGATTCGTCGTCGACGTTACAGACGTAGATGATGGGCTTGGCGGTGAGCAGCTGAATGTCTTGCACGAATTTCCGGTCTTCCTCGGCTACCTTGGCGTCGCGAGCGTTGCCGAAGTTCTCCAAGGTCTCCTTGTAAACCGTGAGCACGTCGAAGGCTTTCTTGTTGTCCTTCTCGCCGTTTTTCAACAGTTTCTGCACGCGTTCCAACTTACGGGTGACCAAATCCAAGTCACGCACTTGCAGCTCGAAGTCAACGAGCTCCATGTCACGAACAGGGTCGATACTGCCTTCGCTGTGGGGGATGTTGGGGTCGTCGAAACAACGCAAGACATGAATCAAGGCATCCATGGTCTGTACCTCGGCGAGGAGCTTGTTACCCACGCCCTGACCGCCTTTGCTCAGCCCGGGCAGGTCGACGATCTCGACCGTGGCGGGCACGATGCGTTTCGAATGGGAGATGTTGTCGATGAGTTTCAGGCGCTCGTCCACCACCTCGCACATGCCGATGTTGGATTTGGAGGCGAAGCCGATCTCTGCCTTAGTGTTGGATATACAATTGAATATGGTGGTCTTGCCAACGCTTGAAAGACCTATGATTCCGCAATTGAGTGACATATTAAAGAGGTTTAAATTTTGTGCAAAAATAGTAAATAATTATCGTCTGTCGCCCGCGCCCCAGTCGATTCTCTTATACTCCGAGTCGTAGTTGTGGATGGATTGGCGAATCTGGTATTCCAAGTCGGCCGCCTTCGCTTTTTGGGCTTGCATGCGCGAGTTTTCCTGCTGCTTGTTGATGTATCTCAGGCCGAGTTTCCACAGCTTGATGTCACCCCAAATGAAAACGATGTAGATGATGCCGCCGAGGATGGGGCCGAGACTGCTGCTGACCATCAGTAGCCAGTCGAACAGTCCGTGGACAAGCATGGCCAACAGCAAGCCAGTAATCAGGTAGGTGCCGCGTTTCTCGGGATGGAACTTCGCCAGGGAGAGGAAGTAACCCATCGCTACGCCGAACAGGAAATGGCCGGGTACCGAGAGCAAGGCACGCACAATGCCGGTGTGGAATCCGAACATGAACACATATTCAATGTTTTCAACGCAGGCAAAGCCTAACCCGATGAAGGTGGCATAGACGATGCCGTCGAAATATTCGTCAAAGTTCTTGTCGCGCCAGATGAAAATCATGAAAATGATGAATTTGCATAACTCCTCGGGAATGCCTGCTTCCAGAAAAGCGGAGAAAAACACCGTGCCTGTGATGGCAGTTCCCTCCAAAACGGAATCGATGCCTGTAACGACGAGGATGTCCAACGGAATGGCCAGCATGCCGCCGATGAAGGCCTTGGCGAGTGATTTGATGGGTTCTTTCTGGTACTTGTCCTGACGGTAGATGAAAATCATCAATAGGATAACGGGTAGGATGGCGATGCCGAAGAGGAGGAGGTAGTAAAGGAAATCCATACTTTTATTCTTTTCTGCAAAAATACGGATTTATCGTGAAAAAAGCCTATTTTTGCAGAAATTTTTCGTCTATGCAAGAAATGATTCTCATTCTTGACTTCGGCTCGCAGGTCACGCAGCTCATAGGCCGCCGCCTCCGCGAATTGAATGTCTATTGCGAAATCCATCCCTTCAACAAGATTCCTGCCATCGGCCCCAATGTCAAAGGCGTCATCCTCAGCGGTAGCCCGTTCTCGGTTCGCGACGAGCATGCGCCTGTCGCCGACTTGTCGAACATCAAAGGCAAGTTGCCGTTGCTGGGCATCTGCTATGGCGCCCAGTTCATCTCGCAGCATTTCGGCGGCGAGGTGAATGGCAGCATCGCCCGCGAGTACGGCCGCGCTATGCTGACGGTCATCGACGAGGCGTCTCCGTTGTTCAAGGGTGTGAGCAAGGCGAGTCAAGTGTGGATGAGTCATGGCGACACCATTGCCAAGTTGCCAGCCGGGGCGCGTGTCATCGCCTCGACCGACGACGTGGAGAACGCCGCCTATAAGATTGACGGAGAGGAGACCTACGCCGTGCAGTTCCACCCCGAGGTGTTTCATACCAAAGAAGGCCCGCAGATGCTGGCCAACTTCGCCTTGGGTATCTGTGGCTGCAAGGGCGACTGGACCCCTGATTCCTTTATCGACAACATCGTGGCGAGCCTGAAGCAACAGCTGGGCGACGACAAGGTCATCCTCGGCCTCTCGGGCGGCGTCGATAGTACCGTGGCTGCCGTGTTGCTCAACAAGGCGATAGGGAAGAACCTCACCTGCATCTTCGTCGACAACGGCTTGCTACGCAAGAATGAGTTTGAGGATGTCCTTGATTCCTACAAGGAAATGGGCTTGAATGTCATCGGCGTCCATGCTGGACCGCTGTTCTTGCAAAAACTGGCAGGTGTCACCGACCCCGAGGCCAAGCGCAAGGCCATCGGCTCCACCTTTATCGACGTGTTTGACGCTGAGGCCCAGAAGATAGAAGGCGCGCGTTGGCTCGCCCAAGGCACCATCTATCCAGATGTCATCGAGAGCGTGAGCGTCAATGGGCCGAGTTGCAAGATCAAGTCGCACCATAACGTGGGTGGCTTGCCCGAGAAGATGAACCTCAAAATCGTGGAGCCGCTGCGTTCCCTCTTCAAGGACGAGGTGCGCCGTGTGGGCCGTGCCTTGGGCATCAAGCGTGAGCTGATAGGCCGTCATCCTTTCCCGGGACCGAGTCTTGGCATCCGCATCTTGGGCGAGGTCACCGAAGAGAAGCTCCGCATCCTGCGCGACGCCGACGACATCTTTATCCGCGGCCTGCGCAACTGGTCTTGTGAGCTGCCGAGCGCGTCGTATCCTAACGAGATGGCCGACAATCTCTACGACAGCATTTGGCAGGCTGGCACGATGCTGCTGCCCGTGAAGTCGGTGGGCGTGATGGGTGACGAACGTAGCTATGAATACACCATCGCCTTGCGTGCCGTCATTTCCACCGACGGCATGACCGCTGACTGGGTGCATCTGCCGTATGAGTTCATGGCCAAGGTGTCGAATGACATTATTAATAAGGTAAAAGGCGTCAACCGCGTGTGCTACGATATCTCTTCGAAACCACCGGCGACGATTGAATGGGAATAATGTTGAAAATGAACAAGATAATGAAAAATAGGATTCTTTTCTTATTCTTTTTCCTGTTGGGATTGCTATTTTCGAGCAACGTGCATGCCCAGGAGCCTTCGGTGCGCTCCAAGGAAACTACTAAGATAGGTGGTAAGGAGTATTATATGCACCGCGTGAAGCAAGGGGAGACTCTTTGGGGACTTTCAAAGGTTTACAACGTGGCGGTTGAAGAAATCGAAGCGCTGAATCCCGAGGTGAAAGATGGCTTGAAGGCAGGGCATGTGTTGGGTATTCCCGTACGCCCGCAGTCTGAGCCACAAGAAGAGGAACCCAAGGCTGAGCCTAAGCCTGTTGTGGTTGAACCCAAACCGCAGCCGAAAGTAGAGGAACCTAAGCCGCAACCCGAACCTGTTGTGGCAGAGCTGGTTGTCGTGGAGCCTAAACCTGAACCGGTTGCTGAGACTCCAAAGGTGGTGAAGCCGCAATCCAAGCCCAATCAGATGGCCTTCTTTGACGGCAAGGCACGCATCGTGCAGAGCGGAGAAACCCTTTATGACATCGCGAAAGAGTATGGAGTTGACATCGTTGCGTTGAGGACCGCCAACCCGGGCATCAGCGATGAGCCTGCTGTGGGGACCCGTGTCAACATCCCTAACATCCTCAACGAAAACGATTATATCATCCACAACTGCGAGCGCAACGAACGCGTTTCGTCGCTGTTGAAACGGTGGAAGGTGGATGAAAACGATTTCCGTAGAATAAACGTCTCTGTCGGATCTCATGTGTTTGTAAATCAAGTTGTTCTTATACCAATCCAGCCGATTTCCGATTTTTATTGGATCAACGATATGCCCGAAGTGGCTGAGGGGAATGATGAAGAACAACCAGAGCAAGAGGCGATTGCCCCGATTCAAGAGGAAGCGGTGCAAAGCATTTTCAATGAGGACTTTGGAGAATCTGAGCATTGTTTCGCCGACCCTCAAAATGCCCGGAGGCGTTACAAGGTGGCTTTGATGGTGCCGCTGTACCTGAACGAGGTGAGCAACCTTGAGATGTCGAAAGAGAACCTGACACAGTTGCATAAGGCCCGCTCTTTGTCGTTTGTGCAGTATTACGAAGGCTTCATGATGGCTGTCGAGACGTTGGAAGAACAAAATGGTTTGAAGATGGACCTCACCGTCATCGATGTGACGGACAATGTCTCCACTGCCGAACGTGCGCTCTCCCAGATCCGCGGCAAGGACTTTGATTTGATTGTGGGACCTTTCTTCGGCAAGTCGTTTGCCATAGTGGAGGAGTACGCCAAGCAACACAACATCGTGGTGGTCAACCCGCTTTCAACTCGCGAATCGGTCATCGTCAACAACCCGAATGTGGTGAAGGTGAAGCCTGGCGAGATGGGCCAAATCCTGACGATTTCGAATCTGGTCAAGAACCTGTATAACGATTCCAATGTGTTCATTGTCAGCAAGGAAAGGTCTGCCGATTCAGTATTCTTGAATCAATTGGAATATCATCTCAACCTTGCCGTCAACGATGAAGTGAGGGTGTCGGGCGACGAGTTCCTTCACTTTGCCCGCAACGAGAGTGAACGTCTCGAGATGGGTAGCCGCATGGCGAAGACCGTTGAGGTGGAAGGTCAAGTGTATTCTACCGACGATTTCAAAAACGGAAACACTAACGATGTGGTGCTGGCAAACACCGTCAAACGCTATTCTTACAGCGAGATCAGTAAGGTGAAGTCACAGCTTTCGGGCGTGAGAAACAACGTGATTGTGGCCTATGGCGACGACAACGTGTTTGCCACCCAGATGCTGAACACCTTGGCGAAGGAAACCGACCGCTTCCCCATCACCTTGGTCTGTGCTCCCGATTGGGATAAGTTCGAAAAGCTGCTGGTCGAGAACCTGTTGCAGATGAATGCCATCTATCTTAACGACGGTTTCGTCGACTACAAGAGCGATGCCGCTAAACAGTTTGTGAGGATGTTTAGGTCGAAGTATGCCGCCGAGCCTCAGGACTATGCCTTCGAGGGCTACGACATGGCCATGTTCTTCCTCAGTGCCTTGTTGCGCTATGGCGACGACATGATGGATTGTCTCAACTGCTGCGACGTGCCGCTGTTGCATACCCAATACCGTTTCTTCAACTGCGACTACCTGAAAGAGGGGAGAAGCAACGGTCGCGAAAACCAATATTGGAGTGTCTATCAGTATGATAGCGATTTGATTGAGCTGAGGCCCGTCGACCCGTTCAAGAAGAAAGCGGAATGAGTTGAAAAAGAGAGTAAAAGAGGAAAATGAAAATATTTCAATAAAATTTGAAATTGTTTAAATAAAAGTCCTAAATTTGCACCGCTTTGTAAAAGAAACAAGCTTTCTAACACAAATAACAAACCTTTAATTAAAGTCAAAAAAATGAAAGTAAAAGAAATCATGAAGGCTCTTGAAGCCAAACATCCTGGTGAAAAAGAGTATTTGCAGGCCGTCGAAGAGGTCCTGGTTTCCATTGAGAAAGTGTACAACGAGCACCCCGAATTCGAAAAAGCGAAGATCATCGAGCGCCTTGTGGAGCCCGATCGTATTTTCACTTTCCGTGTGACTTGGGTCAACGATAAGGGTGAAGTCTGCACGAACTTAGGTTATCGTGTGCAGTTCAACGCCGCTCTTGGCGCTTACAAAGGTGGTCTCCGCTTCCACCCAGCTGTCAATGTCTCCATGCTGAAGTTCTTGGGCTTCGAACAGATATTCAAGAACTCCCTGACCAACCTGCCTCTCGGCGGTGGTAAGGGCGGTGCCGACTTCGACCCGACGGGCAAGTCCGACGCTGAAATCATGCGTTTCTGCCAGGCCTTCATGTATGAGCTTTGGAGAAACATCGGTCCTGACCAAGACTCACCCGCTGGTGACGTCGGCGTCGGTGGCCGTGAGATCGGTTACCTCTATGGCGCTTACAAGAAGCTCGCCCGTGAACACAGCACTGGCGCTCTGACTGGTAAGAGCTATGGCTGGGGTGGCTCTCTCATCCGTCCTGAAGCCACTGGTTTCGGTGCCATGTACTATGTTGAGCGCATGGTGAAGGAAAAGAAAGAAACCATGAAGGGCAAGAAGATTGCTCTGTCTGGCTTCGGTAATGTGGCTTGGGGCGCTGCCACCAAGGCCGTTGAAATGGGTGCCAAGGTCGTGGCTATCTCCGGTCCCGATGGCGTCTGCGAAATCAAGGACGGTATCACCAAGGAGATGATCGACTACATGCTTGACATGCGTGCCTCTAACCGTAACAAGGTTGAAGACATGGCCACCAAGTTCCCGAAGGCCGCTAAGTTCACTGCGGGCAAGAAGGCTTGGAGCGTCAAGTGCGACATCGCTATGCCTTGCGCTTTCCAGAACGAGCTCAGCGAAGACGATGCCAAGATGCTTATCAAGAATGGCGTTCAGTACGTCGCCGAAGTGTCGAATATGGGTTGCCAGCCTGGTGCTATCGCAGCTTTCCAGAAAGCCAAGCTGCCGTTTGCTCCTGGTAAGGCTGTCAACGCCGGTGGTGTCGCCACCTCTGGCCTTGAGATCTGCCAAAACGCCGGTCACATCAACTGGACTGCCGAAGAGGTCGATGTCAAGTTGCACAAGATCATGAACGACATCTATGACATGTGCGTTGAGTACGGTAAGAGTGGTAAGACCATTGACTATGTCAAGGGTGCCAACATCGCTGGCTTCATGCGCGTTGCCAAGGCTATGCTCGCTCAGGGTATCATCTAATTCCAGAGCTAAAAAAGGTTTTGCAAGGCGGCTCACAAGGCCGCCTTGCTTTTTATCATTATGAAACAAACAACCCTATGCTATTTGGAGCGCGGCAGCCAATACCTCATGCTGCACCGCACCAAGAAAGAGAACGACCTCAATCACGACAAATGGCTCGGTGTGGGCGGCAAGTTCGAAGAAGGGGAGAGCCCCGAGGACTGCATGCTGCGCGAGGTGTGGGAAGAGACTGGCTTCACCGTCACAAAATGGCGCTATTGCGGCATTGTCACCTTTGTGCACAACATCTATGACGACGAGCACATGCACATCTTCGTTTGCACCGACTGGACCGGAGACCAGATCGAATGCAACGAAGGCGACCTCGAATGGATTGAGAAACAACGCCTTCTCGACCTCACCATGTGGGAAGGCGACAAAATCTTCCTTCGTCTCATCGACGAGCACCGACCATTTTTCTCGCTGAAGCTGACATACGAATACGACACCTTGAAAGAGGCCGTGTTGGACGGGAAACCGCTGTGAGTGAACTTTTTCTTGCTTTTTTGGTACATTTTTTGCATTTTTGCACGTTTGTATTATACAAAACAAGGAAAAATGACAGTGAATCATCGCATTCTTCGCATTTTCGGCGTCTTGGTTTTGTGCGTGGCATTAGCTTCACCAGTGCTCTCACAAAACTTGATTAACAATGGCGATTTTGAGTCAACCACTTACTACTACGAAGTCTTATCTGACTACACTCGCATCACAGGAGGCGGCGTTCAAGAAGGACAATTCATACATGAACAGACTTCAACGGGACATGGTATCGGAACTGGTGGTTGGCCGGAAGGTTTGACAGGATATGGCGGGTCGGGGTATTATCTATTGTTCAATGGGTTCGGCGGTACCCAAAACCCATCGAAAGCGGCTTGGAAAAAGACAGTCACGGTAACTACCAACACCACCTACACTTTTTCTGCTCAGGTGAGAAATCTGGCGCAAGGCTATCTGGGCATGAACCCCAATCCCGCTATCATGCGTCTGAAAATCAACGGCCAACAGGTAGGCACGGATTTGACTCTCCCGACCAACAACAACTGGCAGGAAATATCCGCTACATGGAATAGCGGCACGGCGACGCAGGCCGTCCTCGAAATCGTGGATGCCTATACGGGATCAAGTAGCACGGGCGACGACTTCGGCATCGACCACATCTCTTTTTCCGCCAATACGAACTATAGCGCGACAGCGAATTCCGACACCTGGCCCTTGGCATGTCTCAATACCGCTGTGGAGATCTCTGTCCTTGACAATGACGTCGTTTCTCCCGGCATACAAAACGCTGAGGTCCAGATTGTGACTCAACCTTCCCATGGCGCAGCTGCCGTGCTGTCCAGTAAAAAGATCCAGTATATCTTCACCGACAATACGTTCTCAGGTACGGACCAACTGAAATACAGAGTCGGTTTTTCGGCGCAAAACATCTGGAGCGAAGCTTGGGTCTACATCACCACCAACCAACCGCCGACAATAGGCAATATCGCTGATCCGGGGCCAATTTGCACGGTAGGCGTGCTGGGCATCCCGACACCGACGGTCACGCCTTCAGGCCTGACGGGACATTGGGAGCAAGGCACTTCCCCAACCGGCTCTTTCCAGACGTTCGACCCCACTAATGTCCCCTTGTCGATGAACGGGAAATGGGTGCGCTATTCGGTTTCCAACGATTGTGGTACGGCTAGTAGTAACGCAGTGCAGCTCACGGTGACCAATGGCCCGTCGTTCTCAGCACAAACGCCCCAGGTTCAGCCTGTCTGCGCAGGAAGCAACCTGACACTGACGCCTCCGGCATTTTCTGCTAACGGCTCGTCCATACAGAGTCAAGGTTGGGTGATCGCATCGTCACAAAATGGCGATTACCAGCCTTTCAACTTGAATAATGTCTCTTCGACATACAACGGCTGGTACATCCGCTATAGGGTGGAGGGCAGCTGCGGCTACGTGTTGAGCGAACCTGCCCAACTGCTGACAGTGAACGTGGCCCCTGATGTCACGGGAACTTTAGTCTCACTTTTCTCAATATGTGATGGTGATGACCTGAACGTCACAGCTCCTGCTTACACTGGAAACGGGACTGGCTCTTGGGAAATCTGTCAGACACTAAGCGGCACCTATCAGCCTTTCAATATTCAGAATGTGTCGTCTTCCTACGACGGCTGGTACTTGCGCTACAAGGTGAGCAACGACTGCGGCTCCGACGTCAGCAATAGCGTGCAAATTCATGTGAACGACGCTCCCACGATAGCCACGCCTGCCACGCCGCAGGCCATCTGTGCCGGCGGCAGCTTCACGCTCACCACGCCGACCGTACAAAACCATGACGCGGCCATCACCAATCAAGGATGGCAGATTTCGCCCACGCAAAACGGCACTTACACGACTTTCACCAACACCAATGTGCCGTATACCAATAACCATTATTGGATTCGCTACCATGCCGAGAACAGCTGTGGCGACACCCATAGCACGGCGGTGCAAGTGACGGTGAACGACCTACCCGTGGTGGGCAACGTCACCAGTCCTTCAAGCATCTGCGCAGGCGAGTCCTTCACCTTGACCACGCCCCAAGTGGATTGGCGTCATGTCAACCAGGGCACGGGCAGCTGGGAGATTGCCCCGACCGCCTCGGGTGAGTTCACGCCTTTGACCAACAGCAACATACCGTCCTCCTACAATGGCTATTACATCCGTTACAAGGCCGTCAACGGCTGCGGCACAAGTTATTCTTCCAACGTGGTGCAGGTGACGGTGTATTCCAACGCGCCTACCTACGACACCATCACCGCTTGCGACACATACATCTGGAACGGCGTGACCTGCAACCATTCCGACAACTACCAGGCCACGGTGCAGTCGCCCGAAGGATGCAACATCACCGCACATCTGCATTTTGTGATGAGTGATGCCTACACCGAGACGCAAACGTATTCGAGCTGCGGCGCTTTCACGTGGAATAAAAACGGACAAAGCTATTCGAGCACTGGCAGTTATGATTACACGGTCGTAAGCGGCAACCCGTTGGTGTGCGACAGTATCTTCACCCTTAACCTGACCGTCAACGATGCGCCAGAGGTCTTGAGTGCCATCGCCGCCCCGAGCACGCTTTGTGCGGGTAGTACCTTGAATGTCAATGCGCCTCAATACGCGATGAATCATGTCGAAGGCGGCGACACCCACTGGGAATACGCTACCTCGGCATCGGGGCCTTTCACGACGTTCAACCCGTCGACGACAAACTTGAGTTACGGCACCTATTACATCCGCTTCGCTGTCGTCAACGGCTGCGACGAGGCATACAGTAACGTGGTGTCTTTCCATGTTGACGACATGCCGGAAGCCTATGCGCAACTCTCTGATTTGCAGGTGTGCGAAGGACAGACCCTTAACTTGCCACAGGTGAACGTCACCTGGAACAACGAAGACGAGAACGACCGCCTCTCCCAATGGCAGATGGCCTCAACCGAAGGCGGACCGTATACCACCATTTCTCCTACGATGCCCATGCAAGCCAGCTACAACGGCAACTGGCTGCGCTTTGTGACGCATAACTCGTGCGGCGACGACATCGTGGGTCCCGTCCGTATCACCGTGATTGCTGACGCCGAAGAATGGCTCGAGACCATCACTGAATGCGATTCCTATACTTTGCCCACGGGCGTTGTGATTACGGAAAGCACTGTGGTTGACATCGAGACCTACGACCCATGTTATCACGTTACCCATCAGCCTGTCGTCATCAACCATAGCGACCAGGTGAACGAACTGATTACTTCTTGCCACGAGACCTACGAATGGCATGGAACGACTTTCCACCATTCGAATCAGACACAATATTCTTCCGTGACACTGACCAACGCTTCGGGTTGCGACAGTATCGTCAACTTGCAGCTTGACTTCGGCAGCTATGCCATGTACACGCACGATAGGACAGGCTGCGATTATTATGTCTGGGAGATGAATCCAGGCCATGTGTACACAGAGAGCGTCAGGGATTCAGTGTTTGTCGCGGCAACAGGACAAGACGACTGCGACACTTGGTATTTCCTCAACCTGACCTTGGGTCATGAGTCGCATATCGACGGCGGCTACATGAACGAATGCAGCGGCTTCGTCTGGCATGGCGTGCCTTATTACACTGATGCCATTCTCTACGATTCCTTGCAGACTGTAGGCACGCACTGCGACAGCATCATATCATATCAGTTGCACATCATTCCGTCTGTCGCAACCGATACCAACATCGTGGCCTGTAAACCCATCTGGTGGCAGGAGCACTATTGCGACACGGAAGGCGAATACCAGCATACCTTCCAGTCGGTTTTCGGCTGCGACAGTATCGTCACTGCCCATTTCAGCCTCTCCGAGCAACTGTTCTATGAGTTCGACTCCTTGTCGTGCGAGCCTTTCCAATGGTACGAGCACCAATGTAATACCAACGGGATGACCTGTAGCCATCTCTTCCAGACAGTGGAAGGCTGCGACAGCACCGTGGTGATGCATGTGACCTTGAGTGAGGCGGTGACCACGACCTTGGATGTCCAGGCCTGCGATTACTACGAGTTTGACGGCGTGGTCTACGATGAGCCGGGTGTGGTATTCATCGAATTGGAAAATTTGGAAACGCAAGCCGGATGCGACTCGATAGTGCAAATCAGACTTGAAATCAAGGATTCCGAGGCCATGGGAGCGATTTCCGGCAGCCCTTCGGTATATGTTGCCTCCAACCTAGTCAGCGGCTTGTATCGTTATGAAATCGATACGACGGGTGTGGTGGGCGATGTTGTCTGGACTTTGTCCAATCCTGATTGGGTAATTGTTGAAAGCGCCAACAACCACTGCTATGTTCATGTGACAACGCCTGGAGCTTCCACGCTGACGGCCCACTTCACGGCGTCGGATTGCGGCGAGATGGAACGCGGTTTCGACATCAACGCAGGATACTTCGGCGTAGAAGAACAAGAAACCCTTGACGTGCAAGTCTATCCCAATCCCACGAAGGGAACGCTGCATATAGAAGCTGAGGACATCGAAAGTGTCTGCCTGATCGATATGGTGGGACAGATGCTCGAGATGCGCGACTGCGGTCACTCCGACAGCGTCACGCTCGACCTCAACGGCTATGCTAGATCGGTTTATTTGCTTGAAATAAAGACAGATAAGTGGACCGTTAAAAAACGTGTGATTTTGTGTCGCTGATTCGTGCAAATTTTTGGGATGAATAAACAGAACCAATCACTTATTTTCCTAAATTTGCACGCTATTTATATGTTATGAAAATTAGGCTATTGTTAATCAGCGTATTGGCACTGTTGTCCGTCGTGGTGATGGCTCAACCTGTTGTCATAACACCACCTTCGGCAGTCATCCAGCCAGGTGAGTCGGTGACGCTTACGGCTACTGGAGCCATGTATTATCGATGGTCGCCCGAAATAGGTTTGTCGACAACAGAAGGCCCAGTCACAGTGGCTACACCAGCGGTGACGACAACATACACTTGCTCTGGTTATGCACCGGGTGATGAGAGTGTGTTCAACGGTGATTTCAGCCAAGGCAATGTGGGCTTTACCTCCGCCTATACCTATTCCTCAGACCTGTATCCAGAAAGCACTTATAATGTGGGTACAAGTGCGGGCAATTTCCATCCCGATTTTATGGGAACAGGTCATGGCGGATCTGGGAATTTTATGGTCATCAATGGTGCTACAGCCTCCAATACCAACGTATGGACGGAACAAATAACGGTTGAGCCTGATAGCTATTATGCCTTCTCGACATGGGTGTGCACAGTCAGCGCGGCTGGCGATGTGGCACGCCTCCAGTTTAGCATTAATGGACAGCAGATAGGAGAGGTGTTCTCTGCTCCCTCTTATACTGGTGAATGGCTTCAGTTTTACGAACTTTGGTATAGTGGCAACTCCACAGCAGCTACCATCACTATCTTGAACCAAAACACGGTGGGTAGCGGCAACGACTTCGGTCTCGACGACATCTCGTTTTGCCAGCTGGTGTTGGTAGGAGATCCTCAATGTACGGTGGCTATAGAGGCCTTGGCGGCCACTGCCACTGCTGACCAAACCGAACTTTGCGAAGGGGCTTCCACCACGCTTCATGCCATAACTACTGGTGCGATTGGCCAATGCACCTACAGTTGGACTCCTGAAAATACGCTCGATGATCCCTCCTCGCCCAACCCGGTGGCAACACCTGCGCTGGGAAACACCACTTATTTCTGCTTTATCAATGACGGTTATAGCTCGCAAAATGTCAGCGTTACTCTGATTGTGCATCCTAATGAGTCAGAGAATACCTATGAAACCATTTGTGCCGATGATGTCTTCGACTTTTATGGCACTTCGGTGAGCATTCCGGGTGTGTATGAGCACCACCTGCAAACTGAATTTGGCTGTGACAAGGCCATATTCTTGCATCTGGACAATTGGCCTGCCAATGATACCGTTTACATCGATCCAAGCATTTGCGTGGGCGAAACCTATGACTTCCATGGCACCTTGTACAGCCAAGACGGCCAAGTCGCTTATTTTGATACCATCGACAACCACGGCTGTCTAAAAGTGGAAAAGATGGTGCTCTCGGTTGGTTCGTATCAGATGCCGCCTATACAGAACCAATATGAGTGTTATGCACACGGGACAACACCAAGCTGGACTTGGGACAAGACGGGCATCACCTATCATGAGAATACCGTTGATGAAGTCATCCTTGATGACCCTGACGGCGGTTGCCCCATCAAGCATAGGCTTAACCTCCGATTCCATGAGGAGTTCTATCAAGAGGAAACAAAGGTGGCCTGTGATGCCTATTATTGGCCTATTACTGGTGAAACCTATTATGACACCCAAGAAGAGATTGTGAAGACTTTCCATAATGCATTTGGCGATCGGGAATGTGACAGCACTTATGTCCTTCATTTGGAAATCAGTAATTTCGAGACCAACGAATTCACGGTTCCGTATGAGGAAAGTTGCAACAGCTATTTCTGGGATCCGCTTGGTCATGAATATGCCACGGACGATGTGTATGATCCTGAAGACCATGTTTTTACCCGTTCAGGCTCGTATCATAGGACCTATTTCAATGACCTGGGGTGCGATAGTGTGGTGACCATGAAGGTGCAGTTCGACTATACGCCATCGCCGACTCCCATCTGTCCCCTGGACTGGGAGAATCCTGCTCCACATTGGGTGGTCACGGCTTCGGAGTTCCAAATCAATGCTTATGATTTTTGCATCTATGACACCAATCCGGAATGTATCTGGGATACGGTGACTTGGAGTTTTGAGGATGAGTCGTTGCAATGGATACTTGAACCTGAAGGGGATAAGGGTTCATGCTGCAAGGTGTATGTACTCAACATGGTGAATGATACCATTTGGTTGACGGCTCGTGTGTTTAACCGCTGTGCTCCCGAAGAAGGTGTGATGCAAAGGTATTGGCTGGTATGCTCGTATTATGACGTTGATGAACGAGAAGCACAGGACGTCGGCTTCAGTGTCATGCCCAATCCAAATAACGGACAGATGACTCTTTCTTTTGAACATCTTACAGGAAAAATCTATGTCAAGGTGTACGACATGAAGGGTGCTTTGTTAGATAGCTTCCAGACATATAATGACCTGACGACTAATTCGATACAATATAGCCTTGATAAGAATGTGGGTGGACTCTATTTCTTTGTGGCCACTGGCAAGGAGGGTACGGTAACGAGGAAGGTCATCGTAGAACAATAAACTACGTCTTTGGTTGTTTGAATTAAAACTAGGCAATATGAAAAGAATAACAAAAATCGGTACTTTGGCTCTCATCTTCTTCGGGATGGTGTTTGCATCGTGTACAAAAAACGATGAGAACACCATTATTCTGATAGGAGAGGAGCGTTACATCGACGACATTTTGACCGTGATTCCCGACACGTTGAAACCGATGTTTGATGCTGTTTTTGGAACTATACCCCAAGGGCCGGTGCCTCCCAGAATCGAAGGCTCCTATGTGGTCGACCCTAAGCAGCGTATCACCTCCAATGTCAGCACCTGGCCTTTGACGGTACTTGAACCTAACGTGTATCTGAGGTTTTCGGACCAACACAACGGTGTGGTCGCCATGGACTTGAACGAAGCCACCGAGCAGTTGACGGATACCGTTTTTGTGATGGGTCACAACAAAGACTTTACAATTTATTTCGTTGAGAACAAAGCGTACGACGTGCCTTATGCGAGCCAGACTTACCATGTCAGGGTGAAACGTGGCATCATCATGAAGGGCACAATGAACGACTACGGCATGGCCAACTTCTCCATCGCATCCATTATTATGGAGGCTGAAGACGATTCGGGTGGCCTTATGGGACAATATCCCCCTGGCTCGTTCTTCATCTATCGTGACGGAAACGGATTGGCTGAAAATTTTGAATGGTAAAGGTTTTAGCAATGAAGAAACACTTTTTGATATTATCGCTTTTGGTCTTGTTCGGCTTTGGTGCCATGGCGCAAAAGGACAATACAGTTTCTATAGGCGTCAAGGGTGGCATCAACATGCCTCGGATGCATTATATGAACAATAAATATCTGAGTAGCTTGCCGCAAGCCTGGAAGATTACCCCTGTGGGCGGCGTTTTTGTCGATATCCCGATTGGTGACGTGTTTGTCATCGCTCCTGAGTTCGACTATGTGCAGCGTGGCACAGACATTACCTATGAACATGTGTCGGGCATGCAAGTGCATTATGCCATGTCGGTTGCCTTTGTAGATTTCCGCATCCCATTTGAATTCCGCATCCCCATCAAGCCTTATTTGCAACCCTTCATTCAGTTGGGTGCTGAAGGCGGATACCGTTTGGGAGGTCATATCCACATGGACAGAACCGACCCCGCTCCTTTGGATGTCACTATCGACGTGGGTGACGCCAATTACCCGTTGATCCATGCCGGAGCATTCGCTGGTTTGGGCCTCCGAAGCCTGGTGACTATTGGCAACTTTGATATGCTGTTCAAGCTGACGGCTTCCTATCACCATGGATTCCTCAACACCTATACGAAAAGTGAAATAGATGAGACTGTGCCTGCCGTTAACGTGAATGCCTATAACATCACAGGCACCCGTTTTGCGGAAGGCGTAGAAGTGTGCGTAAGCATAGGCATCCCGCTGACGCCAAGAGAAGACGACGCCTGCCGCACCTTCTCTCGCGACCGTGTCCGCCGCCGTAGCGTGGGTAGAGGCCTCTTCGGATACTAATCCATTACATCGAACGGGCGGGTTTTCGAATCCGCCCGTTCTTGAATACCTATATCTGCACAACATGCGATTCCTTTATCCAAATATGCTCTGGGGTCTGCTCGCCCTGCTGATTCCGATCATCATCCACCTGTTTAACTTCAGGCGGCATAAGTTGGTGTATTTCAGCAATACGGCCGTGCTGCGTGCCATCCAGCAAGAAAACGCCAAGACAAGGAAGCTGAAGTATCTGGTGACGCTGTTGCTGCGCTGCCTTTTCATCTCTGCTTTGGTGCTGGCCTTTGCCTTCCCGTATCGTCCTGAGAAGCAGCTGAATGTCAACACGGCGGAGAGCCTCGTGGGCGTGTATATCGACAACTCGATGAGTATGAAGGGACAGTCGCAGCGCACCACCATGATCGAGGACGCACGGCAGTCGGCACGTGACTTGGTGCACAAACTCAACCCCTCCAACCGTTACCTGCTGATGACCAACAGCTTCGAGGTCCAGAACGAGTACCCGATGAACCAGGAGGAGATGCTCGACCAACTCGACCGCATGAACCCTGACGGCGCCCCCTTGCCCATGGGTGAGGTGATGGACCGCTTTGGGATGCTGTGCAGGCAACATGGCTTTGCCTCTTCCACCTTGTTCGTCTATTCCGACTTCCAAAACAACACTTTCGACCTGTCGGCGGCCAAGGCTGACACCGCCATGCAAGTGGTGGTGGTGCCGATGACGCCCGAGTTCAAGACCAACCTCTATATCGACACCGTGTGGTTGGCATCGCCCATCGTGCAGGTTGGACTGACCAATGATTTGATGGCGCGTGTGGTCAACCAAGGCGACAAGGAAGTGAAAGGTCTGCCTGTCAACTTCACCATGAACGGCGCGATGGTTGCTTCCACGACGGTGGACATTGAGAAAAACGGCACGGCCGATGTCGAGATGCAGTTTGTGGTGGAGGCCAATGGCGACCAGCGTTGCAGCGTGGCGCTGACCGACCACCCCATCGTCTTTGACGACACCTACAACTTTGTCTTAAGCGTGAAGCCGAGTCTCTCGGTGGTGGAGCTGGGCCAGCAAGGCACCAACTGCGCCTTGTTGTTTGACGACGACGAGCAGTTCCGCTACACGCTGATGGAGCCTTCTCGCTTCGACTTGTCGGCACTCGCCCAAGCCCAGTTGCTGATTGTGAACGAAAGTGCTATGATGAACGAGACCTTGCAGCA